>Ga0210394_10000715_pt1 | contig 63612 bp, 64 predicted proteins | sample IncBWC12MmetaG_FD_160121 | JGI IMG/M metagenome (GOLD analysis project Ga0210394, IMG submission 160121) | Forest soil microbial communities from Barre Woods Harvard Forest LTER site, Petersham, Massachusetts, United States - Inc-BW-C-12-M | ecosystem: Environmental > Terrestrial > Soil >...
GACACTTTCTGCGGCGAAGGGGATGGAAGTAACCTCAGGCGCGGAGTTGGCTTCCGTGGATCCTGGGGAGGAACAAGTTTGGGAAGCACTGCGCGCATTATATTTGGTGGGCCAGCCAGAGGATTTGCCGGCCATACGTATTTACCAGCGTGACCTACAGGAGATACCTGATCGAGTCAAACAGCAGGCTGTTCTGACGGAGCAGGCGATTCGGGATCGCGCAGGACGTCAACCCTAGAATTCGGGCCAGGGGTGGCTCTTAAAACGTCATCACTCCAACCACTTTTTCCACTTCGGCTATGTCCAGCATGACGATCGCGTCCCAGGGGCATCCATCGAGAAATGCGCCATCGGGACCTTTGCTCGTGCACTTCTTGCACCCGATGCACAAAACCGAATCCACCTGGATGCGCCCGAATGGCGGATGATCCTCATCCGGTACCCAAAACATACAATCCTCGACAGGGCAGTATTCGACGCAGGCAGGCGAACCTGCACAACCCGTGCAGCATTCGGTGATGACAGCAAGTTCTTTGGGCTTTTTCTTGCGAGGGGTGGTGATGCCTTTCGAGCGCGGCTCCTGCTTCAGCTCGACGGGAATAACTTCTGCGGGTTTGAGGACATTCGGCTCAGTAGCCATATACTGCGCTCAAATTTTACTGGACAGCGGCGCTTGCATCCGTGCAGCCAGCGCCCGATGGATCAAAGCGAATCACGCCCGTTTGATCGGTGCAGAACATGCGTTGACCCGAGCTTCCCACAACCAGTGGTGCGCCTGCGATTGTGTAGGCGACCGACGGAGTAGCTCCGTCACCTGTCCAGACAATCGAGTAGCCGCTCTTTGTCCCCTGCGCGAGACTATCATCAATCAAGCAAGCTGAGGTGGAAGTCGCGGTGCATGGATTCACGCCGCCCATGTCCGCCATATTCGTCGGATATCCTACATTTACATAGGTAGAGGAGTACGTGATAGCGGCGGTGTTAATCATGCGAAGTGAGCTGACAGCTGAGGCTTCGTTGGCCTGCATCCGGGAGCGCAAATAACTGGGGATGGCTATTGCCGAGATGATGAGGATGATCGCAACAACGATGAGCAACTCAATCAGCGAGAAACCCAGCTGTTTCTTCATGAATACCCCTAGGGTAGTACCCAAGTCCGGCAACGCACCGAGCAGCGATGGAGCCAAACCTCCCCCAAACGTGCAAACTCTATCACTGAGACCCGTTTGCTTTCAAGTAAATTAGTCTCCGCGGAAGGTCTCTGAGATGTGATTTGGGATTGTCGCGATATGATAAACAGATTCTGCCTGGGGGATGTGAAGAGCGATGGCGATCCGAACCGTCTTGCAACTTGGGGATCCCGGTCTGCGCGAAATCGCAAAGCGCGTAGACAATCCTGGCGCGCCAGAAATTCACGCGCTGGTTCAAGATCTTGCCGATACTCTTGCCTTTTGGAAAAGCTCGACCGGGTACGGACGTGCGATTGCCGCTCCGCAAATTGGGTCGGGACTGCGTGTGATTTTTTTGCAATTGCCTGGAGCTGAGCCATGGCCGTTTGTGAATCCAGAAATTACCAACCGCAGCGACGAGAAAATCGTGGTTTGGGACGCTTGCTTGAGCTTTCTCTCCATTTTTATGCAAGTCGAGCGAAACCGGCTGATTACGGTGCGATATCAGGATTTGCGTGGCGAGTGGCATGAAATCCAGGCGAGCGAAGACCGCAATCTGTCGGAGCTGTTGCATCACGAGATAGACCATCTCGACGGGATACTGGCAGTCGACCGCATCACGGATATTCGCACGATGTGTACGCGCGAAGAGTTCGAGAAGAGATACCGAGACGGAAGTCCTTACGCGAAGAGTGCGGGGAGTTAAGCAGCGCAGTAGCAGTATGAGAGACCGAAAGATGAAAGAAACGAAGACGCGCGTGATGTCGTATACCTCGATGGAAAGTACCATCGGGCCGTTACTGCTCGCGGGCGACGAGCGCGGTCTTCATCTCGTGCATTTCGTGAACGGCCGGCGTCCAAAATCGCCGTCGCCAGCTTGGGTAGAGGACAAGAATCCATTCAAAGAAGCTATCCGGCAGTTGCGGGCGTATTTCGCGGGAAAGCTGACAGAATTCGCATTGCCTCTCGTCCTCGAAGGAACGGAATTTCAGCTCCTGGTGTGGCGTAACTTACAGAAGATTCCTTACGGCGAAACCGTCAGCTACGGACAACTGGCCAAGCGCATTGGCAGTCCCGATGCACCCCGCGCCGTGGGCCTGGCAAACGGCTCAAATCCCATACCTATTATTATTCCGTGCCACCGCGTAATCGGAAGCAACGGCGATTTGACTGGATTCGGCGGCGGCCTGCCCATCAAAAAGAAACTGCTGGCGTTGGAAAGCGGGCAGCTGAGCTTTCTATAGACCGGCACTGTTTGCGTTTTTTGTTCGCCACGCTGCTTTCGGATCCCGCTCACAAACTCAACGATCAGTAACGCCAGCTTTTCAAGTCGGCTCCTGGCGGTGCCGTTTTCTCGATGCGTTCCAGGATTTTGGGTAGATATTGCGTGTTGTAATGGAGGCGCGAAAGATAGTTGGGCAGGGTGGGATCGCCGTTCCAGCAATGCTCCGCGCGGTCTCCATATTTCACTTCACCGTCATAAGACGGGTTAGCTGTAGTCTTCAGAAAATCCTCAACCAGATATACGGCGTCGTTCAGGAAATAGTTGTCGGCGCTGCCGCAATAGATGTGCAGCTTGCCCTGAAGCTTGGGTCCGAGGGTGGGCCAATCGCGGCGGAGAATGGCGCCAAGATCGTAGTGTTCCTTCCAATAGGCCGCAACTTGGTGATCGATCTCTCCCGTTTCCTTGTTGAAGATGGGAGCGGGATATCCGTCCGCGCCAGCAGGGGAATAGACCGCTTGCCAGATGTCGAATTGTTCGCCGGAACGAGAGTGCGAGCCGAGCGCTAGTTCGTATTGATTGATGCCTTCGATGGAGACCAAAGTTTGGCCGAGATAGTTGCGCATGCCGGGTTGCGCGACGCGGGTGTGCGGTCCTTCGTGGTAGAAAGCGTTCTTTTCGTCGTAGATGTTGACGTGCGTGTAGGCTCGAAAGTCGATGGGATCGGGACACGCGATGAACGCGCCGTTATAGTGGTCGGGATAAAACATCTGCACCGCGATCGATTCCCATCCGCCAGTCGATCCGCCGTACAGAAAGCGGGCCCAGCCTTGACCGATGCCGCGGAATTGCTTTTCAATCGCAGGAATAAGCTCGGTTTCGATGGCGTCGCCGTAGGGTCCAAGATTGGCGGAGTTCACGGCGTAGGAGTCGTCATAGTAGGGATTCGCGTGCTGGAGCTTTACCACGAGATAGCGTGGGAAATTCGGCGCGGTCCACTGCTTGTAAAACTTGTAGGCCTCTTCTTGTTGGATACCGTTGTAACCAGAAATATGGAACCGCTCGCTGTAGTCCGGCTTGAGATTTGGAGCGGGAGGCTCGGTGCGAAAGCCGTCAAAGTCATGAACAAAGTGGTCTTCGAATACCATCACCGGAAAATGCGCCTGGGGATGCTCGTCGAAGCCGTCGGGGACAAGAATGGCGGCGCCGATAAACATAGGCCGGCCCCAGAATTTCGTAAGCAGGGCAGATTGCATTGTGATGTGACGGATGAACTTCGTGTCTTTGGGGGATTCAATGGCGGGAATTTCCTGGTCGAGCAAAATCGAAATGGGAGATGCATTCGCGCCCAGTGTGACCTTTTGGGGCTTGCTGTAGAGATTTCCTGGAGCGATGTTCCAGTGCTGACCTTCGCCGCGGTCCATCGGAAGCTTGACGGTGTGCCCGTCGGAGCGATGGAAGGATTCGTAGCGATGCAGAAAGGCTTGCACATAGTATTCACCGGCAGGCACATCCCGGAGATGCCTTATGGGGTAGCCAAAAGCGTTATCGTTCGTAACCACGATCGGCTGGCCAGGGGCGAGTGCACCCACGTCGACGCCGAAAAGAATCTGCGTTTTGACGGAGAGGTCGATCTGCATGCGAGGTTCCTGCGACGGGTCCGTGGAGAGCAAAACGAAGACGCGGCCGTCGAGAGGTTGCGAGCTACGCTCTTTGGAAAACGAGACGGAGAACTGCGGTCCGTCTGACGGCGATGGAGCCGCGGCCATCGACGAAATCGAGATGGCGCTCGCGAAGAAACCGAACGCAAGTCTGAGAATGTTGCCCGTCGAGATGTACATTCGTGTGTGCCCCTGTGGCGCAGCGTACGCACGTTAGGTCGGAATTCGCGCCTGATTGTGCGCAAGAGAATAGCGCCCCCTCCGCTCGGTGAACAGGGAATATTGTAGATAATCAGATCAGGGAGAAGGTGCGAAGTCCAGGACCACAAGCGTCATGTCGTCATCCTGAATGCTCCCTGAACCGCGTGCGGTCCAACGGGCAATTTCGCGGAGCAAGTCGTCCGCAAGCGCGCCAGATGAAAGATGACTATGCGACCCAATGAATTGAGCGCAGCGAGCGATCCCAAACTCTTCGCTTGTGACGCTCTTCGATTCTGGCAGTCCGTCGGTATAGAGCACGTATCGATCCCCGTTTTGTAATGGCATTTCGATTGCTGAATACTCCGCCTCGGGAAACATACCAAGGAACAAACCGTTTTTCTCAACGGAGCGCGCATCGCCGTTCGAACGATTATTGAATAACAGCGGAGGGTGTCCGGCCCCAGCGTAACGGACAATTCTTGAGTCTAGATCCACGTACAAATAAGCTGCTGTGACAAAGTGGTCCTCGAATTTCCCGCAGAGTGCCTGATTAAGTCCGGTAAGGACGCGAGCAGGGTCGTGTGCGTGAGCGGACTGGCTGGCAAAGGCGACTTTGAGCATGGAAGCAATGAGGGCCGCAGGGACGCCGTGGCCAGTGACGTCTGCAATAAGAATGCCGAGATGATTTCTTTCGAATGTCAGGAAATCGTAGAAATCGCCCGCGACAGCGCCCATGGGAAGATAGCGTGCAGCGATTTCGATCCCAACACGGCGTGGTACATCGCGCGGCAGGATGGAAGCTTGAATTTGTTCGGCAATTTCAAGCTCTTTTTGAATTGCGAAGAGGCTCTCCTCTTTGGCGAAAATGCGGTGGGCCACGAGATAGCCGAGGGTGCAAACGAAGAAAAGAAAGCCAGCTGGCTCCAGGTCGCGCCCGCCAATCAGGTGAAGCCCGGTGAGATTGGCATGGATAACGAAGAGGCCAAGGACGCCCAGGCCCACAGCGACGACACGGAGGTCGCGAGGTAGACGGCCCGGCGGACGGAGAAAAAACAGCAAGACGACAAGAAGAATCCACGAGGTCAGCACGAGGAGGCTATTCGTGATATCGATTTGTCGGCGGGCGATGCCAAGGAGATCGAGTGGAATAGCGATAGCTGCAAAGACCAGTTGCAGGCCCAAAGCCCACCAAATGACACGACGCCAGCGGGCTTGCACGATTTCGAGAAACAGGAATAGTAGAGGCGCAGAAAAAGTGAAGGTGATGGCACGAATGATGTGATCGGCAGCGGCTGGCGAAATGGCAAACACAGGCAGAAGTGGCGAGGCGCGCAGGAATACGCGCAGGCCGTAGAGGATTACATATATTCCGAAGTATAGAAGTGAGCGGTCCGTGGTCTTTTTGCGAGAAAGGAAAACACCTGTGGCGATAAAGCCGATAGTCAGGAGAATCGCGGAGATGCCGAGAGCCAAGATCGCCCAGCGCCACTCAGTGGTCGAGACAGAGTCTGCGGCCGCCATGTTGGCGACAGAGAGGTGCTGGAACATGGCAACTCTTATACGCGGTCGACGACGTTATGACAAATGAGTGTCGAATCGCGGATTTTGTTTGGGTAGACATGCGTGATAGAACGGAATGGCGGGACCGGGGAGGGAAGTAGTGGCCAACAAAAAGGTGAAGTGGGGAGTGTTGAGCACTGCATCGATTGGCGTTCGCAAGGTTCTCCCCGGGATGCAGTTGGGAGAGTGGTGCGAGATCGTCGCCATCGCATCCCGCGACGGCAAGAAGGCCGAGAGCGTCGCACGGAAGCTGCGCATCCCCAAAGCCTACTGGTCGCACGAAGATCTGCTCGCCGATCCGGAGATCGAAGCCATCTATAATCCGCTGCCGAATCACTTGCACGTGCCGTGGTCGATCAAAGCCGCGGAGGCAGGGAAGCACGTGCTTTGCGAGAAGCCGATCGGCCTAAATGTGGCAGAGGCGAAGGCGTTGCTCAATGCGCGCGACCGCACCGGCGTAAAGATTGGCGAAGCGTTCATGGTGAGGACGCACCCGCAATGGCTGCGCACGCGCGAACTCATCCGCTCGGGTCGAATCGGCGAGTTACGTTCGATTGTAGGAGCCTTCAGCTATTTCAATCGCGACGCCGCGAACATTCGAAACGTTTTGGACTGGGGCGGCGGCGGCATTTTCGACATCGGCTGCTATCCCATCACTACATCGCGCTTCATCTTTGGCGAGGAGCCGTCGCGAGTGATCGGCTTAGTCGAGCGCGACCCCGAGTTCCAAACGGACAGGCTCGCCTCTGCCATGCTTGATTTTCCGTCCGGTCAGGCTATTTTCACGTGCAGTACGCAACTCGTGCCGTACCAGCGCATGCAATTCCTCGGCACCAAAGGCCGCATAGAAATCGAAATTCCGTTCAACGCGCCGAACGACCGCCCATGCCGAATTTTTATAGATGACGGGCGCGATGTCTTCGGTGGCGGCGTGAGTACGGAAACCTTCCCGACTTGCGATCAGTACACCATTCAAGGCGATGTTTTCTCGCGAGCAATTCGCGGAGATGGCGAAGTTCCAGTCTCCATCGAAGACGCCATTCGAAACATGGCGGTCATTGAAGCTATCTTTCGATCGACTGAAACGGGCCGGTGGGAGAGGCTGTAGCGGCGTCTCGGATCAGCTAGCTTGCGGAAATATCGGCCGCGACGACGCTCGATGGTTCCCACTGCACGGGCTTGATTTGTCCCACCACGAATGCCCAGGACAGCGCTCCTCCCAGCAACACTCCCGCAGTAACAGCAAACGCCCAAAAGTAATGTCCAGTGCGTTGAACAACAAATCCAGTCAGCCACGGCGAAATGATCCCGGCAAAATTACCCACGAAATTCTGCAGGCCGGTCCATTTGCCAGCCGCCGAAGGGCCCGCCAGCGTTTGCGTGATGGCCCAAAGATTTGAGGTGCACAATCCCGCTCCAGCACATGTCAAAAATAGAAAAAGCGTGGCGAGCCGCTCGTCGTACGCAAATGCGACTACCGCAAAACAAAAAACCGAGCTCAGCGCCAGCCCGAGCGAGGTAAAAGTCTTGCGCACGCGCGTAGGAGTGCCACCTCGCTCGATCCAGAAATCGGAAATGCTTCCCGAAATCAACGCGGAAATTGCGAGAATCAGATAAGCCGCCCCGCCGATGCCGCCCATTTTCTGCATGGAGAAATGCCGTTCGTGAACGAGATAGCTGGGCAGCCAGGTGAGCAAGAAATACGAAAGGTAGTTGTACGCAAAGAGTCCCAAGAACGTGCCCCACGCTGAGCGCTGCTCTAGAATTTGGAGAATGCTTGGGGCGCGCGCAATGGACGATACGGTCAAGCCCGGGCCAGCGGGCATCCACCTCATCCACGGAACGAGCCATAAGAGACTGAGAAGCCCTAGCCCTATAAAAAATGGCCGCCAGCCATAACGCGCCATGAGCATTGCGCCGAAAAATATGCCGAATGCGGGCCCGGAGGCGATTCCCGAAGCGACAAGCGCGTTGGCGCGTCCTCGTAGTATTTCCGGACAATGCTTTGCGAGGATTTTGCTGTAGGAAGGGAATGCCACAGATTCGCCCGCGCCCAGCAGGAGTCGTAAGATCAAGAGCATCGTGAAACTGTGAGCTGCACTCGTGGCGGCCGTGGCGGAAGACCAAACAAAAAATCCCGCGGCCAGAACCCAATTGACATTGAAACGGTCGACCAGCCACCCCGAAAGAATTTGAAAGCCGGCGTAGGTCCAGAAAAAGGAGGAAAACAAGATACCGATCTGCGAGGGAGAAAGTTGGAGTTCTTCTTTAAGTGCGGGAGCGGCGATGGAAAGGCTGCCGCGGTCGATGTAATTGATGAAGACGGATATCGCCAAAAGCGCGACTGCAATGGAGAGCGCTTTGCCAGCTTCGAGCTCATTCGGCGACTTCGTCAGAGCTCGCGAAACCGCCATCGTTTTCGCTCTCCTGGTGAGCGCAGGTGGCGCGCGTGCAGCAACCACAACGCCAAGAAATTCAGGCGCAAGTCTGCCTTGATTTACAGGAGGAAGCAATCTATTGGTGAATGGATGGTAGAAAGAATTCGAACTGCTCTATCGGCCTCGAAGGCCATCGATAAACGAAGCCACTGCTTTTGCTGGAGCGTAGAAGGCCAGAAGCAGCAGGGAAGCGGCACCGTAAATTGTCAGCCGAAGCCTCATGTGCATAAAACACGAAATGCGGCCAAAAGTTGCGGCACTTCGGCTGGGATGAGGCAGCTCGGGGCAGTTATTGCAGCGTTAGGTCGCCGGCCCCGACATGCGCGTGCAAGTGATACCTACCGTTGCCTTCTTTGTGAAAAGAGCGGAACAGTCCTCCGTGGGATTCGCCAAACGGGCTCGCTTCGAGCCCTCCGGAATAAACGGACGCATCCACGCGCGAATAATCGCTGACGTCGCCAACATCGATGACTAACTCCCCGGCGTGGAGCTCGGCGTCTTTATCGCCAGTTACGCGATGAAGCTCCAAATTGCCGGCGGGCATGCGCACGAACAAGCCGGTCTTCTTCGGCACCTCGATAGTGACCTCGAGATCGTTCTTCGGCCCGTCGCTAACAGTTAGATCCGCGGCGTTGTTCGATCCCTGAAGCTGAACTCTCATTTCGCTCGCCCGGTCGGCGTTTCTCCCCGTGATTCGCACGGTGATCTTGTTGTCCGGCCCGCCGATGATATGAAAACTGCCGGACTGCAGATACATCCGAAGCTTTCCACCGGAATTAAATTCCGCGGTAAATGGATGATTCTCAATGTCTTTGACGTCGAGTTTGGTCTGCGCCGCGCCAGAGGCGACAGAAATGGCTAATGCAGAAGCAAGCAGAAAAGCAGTACGCATGGACACACCTCCGAAGCTTATGGAGTAAGTAACGAGGTTCCCTCCCAAAATGTTTCCTCCCGGGCGAACATATTCTCACTTTAATCTTCAAAGACGGCTCCGAGCGGATTTCGGTGTCTGCGGACGCGGTGGATAAATGTGCTTTGCCCATGCGAAGATGGTGCTGCGGAGAGCAGGAGGCGCGGATCATGGGTGACTCAGTCCCCGCAACAGAGCCCGACTGGAAAATTCATGGCTTGCGCATCGTCCGCGGCGGCCAATTAGATACCAACACGCCTCAAACTCCTGGCATGACCCGTGCCGAAGCCATCTCCCACGCCAAGGTAGGCGCGCAGAAACTCTGGGCGGGAACTGTCATCGTGCATCCTAACGCAAAGACAGGGCCTCACCACCACGGGGAGCTGGAAACCGTGATTTACGTGGTTCGTGGCCGTGCGCGCTTTCGATGGGGGAATCACCTCGAATTTGTCGACGAAGCAGGCCCAGGTGATTTTGTGTACGTTCCACCCTACGTTCCTCACCAGGAACTCAATGCGCGAAGCGACGAACCAGTCGAGGCCGTTATCGTCCGAAGTGGACAGGAACCTGTTGTGGTGAATCTCGATATCGCCAGCCCGGAAGATGGCCTCAATCCCGCTGAAGCTGACCCATTCCACTCGGCTCCCGATAAACACTAGCTTGCAATCGATGCGCCTTGACGATTTGCTCTGGCTCAGGATTGCGAGTCAATCAGGATTGCCGGAACGTGAGCCCATCCATTTGGGCGACTTCATAGTGCCGAACCCGGCGGTCGTAGTCCGTCAAGAGCGCAGCTGCTTCGCTCGCCACGACAGCCGTCTCGCGATCCGATCCGGCAAACGCTTCGATAGCCTGCAGAGATTGCCAAACCGTGCTTACGAGAATCTCGACCGAGTCTCCCTGCGACCGGACAAGCACGCTGGAGCAGACGTAACCGTGGAATTTTTGGAGAGACGGCACGACACTCTGCCAAAAGTGCTCCAAGTAGCGGGTGGATTGGAGATTCGTTGTTCGAGCGGACCATAGACGTGCGATCATGCCGGGGATACTCCTATTGGTTTCCGACTACTACGTTCCACGACCGAATTTCCCATCGTTTCACAAGGCCATTGCGGACGTATGGATCATTGCGGACAAATTCTCGGGCGGGTGTTTCGTCACCGCCGCGGAAAATGAGCAGAGCTCCATCTGGAGGGTCAGCCAGTGCCCCGGCAAGAACCAGCTCGCCTCGAGAATGAGCTTCTCGTGCAAGGCCTAAATGCTCGTCGCGGTAGGCGCCTCGCTGCGTAATAAAATCTGGCACTACTTCGCGGTAAAAGAGTGCGTAGTAACCCATGGAAGTCTCCACTCCCATCATAGCTGAGAACAAAATAATTTAAACCTGGGCAGGAGGAAGCTTGACCGAGAAACACAGGAGCACCGCTCCGGCGGGGAACCAGGGGGAGACTGTGACGCTAGCGGCTAGCCTCCAGCGATAGACGGAACCAGCAGGACGCGGTCGCCTTCCTTCAGCGTGCACCCTTCGCCGCCAAGAAAGCGAATGTCCTCTTCGTTGAGATAGACGTTGAGGAACTGGCGAATTTGTCCTTGCTCGTCGCGAACATGACGCGAGAGCTCAGGATAGCGCGTGGTCAAGTCGTTCAGCGCCTCGGCAATCGTTGCCGCGCTACAGTCGATTTTTGGCGTGCCGTCCGTAAACCGGCGGAACGCTGTCGGGATTTCAATGGTGACTGGCATATCTTCTGAGTCTCCTTACTTCGCGCCGGCGGTAGCCGGAGCGGCGTTAAATTGGTTGTCGAGATAGGCCTCGAAAGCGTCGAGTCGCGGTGCAATGGCTTCACTGACTGGAAATTCCGCGGAGATGGCATCGAGAGTCTTCAGACCGTTTCCGGTAATGCAAACTACGGTTGTCTCATTGGCGCCGATTCGCCCTTGGCTGATGAGTTTTTGCGTTACTCCGGCGGTTACGCCACCCGCGGTTTCGGTGAAGATGCCTTCGGTTTCCGCAAGCAGCTTGATGGCTGCGACAATTTCAGGATCGGAGACGTCTTCCGCCCAGCCCCCGCTCTCGCGCATCAGCTTTATGGCAAACGGCCCGTCGGCGGGATTGCCAATCGCGAGCGAGCGCGCGATGGTGTTGGGTTTTTGCGGTTCAAAGCGAGCCAGATTGCGCTTCACGCCATCGGAAATCGGTGAGCAACCGGTAGCCTGCGCGCCAAAAAACTTCACCGGCTTGGCTTCCACCCAGCCCAGGGTCACTAGTTCCTTAAATGCTTTGGCAATTTTTGTGATCAGGGATCCTCCGGCCATCGGAACGACCACGTTATCTGGCAAGCGCCAGCCGAGTTGCTCGGCGATTTCGTAGCCATGCGTCTTCGATCCTTCCGAATAGTAGGGACGCAGGTTGACGTTGACCAAGCCCCACTTAAATCGGTCGGCAATCTGCGCGCATAGCCGGTTCACGTGGTCGTAGTTTCCGTTAATGCGCACAATGCGCGCGCCGTAAACCGCCGTGTTAAGCACCTTTGCCGGCTCGAGATCGGCGGGAATAAAGACGCACGCGTCGAATCCCTGCTGAGCCGACTGCGCGGCAACAGCGTTGGCCAAATTCCCCGTGGAAGAGCACCCGACAGTTTGAAATCCAAACCGTCGCGCGGCTACCAACGCGGTGCCAACGACGCGGTCCTTAAAAGACAGAGAAGGGAAGCACACCGCATCGTTTTTGAAATAGAGCTTGCCGATCCCCCAGTGCGACGCGAGCTTTCTCGACGCAACCAGAGGCGTGCCGCCCACGGCACTGGCGGGCGTAAAGTCTTCAGGCAGCGGCAGCAGTTCCGCATAACGCCACATATTAAAGGTCCGGTCAGCCAGGTTCTCGCGGCGGACTTTTTTCTTCAGAGAATCGTAGTCGTAGGAGACTTCCAGAGGAGAGAAGCAATCTTCGCAGAAGGACTTCGGGGTATTTCCCCAGGTCTTGCCGCACTCCCGACAGCGCAGTTCATATAGATCAGACATCGGATCACCTTTCAATGTGCAAGGGCCTTGCGACCGCAAGCGCACACGCATCAGCCAATCAGGTGGTATTCGATTAGGGCAGCAGGGAGGTAAAACGAAAAACCCTCCGTGCCAAAGTGCTCGGAGGGTCTCAGAAATTCTTCTGGGATGCTCTACAGCTCTTTAGCAGTTTTTTACGTGGAGCAAGTTGCCCTAAATCGCCACGTGTCGCCGCAACCGCAGCTATGTAATTTATCCTAGATACGAGAGCATTTGTCAAGCACAACAATGCGGTGGCCGCTTGAGGTAACGCGACTAGAAGGTGCCTGCGCTCGTCCGCTAAGGCCAATCCCAGCAAATCCCCTGATACCGAAAAAAAGCGCCGGCAGGGGACTCCTACCGGCGCCAGGTTACACCCGTGAGGTGGCTAGACCACTTTAGCGGCGGTCGTGATCGCCGCCGTCATGATCTCCATCGTGATGATGATCGAAGTCAAACAGGTCGAACAAGTCGCCGATGGCCGGCATGTTGCGCGGCACATAGGAGTGGTCCCCATGCTGATCGGGATTGGGCAGGTTATCGCGGCTCCGGTCGCTGAGCGTGCTATCGAGCATCCAGTTGCGTTCGACGAATTTCACGAAAGAGGAGTGCTCGCTGTAGGTGTGGCTGATGTGGCCGCCCGTCGAGAAAGGCGAAACGGCGATCATTGGAATGCGCGGGCCTGTGCCGAAGAAATCTACTGGTTGGATGAAACCAGAGTCGTAGAAGCCACCGCCCTCGTCCACGGTGACGAAGATCGCCGTCTCGGCCCATTGCTTAGGGTTGCTTTGCGCGAGTTCGATGATGTTTCTGGCGAAGGCTTCGAAGAGCCCCCACTTCGACGAAGCGGGGTGGCCGTCCATGACACCGTCCGGCTTCACGTAGGAAACCGCCGGGAGAGTGCCATTTTTGAGATCGGTGAAGAGATCGGTGACGTCCCGCATGTGGTCCGCAACCATGCCCGGATAGGCCGCCTCATACTCGAAAGGGTTGCAGATATTGCAATAGAGCCCGTCCAATGGGCCGCCGGTCCCACTCGCATTGTACGCGCCGCCATAATATTTCCAGGGGATATTGTGAGCGCTGAGCAGATCTCCGATGCTCTGCTGTGTCGTCTGCGGAACGACGAGACCGGACTGCGGCGTTCCTTTGGGAGTGAAGGCGGGGTTGACGTTGACGGCCTGCCAATACTGGCCGGGACCGCATTTTGTCTCCACGGCATAAGGCAGGGCACTCAGATAATTGGTGATCGCAGCGATGCCGGGCTGGGTCGTGTCGTTGCAGTTGAACCATTGCGCGCGCTGGGTATACAGATTGAGAGTTCCAGCAACGGGATCGGGATTGTAGATGTTCTTTGCAGCCGGGGTTGCGGGATTGCCTTTGCCGTCGCTGAAGAAGACCTGGTCGGCAAAGCCGAGCGGCTGGCTGTCCGGCCCGGTGCCGCCAAGCACGGGCTGGTGATAATTGTCGCTCATGGTGTAGCCGTCAGCGAGGGATTTAAAGAGAGGCGCGTCGCCGTTCTGCATGTTGAAGAACTCCATGGTCTGTCCGGAGTCATGTGACGTGCCGCCGGGGGGTGTGGCGTAGGTGGTGTCGATCGCCGACTGGAGATCATGCAGACAACCTGTTGGGTTGTCCTTTGATACGTGCTCTGCGTCGATGGCGCAATCCACTTGCTGGACCATTTGGAAGTACTGATGGACGGTGTCGCCGGCGTAGGCGTCGAACGGTAGATTCGGGCCGGTCAACTGGAAGGGACCCGGTGGGAGGATCGTGGCATTTGGAACGCGGGTATCCGGACCCTCGGTGAAAGGTAGACCGGTACCCCCGGTTCCCATGAGGAATTGATCCTGAGGGGCCAGTCCCGGGTCGCCGCCGAGGGTCAGGAGGATGGCAGCGGGCGGATTTTGCACGCCGTTAACATCGGGCGCTGGCAAAGTCGTGTAGAGCTGCTTATTCGCCATATCCGCGCTGCTGAAGAATTTGCCGCCATTGGGGGCGGACACGATTTGGAATTGATGGGCCTTGGTGAAATTCGGGCCGGGCGTGCCATCGGCGTTGATGATGCCTTCAGACAGAAGGTTCAACACACGCTCTCTTTTCCCTTTTGGCACATAAGTAGCGAAAAGGTGATCGAAGCTACGATTCTCGCCGACAATGATGATGACGTGCTTGATCGGGCTGGCAGTTTTGATCGAATCGCAGTCATCGTCACGATCGTGATCGCCATCGGCTCGAACCGGTGCGCTAAAGCCAAAGACCGATATTGCGAACACAAGCAGACAAGCAGTTGCCTTCTCTTTCCATTTTCTTTTGTCAGATGGATGCATATTTTCCTCCAAGTTTAAGTCGAGGTTGAACCCGGGCCTGTGGAGGATTAACCAGCAATAGTCACGCGCGCATTAACGTGGAATATTAATTGAGCGAATCTCTCGACACCGCGGGAGAACGGGGAGACTGCTTGTGCGTTTCGAGCCACTTGAATCGGAGTCCGCTGATTGCGTCACGATTGGCGGATTCCTTCCTTGGGTGCCGCGGTTCAAGCTGGAGCGGCGATGAGAGGACCGGTAGATGGTTGAGGAACAGTGATTTTGCTAAATAAGGTCAGTCCCCACCGCGTTGCTGGAGACCGCCTACGCCCCAGCGTTGCAAGAGGCAACCTGCGCGCCGCAAAATCCCTTGACAACACAATCCAGGGTTCCTGCGTCTAATCTTCTGAGACTATGACGTTAAGCCGACACGACCGGCCCTTTGCATCCCGTCCTCCAGGACAGTGACAACCCCGGCGCATTGAATTTCCGGGGCAACTGTACTTTATCTGCGGTGTTATACTTAGTTTGGGGATTGCTGGGCGGTCCGTTTGTAGGTGCCCGCGAAACCGCTGACTTGGGATCGTGGGTATGTGCGGCCTAGAAAGATAGGAGCAGCGACATGGGTGAGCAAGTCAAAGAACTTTTTAATTGGGCGCGGCGCCGCAAGATCATGGCGTCGTTTTTTGTAGCATTCACGCTCGTTGTTGGAATCATGATCGGCTCGGTGATTTCGGGGCGCGTTTCCGCTATGAAGTCATTTAGCGGCACCGATGCAGCACATCTCACCGTGCCGGATCCCATTCCTTCGGCAAGCTCTTTTTCTGGCATTGTGAATCGCGTCGAGCCCGCGGTGGTCAATATTGCCACCACGCAAGTTCTCGAGAAAAAACCAGCCAGCAAGAGGCGCTATAACATACAGCCCAATAAGCCCAAGTCTGACCAGAATCCCGATGAAGACAACGACCCCATGCAGGACTTCTTCGACCGATTTTTTGATGGTCGTCAGGATGGTCCTCCGCAAGCAGAACGCAGCCTGGGCTCTGGCGTAATTGTTGACAAGCGCGGGTACATTCTCACGAACAACCACGTCATCGAAAACGCTACGAAAATTCAAGTTCAGCTCAACGGCGACACCGCGCGCTACACCGCCAAGGTTGTCGGTGCGGATGACGATACGGATTTGGCAGTGATCAAGATAGAAGTAAACAAGGAACTCCCCATCGCCAAGCTCGGCAATTCGGATGGCGTACAAGTCGGAGATTGGGTTCTTGCGATCGGCAGCCCGTTCGGCCTGCAAGCCACAGTCACGGCTGGAATCATTAGCGCGAAAGACCGGGGCGGCTTCGGCCTCGCCAAACAATTCCAGCGCTTCATTCAAACGGACGCCGCCATCAATCCTGGCAATTCCGGCGGACCGCTCGTCGACTTGGCAGGACAGGTCATTGGCATCAATACTGCGATCATCACGGGCAGCCGCGGCTATGAAGGCGTTGGCTTTGCGCTACCGTCGAACACCGCCATCAGCGTCTACAATCAGCTTATTTCCAATGGCCGGGTAACCCGAGGCTCCATTGGCGTCAAGTTCGAGGAAGATCTCAGCACGAACCCGATCACGCTAAAGTCGCTAGGAGCTCCCAATGGTGTGGTGATTGAGGACATCGAACCAGGCAGCCCTGCTGAAAAGGCTGGACTTAAGGGTGGCGACGTCATCACCAGCGTGAATGGCCAGACGATCAAGACTGGCAACGATCTTGTGAATCCCATTGCGCAAGCGCCCATCGGGACCAAGATGAAGCTCACCTATGTCCGCGATCGCACCCAAAAAGAGGCGACCGTAACCGTTGAAGACCGCACGCATGTATTCCCGACCACCGCAGGCCGCATGGGTGATCAGCCAGGCGAGGCTGCGCCGATTGAGTTCGGACTCCACGTGGACAACTTAACGCACGATCGTGCACAGCGCTTCGGCATGGACGGCAAAAAGGGAGTTATCGTGACCGACGTTGATCCCGCGAGCTTTGCCCAGGATGATCTAAATTTCGGCCGCGGCGACGTAATTTCCGAAATCAACCATGAACCAATTACCTCCTTGGACGACTACCGGACAGCCGTTTCCAAGTTGAAACCCGGTGAAAACGTAGTTTTCAAGGTTCTACGCCGCGCTGACGACCGAGTTCTTACTGTCTTCCTGTCGGGAGTCGTTCCGGCGGAGAACGAGAAGCAATAGATTCGGGGAGATGCGCCCGTCTCCCTAAGCGCATCAACGGAAAACAAAGCGTATGCGAAAAGCGACACACCTGGCCCTGACGCTGCTCGTTTCAGCAGGTATGGGTGTAGGTGGCGCAACTGCGAAGGGGCAGGGCACTAATTCCGCAAAATCGCCTTCGCCAAAGACCGGCTCCAAAACGACGCACCACGCGAAATCATCAAAAAAGACAACCCGCCCGGAGCGAGGGCAGAAAGCTCCCGCTCCCGAGCGGATTTCCGAGATTCAAACTGCGCTAGCCAAAGATGGCTCGTTCAATGGCAAGCCCAGCGGCAAGTGGGATCCTTCGACCGTTGACGCCATGAAGAAATTTCAAGAGGCTCACGGCCTGAATCCCTCCGGGAAGCTCGACGCAAAGACTCTGCAGAAGCTGGGCCTCGGTTCTCAAACGGCTGGACTTGCCGCGCCGATGCCGCCTGTTAGCTCGTCCACTTCCCTCGGTACAAGCCCCTCGTCTGCAGTTCACCGCCATCGCTAAAGTTCGTTCGCTCTCTGAGGTTAATTTCCATTCTTACCGGAGGAGGGAGCTTCTATAAGCGGCGCACGAACCAGCCTGCCAGGGTGTAGCGGACCGGCTCGCGCGCTCAAGGAGAAGCATCCGTTACCTCAAAGACTGATGCACCTCGAGTTTTATTCCGGGAAAACGTAATGTACTCAAAAAGGGGAACTTAAAAAACGAGGGGCGGAACATTACGTTCCGCCCCTCGCCGCATTCCATCGCCACACAATAGGCAGTTTCTTGATCCTGCGTATTCAACCAGTTGGTTGACTACGGTCTAGCTTTCGATCTGCACCTGGAGAACTTCTCCCGGAAGAGCAATCATCGTCGGCCTGGAACTGGGAAGGGTTGTAACCGGGGCCGCGCCCTTGGCGGGAACTGGCGCCGATTCCGTTCGCATGTGTATGCCATTCTTGGGTTTAGCAGCAGCCGGGTCGGCGTTTAGCCTCTCAATGCGAATGCCGAGTGTGCGCTCCAGTTGAAACAACTCGGAGCGCTGTTCACGCGAGAAGAGAGTAGTGGCTACGCCATGTCCGCCCGCTCGGCCAGTACGGCCAACGCGGTGTATGAAGTTCTCGGCCATGTCAGGCAGGTCGTAGTTGATGACGTGGACGATGTCTTGTACGTGGATGCCGCGGGAAGCGAGGTCGGTGGCCACGAGGACGCGGAAGCGACCTTGTTGGAAGCCGGCAAGTGCTGAGTTACGTTGCGATTGCGAGCGGTCGCCGTGAATCATGGCAGCGGAAAAACCGTCGCGGTTCAGGCTCTTCGTAATGCGCTCGGTGCCGCGCTTGGTGCGTGAGAAAACCAGGCAACGCCCGGTTTCCTTGGCGAGCAAACGCTGGAGCATTTCTTGTTTGCGGTCAACCGCAACTTCAAAGGCTTGCATGCGCACATTTTCGGCTGGTTTAAGAGTTGAACCGAACGCGACACGCGCTGGATTCTTCAAGTAGTCCTTTACGAGGTGGGCGACGGACGCTTCCATTGTCGCGGAGAAGCACATGGTTTGGCGTTCTTTGGGCAAGATCGAGGCGATGCGCTTGATGGCAGGTAGAAAACCCATGTCCAGCATGCGGTCGGCTTCATCGAGAACCAACATGCGCAAGGCGTTGAAATTAAAGAGCCTGCGGTCAAGGTAGTCTTCCAGGCGGCCAGGAGTGGCCACGACGAAACGAGCTCCCTTGCGGATGGCATTGAGCTGCGCGCCTTCGGCCAATCCGCCAACCACCAAGGCTGCGGGAACCAGCTGAGAACCGCGAAGGGTGTTGAACACAGCCACGACCTGCATGGCCAGCTCACGTGTTGGCACCAGGGCCAAAGCTGCGATTCCTGGCGTCTTGCTCTTGAGCAGTTGTTCGATCACCGGGATCAGGAACGCCAGCGTTTTGCCGGTTCCTGTTTGCGCGGTTGCGAGCACGTCCTTGCCCTCGAGCGCATGCGGGATGGCCGCAGCTTGCACGGGGGTGGGGATCGAAAATCGCGCGTGTGCCAATCTCTCCTTCATATAGGCGGAGATCGGTAGTTCTGTGAAACTTTGCATTCGTATTGCTTTCTTGCTGGCGGGAGCGGCTCCGGCGCGCACACAACTTCGGTGCAAGCGCGGCAATTCGCATTGCCAGTCTTGTTTTAGATTACGCTGAAGACTTACGGAGAAAACTGCAGGCGGGTAATCTCAGATCAACAACTCACCAGAGGGACCGCACAACACAACCGAGGTATTAAGCGCAAGTGCAGTGTAGCACGTTCGCTGCGAAAATACGACCTCAATCAGCAAACGTGCAAAGGTGAACCAAAGAGCCAACAACGGGAACCTAGCACTGCGGAACGGTGTCTACTTTCAAGGAAATGGCATTTGTATCTCTACTCAGAGATCTTTTCCTTCAAATTAGCCGATGCACCGAGTCATAAGGGGCGTTGAGTGCCGAGACTGAATAAGACAGCTACTCTTCTTACTTTTAGTACTATCTACTTCCTTCTGTTCTATTTGTCGTATCGTGTCGCATATTTCTTCTACCTTGATTCGCTGCCTTATTCCTCCGTCATTGACCTAGTCATATTTTTTCCGACTTTCACTACATTCGCCTTATTCATTCTGTATCGGCATCGAACACGCGAGGCCAGCCTCGCTGAAGACGCAAAGATGTGGCTAGAGGCTCGGGAGTTGGAGCGAACCCAGCCAGCTGGTGTAGCCAAAAAGCAAAGATCGCGCTTGCAAATATGGCTTTGGGCCCCGTGCGCAATTGTGTTGCTGGTGGCCCCGTTTATTACGGAAGAAATCGGAGTAGCGTCTCGTCTGTTCGCTAGCCAAACAGCGGTTGTAGGGAAGTACCAAATACAGATTCCGGTCACGTGGATAATCGACGGCAAACGAGAAGATTTCCTTTCGGCTATGACTGTTCCTGGGATCGGCAGAATCGGCGTGAAGACGTATTGGAACTTCAGCCCACCTCTCACAGCAATGAGGTTTTACACGGTTGCTCATCCTGAAGAACAATTGGCACCGAATATTTATTTGAAGGGCGCAACGATCCTCGCAGAGAGATCGTTCGGGCTGGGAGATGAAAAACTTACCTGCTGGGATCTAGTTCACCATAGCCCTTACGGGGAATCTTATTCGGACGACCCCTCAATCGCTCAGATTGAATGCACCACGGAGAGTGACCACTTCTATGCGGGATTCGACGGATGGAGGCCCGACTCGTCTGTCTTCTACGAGACTTTGCGAGAAATCACGATCTCAGAGCGGTGACTCTCTCGATGTGAACTCGGCGCGCGGGGTGCCCCAGGTGCCGATTTTGGCACCTGGGGCTTTTATTTTTTCCCAGGTCCGAACCGAGAGTGGATGCACTTGTCGCCCAGCTACCTACGCCTGCCCCGGAAGCACCGGCCTCAGCCTCCCAGCGGCCAAATCATCCAACGCACGTAGCCGCCCACTCAGTTCCTTGGCGTCCAAGCGCCGCTCACGGTACAGCTCGCGCAAATACTCCTCGGCCGGCCGCTCCCCCTTACTCGAATTGCACTCCACGCAGCACGACACCAGGTTGCGGTAGGAATTGCCGCCGCCTCGCGCCTGCGGCACGACATGATCGAGGCACCAGTTCCGTTCCCCCGTACGCCGCATACAGTAAAAACAGTTGCCACTCTCGCGGTCGTGGAGCGAACGGCGCAGGATCTGTTTCAGCAGGAAATCCTCCTCTTCGATGTTGATCGCCGCTTTTGTTGACTCGGGATGCCTCGTTTTCCTGGTGTGAACCGCCTTTACTTCGAGCGGGAGCCGCAATCGGATCACATGCTGGGTCCGGCAGTTCCGTTCGATCAAATCCAGGACGCCTCGCGCCACAAGGCTCCGCACCGAGCCACGCGTGGCCTTCATCGAGAGGCCTACGCCACGCGCCAGCCAGGAAATCGAGAATCGGAACTTTGTCTTGCCTTCGAGTCGGCTGTGCCTGAAAAGATGTGAGTAGACGGCACGGTCCGTTCTGGAAAAATGGAGCCGCGGCGCGAGTACGTCTTCATATTGTTTCCACACCAGTGCCGCATTAAGTCTTCTTTTTTTCATGTTTGTAGTCCTGAGCGGGAATCGAGAAATCGAGGGGTAAGAGCTAACAGCCTATAGCTAACAGAGGAATCACGCCCAAAAACAAAACGCCCCGACCGAAGTCGAGGCGCACTTTCCACTAACAACAATTCTACCAGAGTAATTATCGCCTTGTCAAGTCAAATGTATCTATATACAACCCATTGAAAGGACGCGCTTTAACCTACAGACCGGTTTTCAGTTCCTCGACTCCGGCCGTAGAGATCTTGACGTCGTCCTCGGATTTGCCGCCGCTGAATGCCGCGATCAAGTATCCACTTTTTCCGCGGACGATAACGCCGCCTTGCCAGCCAAATTCGCCCGTCATCGGCGGACGCACCTGGCTGCCGCTATCCTTCAGCGTATCCGCCATCTCGACGGCTTTGGCGTAGGCTATGCCGATGAGGTTGGCGCCTTTGCTTGTGTCGGAGGGCTCGTCTCTCATGCGGCCGATAACGAGCATTTTCGAACTCCAATATTGGATCTTGTCGCCGGGGAAATAAGCGACTACCGCAACGCCGCCAATGCCGAGTTCGTCGGCGCGTTTCTTCATGGCTGCCAGGGCAGAATTGGCCAAGCCGTCAAATGGATTAACCTGGGGCGGGCCGTTCAGAAAAGCGGGATCCACCTTTGCGATGTCTACGCGAAAGCTCACCGAATCAGCTGTTGGAAAATCGGCTGGCACTTTCTGAGTTACTCGGCCTGTTGCGGCCCACTCCGCTCCCCGCTGATAGGTCGTGATGAAACCTGCACAGCTTAAGGCGGCGACGTCATGGCCCATAGTGGTGTGAAAAATTCTGCCCTTGCCATAGCTCAGGACCATAAGCATTGGTTCGTCATGCCCGGTGCCGTGATTGGCAGGATCGGAGTGAGCGGTTGCAAGTACGGTCATATTCTCGCCGGGACCCCGAAGCGTCGCGTAAAGCTCATCGGCGCCGTGCATCCAGACGTGGGGCAAGCCCTTCATGATCGGGTGCTCGGGCGCGCGCGTCTCTACCTGGAAGGGGAGGCGATTTCCGTGCGCGCCGGCCGAGCCAGGAGAATTGTCCGAGACCAGCTTGCCGTCCTTGAAATACCACATGGGACCGGCCTTTTCTGTTCGGTCGCGCCAACCGCCGATGCCGATCATCTGGTTGAACGCGGGCCAGTTCGGGAACGAATTATCCGCGGCATGGACGACTACGAGTCCGCCGCCATTCTTTACATACTGCTCAAGCTGCTCACGCAGATTCGCCGGCCAGTCCGGAGCGTCGTAGTTCAGGACTATTGCCTGATAGCCGCTGAAATCAGGCTTGAAGTTGCTGAAATCTTCTCCAAACTTGGGAGAAGTTACGACCGTCACGTTGAATATGCCAGCGTCCTCCAACTCTTTTTTCAAGACGGCTGTGGTCAGTTGCCAGGCGTGATAGGGGCCGCCACTCTGACCGTCGAGAAGGAGCACACGTATCGGATTAGAATTGGCGCGGACCGGTTGCGCACAAAGCGTGGCGTACCCCGTTGCTGCCAAGAGAATGGCCAGAATGAATTTCTTCATGCTATCTCCTCACTTCCGATGAAGTTTGCGTCTTTGGCCAAAACTTGCCGAAGACAAACAAGAGATTCTGCTTAGCGAGCTGATATAGAACTGAGGAAGTGTACCTGCGCAACTTCACTTCACCGAGGAATTCTTTTGCTCCCCGGCCGGGCGGGCAGATGGAGTCGCGGGGTGGCCAGTCGCCCGACAACATAAATTACCAGGTGACTAGGGCACGTGGTTTGCCTAACGTGGATTTCTTGTGGGTCGCGGGTGGTCGGCGCAAACATGGGAAGTGAACTCTTTGTCGCGTTGACTTTCATAGTGCATCTTCATGTCGTCAATGGATTCGTCAACGAGTGGCCCCTGGGGCTTGAACGCCCACGCGCATTCGGAGCAAGCCCATCCCTGAAAAGTCTGGCCTTCGACCCATACCAGTTTGCGACGCATCGCCTTATTTGCCTCCCTCGAGACTTGTAGCGATCATGCTGCTTTGAAAAATGGCTTAGCACTGTCCTTCAACAAGACTGCGACAACAAAAGTAGGTCTTTCAGAGCCCCGGGTGAGGTTCTGCCCAATCGCCGCCCTTTGAACACACACCAAGAATCGAAGTGAAGACACGAGGCCTGCACACTAACGATACAAAGGGGTTGCTGTCTGTGGGGAATCCAACACTGAGAACAATCGCTATCTTAAGCCGAGTTCATCCTCGAGATGTTGAATAACGCTGTAGCATTCACAAGCGGATTTTTCTAGTTTCCTGCGGTTTACAATCTTTACTGCTCCCCGGACGTAGTCGAGGATTCCGTCTTTTTGCATAGCTGACGCAGCCACGCTCACCGTGGATCGGTCCGTACCCATCATGGTCGCGATGAAATCATGGGTGATCTGAAGCAGCGCAGCATCCACTCTGTCCTGCGTCATGAGCAGCCACCTTGACAGGCGCTGCTGAATATCGTGGAGGCGGTTGCACGCCGCGGTCTGTGAGACTTGCATTCCTTGTAGCCCGGTGTGCCTGTTTAGTATCACTTGTAGTTGCGGGGCCGACCGCAAAATACGTTGTAGTGCATTTCCTTTCATTCGAAAGCCATCGCCTGCGATTTGGATTATTTCACGCACGGGACTCCTGCTGATGCCGACAGCCAATCCCGCCCCGACGTAGCCCTCCTTGCCTACTACTCCCACTTCCACGGTTCGCCCGTCTTTGGTCACCACCACTTGAGAAACCATTCCCCGGTTCGGAAAATAGACGAACTCGATCTTTTGTGCAGGCTCATGAAGGCTAAAATGACTGGGCAGGTCGATATACTTCAGGTCAGCGCGCATCAGTTCGAATTCATTATCGGGCATCGCCAGCAGCACTTTGTTTAGAACTTGTTTCCCCTCGGCATTGGTTCGTTGATCTGCCGGTACGTCTCGAAGATTATTCCCGCTCATGTCCGTCCTGAATGGCACCGGAGTGCCGTGCATCCGTGAGTTGAGGCTCATGGGCTCTCGAATTCCATGTTAATTCGACCAAAAGAAGGTCTAAGAATCTGTGCGAAATTGGACAACTTTCAACAGGTCAGGAAGCCCGATTTGACGGTACATGTAACGGACGGTAGAATTTAGACTCCGCGCGGCGGTGCCCCGTGTTGAATCCCGCAGGCACAACGAGACTTTCAGACTGGAACTTCAGCGTAACGGAGGATAGAGCATGGCTACGTCGGTAGCGCCTCGAGTTTTTAAGAATTTCATTAATGGCGAGTGGGTGGAATCGCGCAGCGGCAAAGCTTACGAGAACCGCAATCCGGCGAACACGGATGAGTTGGTGGGGATGTTTGTGTCGTCGACGTCGGAGGACGTGGGCGCAGCGGTGGACGCCGCCAAGCAGGCTTACAAAAAGTGGCGGTTGGTTCCGGCGCCAAAGCGGGCGGAGATTCTCTATCGTGCGGCGGAGCTGCTTGTGCAGCGCAAAGAAGAGTATTCCAAGGACATGACGCGTGAGATGGGCAAAGTCCTGGCGGAGACGCGCGGCGACGTCCAGGAAGCCATTGATATGACGTATTACATGGCCGGCGAGGGACGGCGGTTGTTTGGCCAAACGACTCCTTCCGAGCTGCCGAATAAATTTGCGATGAGCGTGCGGCAGTCGATCGGCGTGTGCGGAATGATTACTCCGTGGAATTTTCCGATGGCGATTCCTTCGTGGAAAATGACGCCGGCGCTGATTAGCGGTAATACGGTGGTGTTGAAGCCCGCTGAGGATACGCCACTGTCGTCTTACCATTTGGTCCAAGTTCTGACCGAGGCGGGCATTCCGCCGGGCGTAGTGAATATTGTGAGCGGTGATGGACCGGGTGCTGGAGCACCTCTGGCGGCTAGTGAAGATGTACCTGTGGTCAGTTTCACAGGTTCAACCGCAGTGGGCCGGCTGATTGCGCAAGCTTGCGCTCCAACGTTTAAGCATTGCAGCCTGGAGATGGGGGGCAAGAACATCATCGTCGTTATGGACGATGCGAATTTGGATCTGGCAGTGGATGGCGCGGTGTGGGGCGGGTTTGGCACAACCGGGCAGCGATGCACTGCCGCCAGCCGAGTTGCGGTACACAAGAGCATCTATCACGAATTCATCACGCGGTTTGTGGATCGCGTGAAAGCTTTGCGCGTTGGCAACGGCTTGGATTCTGGTGTGGACATGGGCCCTTGCATCAACGAACAACAACTGCAGACCGTGATGAGCTACGTGGAAATTGGTAAGAACGAAGGCGCCAAGCTTCTGACCGGAGGGAAGCGTCTGGACAGTGGCATCCACGCAAAAGGCTGGTTCCACGAGCCCACGGTGTTTGGCGATTGCTCGCCGCAGATGCGCATCTCGCAGGAAGAAATCTTCGGCCCGGTCGTTTCGGTCATTCCCATCGACAGCTTCGAGCAGGGAATTGAAGTTGCCAACGGAGTGCCATACGGCTTATCCGCCTCGATTTATACACGCAACGTAAATCAAGCTTTTCAGGCCACGCGCGATCTTTACACGGGGATTGTCTACGTAAATGCTCCGACCATCGGCGCTGAGACGCACTTGCCGTTTGGTGGCACCAAGCAAACCGGAAACGGCCATCGCGAAGCCGCGATCGCGGCCATCGATTTCTTCTCCGAATGGAAGACCATTTACATCGATTATTCCGACAAGCTTCAGCGCGCTCAAATCGATAACAACTAAGAGTGTTGCCATGCATTAGAAGTCCCCGCCAGGCACAGGAACGGACAACCTGCGTTGACGGTGGTTGACACGCTTCCTACAATAGTAGGTAGCGCTCTTTAGCGCTTAGCGTAGAGTGCTGCTATGAGGAATCCAGCCTTACAGGAACGCCGCAATCGACAGATTCTCGCCGATCTCGTGCGTACGTACATCGAGACTGGCGAGCCGGTATCGTCGCGCGCGATTTCGAAGAGTTACGAGGAAACGCTGAGCACGGCTACTATCCGCAACGTCATGGCCGATCTCGAGGATGGGGGCTTCCTCTATCAGCCACACACTTCGGCGGGCCGCGTTCCGACTTCGTCCGCGTATCGCTTCTTCGCGCAGGAGATTGCTTCGCAAGCGACGCTGACAATTGGCGACCGCGACTGGATTCAGCGGGAGATGGGCGGCGCGAAAACCGCGTCGGAAATTACCGAGCGCGCCGGGCACGTTCTGGCAGAAGTATCGAATGGGTTGGGCATCATCGTTTCGCCGCCGCTCGGGAGAACCGTTCTTGAGCATGCGCGCATGTGGCTGCTTCCCGACGGGCGCGTGGTGGTTGTGCTGATTTCTCCTGGTGGGAACACGCGCGACAAAATTGTTCGTCCGAATCGCCCTTTCGCCCAATCCGAGCTGGACGCTACGGCGGACTTTTTGAACCGCCACTATTCCGGATGGACCCTGGAAGCTATCCGCGGCGACCTGCTTCTGAAGCTCGCGACGGATCGCGAGCAATATGAGGGAATTATTGGCAATGCCCTCACATTGTGGGACCCAGCGATGCTCGGCGAGAGTCATACTAGTCAGGTTCACGTGGAAGGCACAGCTCAGATCGTGGGCACACCCGAGTTTACAAACCAGGCGCAACTTCGTGAACTTTTAGCAGCCATCGAAGAGAAACACCGCTTGGTCACCGTCCTCAACGCGTGCATCGAAACGCCTGAGCCTGTCCATGTGCAGATCGGCGTGAAGGAGATAGCGGAAGCCGGCGACAATCTCGCGATCATCAGCGCGCCGTACACGCGGAACGATCTTGTGCAAGGTTCGCTAGGCGTACTCGGCCCAACACGTATGCATTACGAGCGAGCGATGACGGCTGTGGCTTACGTCGCGCAACTCTTCAGCGAAGCTTTGAGTAAAATGTGAAAGACTTTTTTAACAGGAGAGGCAGGAAAGTGCCCGACAAGGACTCACCTTTCAACACAGAAAATAGCATGCAAAACGATGCCGCGGACCAGTCCGACGAGGCGAAGCTCGCAGCGGATTCTTCCGCGGCCGATGCGGAGGTCGCAAAGCTCGCCAGCGATTTGAACGAACTGCGTCAAACGCTGATGCGCCGCCAGGCCGACTTCGACAATTACCGCAAGCGCATCGAAAAGGAACGCGCGGAGGATTCCAAACGACACACGGCGCGCGTGATCGAAAGCCTGATACCAATCATCGACGGCTTTGAGCAAGCTCTTGCGGCCCATCGGGAGGCCGAGTACGAAAATTATCGCAAAGGCTTTGAGCTTATTTATAAGCAACTCGTGGACAATGTCACGCGCCTTGGCGTCGAGCGTATCGATCCACTAGGTAAGCCATTCGACCCGCATTTGCACCAGGCGATGGACCGCACGGAAACGGTGCAGCACGAAGACGGTACGATTCTGCAAGTTTTTCAACCTGGCTACTTTTTTTATGGACGTGTGCTGCGCCCTGCAATGGTGCGCGTAGCGGTTCACCCGGGCGGCGCATCGAAAGAAGCAGCAAACTAATACGAGCGAAAGGGATTGCATGCCAAAGGGGAATCAAAGAGATTTTTACGAGGTACTCGGCGTCTCGCGGACCGCTTCGGTCGAAGAGATCAAGACTTCGTATCGCAAGGCTGCGATGCAGTGGCACCCGGACCGAAACCCGGATAAGAAGGAAGAATCCGAAGTGAAGTTTCGCGAGTGCACGGAAGCTTACAGCATCTTAAGCGACCCGCAAAAACGCGAAGTCTACGATACCTATGGTCACGCGGGGCTTTCCGGTTCTGCCGGCGGCGTGGATTTCAACAGTACCGTGTTTCGCGATTTCCACGACATTCTGGGCGATTTTTTTGGCTTTGAGGATCTCTTTGGGAGCGGCGGGGGCCGAAGCCGACGACGCCAGCAGCGCGGCGCCGACCTTCGTTATGACATGACGCTGACGTTTGAAGAAGCGTCAATCGGTGTGACTACAAAAATCAAGCTGCCGCGGCAGGAGTACTGCGATGCTTGCAACGGCACTGGGGCAAAGAAAGGCACTGGCATTGTCGCTTGCCAGACGTGCGCCGGCCGTGGCCAGCTCGCGTATCAACAAGGTTTCTTCACGATCAGTCGTACGTGCCCTGCATGTCAGGGCGCGGGACAAATCGTCCGCGAGCGATGCCTGGAGTGCCGCGGGCAAGGGCGCATCGAGCGCGAAAAAACGATCGAGCTGCGGATCCCTCCCGGCGTCGACTCCGGTACGCGCCTGCGCGTTACTGGTGAAGGGGAACCCGCGCCCAACAATGGCGCACCTGGCGATCTGTACGTAGTTCTCGACGTGAAGGAACACCCCTTCTTCGAACGAAGAGGCGCGGATCTCTATTGCACGATCCCGCTCAGCATGACGCAAGCTGCGCTTGGTACGGAGCTACAAGTTCCGGGTCTAAATGGCGAGGAAAAACTAAAAATTCCCGAAGCCACACAGAGCGGAGCCGTCTTCCGTATCAAGGGCAAAGGGCTGGCCGACCCGCGCGGCGGCGGCAAAGGCGATCTTTACTATCACGTTCGCGTGCTTACACCCACAAAGCTCACCCGCGAACAGCGCAAGTTGCTCGAACAACTCGGCGCCACTCTGAGGGTGGACAACAAGCCCGCCGACCGCAATTCCACCATCTTCGACAAAGTCAAAGATATTTTTGGCTAACAGATTGACCTGCCCTTGCGTCTGGATAGTGGGAATCCGTGCGTGCTATCAAGCTTGAGAGTCTTCAGCGGCCCAGCTAGCATGCTCCAAAGGGGGCCAGACCATGAAGTCAACACTTGCATCCCTCCTGATGTGCTTACTCATCGTCGGCGCGGTGCCGTCTTTATCCGCCAAGGCTGTCACCGCCAAGATCATCATCATTGGCGAGGCCTTGAATGGCCAAATCGAAATTGCGGATCCGGGTATCCTCGCACATTTCAACATTTGGGCCGGGCCTGGGGCGAGCTCTAACGAAGCCCAAGGGCTTATTGTTGATTGGTCTCAGGGCAAGATTTCTGCTCCGGCACGTAGACTCCCACTATATGAGGTCTTCTTTTATGAAGACGCCGGGAATCATCAGGAGAAGCTCGCTTATGTAGTGGCTTACAAGTACGATCCTTCCACTGGGCAAGGCTACGTGTACATACCGGGCAGCACGGAGAATTGGTATCGCACCAACGTGGGCACGATTATTCGCGGAGTGGAGGGAAGCTGGTTCCACGCTTGGAGCGATTGGCAGGAAGTGGCGGCACCGCTTATCGCGAAGGCCAAATTAACGGTTACAAGTTTTTAAGGTTTCGAGCATTCCGAGTTTCCCTGGCAGTCCTCCTCTTAACCACTTGGAAGTGCGATAGAATCCTCACGTGCGCCGCAGGTTCTTCGTCGAACGTTTCACCGGAAGCATGGCGGTCATGGAAGGCGACGCCGCGCATCACTTAGGAAACGTATTACGTGCGCAGACAGGCCAACTCTACGAATTGAGCGACGGCTCGGCGGCGTGGCTCAGCCGGATTGAATCCGTTGCGCGCCATCGCATCGAGTTTGCTCTCCTTGAGCAACTCCCAGCGCCGAAACCCGTCGCTGAGGTAACTCTTCTTCTTTCCGTCGTCAAATTTGACGCTTTCGAATGGGCCATCGAAAAAGCAACGGAACTTGGCGTGGCCAGGATCATTCCCGTGACCGCTTCGCGCTCAGAAAAAGGACTACTGGCCGCTGCGGCAAAGCGCTCACAACGTTGGCAAAAAATTCTTTTGGAGTCTTCCCAACAATCCCGCCGACTTCGCGTTCCCCAACTAGACGAACTGGCAAATCCTCTGAAAGCGTTCGCAGGTCAATCTTCGAACTATTGCCTAATGCTTTCCGAACGCAGTGACGCGCCGTCGATTCGAGCTACGCTTAACTCGCTAGACCGCGCGAAGGCTGCTTCCGCGACCCTCGCCATCGGCCCCGAGGGCGGCTGGACCGATGATGAACTTGCAACTGCACGAGCCGCAGGCTTCCATGAGGCCTCTCTGGGCCAACGGATACTCCGCACGGAGACCGCGGTTATCGCAGCCCTGGCAACGCTGAACTTCGCTCTTTCTCCAGAGTAAACGGGCCCGGATTTAGGAGAGTCTGTGAGACAGCAGGCAACGTTCGCCTGCCAGGCGCGAATCTTATTGAAGGACACAGCGCAAATCGGCAAACCGTCAATGCGCCGGGGAAATCGAATCTAGCGCAGCCAGCAATCCCCGTGCTATAAATAGAAGGCAACAAAAAATGCAAAGCACGGACCAGAACCAACCTCTCGCCCCATCGGTTCCGGAAAGTCCAGCGCCGGCGCCTTCGGCAGTCCATTCTCTGCGAAATGAAATTCGTGTTTGGACACGCGATCTCCTTATCGCCATTGGGCTGGCACTCGTTATCATCGTCTTCCTGTATCAGCCGGTAAAAGTCGAAGGAACTAGCATGGCTCCGCTTTTATCCGACCAGGAGCGCATTTTCATAAACAAATTCGTCTATCGGTTCGAGCCGATACAACGACGGGACGTTGTCGTTTTCTGGTATCCTCTCGACCATTCGAAATCTTTCATCAAGCGCGTCATTGGGTTGCCCGGGGAAAATGTGGAGATCCGGCAGGGCATAGTCTATGTGAATGGCCGAGCGATTCAGGAACCGTATGTGCCGCCTCAATATGAGGACATGAGCGACTACGGGCCTGTTCGCGTGCCTAAAGACAGTTACTTTGTCATGGGCGATCACCGGATCAGCTCCAATGACTCGCGAGTCTTCGGCCCCGTGGCCAGCCAGTTTATTTATGGCCGGGCGGTTTTTGCGTACTGGCCGGTAGATCATTTCGGTTCGCTCTCGACGACGGAAGCCAGTTCCACTAATTCAAAGTGACTGGCATACTTTATGACCACACTCGGAGGACAACCTGACCGAAGTTCAGCACCGACCCGCCACTCTCGCTCTGGAAGACGGGCGCACATTTAACGGCCGTGCGGCAGGCGCTATCACGCGCCGCGGCGGCGAAGTAGTTTTCAATACCAGCCTCACCGGTTATCAGGAAGTTTTCACAGACCCCAGCTACGCTGGGCAAATCGTTTGCTTGACATATCCGCATATCGGAAACGTCGGCGCAAATCTTGACGACGAAGAGTCTTCGCATCCGTACATTGAATCGCTCATTGTGCGGGAGTTCTCGCAAATTTCCTCGAACTGGCGCTCGGCGGAAACCGCTCAGCTTTATTTGAATCGCCACAAAATTCCGGCCATCTGGGATATCGACACGCGCGCACTCGTCCGCCATATCCGCAACGTTGGAGCTCTACGGGGCGTGGTGGCCACTGACGGCACTGCCGCCGAGCAATTGATCTTCGAAGCCAAGCAATTGCCTGCGATGGCTGGGCAGGAACTCGCCAGTCGCGTGACCTGCAAGAAAGCGTACGGTTGGGAAAAAAGCTCGATCGAACTTACGATTCCTCCCTGGTCGGAATCGATGGGTGAGTCTGGCCGAGTTTCTGATACACGTAAATTCCGGGTGGCGGCCTACGATTTCGGCATCAAACAAAATATTCTTCGTCTTCTTGTGGATCACCACTGCGACGTCTGGGTCGTCCCGTCGCAAACTTCGGCCGCAGACGTTCTCGACCTTAAGCCGGACGGGGTTTTCCTTTCGAATGGTCCCGGCGACCCGGAACCTGTCGGCTACGCCGTCGAGAATATTCAGAAGTTACTCGGTCGCGTTCCGATCTTCGGTATCTGCCTCGGCCATCAACTCTGTGGCCTCGCGCTAGGGGGTAAAACCTTCAAGCTGAAATTCGGGCATCATGGATCGAATCATCCGGTCCAGAACTTGCTTAATAAAAAAGTTGAGATCACCGCTCAAAATCACGGGTTCTGCGTGGACCCGGAATCACTGCCTTCGAGCGAGGTGGAAATTACGCACGTGAATCTCAACGACCATACCAACGAAGGCATGCGCCACAAAAGCCTCCCGCTCTTCAGCGTTCAATATCATCCGGAAGCTTCGCCGGGCCCGCACGATTCGCACTATCTCTTCACGCAGTTCACACAAATGATGAAGGAGCACGCAGCGTGAAGGGGCAGCTAGTTGTTGCAATTCTGGCGCTCGGATTCGCGGTTCCCGCGCTTTCAGCGGATACCGCGGAACCAGTGTCCGTCGACAGAATGTGCGGCAAACTTGTCTCCATTGAAGAGTCCACTGCTAAGGGGTCGGCGAGTCCCTCGGGGCAAGAGGGTATGTCTGTACCTCACGCGCGCGTCAGACTCTTTTCTCCAACGGCGAGCGGCGAGTGCTGTGCCCTGATGACCCCAGTGACAGAAGCCTTTACGGGGCGCGATGGAGTTTTTCAATTCAAGAAGATTACGCCTGGCGATTATCTGCTCGTTGCGACCATTGGCGGCAGTGAATACAAATTGCTCGTGCGGTATGAACCGGTGAAGAAGGCTGAGAAGGACTGCTCTGAGTTCCAGTACACACTCGAAAAAGGTAACTTTCAGCTGAGAAGATCTAAGGCAGTGAGCGTCAGCTAAGATTGACTCGCGTCACTTACTTTCAGTTTGGAGCAAACGACGTTACTCTAACCACCAATGCCAAAACGCACTGACATCAAGAAAATTCTGATCATTGGCTCCGGCCCCATCGTGATCGGACAAGCTTGCGAGTTTGACTATTCCGGCGCGCAGGCGTGCAAAGCTTTGCGTGCGGAGGGCTATGAAGTCGTTCTGGTCAATTCCAATCCAGCGACGATCATGACCGATCCTGAGCTTGCTCACCGCACTTACATCGAGCCGTTGACGAAGGAATATCTGGAAGAAATTCTCGCGAGGGAAAGACCCGACGCGTTGTTGCCGACTGTTGGGGGCCAGACGGCACTCAATCTTGCTGTCGAGTTGGCTGAGAGCGGGATTCTTGAAAAGTATAAAGTCGAGATGATCGGCGCCTCGCTGCGAGCCATTAAGGTTGCCGAAGACCGGCTATGGTTTAAGGATGCCTGCCGCAAGATCGGACTGGAAGTCCCGGCATCGGCGCTCGTCAATAACGCGCAGGACGCCTTGCGTTTGTGCGATCAGCTGGGCTTTCCGCTCGTCATCCGCCCTTCGTTCACCCTCGGTGGCACGGGCGGCTCGATCGCTTACAACAAAGAAGAATTTGGCGAAGCTATCGCCCATGCTCTCGACATGAGCCCCGTTCACGAAGCGCTCGTGGAAGAATCTGTTCTCGGCTGGAAGGAATATGAACTCGAAGTGATGCGGGATCACCGCGACAACTTCGTCGTGATTTGCACGATTGAAAATTTTGACCCCATGGGCGTGCACACCGGCGATTCGATCACCGTGGCGCCGGCGCAGACCCTCACGGACAAGGAATATCAGCGCATGCGCGATGCCGCCGCAGCCATTGTCCGCGAAGTTGGTGTCGAGACCGGTGGTTCAAACGTTCAGTTCGCCATCAATCCGGAAAATGGGCGGATGACGGTTATTGAGATGAATCCGCGCGTTTCGCGTAGTTCGGCTCTCGCAAGCAAGGCGACTGGGTTCCCAATCGCGAAGATCGCCGCGCGATTAGCGGTTGGGATGACTCTGGATGAGATTCCCAACGACATCACCAAGAAAACGCCAGCTTGTTTCGAGCCAACCATCGATTATGTGGTGGTAAAAATTCCCAAGTGGCAGTTTGAAAAGTTCCCGGGGGCGGACAGCACTCTTGGCACGCAGATGAAGTCAGTCGGCGAAGTCATGGCCATCGGGCGCACCTTCAAAGAAGCCTTGCAGAAGGGAATCCGCTCTCTTGAACCACATACCCCCTGGCGTGCGCCTGCGGAAACACCAGATTCTCTGCTGCGCGAGAAGTTGGCCACCCCACGGCCTGACCGCATTCACTGGCTGCTAACCGCCGTCGATAAAGGTTTGCCCGCTGAAGAGATCTGCGAACTCACCAAAATCGATCCCTGGTTTATTCATCAGATCGAAGAAATCGTCGCCATGAACCGCCGCGCCGCTACAGTCACGGTGGAGACTGCTTCGAAAGAACTGCTGCGTGAAGTAAAGCGCCACGGGACGAGCGATGAACAGCTCGCGCAAATCTGGAAGAGCACTCCGGCATCCGTTCGCCTACAGCGGGCGCGTTACGGCGTTGCACCGGTTTTCAAACGTGTTGATACTTGCGCGGCGGAATTCGAGTCCTTCACTCCTTATCTTTATTCGACATACGAGGACGAGGACGAGTCTGACGTGCAGCAGCGTCCCAAGATCATGATTCTCGGCAGTGGGCCAAACCGCATCGGGCAGGGAATTGAGTTCGATTATTGTTGCTGCCACGCGGCTTACGCACTTCGTGAAGATGGTTTCGAAACCATCATGGTGAATTGCAATCCGGAAACGGTTTCTACTGATTACGACACCTCCGATCGGCTGTATTTCGAGCCGCTCACTCTCGAAGACGTGCTTGCTATTGTTGACCGCGAGAAGCCGCAAGGCGTGATCGTCCAATTCGGTGGACAGACGCCTCTGAATCTGGCGCAGGAACTCAAGCGAAACGGCGTCCCCATTATTGGCACCGCTCCTGAATCGATCGACCTGGCGGAAGACCGTCGCCGCTTTGGCGGGTTGCTCGACAAATTGAAAATCCCACAGCCACGTAATGGCACTGCGTTAGTACCTGAGGAAGCCGCGCGAGTTGCCGCCGAAATTGGGATGCCGGTGCTGGTTCGTCCGAGTTATGTTCTGGGCGGACGCGCGATGGTCATCGCCTACGACGTGAACACGGTGCAAGAGTACGTGGCGCAAGCCGCCATGATGGGGCCAGCGCGCCCCGTGCTGATCGATCAATTCCTTGAAGAGGCTACGGAAGTGGACGTGGACGCGCTTGCCGACGGAACCGACGTCGTCATCGGCGGAATCATGGAACACATCGAAGAAGCCGGCGTGCATTCGGGGGACTCTTCGTGCGTGTTGCCGCCAGTCAGCTTGTCGCCGGCAATTCTCGAACACATCCGCGAATACACGAAACGGCTGGCGCTGGCACTGAAAGTCATCGGCCTTATGAACGTGCAGTACGCCATTCAGCGCGACACGGTATACGTGCTGGAGGTGAATCCGCGCGCGTCACGCACGGTTCCATTCGTTAGCAAGGCTACCGGCGTGCCGCTCGCGAAAGTGGCCGCGCGTTTAATGGCTGGCAAAAAACTGGCGGACATGAATCTGCCTGTGGTGCTGCATAGCGGTATCGCTGAAGTTGCCGTCCACGAATTCTACTCCGTGAAATCGCCGGTTTTTCCGTTCAATAAATTCCGCGGCGTGGATACCATTCTTGGGCCGGAGATGCGCTCCACGGGCGAAGTCATGGGCATCTCGACATCGTACGGACTCGCCTTCGCGAAGGCGCAGCTTGCAGCCGGGCAGAGGCTTCCGCGCAAGGGGACGGTGTTTCTAAGCGTCAACGATCGTGACAAGAAACATCTGGGTTCACTCGGAAAAGAATTGCACGAACTGGGTTTCCGACTACTCGCCACACGCGGGACCGCCGCGGCGCTTGAAACGGCAGGCATTCCGGCGGAATCGGTTTTCAAGGTGAATGAGGGCCGCCCCAATATCGTCGATCTCGTTAAAACTGGCAAGATTGATTTGGTCATAAATACGCCGCTTGGCCGCGAATCTTTCTACGACGAAAAATCGATTCGGCGAGCGGCGATTCGCTATAACATTCCGTGTATCACGACGCTCGCGGCCGCCCATGCGGCGGCGCGTGGAATTCGTGCGTTACTCGATCAGGGCACCGAAGTTGCGGCCCTGCAGGATTTGCATCGCGGCCGCGTGGTTGCCTCCGGCAGCACAGGCACAGGAGACTAAATCATGAATCTTTCCGGTGTATTTCCCGCGCTCACCACGCCATTTTCTTCCGACGGGTCCGTTTCCGTGGAATATATCAAGCACAATATCGCCAAGTACAACACGACGGGCCTCGCAGGGTATGTTGCCATCGGCTCGACAGGCGAATCGGTACTGCTCTCGCGCAAAGAAGTCGACACTGTTCTCGTTGCTGTAAAGGAATCGGCGGCACCTAACATGCGCCTGATCGCGGGAACTGGCGCCGAGTCTACCGCCGAAACCATTGATCGAACTAAGCGCGCCGCAGAGCTGGGCTACCACGTGGCGCTGGTGAAGACGCCGTATTACTACAAGCCGATGTACAAACCTGAGGTCTTCATCGCTCACTACCGCCGGGTAGCCGATGCCTCGCCGATTCCTGTGATGCTCTATTCGGTTCCGCAATTCACGGGAGTCGCTCTGGAGGCTCCGGAAGTCGGGGTTCTCGCGCAGCACCCAAATATCATTGGAATAAAGGAAAGCTCCGGAAATGTGCAACGTGCGGCGGAAATGCTTGCTGCTGTTCCGTCTTCGTTTCAGGTTTTGGTCGGCTCGGCGAGCATGATGTTTCCGTCGATGGTGTTAGGCGCGGTCGGCTCCATCCTCGCTTTGGCGAGTGCGATGCCGGAACAATGTGTCGCACTCTTTGACGCCGCGCGAAAGGGCGAGATGGGGACGGCGCGCGCACTGCAGGCCACGATATTGCCGGCCTCAAAAGTGATTGTTTCGCAGTGCGGGATCCCCGGCATAAAGTACGCCATGGATCAGGCAGGTTACCGGGGCGGCTTACCTCGTTTACCGTTGTTGCCGTTGCAGGAAGACCAGAAAAAAGTGATTCGGGACCTCATGGCCAAGGTGGGCGCGCATGCGCTTGCACACCATTCTGGTGCGGTCTCCGTCTAAACCCGGGAGGCTTCAGCATCCCCGTGATAGGCCTAAACTACTGACTATTTCCGAAATAGATGAAATCAGATTTGCTGTGACAAAACGCTGTCGGTAACATCCAATATCCGATGGAATGTAGAAGCCTGCCGTTTCGCCAGCTGCCGCATCAGTCCAAGCTCTTTCTGCAATTCCTCGATAATTTTTCTTCGGTCAAGCAGTTCTACGGGCACCCTCCAACGATAGCGGCTGTAAAGAGGGCAGCGCGGTCGCTCGAATATCCGCGGGAGAGGAGAGCCGAGGTCACAGAAATTCTTCGACAGCAGAATGCGGCGTTAGGCGCTGGCGAGGCGACTCGGGCAAATCTCTACAGGCTTGCGAACGGTGCTGTTGCCGTTGTGAGCGGGCAGCAGGTTGGGCTGTTCGGCGGGCCGGCGTATGCCATCTATAAAGCGGTAAGCGCGATTCAGATTGCACAGGAAGTGATACGAGCGGGAGTGGATGCAGTCCCGGTGTTTTGGATGGCGACGGAAGATCACGATTTGGATGAGGTACGCACCTCGACATGGTTTCACCAAGGCAAGCTGATGCGATTCGAGCTTCCAGGGAACGGCGATGCGGGGCAGCCGGTGGGGCAAATTGCGCTTGGGGCGCAAGTGGTGGAGATGGTGCATGAATCGTCAAAAATCTTGACTGCCGCGGGCGGAGAATTCGTGGCGGGAATTTTCCGCGAAAGTTATGGAGCACAAGAAACATATGGGAGCGCCTTTGGGAAATTGTTCGCGAGATTATTCGCGGAGCAAGGATTGATTTTGCTTGATCCGCTGGATGCGCGGTTGCACCGCGTCGGGGTGGATGTACTTCGAAAAGCCGCTGAACAGCGCGAAGAGCTGAACAGTGCTCTGCTGGGGCGGGGCAAGGAATTGGATAAAGCGGGATTTGCAGCGCAGGTGAAGGTGACGGCGCGGAGCTCTTTGATTTTCAGCATGGCTAATGGCACGCGGCGGCCGATAGCCGTGAGCGGCGCGAAGTTTGTTTGCGGCGAGCAGAGCTGGACGAGGGAAGAATTGATCCAAGCGGTGCAAGCTGAGCCCGAAAAGTTCAGTCCCAATGCGTTGCTACGCCCTGTGTTGCAGGATTTTCTTTTGCCGACGGCGGCGTACATTGCGGGGCCGGCGGAGATTGCTTACTTTGCGCAAGCAGAAGTGATTTACAAACAATTGTTGGGGCGAATGCCAGTGATCCTGCCGCGCGCGGCGTTCACGATCATGGATGCGAAAGCCGAGAAGTTGCTGCGGCGCTACGGTTTGAAAGTCGAGGACGTGTGGCGCGGTTCGCAGGAGTTACGGGGAAAAATGGAGACGTCCAGCGTGCCTTTGACACTGGGGCAGAATTTCGACCAGACAGTGAAAGAAAGCACGCGGATGCTGGCGCGACTTAAGAAACAGATCGTTAGGCTTGATGCGACGTTGGGCGGAGCAGTGGAGACAGCGCAGAAGAAGATCGCGTTTCAGCTGGAAAAATTGAAGCGCAAGACTGGCAAGGCGCAGGCACTGAAAAGCGGCCTGATTGCGACGCATCAGGAATTTCTTGAATCGCTGCTCTATCCGCACAAGGTATTGCAATCACGCGAGTTGTGTTTCTTGCCGTTTTTGGCGACTTGGGGCATGGGTGGATTGAAAGAGCTTCAATCATTAGCCCGCAGCTCGAAACAGAATGAGCACAGGATTGTGCGAATTCCGTGAGGTAGTACATCGGGACATTTCCCGGTTGGGAAGAAAAAATCATCTGCCATGCATGGCGATCCTCGCGGCAATCGCTTTTTTCTTGTCAGTCAGTGAACGCAGCGTCTCCGCAGTTTCCTCAGCTATTTTGCCCGCCAGTTCCTTCACACTCTCCGCGATTTCGGGGTTGGATAGTCTTGCTTTTGCGCAGAGTAATTCCATTCCGGCATCGAAGCCGTGAATATAAGCCAACTTTTTGTCCGAATCGTAGCTCTGGACCATTCTTGTCACGGCCCATTTATGATTCAACAAGTATTCGTACCTGAGCGAGTCTTCCTTGGTGAACATCACATGTGCCTCAGCCACTGCGTTAGTGTAGGGAGCGCGCATGCAAAAGCAAATGGTACTATCCACTTTTGTACACATTCCGAATTTTGAATCTGCCCCATGGAGCGGATTCCGTTTACGAAATCAGTGGGCGCAAATTAGAATCTTCACATCTTGCAGAGAATGCGGGGACGGTTTCGATCCCTAAGAGGTTCTTTGGCGCCCTATTCCCGAGAGGAGGCGAAGCTCACCCAGGATCAAGACGGGGACGTTGACCGGCTCATCGTTGCGGACCAGGTGAGCGGACCGATCGGAGCCGTTCAAGAATCCTTCAATATGGAGTATGACGTCCGTTTCATTCTCGCGCCGGCCTGCATTCTTTATCGTCACTACAAGCTTTCTGGAATCGTAATGCACGGTCATATGCTTCGAAGTGGCAGCGCACCAAATTCGGAGATCTCCGAGGGGAGTTTCCTTGCAGGTGAGGGTCTCCTCTTGCGTCACGGAATTCCACTCGTTGCATTGAGAGAAAATGGAGTCGCGAAACTGCTTCCAAACATGGAGTGAGCGGGCGACAGCGGTTTCCTGATTGAGCTTGTCCTCAAGCTTCTGCGCTTCTTCCGTAAGTTTCGCGGCTAGAAATTCCTGCGCTGCCTGTCTTGTGCTCTCGTCCCGCATCGGCCATCTCCCGGAGAATTATCTTACACAAGGTCAAACAGCAAGTCGTTAGCGTTTTTGGAGTGTGTTGACGCGAATTGTGATCGGAATACGAATATGACGCGGAGCGGGCACGGCGTACCGTGCCCCTACGATTTAGGAGAATTCACTTTTGGGAGTGCATCGGCTAGAAGCAGGATGGTGCCGCTGAACATTAGAGTGTCGGCAAAATAGTTGAGGCCGTTGCCGATGTCGAGGGGAATGTCGATCAGAATAGGGAGGTAGATAACCGCGACGATGAATAGAATCATGAGGCCGAGATACGTAGCTGCTGGACGAGCCTTCTTGTTTACTAGGAGGCATGCGCCGGCGACGAGGAGGGCCGCGCCGGCCAGATAGGCCCAGAACAAGCGGAGCGGGATCCACGTTGGCGTGATTTTTGCGAGGGGGACGCCGGGGGCGAACTCAGGATGCAGAAAATGTTCGACGCCGAAGAAGATGACTGTGACGGCGATAACGTAGCGGGCAAGGGTTACGAGGAGCGACGTTGTGTGTATGGATTGCAGCTTTCGCTGAGCGCCCGCGAACGCGAAGGCGCCGCCGCTGAACGAGAGATCTCTGAGAGCGACTGCCCAGGAAATTCTGTCGTGGGGGTTGGCGGCCACCCGGGGAATGTGTAACAGCACAACAAAGAGAAGGGTCATGGTGCCCAGGAGCGTTGCGGCCAACTGCGAGTATTTCTTCACCACGATGCTTAGCGCCGCAGCGACCAGGGCCACGCCGACGAAATAGATCCAAAAAACATGCCCGGGAATCCAGGAGGGGATCCCGCCGGCCATCAACCTGCCAAGGGTGAAGTGCTCCCCTGCGAAGACGGCCAGGGGAACGGCGTAGAAGAGGCGGCCAAAGGGCATTAGCTTATCGAGGCCGCGAGCCTGTAGAACTTCGTTTTTCAGGATTACAGGAAGGCCGATAGCGAGGATCACTAATCCAGCGAAGTACGGCCAGAAGACGGTTGCGGGGATTGAAAACACTAAGACCGTGAGCGCAAGCGCTGGCATATGGGCGAGTTTCACGCAGAAACTGGTATCTCGCAATGACCACTTGAAGCGAAAAGTGTATAACCAGCATGACCAGCGACTCACGACGACTGCGTTGTTTTCAACACTGATTGGGGGAAGTCGTAAGGCTCGCAAGACAGCTGACCTCTAAGCTCACGAGTTTTTTTCGTACTGCGATTGTGGACCGCAGACTGCGCGATGGCCGGTCGAGGCACCTAACATTAGAAGACTCAAAGTATTGAGGACGTGCTGCGTCGGTGCAGCGTCCGTTTGCCGCAATGACGGTTTGTGGCTGGAAAGAGGGACACTAACAGTCACCCGGAGGTTCACGAGAAGCAAGAGGGATGACGAGATCTGCGAGGATCTGCGCATAACTCTCCTGTAATCAGTAAATAATAAGTAAAAAGAGATAGCGTAACCGGTTGGGAAACGGGTCTCAACCTGCTTCAGTATAGTCATGCAACCAGGTAAAACTATGCTCAATAAGAACCGAAACACAAAACAACAGGGATTTTCACTCATCGAGTTGTTGATCGTAGTGGCGATCATTTTGATTATCGCGGCTATTGCGATTCCGAATCTACTGAGGTCGCGTATGGCGGCCAACGAAGCGTCGGCCGTAGGTTCGATCCGGACGATCAACACCTCGGCCGTTACGTATTCTTCCACCTACCCGAACGCCGGTTTCCCGGCTACTTTGGCCGCTTTGGGCGGCGCAACACCTTGCACGGCCGTCTCGACGGCTTCTTGCTTGCTCGATGCAGTTCTCGCCGCCGGCACCAAGAGCGGCTATAAATTTGCGCTGACGACCGACGGCAATACGCCTTCGGTGGGATACTCGATCACGGGAACGCCGGTCACGGTAGGCAGCACGGGACAGCGCATGTTTTTCTCTGACCAGTCAGGCGTGATTCGTTACAGCGCAACAGGAGCGGGCGCTACTTCGGCGAGCCCAGCGCTTCAGTAAGGTTGGGTTTCGATTCACCAAGTCGAAAAGAAATCGATAGAGCACGCGATCACGGTCGCGTGCTCTGTTTTTTGTATTGGCCCAGGTTTTCGTTTCTCTAGCAGCCGCCGAACTAGTGACCTTGAAACAAGAGCTCTTCCAGAGCCATGCGGCGCACCTGGCAGGATTCCAGGTGCTTCTCATTCACAATCAGCTGACACTCACCATCGTCGGTAAAGATCAAGCTCACCTCAAACATCTGATCGCCTTTGTCGCCTCGAACTAATATGCCGTGCTCGGCAAGGCTGAAGGTGACGGACCTGCGTACGTCCGTCGCTACGAAGAGAACCGCAAAGTCGCAATTATACCGAGCGCCCTCAAGGCGCAGGTTTGCGCGGAGGTCTTTTTGCTTGAAAAAAGGCTGAGAATGTGGTATAATTAGTAAAGGGAGTTTGTTGAATCTCAACAGATTTCGCTCCAGTGGCGATCGACTCAGCTTAGGAGGCTTGCATGACGACAGGCGTTCTTTACACGACCACGGAAGATGGAGAGGAGCTTGCGATTATTGATGTGTTGAACCCGGCGTTTACTGTGACCGTGGCGGACTCAGAACTCGTAGCCCTGGCCGAGCGATATATCCTTGAGGCGGCGCGGCAACAGGAGATTCCCACAGCGATTCGAGAGGCGCTGCGAAGTTCGAGACTTGGGCGCGGGCTTATGGCGGCCTCGGGGACATTTGTGGACGGGATGACTACCTATCTACTAAAGCTGGGCCCGCAAAATCTGGGGAAAGGCACCAGTCCGATAGACCAAAGGATCGCAGCGTCGTTTCCAGCGTTTACGGCGAGGCTTCGTTTGCAGGATATGGCGGGGTTGCTTGCCGATGGCCTGGCGATGACGGTCGCCGTCGATTCGCGTCGTCGCGTGTGTCTCGTCAATATCGGGGGTGGACCGGGGGCCGACAGTTGGAATGCGCTGATTTCCTTGCGAAATGGACGGGCGGAATTGTTAGCAGACCGCGAGATCGCGATCGCTGTCATGGACCTCGATGAGCGCGGGCCCGCATTTGGCAGCCGCGCGCTAGATGCTTTGTGCGCAGCTGGGGCGCCACTGAGCGGACTTAACATCAGTTTCAGGCATTTTGGCTACGAATGGTCGTGTCCCGAACGGCTGCGCGTGGCGCTTGAGGAATTGCGGGCTAGCGATGCGGCGTGCGGGATTTCGTCGGAGGGCGCGTTGTTTGAGTACGGTTCAGACGATGAGATTGTCTCGAACCTGCGAGTGCTCCACACCGGAACGGCTCGCGACTCGATCGTCGTGGGATCGGTCACGCGGGAGGGTAGACCAGTGCGCGCTTCGTTGATTGCTAATCGGGTGTCGACACGGCCGCGAACGATTGAGGCTTTTCGGGCCCTCGCCGAACAAGGTGGATGGATCGTACAGGCGGTAATGGAGCGTCCCTTTAGCTATCACGTGCGATTAGTTAAGTCGTGAGGAGTGATCGCCCTGCGCGGCGTTTGCGGCATGAAAACGGATTTGGTCAAGTCAAGGCATGGGTGAATAGGAACGCTCAAAGTTGTTCGAGTTGAGGAAAGGGATGTGAGCTGGGTTGAGCGCCGCTGGTGCGGAGCCTTGTCAGTAAGGCTTTGAGGCGTTGGCGATCGCTATCACCCAAGGCAATGAATCTCAAACCGAGGCCGCTGCCGCGCTTTACATGACGAACGACAGCGTCGGCTTTGATGCGCCCTTCCTGGACCAGGAAATCGAGTTTGGCTGGCATACCTTCTTTTATATTGAGGTGAGGAGTCTCAATAAAGAGGCCGTCGATACTTATGTCCAGCACGCGAGATACATCGTCGCGTTCGTTGCAGCGCCAGCAGAGCCAGATATCCTCCGAGGCTGGAAGCCGTGTCAAGGCACGGCGAGAGTAGGACTGTTTCTGAAGCATGAGGGCCCCCTGGAGCGGCACGTTGTTGGGAAGGAGAGGCCTGGGAGGCCGACCCAACTAAGGTGCTTGCACGCTCCTGAATTCCTCGGCTACGAACTTCGAGTGATACCTGACTTCATTACGAAACCGACGCACCCCGGGAAAGTAGAAAGGTGCTTGACCCGTAGTGCTCCGGAACGCGAAAACGTTTCACGACGGGTTAGGCCGCTTTGTGATTTTCCCGCCTGACCGTGGCCATCGTGCTGACCGTCGCCATATTGATGACTGGGTGGCGGAAGGCTGCGAGGCGCGACATGGCAACCTCGCAGGACTTCTGGAGCATATAGAGTCCGGCGACGACGATAGCGATAGCAGCAAAGCCCAGAGCGAAGAGTGCGAAGGCAGCGAGCAGTTCTCGTACGAGGTAAAGTTGCGAGAGCGCAATGACTCCAAGGAACCCCCACAACCAGATTCGGCCGCGGTCCATGACGTTGGCCTGCTGCCGGACCATGCTCTGTGCCTCCTGCCGCATAACGCTCTTGGCTTGCTCCTGCACGACGCCTCCTAGATTTCATTACGGGAGCCCTGGCGTGGGACAAAGGCCGGAGCCCCCGGTCTGCTTACTTGGTGGTGGGCCAAGTAAGGAGGTGTTGGATGACGATGTGCACTTTCGCTCACCTGAAAAGAAGCGGCAATGCACGGCGGGTGAACTGTGGGTGGACTGAAGGTGATCCCGAGGAGGGACGAAAGAGTGCAGGGAAAAAGGCTGATGATAGAATTTGCCGGATTCCCAGGAGATAGACGATGGAAGTTTTACGGGTGAAGACGGGGCGGAGGACGCAGTTCGTGGATGTCACCGAAGAGGTCAAGAGGGTGGTGGCGGCGTCAGGGGTAGTGTCCGGCGTGTGCTACCTGTATGTGCCGCATACTACTGCAGGAGTAACCATTAACGAGCACTTTGATCCGGATGTCGCGACCGACTTGGAAGGGGTGTTCGAGCGGTTGGTGCCGCGGTCGGGGCCGTACCGGCATGCCGAAGGGAATTCGGATTCTCACGTTAAGGCGGTTTTGACGGGCACGAGTCAGATGATCTTCTTGGAAAAGGGGAAATTGGTGTTAGGACAGTGGCAGGGCGTGTTTTTTTGCGAGTTTGATGGGCCGCGGGAGAGGAAATTGTGGATAAGGATTCTTGAGTAAGGAACTTTGGAAGTAGGGGAGCCGATGAGGGAATTGAAGAGCTCGCGCTGGATCTTCACCAAAGGGCTGCTGTTTCTGATATTGGGACTACTCTGCGCGGGATTGCTAGTTGCGGAGTACCGTTCTCTGCAGGCGGCCGCGTTACTTGCTGTTGCGATTTGGTGCTTTTGCCGGTTTTATTACTTCGCGTTCTACGTGATCGAGCGTTACGTGGATCCGAATTATCGATTTTCGGGTTTGTTCTCGTTTGCTCTGTACGTTTTCCGGAGACGGCGGTAGGGCTGTGTTAGAGTTTTTGCGATGATCAAACTCGGGATTTACGTGCAGGTGCCGTTTTGTCAGACGAAGTGTACGTATTGCAATTTTCATACGGGAGTGGTGTCTTCGGGACGGTTTGCGCCTTATGTAGACGCGGTTTGTCTTGAGATTCGCGAGTATAGGGAATTGTATCGAACGGCTGGGGTGGAATTACCTGGGGAGTTTGGGGAAGCGATCGTGGATACGGTTTATTTTGGCGGGGGGACGCCTAGTTTGTTGGAGCAGGAACTGCTCCGCCAGATGATGGATACGATTCGGGAGCGATTTACGACAGAGTTGAGCGAAGTGACGCTGGAGGCTGATCCGGAGACGGTGACAGCGGAGAAGGCGGCGGCTTGGGTTGCGGCGGGGATCAATCGTGTGAGTTTTGGAGTGCAGTCGTTTTCGGATAAGGAATTGGTGGCGGCGGGGCGCATGCATCGTCGGGCGGATATTTATCGGGCGGCAGGGATCTTGCGGGATGCGGGAATTCGGAATATCAGTTTTGATTTGATTGCGGGGCTGCCCTTTCAAACGAAAGAGAGTTGGAAGGAATCGCTGGAGGAGTTGGGGAAACTGGCGCCGGAGCATGTTTCGGTCTATTTGCTTGAGGTGGATGAGGGGAGCAGGTTAGGACTCGAGATTCTGCAGAGTGGGACGAGGTACAGCGCTGGAGCGGTTCCCGGCGATGATGAGATGGCGGATTTCTACGAGACCGCGTGTTCGTTTTTGGGGGAGCGGGGTTATCACCACTACGAGATTTCGAATTGGGCGAAGCCGGGATTTGAGTCGAGTCATAATTTGAAGTATTGGAGGCGCGAGGCTTATCTGGGATTTGGGGCTGGGGCGCATTCCTTTTCTGGAGCGCAGCGTTGGGCGAATGCTCATGATGCCGCGGAGTACGTGGGGGCGATAACGGCAGGGCGGTTGCCGGCGGAGCAGTTAGAGGCGGTTACGCAGGAGACTGCTCTGGAGGAGGAGTTGTTTTTGGGTTTGCGCCAATTGGATGGGATTGATGTGGGACGAATTGAGCGGGAGTACGGGGTTGCGCTAGGAACGAGGTTCGGCGGATTGGAAGCGGCTGGGCTTATCGAGCGTGAAGGGGAGATTGTTCGGCTGGCTCCGGCGAGATTGAGTGTTTCGAATGAGGTTTTTGTGGAATTGATGAAGTGATTCGCGCGGATTGAACTTGCCCAGGCTAAAGGTTTTTTTAACACAGGGATCACAGAGGACGCAGAGAAGAAGAGGAGTGAACAAGGTGAGCGGGACGATTGCTAAGAGCGGAATGCGGAGTGATCCGGACGGTGTGACGCCGCTGGAGAATGTCGTGGATTTGCGGAGTGATACGGTTACGCGGCCGACCGTGGAGATGCGACGGGCGATGGCGGAAGCAGCGGTAGGGGATGACGTGTATGGGGAAGACCCGACGGTGAACCGGTTGGAGCAGCGGGCCGCGGAGATTTTTGGTAAAGAGGCGGCGCTTTTTGTACCGACCGGATGCATGGGGAATTTGATTGCCATCAAGACGTGGACTCATCATGGGGATGAGGTGATTTGCGACGAGAAAAGTCATGTGAACTTATACGAGTTGGCGTCCATGTCGGCTATCGCGGGATGTATGCCGCGGATTGCGCGGGGTGTCGACGGGATTCTTTCGTGGAAAATGATTGAGGCGGTGATTCGGCCGAAGATTTATTACGACTCGCAGACGGCGCTTATCTGCATTGAGAATACCCACAATATGGCTGGCGGGACGCTGCATTCGACGGCTTCAGTGGATGAAATTTGCGGGCATGCGCATGAGGTGGGGTTAAAGGTGCATTTGGATGGGGCGAGGATTTTTAATGCATCCGTGGCGCTCGGTGAGAGCGTTGCGGCGATGACAAAGAACGTGGATTCGGTGATGTTTTGTTTGTCGAAGGGGCTGGCAGCCCCGGTGGGATCGATGATTGTGGGGACCGCGGCGTTTATCGAGAAGGCGCGGATTTATCGGAAAATGTTTGGCGGTGGGATGCGGCAGGCTGGAGTGATTGCGGCAGCGGGGTTGATTGCGCTGGAGGAGTCGCCGGGGCGGCTGCATGTGGATCATGAGAACGCGCAGGTATTGGCGAAAGGGATTGCCGCAATGCCTGGAATGAAGATCGATCCCGTGAAAGTGAAGACGAATATTGTAATTTTTGATTGTGAAGGTACTAGGAAAAACGCTGTGGAGTTGTGCGACTTGCTGCGAGAGAAAGAGATTTGGGCGTTGGATACGGCGACGTATTCGGTTCGTTTTGTAACGCATTGCGATGTGGATCGGGCGGGATGCGTGCGGGCGTTGGTGGCGTTGGAAGAGATTGCTGGGCGGCCGCAGACGGCTCGGGCGTGAGGAGAGAGCTGACTCTAGCCCACCGACCTTTCGTCGATTGAAGAGGCGACGACGTTTAGCAAAACCTGCGGAATAATTCCATCGAAACTCAAAAGTACGCCATCGCAGTAACCCTGTTGGTTGATAGTGACCCAGCCCCAACCGAAGGGCTTCCCAATGAGATCCTTCCACGGCTCCGACGCACTCGCATCCAACCCCTCCGTGGGAACTCCTGTAAGTTCGCCTGCCTCCAACTCAACCGCATCATCATCGGAGCGCGCATCGATCGCAAGAAAAGAGCGATCGAAGCGTAGCGTGATACGAGCCAAGCACCCGTCATCGGTTACGCGAAAAACAGATCGAAGTACTTGCGTTTCGATCTGTTGAAAATTGTCCAATAGCGGGCTTGCGGCTTCCGCTGTCGCTCGTCTCCAGTCAGCCATTTCGGCCTCGCGTGTTCAGTGTTGTTAATCTCGTCTGCCAAACGGGCGAACAAGTATCGTTGCCAGATTACAGCAGACATCTTGGCAGGAATCCAGTGCCTAAATGCTCTTGCGGAAACTGACCACTATCCAGAGTTCCACCCCGCACTTCAAGAAAACAAATCTCGATAGAGGTGGACGAATGAAGCGCGTGCTTGTGTAAAATGGATTATAAGCGGAACTTTGGTGGGGTATAGCCGAGGCCTATAGCCGCGCGGAGACAACGTGGATTTCACATTTACAGAAGAACAGCAGCAGTTGCGGCGTAGTGTGCGGGAGTTTGCGCAGGGCGAGATATTGCCGCACGTGATGGAGTGGGACGAGACTTCTCACTTTCCAATCGAGATTATGCCGAAGTTGGGGGAGATGGGGCTGTTGGGAGTAATTTTCCCGGAGGAGTATGGCGGCGCGGGGCTCGGGTACATAGAGTACGTGATTGCGATTGAAGAATTGGCACGGGTGGATGGGTCGATCGGGTTGATTGTGGCGGCGCACAATTCGCTTTGCAGCAATCACATCTTCAAATTTGGGACCGAGGTGCAGAAGAAGAAGTATTTAGCTCCGTTAGCGTCGGGGAAGAAGATTGGCGCCTGGTCGTTGACGGAACCCGAAGCGGGATCGGATGCGGGTGGGACGCGGACGACGGCGCGGCGCGAAGGGAATTTTTGGGTATTGAATGGTGCGAAGACGTTTACAACCAACGGGCATTACGCCGATTTTTGTGTGGCGATGGCGGTGACAGATAAGTCGAAGGGCTCTCACGGGATTAGCGCGTTTATTTTGGAAAAGGGAATGGCGGGATTTAAGCCAGGGAAGAAAGAGAACAAGCTGGGGATGCGGGCCAGCGATACGTCGGAAGTAATTTTTTCGGATTGCCGTGTGCCGGCAGAGAATTTGCTGGGGCCCGAGGGCGAGGGCTTCACGGGAAGTTTGAAGATTCTGGATGGCGGACGGATTTCGATTGCAGCGCTGGCGCTAGGAATGGCTCAGGGGGCGCTGGACGCGGCGGTGAGTTACGCAAAACAGCGGAAGCAGTTTGGCCAGGCGATCAGCGAGTTTCAGGCGATTCAGTTTAAGTTGGCGGATATGGCCACGGAAGTGGAAGCAGCGCGGCTTTTGGTGTACCAAGCGGCCTGGCTGGCGGATCGGAAGGATGTGCGGTTTACGCGCGAATCTAGCATGGCGAAATTGTTTGCCAGCGAAGTGGCGGTGCGCGTGGCGAATGAGTGCGTGCAGGTGCATGGAGGGTACGGATTCATTAAGGACTATCCTGCGGAGAAGTTTTATCGCGATGTGAAACTGTGCACGATCGGCGAGGGGACTAGCGAGATTCAGAAGTTGGTGATTGCGAGGCAGTTGCTGGGGAAGAAGTGACTGGTGGCTCGATCGAGCTTGAAGTGGAAGGTGGGTTTTAACGTAGAGGACGCAGAGTCCACCGAGAAGAAAGCAGAGAGTTGCTCGCCGGTCTGGTGGTAATGTAGCCAGCGCATTTGGGGCTCGCGCCAAAAAACGCGATAATAAGCGGATGCTGCGGTTGCGCTTCGAACAGTTAGGGATAACCCAGGAAAAATATGACGCTGCCTGTTGAGACGTGGGCGGAATTGGTGCGCACGGGGGATGTGCGTGCGATTTCGCGCGCGATTACAGCGATCGAGAATCATCAGGCGGAGGCGGAAGAGTTGCTGCAGCGGCTATTCGCGCATACAGGACGCGCGTACCTCACCGGAGTTACTGGCGCTCCGGGAACTGGGAAGAGCACATTGGTGGATCGTCTCGCCGCGTATTACCGAAAACATGAGAAGCAGGTCGGCGTGATTGCCGTTGACCCCACTAGCCCTTACACCGGCGGGGCAATTTTGGGCGACCGGATTCGGATGCAGAGCCATGCTAGCGATCGGGGGATGTTTATTCGATCGATGGCCACGCGCGGTTTTATGGGAGGGTTGGCGCGGGCAACCGCCGAGGTAGCACTGTTGCTGGATGCGGCGGGGAAGCAGGAAGTTTTGATCGAGACAGTAGGCGTGGGGCAAGATGAAATCGACATCGTGAGATTGGCAGATTGTGTGTTGGTGGTGCTTGTACCGGGGATGGGCGACGACATCCAGAATATGAAAGCCGGGTTGATGGAGATTGGGGACATTTTTGTTTTGAATAAAGCAGACCGCGAGGGTGCGGACCGGTTGGAGCAGCAGCTACATGCGATGTTGTCGTTGGTGATGCCTCGGGACGGTTGGCACCCGCCGGTAGTGCGTACGGTGGCCAGCGAAAGCAAGGGCATGGAAGCGCTGGCGGAGACGGTTGCAAAGTTTCGGAAACATTTTGAAACGAGTGGGGAACGGGAGCGGAAGCATGTGGAACATTGGAAGCGGCGGTTGCTCGGATTGATAGAGTCGCGATTGGTGGAACGGGTGTTGGGCGGAGTGGACGGAGAAGCGCGGCTCGCGGAGATGGCGAAGAACGTCGCGGAGCGAAAGAAGGATCCGTTTACGGCGGTGAATGAGTTGCTTGCGAAGAGCGGCGTTGGAGTCTGAGGCGGCTGAGAATGTACTTGGGAGACATCGAGGTTCGGCACATTCACGGCGGCATATTCTGGCTGGATGGCGGATCGATGTTTGGGGTTGTGCCGAAGACGCTGTGGGAAAAGAAAATGCCGGCGGACGCGCGCAATCGGATCCCGCTGGCTGCGAATTCGCTGCTGGTTCGGGCGGGCGGGAAAAATATTTTGGTGGAGACGGGAAACGGGACGAAGTGGGATGCGAAGTTGCGCGGGATTTATGGATTTGCCGAGGGCGATCCCTACGGAGATGCATTGGCGAAAGCGGGGGTGAAACCCGAGCAGATCGATCTTGTCATCAATACGCATTTGCACTTTGACCATGCCGGGGGAAACACGCGGTTGGTGAACGGGAAGCCAGTGCCTACATTTCCGAATGCGAAGTATGTAGTGCAGCGGGCGGAGTTGGAGCATGCGACGCGGCCCACGGAGAGGGATCGCGCTAGTTATTACGCACATGATTTTACGGCGGTCACAGAAGCAGGGCAGTGGCAGCTGCTGGACGGCGACTGCGAAATTGTGCCGGGAGTTTCCGTGGTGAGAATCCCAGGACACAATTTGCAGATTCAAGGAGTGCAGATTACAAGTGGCGGCAAGAAGTTGATGATGGTGGCGGATCTGATTCCCACGCGGCACCATTTGCCGTTGCCATGGATCATTGCGTACGATCTATATCCGCTGACTACGCTAGAGACCAAGCGGAAGTGGATCGGCGAGTTTGTTCGTGATGGGTGGGTTGTGGCATTGGGTCATGACCCGGATTTTGCTGCAGGGACGTTGCATGAACACGACGGGAAAGTAGCGTTCGAACCGGTAGACCTCAACAATTAATTTCGCGGAGACAAGAGAATGGCGGCTGGAAAAACTGAGAAGTCGAAGCGCGTGAACACGCAGGCAGAAATTGGGATCATTGGAGGAAGCGGGCTGTATTCGATGAACGGCTTGACGAAGACGCGTGAAGTTACGGTCAAGACGCCGTTTGGGGAGCCGTCGGATGCGATTGTGCTGGGAATGCTGGAGGGGAAGCGCGTGGCGTTCTTGGCGCGGCACGGGCGAGGGCATCGGATTTTGCCTGGCGAAATTAATTTTCGAGCAAATGTGTATGCAATGAAGCTGCTGGGCGTGAAGAGGATCATTTCGGTAAGCGCGGTCGGCTCTTTAATGGAGGATTTGCGTCCGGGGGAGTTTTTGGTGCCGGACCAATTCGTTGATCGGACGAAGAACCGCGTTTCGACATTTTTTGGAGAAGGGCTTGTGGCCCACGTGGGATTTGATAAGCCGACCTGCGGCCAAGTGTCGGGCGTGCTGGCGGATGCGAGCGTGCACTGTGGCGTGATGGTGCACAGGCGGGGCACCTACGTCTGTATTGAAGGGCCCCAGTTTTCGACTTTGGCGGAAGCGAACATGCATCGGCAATTACACTTCGAAGTGATAGGCATGACGAATGTCACCGAAGCGAAGTTGGCGCGCGAAGCGGAGATTTGTTACGCAACGATCGCGATGATCACGGATTTTGATTGCTGGCATCCAGAGCACGAGTCTGTCACAGCTTCACAGATCATCGCCACGCTGGTACAGAACGCGGAGAACGCACAGAAGGTTTTGCGCGAGGCGGTGCGCGCCATGCCTGAGGGGCAAAGCTGCAAGTGCGGCGCGGCATTGAAGCATGCTTTGGTGACAGACATGAAGCTGGTCCCGAAAGCCACGAAGAAAAAACTCAAAGCGATTATTGGAAAATACATTTCCTAGGAGAATCCTGTGTCCTTACTTGTAGTCGGTTCGGTGGCATTTGATGCGCTCGAAAGTCCGTATGGAAAAGTCGAGCGGACCGTGGGCGGCGCAGCGACTTATTTTGCCGTCGCGGCGAGTTTCTTTGCGCCCGTAAGTCTTGTAGCCATTGTGGGCGAGGATTTCACGGCCAAAGACGAGGCCGTGTTTCGCGGACGGCATATCGACACGGAAGGGTTGGAACGGGCAGTAGGAAAGACTTTCTTTTGGGCTGGCCGGTACTCGGAGAATCTGAACGAACGAGTGACACTCGCGACGGATCTCAACGTCTTTGCGGGCTTCAAGCCGCGGCTGCCAGAGAAATACAAATCGTCGAAATATGTGTTTCTCGCGAACATTGCACCGGATTTACAACGCGATGTTTTGAAACAAGTAAAGGGCAGGCCGAAATTGGCCGCGCTCGACACCATGAATTACTGGATCGAGCGGACGCCCGCGGAATTGCGCGAGACCTTAAAGCACGTCGATATTTTAATGATCAACGATTCCGAGACTCGACAGCTTTCGAACGAACATAACCTTCTGCGCGCGGCGAAGCATATATTCAAGATGGGTCCTTCGACTCTTGTCGTGAAACGCGGCGAATATGGGGCGATGATGGTGGACAAGCGCGGCGTGTTTTGCGTGCCCGCATTTCCGTTGGAGGAGCCGCACGATCCCACCGGAGCGGGAGACAGCTTTGCCGGCGGCTTTATGGGTTACCTGGCAGGTGCGAAAGATTTGACCGACGCAACGCTCCGTAGGGCAATGGTCTATGGTTCAGTGATGGGAAGCTTTACCGTGGAGCGGTTTGGCCTGGACCGCCTGCGCGTGCTCAAGCGCAGCGAGATACACGCCAGGGCACGGCACTTCGCGAAATTGACCCAATTCAAATTGTAGTGTGTAAAATCCTGCCATAGTCTGAAACTGCAGGAGAACGCTCTGCCGCTAGGCACTATCATCGCGCGACTGGCTTGGGCCGCAATGCTCGGCTCCATAATTGGAGTCGAACGCAATCTTCGCAGACGTCCAGCAGGAATGCGAACGGGATTTTGCGTCTCTCTGGGGGCAGCTCTGTTCACCGTCGTTTCCATCGAGATTGCGAGGCGCACGGGTGATACGAGCACGACCCGCATTGCTTCGAATATTGTTCAGGGAATTGGTTTTCTCGGCGCCGGCGTGATCCTTCGCGAGCGCGGCAGCGTGGTTGGGCTGACGACGGCGGCTACCATTTTTGCAGTCGCGGCAATGGGCATGGCGGCTGGCGGGGGATTGTACGCAGTTTCAGGGATTGCTTGTGCGTTGGTGCTCGGAGCACTTGTCCTTCTTTTTTACGTCGAAGATTGGCTCAACTTGAAACCACGCTATATGTTGTTCCGCATTTTTGTGGATCGCGCTGAAAATATGGTTACGGATGTGCACAAGATTTTTTCAGAGCTCAGAGTGCCGATTGATAATTTTCAGGTGTCACTCTCCGGTGAAAAAAACTTGATCCAGTTTGATGCCGAGGTGAGCGCCCACCAGCAGGATAAAATTCTCCAGGCGCTGTGCAAACCTGGAATGAGCTGCGAGATGGTCCCCGTGGAACGGCAAAACGGGTGAGTGTTCGGAGCGCAAGTCTTGAGGCCACTACCGTGGACGTAGAAGTGCGAAAGCCACGCGCGCTGAATTCGCAAAGTGTGATCATGCCGTTTGCGCCGGCATCTCCGGCAGAATTCGCAAAGGTACTGGCTGGCGCTGAAGAATTGCGGACCTTGGGATTTCACGTTGGCGATTCGACGCCGCTTACACCGGAGGGATACTTCGCTGGTTCGCTATCGGGCAGGCGGACTGAGCTTCTAAGCGAGTTGGAGCGCGACGACGTCAATGCGCTTGTGGCCATTCGCGGCGGGTATGGATCGAACTATCTGCTCGACGACCTCGCCGTAGAACATGCAGACTCACCGAAAGTGATTTTGGGATACAGCGATTTGACATCACTGCAATCCTACCTTTGGAAGCGTCATGCCTGGGTTGGATTTTATGGGCCGATGCTGGCTGCAGGACTGGATGCGGGAGAGGGCGTGGCCAACGGTTACGACCGGGAATCCCTTCTTGCCGCGGTTGGAAAAACGGACGGCGGCTGGACGCTGAAGTTGCGAGGCGAGGCTTTGGTCAGCGGTGATGCAGGAGGACGCGTTCTGGGCGGTTGCATGACGATGGTGGAGACATCGCTGGGGACGCCGTGGGAATTGGAGACGCGCGGATCGGTCTTGTTGCTTGAGGATCGCGGAATGAAGCCGTGGCAAGTGGACCGGGCACTGATGCATCTGAAGCAGGCAGGGAAATTTGATGGTGTCCGCGGCATTGTCCTTGGCGAGTTTCCGGATTGCGGTCCGCTGATGTCGGGCAGTGCGACGGTGCGCGACGTGTGTCTGCGAATTCTTGGCGCGCTCGGAGTGCCCATTGTTTATGGCGCGTTGGTGGGTCATACGCCGCGGCCAATGTTGACGGTGCCCTTGGGAGTAAAGGTCCGCCTAAGAGCGCATGGAGCAGGTGAGTTGGAGATCCTCGAACCGGCGGTTGTGCCATGAGCGACGCGAAACACGTTCACGTAATTGGAATTGGCGGCTCAGCGATGGCGCCGCTTGCAGGTATGCTGCGCGAGCATGGCTATCGCGTGACGGGGTCGGATTCGGGAGTATATCCGCCAGCGTCAACCCTTCTGGAAAAACTAGGAATTTCGTTTTTCCATACATTTGATGCGGCACACTTGACGCCCACCCCCGATCTGGTGGTTGTCGGAAATATTATTGCGCGTGGGAATCCTGAGCTGGAAGAAGTGCTGGACCGGAAGATTTCGTACAGGTCGATGCCGGAGATTCTGGAAGAAGTGTTTTTGCCCGGACGGCACTCGATTGTGGTGAGCGGCACACACGGAAAAACGACGACGACCGCGATGTTGGCTTGGATCTTTCACACGGCAGGGAAGAGGCCGAATTTCCTGGTGGGCGGAGTGGCTGAGAATTTTGGCAAGAGCTACGGGCTCGGCGGCGGCGAAGAATTTATCTTGGAAGGTGACGAGTACGAGACGGCGTTTTGGGACCGCGGGCCGAAATTTTTTCACTACCATCCGGATGATTTGATCGTTACTTCGCTGGAATTCGACCATGCGGATATTTACCGGGACTTTGAATCGTATGAGCTGGCGTTTCGACGTTTGGTGAATCTGGTGCCGCGTCGCGGGCGAGTCGTGATTTGGGGAGACACGGAAGAATCGGGACCGGCTTTGCGGCGTGCTGCGGAAAAAGCGTTTTGCCCGGTGGAGACATTCGGATTCTCCGCGGCGAATGATTGGGTGGCGAGCGAACTGTCTGTCGAGGGCGGCGGAATGCGGTTCCGCGTTACTTACCGGGAAACTCCCTTTGGAGAATTCGCGCTGGCGGCGAGCGGTCGTCACAACGTTTTGAATGCGATGGCGGCGATCGCCGTGGCGCACGGCCGAGGAATTAGTGCGGAAGATTTGGCGAAGGCACTCGCGACCTTCCGAAGCGTGAAGCGGCGCATGGATGTGAAAGGCGAAGTACGCGGCGTGCTCATCGTTGATGATTTCGCGCATCACCCAACCGCCGTACGCGCGACGATCGAAGCTGCGCAAGCGCGGTGGCCGGGGCGACGGCTGTGGGCGATCCTCGAACCACGGTCGAACTCGATGCGCCGAAAAGTGTTTGAAGAAACGCTGCCGGTGGCGTTGGCACTGGCAGATCGTGTCGTGTTGGCTGGAGTGTTTCGCGCGCAACAACTCGGGGACGAGAATCGTCTTGAACCCGAAGCGGTGGCGGAAAGTGTGCGCGAGTTGGGCAAAAGCGCGCGCGTATTTCCCAGCGCGGATGCCATTGCGGACCAACTTGCGGCAGAAGCAGAGCGAGGAGATGTTCTACTCGTGATGTCCAACGGCAGCTTCGACGGGCTCTGCGAAAAACTGCTGGCTAAGCTCTCGCAGCCAGTTCAGGTTTCCTCCGAGGCCAATACCAGGTGACAGCGCAATCGTCGCGGGCTCGGGCCACATTCTTGGCGATGGCGTTCTTTGTGTGCGTGTTGGGCAGCCCGGGTCCAAGCCGAGCGGCGATTAAATACGAAGTATCAATCAGCCATCCCGAACAGCACATCTTTCACGTGACGATGACGATTCCCGACGTAAGCGGGGAAGTCACAATCCAAATACCTGCTTGGAATGCCCTGTATCAAATCCGAGATTTTGCCAGCCATGTGCGGCGCGTGGAAGCATTCGCGGGAACATCGGTAGCGCCGATTGAAAAAGTAGACAAGGAAACATGGCGCGTCACCGGGCAAGGAACGATTACGATTCGCTACGCGACGTATTGGGATGATGTCGGGCCTTTTGCGACACAGCTTAACGGTGAACACGCCTTCATCAATCCGGCGATGATTCTCTTTTATGTCCCGGATCGTCGAGGCGAGGATGTCCATCTCTCGTTTCCCGACGTTCCGGCACCGTGGAGAGCGGCAAGCGCTGGCCCAATTCTCGAAGAATCCATGGGAGGAGCACGAAACTTCGCACTCGACGCAAGAAGTTACGACGCGCTTGCGGATGAGCCGATTGAGATTAGTAATTTCAAGGAATTCAGACTGCCCGGACTGCCAGTGGACATCCGCGTAGCGGTCCATGGCGACGAGTGGAGCCAGAAGAAGATCGAGGGGGAGCTCAGCAGGATTTGTAACTACGAGATCAAGATGATGGACGGCGCGCCGTTTGAACACTACCTTTTCATTTTGCACATTGGAAGGGGAGCCGGCGGCGGAGGAATGGAACATGCGAATTCGACAGCGATTGGGATTCCCTCAGATGAATACCTCTCAGAAGTGGCGGCGCACGAATTTTTTCATTTGTGGAATGTGAAGCGGATTCGACCAGCGACGCTGGAGCCCGTGGACTTCACCAAGGAGCAGTACACGCGGGCGCTGTGGTTCGCGGAAGGCGTGACGAGCACTTACGGCGCGTACACCCTGGTGCGAAGTGGACTCTGGAACAAGGAGCGCTTCTACGAGGATCTGGGAGGGCAGATTAGCGAGCTTGAGTCGCGTCCGGCGAATCGCTGGCAGAGCGCTGAGCAATCGAGCCTGGATGCTTGGCTCGAAAAATATTCGCTCTATAACGGGCCCGACGACAGCGTTTCCTACTATACAAAAGGACAGGTCTTGGGAGACTTGCTGGACATTTTGATTCGGGATCGTACGAACAATGAGAAAAGTCTGGATGACGTGCTGCGCGGCTTAAATGAGGACTTCGCAAAGCAGGGAAAGTTTTACCGGGACAGTTTGGATATTCGGCTGGAAGCGGAGAAGGTGGCGGGCGGGTCGTTTGAAGATTTCTTTCGAGACTATGTCGCGGCCGCGGGGCCACTTCCTTACCAGCAGATACTTGGACTTGCCGGGCTCGAACTGAAAACGGTGGAACATAAGAAGCCAGTACTCGGATTTGTGCCGGAGCGTGATTCGAGCGGCACGATAACGGTGCGCATTGTCGACGATGGAAGTCCCGCGGCGGAAGCGGGGCTGCGTTCTGGAGACGTCATTCTGAAATGGAACGACGGCGACGTCCCGCGATCTCTCGGCCGATGGGTGCGCGAACGGCAACCGGGAGAAATTGTGAAAGTGCGGATCCGGCGCGAGGAAAAAGAGCAGACTCTTCAATTCAAGTTAGGTGAAGAGAAAGAAGTGCTCTACCAGGCTGCCGAAGACTCTCATGCAGGAGAAAAGGCTCGGCGAATCCGGGAGGGGCTACTCCGCGGGATCACCGAGACAGTCCCAGCGCACTGAGTGCCAAAAGAAACCCGTTCCAGGTACGCATGATGCTCTCTCCAAGCAACCAACTGCCGTTATATCTCGTCCAAACTCATGAGGGCCCCTTACCAGCTGAGAACACCTCACGCTTCCCCAGTCTGAAAGCATGCTACAAAGAATTTAGGGACTCCCGGCCTCCCAACGCGAAAAGATCAGACGAGCGGTGGAACGAATTCCATTATTAAATTTCTGATTAGTCAGAAATGAGTCGTAACCTGACCGGGAGAAAAAATAGTCATGGTAGAGGACGCACTATGAATCCGAGAATTATGCGCGGCCTATTGGCATTTCTTTTGCTTCCGCTTCCGGCTTTAGCCTCACTCGGAGGCGATGTGACATCCATCCAGTCGGATCAGGCGAAGATGCAAGGCAGTCTGCGGACATCCAGCAACAATTCGTACACTCTGCACGAAATCCAGACGTCCACCGGTGTAGCCGTGAAGGAATATGTGTCGCCTTCCGGAAAGGTATTTGCCGTTACGTGGCAGGGCCCTTTCCATCCGGATTTGAGACAGCTTCTAGGCACTTACTTTGATCAGTTTACACAAGCCGAACAGGCTCAGCGTACCCAGCGGCGCGGACACGGGCCCGTGTCGATCCAGCAGGCTGGTTTCGTGGTTCAAATAGCGGGACACATGAGGTCATTTTCGGGGAAAGCGTACGTTCCTCAGATGTTGCCAGCAGGGATCCGCGCCGAGGATATCCGATGATACGAGTACGCTTGCAAAATGTTCTGTATTGGGGTTTGGCGGGAGCCTTGGCCGCGACGGCTGGATGCAGCGGAAGTAGCAACGGCGGCAGTACGGGCGGCGGTGGCGGCGGCTCGACGGCGAATGTGCAGGCTATTTCGGTCACCACTGGACCGACTGCGGGGCCTCCGCTTAACTCCCCGTATATTAATGGGGCATTTACAAGCGTGACGGTCTGCGTTCCCGGCAGCACGACGAGTTGCCAAACGATCAGCGGCATATTGGTTGATACTGGGTCGTCCGGGTTGAGGATATTGTCCTCAGCGATTACTTCGGTTTCGCTTCCACAACAGACTGCAGCCAATGGGGATGCGATCGTCGAATGCCTGCCCTTCGTGGATGGCATCACCTGGGGACCAGTGCGGACGGCGGATATGACAATTGCCGGCGAGAAAGCGAAGTCCCTGCCGATTCAGGTTATCGGCAGCTCAAATTTCTCGACGATACCGAAGGCTTGTACAAACTTTGGCGCACCTGAAGATGATCTCTCCACTTTGGGTGCCAACGGCATATTGGGCGTCGGGCCAGCTGCCCAAGATTGCGGCACCGCTTGCACGGTGAGCGGCCCATCCAACCCAGGGTTGTACTACGTGTGTCCGGCTGCGGGTTGCGAAGTTACGACACAGAGTCTATCCAACCAGGTCGTGAACCCAATTGTTTTGTTTGCTGCAGATAACAACGGCGTCATCATCGAATTGCCGTCGGTTACCGGATCGGAAGCGGGTGTCAGCGGTTCCATGATTTTTGGCATCGGGACGCAAGCCAATAACGGGCTTGGAAACGCGACGGTCTATACGTTTGATCCGTCGAGCGGAAATTTCACCACAATTTTCAATAACGAAACTTATACGGACGCAGGTTTCCTTGATAGCGGCTCGAATGCGATTTATTTCCTGGATGCAAATAAAACGGGAATGCCCATTTGTGCCGATGCTATTTTCTGGTATTGTCCGGCCGCGACGCAGAATTTCTCGGCGACCAACCGCGGAGCAAATGGAGCGAGTGGTTCTTTTAATTTCAGCGTAGGCAACGCAGATGCGCTTACGACCAATGAGACCATCGGGGTAGCCAACGGACTGGCCGGGCCTAACCCCGGGACTACCACCGGAACATTCGATTGGGGGCTTCCTTTCTTCTACGGCCGCAAGGTGTACACGGCCATCGAGGGACAGAGTACACCAGGGGGTGCAGGCCCCTACTGGGCTTACTAATAGCCCATTGGCCTTTCGCGAAGAGCAAAGTGTAGGCCTATGAGCACGTGAGAGCACGGTGTTTGGCTCTGGCCGGTCTGGCGGAGTGTGATCGGCCAGTGCGGCGATTGGATCACCTCCTCCCTCCCTGTTTTCCTGTAAATGTTCATTCTAAAGGGTTTTAAGTCCAATGTTTTGGAACTGCTCATTCCAGCGGGTTTACAGACGAGTTTCTGGAACTGCGGATTCCAAAGGAGTTAGTGAACAGGCGAACAAAACAGAAGGAACAAATCAAAGTGAAGAGCCGATACGCAAGACCGACGCTTGGGGCACGGAGGGATTCGCACACAGAAAGAGTACCATTGACGGTATTGCCGTGTCAATACAAATCATACTGACGGGGCGGATGGAGGTTTCGGGGCTTTGACGATTTAGGGTATAAGTGGCAAATGTCTTTTTTGAAGAACATGTTTGGCGGGTCGAAGGCTCCGGAGAATCCGGGACTGGAGCGCGCCATGCACCAGATGGCGCGAAGCGACAATGCAGAGACGCGTGCGACCCTATACGAAGCGATTCTTACGAGCACGTTTATTTTGCAGGGTACGGTGACGGGCGGCGAAGTGCGCGGTGGGAAGACGATTGCGGACGGGAATACGCGGGTTGCGTTTAGAACTGTGGAGCATCCGCCGGGGAATGTGGTGTTGCCGGTGTTTACGAACGTGGAGGCGCTGAGCGCGTGGGCGGGGCCTGGTGGGCACTGGATTGGGATGGACGCACAAACGGTGTTTCAGTCGATTGCGGCGGGGAACATCGCGGAAGTGCGCGTAAATCCGTTCCGTCCGGGACAGGCGATCAGCAGGCCGGGAGGAGTGATCACGCGACACGAATTTCTGGCGTTGGCGCAGGGCCTGTTACCGGAAGCGCAGATTTCGAACAACACGACGCAGATGAAAGTGGCGGCGGGACAACGGGTGTTGATCGGGACGCCGGCCAATATGCCGCCGGCCGGGTTTCTAAAGAAGCTGACCGATTATTTTCAGCCGATGGCCGAGGTTCGGGGTGCGTATCTCTTCCAGATGGCACAGGGAAACATGACGAGTCGGGTGATTGGTCTCCATTTTGCATCTCGACCTGATGAGCAGCGGATGCAAGAGATTATGCGAGGTGTTGGCGATGTGATACGTGGTGAGCTCCCGACGGGAGAGGCTATGGATTTTGTGCCGTTGGAAAATGGGACGTTGCTCGACGGCGTGCAGGCGAATGGTGTGATGTTGTTCAGGAAGTGAGCGGAGGCGTATACCAGACTGGGGAGAGGTTACGGTAGCGCGAGTTCTGTACGACCAGAATATTGCAAATTTGGGCGCGGGTTTGGGACTCGGCATTTAGGTTGGGCTTGACCTGCGGGGCGGGATTCGAGAGAGTTCTGCGTATTGCATGCTCCGAACGCTTTTCATCGCGGTTTTCCTTTCGCTTTACATCCTGATAGTTGGGCCGCCGTTGCTGCTTTATACGCTGGTGTCGCGACACATTGATCCGCTTTATTGGGCTGGATTGAAGGGTGTCATGTTTTTTGTGCGAGCGGTCGGAGTAAGGGTTCGTGTTGAGGGAAAGGCAAAGATTCCCAGCGGAGTTTGCCTCTTCGTGGCCAATCACACGAGTTCGGCGGATGCCCCGGCTGTAGTTGGAGCCATCCCCAGGCGCATCGCGATTCTGCTGAAAGAGTCGCTATTCAAATGGCCGATTGTTGGCCAGGCGTTTACCTTGGCGCACTTTATTCCGGTCAATCGAAAAGAACGAGATTCGGCGATCGCGAGTGTCGAAAAAGCTGCGGCGGCCATGCGGGCGGGACAGTCGTTTTTGATCTACCCAGAAGGGACGCGCAGCCCCGACGGGCGATTGCAGGAGTTCAAGAAGGGCGCCGTCGTACTGGCCATAAAAGCCGGTGTTCCAGTCGTTCCAGTCCTTTGTTCTGGGGCGCAGCGAGTGATGGCAAAACACTCGATGGTGGTTAACCCTGGACAGATTCTGGTGGAGTTTCTCGATCCGATTGATGCTTCAAAATACAGCTGGGAGGAACGGGATCTCCTGAACAAGCGGGTTCACGATGCCATGGCGGCAGGGTTGCCGCCGGATCAGCGCCCTGTCGGATTTCCCGGTGCTTCCTAGAGTTTAGCGAGAACTAGAAGTGCGCGGTCGGCCGCCCAGGCGCTCCAGTTCAGCCTCCAATTCCCGCACACGCTTCTGTAATTCTGGCAGACGATTGAGGGCTGCGACGGTCTTCAGCCACTGGCGATTGTCCACTGCGGGATAGCCGGAAAACATGGAGCGAGGCGGGACGTCGTTGGGGACCCCACTCTTCGCGGTGATGACGGAACCGTCGCCGATGGTTAGATGTCCGGCAGTACCAACCTGGCCGGCGAGAATGCATCCGTCGCCCACCTTCGTCGATCCTGCGAGGCCTACCTGGCCGCAGAGCATCGTGTTGGCCCCTACGCGCGAGGCGTGGCCAACGATGACTAGGTCGTCGAGCTTGGTTCCGTGACCGACGCGGGTCTCTCCGACGGTGGCGCGATCGACGCAGGCGTTGGCCTGCACCTCGACGTCGTCCTCAAGAACGGCGGGACCGGACTGCTGCATCTTGTACCAGGTGCCGTCTTTCTGCTTCGCGAAGCCAAGTCCGTCGCCGCCGATGATCGCTCCGTTTTGCAGGATGACGCGATTTCCAATACGGCAGAATTCGCGCACCACGGCATGGGAGTGGGCGAAGAAATCATCTCCGATGCGGGCGCCCTGATAGATGGTGACGAAGCTGTGGAGAACGGCGTTGCGGCCGATGTGAGCATCCTCTCCCACTACGCAATAGGGCCCGATGTGGGCGCCTGCGCCGATCTTCGCGGATTTCGCGATGAGTGCCGTTGGGTGGAATCCGGGCGCGTAACGGGGAGCCTGGTAGAAGAGTTCGATCGCGTGGGCGAACGCGAGGTAAGGATTCGCCGTACGCAAGGCAGCGAGGCGGGGAAGGCTGGCGTCGCGCTCAATGTTGATTCCTTCTTCGACGAGCACCGCAGAGGCGCGGGTCGTTTTGAGAAGAGGGAAGTAGCGACGGTTGGCAAGAAAAGTGATTTGGCCGGACTCGGCGTGTTCGATCCCGGCGATTCCGTGGATGGGAGTCTCGCCGGGTCCATCGAGTCGGCAACCAAGTTTTTGGGAAATGTCTGAGAGGTTCATCGGCATAAATACAGCTCCTTAATGCTCGGTGCGAGTCTCGCATAGCGCAGAGAGGGAAGTACAGCCGAGTGGGACTATTCGTTGAAAAGGCGCGGCTGGATTGCAGTGGCGGCAGCGGCTGCGGGTTTGCGGCGAGATATACCAACGACGCCAAGCACGGTCAATTCAGTTAGGGCAGAGCGAGGGATAAAGATGCGGTCTGTGGAGGAATTGAGATCGGGCGGAGTAATCTGGATGCCGTTGTCGAGCATGGTAAGCAAATCATTCGGCACAACCCCTTCGATCGTCTCCCCGTCGCTGTAGCGCAGGCGAACCCAGAGTCCATCCAGTTTTGGCCGGCTAAGAAAAGCCTTACGCTCTGGTTCAAATTCGTCTGAGAACTCGCGAACGAAATAAATCGAGCGCACCTTGGCGAGAGGAATCTCCTGATGTTCGCCGTCCTGTGTCAGCAAGTCGATGGGATCGGCTTGGCCGAGGCGCGAGGGGTTCAAATAGCCACGAAGTGGCTTCTTGTCGGCAAGGACAAGGACAACTTTCTTGTGAGTAGAGGCTGGGGCTCTGTTTTTCAAAGAAATCAGTTTGCAAAGGTACGGAATTAGCGAAATTTGCGATTAATCAAGATGTATGTTATGTTAAGCGCGTTTTGCCTGTCAACCTATTGTTTTCATTAGGGTTAGGTCCCGGAGCGCCGGCCGTTGACCGATAAAAAGCATATCCTCAAATCGGCCTCGATCATCTC
>Ga0210394_10000717_pt1 | contig 63582 bp, 65 predicted proteins | sample IncBWC12MmetaG_FD_160121 | JGI IMG/M metagenome (GOLD analysis project Ga0210394, IMG submission 160121) | Forest soil microbial communities from Barre Woods Harvard Forest LTER site, Petersham, Massachusetts, United States - Inc-BW-C-12-M | ecosystem: Environmental > Terrestrial > Soil >...
GAGACGGCTTCGACGTTCTCTCGGCCCGGCTCCTTCGCAAGCGTCCGCATGCGGCCGACCGGATCGTTCTTGAAGTGGGCGACTTCGGCCGGCACGAAGCTGTAGACCCGTCCTTCGGGTCCCACGATGTCGGAGAAGAGACGGGTCCAGTCGCCGTCGCCTGGGTAAACGTCGATGACGGTGGAGCCCGCATCGACTCGTGCAAACCGGATCAACTCGGATAGCTTGGATTGGTCGTACATCGGGATCTCCTTAACGGTTGGGCATCCGACGAGCGCGCGGCCTGCGAGGGGGCGATCCACGGCTGATCCACCGTCTACCCCGACCCGATGGCCGCAGAATGCAGCGCTACGCCAGCCCGGACGCGTCCATCTCCGAGGCCCGCGCCAAGGCTTGGGTGTCGATGTACTCCCGGATGTTCGTCAGTTTGCCATTTCGAACGGTGATGGCGAAGACCCAGGCACAGTCCGATTGCAAGTCGTGAAGAGTTAAAGAAATTTGTGGTGGCCAGGGGCGGAATCGAACCACCGACACGCGGATTTTCAGTCCGCTGCTCTACCAACTGAGCTACCTGGCCGCCGGGGACGGAAGGGCGCGTATTAGACCGGCCCGCGGAGGGGCCGTCAAGCAATCACCGCTCTAACCCCTTGATTCCCCGAGCTCCTCCGTCCCGGGTCGTGGGCGCGTCAGGTTTCCGCACCGCCCTGTCGCGAATCCGTACTCACTCATGCGAGGCAGTCGCGCGCCCCCCGTGCGGACACGTCCCTGGCTCTCCTGCCGATGCATATGCAGACGGCGCCCGGAACACAACAATGTCCCCTAGCGCTGGCCCACCGGCGGCGACGGTCTTACGGATACACAACTACGAATGGGAGATCCCATGCGCCACTCCTTTATATTGCTCGCCGCCGCTTCCGCCACTGCGTTGATCCTCTGCGGCTGCGCTCGCAATGAAGCGGCCGAGCCCAAAGCCGCGCCGCTGCCGCAGGTAAGCGTCGCGCCGGTCATCTCGCGCAAGGTGACGGAGTTCGATGAGTTCACCGGCCGCTTCGAGGCGGTGGAGCGCGTCGAGATCCGGCCGCGCGTCTCGGGTTACATCTCTTCGGTCAACTTCACCGAGGGGAGCGAAGTCAAAAAGGGCGACGTGCTGTTCGTCATCGACCCGCGCCCTTACGTAGCCGAGCGCGACAAGGCGCGCGCCGGGCTCGCGCAGGCGCGCTCGCAGCTGGTATTGGCGAAGTCCGAGCGCGACCGGGCGACGAGTCTCCTCGTCCAGCACGCCATCTCGCAGGAGGAGTACGACACCCGCACCGCCGGGCGCGAGCAGGCGCAGGCCAATGTCGAGGCCGCGCAGGCGGCGCTCGATGCCGCCGACCTCAACGTCACCTTCACGCGCGTGACGGCTCCCATCTCCGGGCGGATCAGCCGTGCCCTGGTCACCAGCGGCAACTTCGTCACCAACGGGCAGACGCCGCTCACCACTCTGGTCTCCCTCGATCCGATCTACGTGAGCTTCGACGGCGATGAGCAGGAGTACCTCAGGTACACCAAGGTCGCGCGCGACCCGGCACGCGGGAGCTCGCGCGACGCGCACAGCCCAGTGCTGGTGGGTCTGGCCGATGAGAACGGCTATCCGCACCAGGGCGTCATGGTATTCGTGGACAACGCGCTCGATCCGACGACGGGCACCAGCCGCAGTCGCGCACTGCTCGACAACCATGATCGCATCTTCACCCCGGGGCTCTTCGCCCGCATAAAACTGATGGGTAGCGCTCAGCACGAAGCCGTCCTCGTCAACGACAGCGCGATCGGCACCGATCAGACCGTACGCTACGTGCTGGTGGTGGGCGCCGGCAACAAGGTCGAGTATCGGCCGGTGCAGCTGGGTCCGGTCGTCGACGGGCTTCGCGTCGTGCAGTCCGGACTCGCGCCGGGGGAGACTATCGTGGTGAATGGCCTGCAGCGCGTGCGACCGGGTGCGCAGGTCGCCCCGCAGCGCATCGCCATGGGCGAGCCGCCGTCAGGCGGCGAGCGCCCGGTCAGGATGGCCAGGCAGGAAGCGCGGCCAGGGATGGCCACGAGCGGCAAGCCCCGAGTTGCTGAGGACGCGGGCTTGCTGGCCCGCAACACCACCCATCCGGCTTCGAGCTCCGCGGCACGCTGATGAACATCTCCAACTTCTTCATCGAGCGGCCGATCTTCGCCGGCGTCATCTCGGCGTTCATCACGATCGCTGGCCTCCTCGCGCTCTTCAAGCTGCCCATCAGCGAGTATCCGGAGGTCGTGCCGCCGCAGGTCGTCGTGCACGCCTCGTACCCCGGCGCGAATCCCAAGGTCATCGCCGACACGGTGGCCGCTCCGCTCGAACAGGCCATCGTCGGCGTCGAGGACATGCTCTATATGTCCTCGACGTCCACCATGGACGGGGCGCTCACCCTCGCAGTGACCTTCAAGATCGGCGCCGATATCGACCGCGCGCAGGTGCAGGTGCAGAACCGCGTGGCTCAGGCGCTGCCGCGCTTGCCCGAGGAAGTGCGCAGTCTCGGTGTCAACACCGTCAAAGCCTCATCCAACCTCACACTCGTCGTCAACCTCACTTCCCCCAGCGGGCGATACGACTCGCTGTACCTGCGCAACTACGCGGTACTGAACATCAGGGATGTGCTGGCGCGGCTGCCGGGCATGGGGGATGTGCAGGTCTTCGGCGGCGGCGACTACTCGATGCGCGTTTGGCTCGATCCGCAGAAGCTTGCGGCGCGCAACCTCACCGCCGGCGATGTGGTGGCCGCCATCCGCGAGCAGAATGTGCAGGTGGCCGCCGGGCAGCTGGGCGCGCCGCCCTCCCCCAACACCGAATTCCAGATTGCGCTGAATGCCGCCGGGCGGCTCACGGATGAGCAGCAATTCCGCGACATCATCATCAAGACCGGTGCCGACGGGCAGGTGGTGCGCCTTGGTGATGTCGCGCGCGTCGAACTGGGCGCGCAGGCCTACGGCGTGCGCAGCCTTCTCGACAACAAGCCCTCGCTCGCGATCCCGGTGTTCCAGTCACCTGGTGCAAATGCGCTCGATCTCTCCAAGGCCGTCCGCAAGACCATGGAGGAGCTGAAGAAGAACTTCCCCGAAGGGATGGACTACGGGATTCTGTACGATCCTACCCAGTTCGTGCGCCAGTCGATCGAAGCGGTCCTGCACACACTGCTGGAGGCGATCGCGCTGGTAGTGCTGGTCGTCATCCTCTTCCTGCAGACCTGGCGCGCCTCGCTCATCCCGCTCATCGCGGTACCGGTCTCCGCGATCGGCACCTTCGCGGTGCTGCTCGCCTTCGGCTTCTCGATCAACACGCTCTCGCTGTTCGGGCTGGTGCTCGCCATCGGCATCGTGGTCGACGATGCCATCGTGGTCGTGGAGAACGTCGAGCGCCACATCGCCGAAGGCCTCTCGCCCCGTGCGGCCACCAAGGTGGCCATGAGCGAGGTTAGCCGTCCGATCATCGCCATCACGCTGGTGCTGGTCGCGGTGTTTGGCCCGGTGGCCTTTGTGAGTGGACTGACGGGTGAGTTCTATCGCCAGTTCGCGCTCACGATCGCCATCTCGACGGTGATCTCGGCCTTCAACTCACTCACCCTGTCGCCGGCGCTCGCGGCGGTGCTGCTGAAGCCCCACGGGGCCAAGCCCGACCTCCTGATGCGCGGCATGAACCGCCTCCTCGGCCGTTTCTTCAAGCGCTTCAACGCAGGCTTCGCCCGGGCGGGCGACGGCTACTCGACTGCGGCCGCCATCACCATGCGCCACGGCGGCATCGCGCTCGCCATCTACGGCGGGCTGATCGTCCTCACCTGGCTCGGCTTCAACTCCGTGCCGGGGGGCTTCATTCCGGCGATGGACAAGCAGTACCTCGTCGCGGTCGCGCAGCTGCCCCCCGCCGCATCGCTCGATCGAACGGAAGCGGTCACGCGGCGCATCGCCGAGATCGCACTCAAGCAGCCCGGCATCGCCCACGCGGTGGAGTTCGCGGGAATGTCCGTCAACGGCTTCACTCAGAGCTCGAGCGCCGCGCTCATCTTCTTCCCGCTCGATGATTTCTCGCAGCGCACCTCGAAGGCGCTGTCCGGTCCTGCCATCGCCGCGGCGCTGAATCAGAAGATGGCGTCCATCCAGGACGCCTTCGTGATCGTCGTGACACCCCCGCCGGTGATCGGGCTCGGGACTCTCGGCGGCTTCAAGCTTCAGGTCGAGGACCGGGTGGACGCGGGACCGCAGGCCCTGTTCGCCGCCCTGTCGGAGGCCCTCGGCAAGGCCAACAAGAACCCGACCCTCGGCGGCGCCTTTAGCACCTACCAGATCAACGTTCCGCAGCTCAACGTCGATGTCGATCGCGTCAAGGCCAAGCGCGAGAACGTGAAGCTTACGGACGTGTTCGAGACCTTGCAGGTGTACCTGGGCTCGCTCTACGTCAACGACTTCAACCGTTTCGGCCGCACCTTCCAGGTAGTCGCGCAGGCGGATGCGCCGTTCCGCGCCCAGCTCGATGACGTCATGCCGCTCAAGACCCGCAACGCGAACGGCGAGATGGTGCCCCTCGGCTCCGTGATCAACGTCTCGCGCTCCTTCGGACCGGATGTGGTGCAGCGCTACAACGCCTACACCTCGGCGGACATCAACGGCGGACCCGCTCCGGGGTTCAGCTCCGGCCAGGCTCAGGCCGCGATGGCGAAGATCCTCGATGAGACGTTGCCCCGCGGCATGTCGTACGAGTGGACGGATCTCGCCTACCAGCAGCTCATCTCGGGCAATACGGGACTCCTGGTGTTTCCGCTCTGCGTACTGTTCGTGTTCCTGGTGCTCGCGGCGCAGTACGAGAGCCTCGCGCTTCCACTCGCGATCATCCTGATCGTGCCGATGTGCATGTTGCCCGCGGTCACGGCTCTCAAGCTGGACCACGGGGATAACAACATCTTCACGCAGATCGGCCTCCTGGTGCTCGTCGGCCTCGCCTGCAAGAACGCGATCCTGATCGTGGAGTTCGCCAAGCATCTGCAGGAGGAGCACGGACGGGATGCGAAAGCGGCCGTGCTCGAGGCCGCGCACCTGCGGCTCCGCCCCATCCTCATGACCTCCATGGCCTTCGTCATGGGCGTCGTGCCGCTGGTGCTGGCCACGGGCGCTGGAGCTGAGGTCCGGCACGCGCTCGGCGTCACGGTGTTCGCCGGCATGCTGGGGGTGACGGCCTTTGGCCTGCTGCTGACGCCGGTGTTCTACGTGTTCGTACGGCGCGCCACGGCGCACGCGGCGGCGCCCGCTCCCTTGCTACCGCTCGCCGCGCCGGAGTCCTGAAGCATGAGCGCCATGAACCTCACTGCCTTGAATATCCGGCGCGCGTCTGTGCTGCTGTTGAGCGCCGCGCTCGCCAGCTGCGCGGTGGGACCCAACTACGTGAAGCCCGACAGCCAGGTCGTGCCGCAGTTCGAAGGTGCCAGGGACGGTGCCTTCTCCAGCGCGGACGCCCAGGGGAAGTTCTGGACGCAGTTCGGCGATGACACCCTGAACCGCCTGGTCGATGAGGCACTCGACGCCAATCACGACCTGCGCATGGCCTTGGGTCACCTGGTCGAGGCGCGCGCGCTACGCCGCGAAGCCGAGTTCGATCTCGCGCCCACGGTCACCGCCGCCGGCGGCTACACCAAGGAGCAATTCCCCGCGGTCGACAGTCCGACCGGCGCGCCGCTGGCGGGGCATTTCTACCAGGCGGGGTTCGATGCGTTCTGGGAGCTCGACTTCTTCGGCCGCGTGCGCCGGGGCGTTGAGGCGCGGCACGCGGAAGTCGGGGGCGCGGAGGCCACCTTGCGCGACGCGCAGGTGACGGTCACCGCGGAGGTGGCCCGCACCTACTTCGAGCTGCGCGGCGCACAGACGCAGCTCGCCGTCGCGCGGCGCAACGTCGACAACCAGCGCGAGACGGCCGGCCTCACCCAGGTGCGCCTCGATGCTGGCCGCGGCACCGAGCTCGACACCTCCCGCGCACGCTCACAATTGTCTACGACGCTCGCCACCATCGGACCGCTCCAGGCGCAGATCGCGCGCTCCATTCACCGCCTGGCGGTACTCACCGGCCGCGAGCCCAACGCGCTCAACGACCTCCTGACACCGCCGCGCGAGCTGCCGGAACTGCCGCAGATCACCGCGGTCGGAGACCCCGCCGCTCTCCTGCGCCGCCGGCCCGACATCCGCGTCGCCGAGCGCTCCCTCGCCGCCTCGACCGCGCGCGTCGGTGTGGCGATCGGGGATCTCTTCCCCAAGGTCACGTTCACCGGCAACTTCAACTACACCGCCACCGAGCCGGGTTACCTGGGCCAGGCCTCCAGCCGCGGCTACCTGATCGGACCGGCCATCTCCTGGCCGGCCTTTGACCTGGGGCGGGTGAAAGCCCAGATCGCCGGCAGCCGGGCGCGTGCGGATGTGGCGCTCGCCGGCTACGAGCAGACGGTGCTGCGCGCGCTGGAAGAGACCGAGAATGCACTCGTCACCCATGCCCGCACCCGCGACAGCCTCAAGGACGCCGAGGACGCGGCCCGGGAGAGCCTCACGGCAGCGCGCATTGCACGCACCCGCTACGAGGGCGGCATGGTGGATTTTCTTGAAGTGCTCGATGCCGAACGAACCCAGCTCGCCGCCGAAGACCGCCTCGCGCAGGTGCGCACCGATGCGGCGACCAGCCTGATCGCCGTCTACAAGTCGCTGGGCGGCGGCTGGGAAATGGCGCCCCTGCCACTCTATGTCCGGCAAGCAGGTGGGTAAGCCTTTGATTCACAAGAGGATCACAAGCGTATGCGGCGGGAAGTAGCCCTTGAGGCGCGCGCGGCAGGGGCCGAGGGCGACTCCGCCTCGCTCCCTCTTAAGATAGAGAGAGCAGTCCGTAGCGGCAGAACACGTGCACGGCGCGCTAGACTTTCCGATCTGCCATTGGAAAGCCTGCGAGTACCGCCCGACATGAACGCGAATGTGGCCCTCCTGGAACCGGAAGCCCAAGCCGCCCCCTGTGCGGAAAAGCTCAGCGAGATCAACGAGTCCCTGCGGGCACGCGAGCGGCTGCTCACCGCTTCCGCCACGGCGAGCCGCCTGCTCCTCGAGGCCTCCGACGTGCGCGCCGCCATCCCGCGAGTGCTGGGGCTGATCGGGGAGGCGGCCCATGTTGATCGCGTCAGCGTCATGGAGACGCGCAAGGGTCCGGAAGGGGAGCCGCTGCTGGTGGTGGCGAGCGAGTGGACGGGGCCCGGCGTGACGCCCTACCTGACGGAGGCGTGCAGTTTCTCCTGCGACGAGCGTGACTTCTCCAGCGTGTTCGCGCAGCTGCGCGCCGGGCGCAGCGTCTGCCTGAGCACGAGCGAGATTCCCGGCAGCCGCGCCACCTCGGGCATCGAGGGTGTCGACACCAAGACCAAGGCGATCGTGCCGATCTTCGTAGCGAGCGAGTTCATCGGGGTGGTCGGCTTCGACAACACCCGCCAGCAGCGGGCCATCGATGCTTCCGAGCTGGCCGCGCTCGAGACCGCGGCCGGTGTGATCGGTGCCGCACTGCACCGCGAGCGCCTCGTCGATGACGTGCGCCGCGAGCGCGAGCGCGCCGCGGAGGAGCGCGTCGCCGGGCTCGCCACCGCCAACGCCGTGATCCGCGCCAACCTCGAGCGCCTCGCCGGTCAGACCGACCTGCACAGCTTCATGGGTCATATGCTGCTCGAGGCGACGCGCCAGTTCGATGCCGCCTCCGGGGCGGTAATCGTGCTGAAGGACTCGCTGCAACAGTGGCGCATCGTCGCGCACGTACGCGACGGGCAGCTCGGGGAGCCGCCATTCGCCACGAGCGTGCCGGTGAACGGCTCGCCCTTCACCGCGCGGTTCGCGGAGCTGCGCGAGCCCATGTATCTTGAGGTCGCCCGCCAGGACACGGAGCTCTGGCCGGGCGTGCTCGCCTTTCATCGCGATGAGGGCGCGGTCGGCACCGTGGTCTATCCGCTGGTGTTCGGCGCGCGCAGCGTCGGCTTTCTGGTGCTGACTTTTAAGCGCGACGCCGAGGATGTTCAGAAGAGCGAGCTCCTGGTGGCGCTCGCGCAGCAGGCGACTCTGGCCGTGCAGCTGACGCGGCTCGCCTACTCGGCCAAGGAAGCCGCGGTGCTCATGGAGCGCACGCGCATCGGCCAGGAGATTCACGACGGACTGGCGCAGTCCTTCACCGGCATTCTGCTGCAGCTGGGCGCGGTGGAGGAGTTCCCTTCCTGCAAGAAGCGCGGCTCGGAGCTCGCCGTGACCTTGTCGCGCATCCGCGAGCTGGCGCGCGACGGGCTGGCCGAAGCGCGCCGCTCGGTGATGGCGCTGCGCCTGGATCAGACCCGGCGCCCGGGACTGGAGATCGCGCTGCGGCAACTCTGCGATCGCTCCACCGTGCCCGGCGGCGTCACCTGCACGTTCGAAGGCGGTGGCATCGCGACCGGGCTGCGTCCGGAGCACGAGCACGAGCTGCTGCGCATCGCGCAGGAGGCCGTGAGCAACGCCGTGCGGCATGGCCACCCGCATACCGTGCGCATCACCATGACCGATGAGCCCGCTCACTGGGAGCTCGCGGTCGCGGACGACGGCGTGGGCATGCAGGAGCGGCCCGATGTGTACGCGCGCGAGGGCTTTGGCCTCACCAGCATGCGCCAGCGTGCCGGCGCGATCGGTGGAGAGTGGCAGATCGACAGCCAGCCCGGCGCCGGCACACGCGTGAGCGTGCGCATCGAGAAGCGAGCCTCCTAGTGGCCGCTGTCATGAAGACCAAAATCCGCGTCGTGCTCGCCGATGATCATCCGGTGGTGCGCGACGGCCTGGCGGCGATGGTCAATCAGCAGGCCGACATGGAAGTAGTCGCGGAAGCCAGCGATGGCGATGAGGCGATCGCGCTCTACGAGCAGCACCGGCCCGATGTGATGGTGCTGGACCTGCGCATGCCCAAGCGTGACGGCGTGTCGGTGGTGCAGCGCGTGCTCGAGCTCTACCCCAAGGCCTGCATCCTCATCATGACCACCTACGATGGCGATGAGGACATTTTTCAGTGCCTCTCACAGGGCGCCAAGGGATATCTCCTGAAGGACGCGCCCAGGCAGGAAATCCTTTCCGCCATCCGCGCCGTGAGCGAGGACCGCCCCTATACCTCCTCCACCGTGGCCGCGAAGGCGCTGCAGCGCATGGCGAAGCCGAGCCTCACGCAGCGCGAGCTCGGCGTGTTGCAGCTCGTCGCCCAGGGCCGCAGCAACAAGGACATTGCGCGCCGGCTGTCCATCACCGAAGGCACCGCCAAGACGCACGTGAAGGCCATTCTCACCAAGCTCGACGCCATCAGCCGCACCGAAGCGGTCGCGGTGGCGCACAAGCGCGGCCTGATCCACCTGTAACGCAGGTCAGGCGCCGCTTTCGAGGAATTCAACCTGCGCAATCCAGTTGCGCTTCCTGCGCGCCAGGCGCGACGCCTCCCCTTCACTATCGAAGCTCGCCGGCGCTAGCCGCAGCAGCGATGGATCGACAGCCTCGAATGCGTTGACACTGACCACGGCGTAGAGCTTGTCATCGATTCGGCTGGTGACGACGGGCACGATGCCGCAGCGGGTGCAGACATGAAATTCCGCTGTGCGCGTGCCGAATGCGTAGCGGCAGACCAGGGACGGATCCTTGACCCGCACCTGCAGAGCGCCGTCTGGACTGGAGGTCCACACGCCGCCATGTTTGCTGCAGAACGAGCAGCTGCAGGCGCGAGCCGGGATCTCGCGTGGATCAGGCTCCCAGGTCAGGGAGAAAGCGATGTTCCCGCAGTGGCACTTACCGTGTATCAACATGCGTGGCCGTAAGCTAACTCCCCTCCTTGGGAGGTTGATAGCCTTCGGGCGCCTGCGAGCCGGCCCCAAAGAAGAATTTCTCCATTTCCGTCTCCAGGAACTTGCGCGCCTTGGGCTCGATCGGCGTCAGGCGATACTCGTTGATGAGCATGGTCTGGTGCGCCAGCCACCGCGCCCAGCCTTCCCTGGAGACGCTCTCGTAGATGCGCCGCCCGAGCTCGCCCGGATAAGGGACCCGCTCAAGTCCCGGGGCCTCGCGCTTCAGCAAAACACATTGCACCATACGTGACACACAAACCTCCCTCGCCGCTTGACTAGGCCGTGCGGGCATCGAACAGGGACTCGCTCGCAAGGCTCGACAGGAGCGTCGTGACGGGAGCGGGCAGGCCGATGCGTGCCGGTGCACGGATGTTATACCAAAGGCTTAGCTGCGCTCCCTCCTCCCTGACGGCCCAGGCGCCCGCACAGCGCACCAGGAGCGGGGTGATCGAGAGATCAAAGTGGGTGAACGCGTGCTCGACCTGGCTCAAGGGTTGCGGCTCGATCGCCGCGGCGCGTAAGGAGGCGCGCACGAAGGCACCGGCCGCGGTGGCGGTCGCAAATTCCGGCAGGCACCACAGCCCGCCCCACACGCCGCTCTCGGGCCGGCGTTCGAGCAGTACGCTGCCGTCATCCTGCAGCGCCACCACCATGAACACGCGGCGCAGGCGCCGCGCGCGACTCGCCCGCGGGGCCGGCAGCTCGTGCTGCCGGCCGGTGCGCCGGGCGAGGCACTTTTCCGACAGCGGGCAGTGAGTGCACAGGGGTTTGTGCCGCACGCACACCGTGGCGCCCAGATCCATGATCGCCTGGGTGTACGCATCGACTTGCAGTTGCGGCGTACAACGCTCCGACAGCTGCCAGAGCCGCTGCGCCACGGCGCGCTCTGCGGAGTTTCCCGCCACGCCGAAGTAACGCGCGAGCACGCGCCGCACGTTGCCATCGAGAATCGGGAACCGAGCTCCGAAGGCGAGCGCGAGAATCGCGCCCGCGGTCGAGCGCCCGATTCCCGGAAGGGCTGCGAGCTGCGCGAGCTCGCGGGGAAACTCCCCGCCGTAGTCATCGCAGATGCGCGCGGCCGCGCGATGCAGGTTGCGCGCCCGCGCATAATAGCCGAGCCCCGACCACAGATGCAGCACTTCATCGACCGGCGCATCGGCGAGCGAGCGCACGTCGGGGAAGCGGCCCATGAAGCGCTCAAAGTAGGGGACGACGGTCGTGACCTGCGTCTGCTGCAGCATGATCTCGGACACCCACACGCGATACGGCGTGCGGTCCTGCTGCCAGGGAAGGTGGTGTCGCCCGTCGCGGGCGTGCCACTCAAGGAGCGCGGGGGCTACGGCTGCGGCGGCGACGGACACCCGCGCATTCTACCGGCATTGCCGCGCGCTCACCGCGCGCACACCCCGGCTAGGGCCGGTTTTAGTCGAAGCTCATTTGCGGTCGCACAGCTGCACGTCCCCGCTCATGGTCTTCAGACGCACGTGGCCCGCACCATCCCCGCGCGTGCCCTGCAGCGTGTGACCCGACATGTGGCCGTGCTCGCTCGGCGTCGCGTTGAAGCAGTTGGAGATGTCGCCGCTGAAGGTCGAGATTTCGTAGGCGTAGCCCGCTTCTGCACTGGCCCGCACGTTGAGGTCGCCGCTCACCGAGGTGGCATCGAAGTCCGCGCCGCGCGCCAGCTTGCCCTCGAAGTGCACATCGCCCGAGGTGGTGCGCGTGCGCACCGAGCGCGCGCTGTCGAGCGACACGACCAGCGTCCCGCTCACCGTTCCGGCCTCCAGATCCCCGGCCCCGTGCTCCAGGTGCACATCCCCGCTGACCGTGCTCATGTGCAGCCGCGCCGGCTGGCCGTGGCCCTTGAGCTTGACATCGCCGCTCACGGTCTTGAGTTCGAGGTCCGAGCCTGCGAGCTCTGCCGTAACATTGCCGCTCACCGCATTGAGGCGCTGCACACCCGTCACGCCGGCGGTGGTCACATCGGCGCTCACCGCCGAGACGGTGAGCTCACTGTCCTTGGGCACCTGCACGTGCAGGTCGGCGTCGCCACCGTGCCCCGAGTGGGGCGGCAGAATCACCTTGATGCTGGTGCGGCCGTGATCGGTGCTCACGTCCACGCGCTCGACGCCCTCGTCCAACTCGGCGCGTACGCTGACTTCGGGGCGATCCCAGCCGGTCACGTCGACCGTGCCGCTGACGTTGGAAATGTCCACCACGCCGCGAGCCTCCGCCGGCACCTGGCGCTCGAAGGTTTTATCGCCTGAGGCGCAGGCAGCCGCGCTCGCAAACAGCACGGTTATCGCTGCCGCCAGCCTGGAAACCCCCATGTTCAGATCCCCCTGCCAGCGTCGCCGGCTTCGTGGACGTCCGTGAGGACGCGCATCTCATCCTGGTAAGTGTTGACCAGCAGCTCCTGCAGCAGCGCATTGCCCGGGTCCTTGCCGAGCGCGTTCTCCAGATCCTGCTTGGCACCCTGAATGGCCGCCAGACTCGCCATGACCTTGGCGCGCGCCGGGGGCGGCAGCGCCGCCAGCCGCGCCTGCAGCGAGCGCATGAGCGCCGCGCGATCACGCTGATAGCGCGGGTCGGACACATACGCCACATCAAGCGCCGTCGGCGCATCGGCCGTCGCCGGGGTCCCGCGGGAAGCACTCAGCGGCGACTCAACGCCCGCCCCGGGGCGGGCAGCCGGCAGGAGACTCCTGCCGATCCAGACGCCCAGCGCCACACTCGCCACCACGGCTGCGGCCGCGAGCCAGCGCAGCGGCACGGCGCGCGCTCGCAGCGGGCGCGGCTGCGCCGCCATCGCGCCGGGCGCCGTTGTGCGCTCCTCGTTGATGCGCGCCTCGATCTGCGGCCACAGATCGCGCGCCGGCTCGATCGCCGGCGACAGTTCGCGCAGCGAGCTCACTTTGCGTTCGTCACCACCGCGGGTGCCGCTCATATCAGCTCACCTCCACATTCAATCTCTCGCGCAACAGTTTGCGTGCCCGGTGCAACTGCGCCTTGCACGTGCCCTCCGCCACACCCAGCATCTGCGCCGCTTCCCCGTGCGAATAACCATACAACGCGTACAGCACCAGCGCATCGCGTGCGCCGTCGGGCAACGCGCCGATCGCGGCCTCGATCTCCCGCACCTCCACCGGCGTCTCGAGTGTCCACTCGAGTGCACCGCGCGGGCCCTCCTCGTCCTCGAGGCTCGCCTCGACCGGCGATGCCTTGCGGCGCTTCGCGAGGCTCACGTTGACCGCGATCCGGTGCAGCCAGGTGGAGAGCGAGCTGCGCGTCTGGAACCTCGGCAGCGCCCGCCACGCGTTGATGAAAGTTTCTTGCGTACAGTCCTCCGCCAGGTGCACATCCCGGGTCATCCGCAGGCACAGGCCGTACACCCGGCCCGCGTGCTCGCGATACAGCCGTTCAAAGGCACGCGTGTCTCCGCTGCAGGCGCGCTGAACCAGCGCCGCCTCCCAGTCAATCTGCGTGTCCTCGGCCTGCGCCTGTGTCATCTGTACCTTAGAGAAGAGGCCCGCCCGGCGCGTTTAAATCCCGGAAGTCGCTGATCGGCAACACTTTTTACTGGAACTCGGGCGCTACTGGAACACTCCCTTCATATAGACTCAATGAAGGGAAGGAGAGGACGGTGGGCACGGACAAGAGGTTGCGGCGCAGTTGGAAGCCCTCGGGCGAGACGCTCGAGGCGATCGCGGCTGTTCTGGGCGGGCACTGGCGCGCCGGCACGGCCCGCCCGGAGCAGCTGTTCTGGCCCACATCCGTCAGTTGGCTGACCGTCCACGACGTGCGGCCCCGCGCCCAGCGCACGCCGGATCACCATCTCACGAGCGGGGGCAAGCTCATCAGGTAGGCGTCCGGGTCCGCATCGGTGCTGAATCCGAACTTCGTGCCGCGGTCGTAGACCAGGTTGAACTCCACATAACGCCCGCGCTTCACGAGCAGGCGCTCACGCGCCGCCTCATCGAAGGCCAGGTCCTTGCGCCGCGCGACGATGAGCGGATAGACCTGAAGCAGCGCCTCCCCCACCGAGCGGACGAACGCGAAGTCGGCCTCCGGGTCCGCGCTCGCGAGATCGTCGAAGAAAATCCCGCCCACGCCGCGGGGCTCCTGGCGATGCGGCAGATAAAAGTATTTATCGCACCACGCCTTGAACTCCCGGTACGCGTCCGGCCGGTAGCTATCGCAGGCGCGCCGCAGCGCGCCATGAAACGCCTCGGTGTCTTCCGCGAACGCAAAGGTCGGCGTGAGATCCGAGCCGCCACCGAACCAGGCGCGGCTGGTACACAGGTAGCGCAGGTTCAGGTGCACCGCGGGCACGTAGGGATTCACCATGTGCGCCACGAGTGAGATCCCGCAGGCGACGAAGCGGCCATCGGACGCCCGCGCCCCCGCCACCTGGCCGTGTGCTTCCGGCGCGAGCACGCCCCAGACGTGGCTGACATTGACGCCCACCTTCTCGAACACCTCGCCGCGCATCAGGCGCGACTCGCCGCCGCCGTGCAGCCGGTGACCTTCGGGCTTGGTCCAGCTGCGCGCCTCGAACCGGCTCGCCGGCTCGAACGCCTCGAATGCGGCACACAGCCGCGCCTGCAGGTCGCGGAAGTACGCCGTCGCGGTGTCGGCAAAGTCGCTAGCGCCGCTCATGCACGTAATCCACCAGGCGCGCAACCGCATCGGGGTCGGTGTCGGGCCAGATGCCGTGTCCGAGGTTGAAGATGTGTCCCGGCGCGGCTCCGGCTTCATCGAGCACCGCATCGACGTGCCGGTGCAACTCGGCCGGCGCAGCAAACAGCGCCGCCGGATCGAGATTACCCTGCACGGCCTTACCGGGCCCGAGCACGCGGCGTACCTCAGACAGACCCGAGCGCCAATCGACCCCGATCACGTCGACATCGAGCTGCGCCACGGCCGGCATGAGAGCCGAGCCCTGGTTAACGTAGTAGATGAGGGGCACGCCGGCGCGGCGTAGCGCAGCGGCCGTGCGCCGCACGGCCGGCAACGCAAACTGCGTGAACTCGCGTACGCCGAGCAGCCCCGCCCATGACTCGAACAGCATGAGTGCCTGGGCCCCCGCCCCCGCCTGCGCCGCAAGATATTCCGCCATGGCGTCCGCGAGCCGCTCGAGCAGACGCTGCGCGGCGTGCGGCTGCGCGTACAGGAAAGTGCGCGCCGCCGCAAACTCCTTCGAGGGCCTCCCGCACACGAGGTAGCACAGGAGTGTGAAAGGTGCGCCGGCGAAGCCGATGAGGGGCACCGCACGCGGCACGTTCGCGCGCACCAGCCGGATAGTCTCCAGCACGAACGGCACGTCACGCTGCGGCACGAGCGCGGGGAGGGCCTCGATCTGTGCATCGGTGCGGATGGGTTCGCGCACCACCGGTCCGGGCTCGAAGGCGAGATCCACGCCCATGCCCTGGAGCGGTGTCATGATGTCGCTGAAGAGGATGGCGGCATCGAGCTCGAAGCGCCGCAGCGGCTGAAGCGTCACTTCCGCGGCGAGGTCGGGCGTGCGCGTGAGCGCTTCGAAGTTGACCTTGGCGCGCAGCGCGCGGTACTCGGGCAGATAGCGCCCGGCCTGGCGCATGATCCAGATAGGTCGGTGCGGGACCGCTTGCCGCCGGCAGGCGGCGAGAAACGCCGCCGTCTCTACGCGGGCGCCCGGTGCGCTCACGCGCGCAGCCACTGCACCACTTGCGGTGCGAAATAGCTGATGATGAGATCCGCGCCCGCGCGCCGGATCCCGGTGAGCGTCTCGAGCACCGCGGCGCGCTCATCGATCCAGCCGCGCGCGGCGGCGGCCTTGATGAGACTGAACTCCCCCGACACCTGGTAGGCGACCACCGGCACCCGCACCGCGTCGCGCACCTGGCGGATGACATCAAGATAGGGTCCGGCGGGCTTCACCATGACCAGATCCGCGCCTTCCTCGACGTCCAGCAGCACCTCGCGCAAGGCCTCGCGCGCATTCGCCGGATCCATCTGGTAGGAGCGGCGATCACCGAACGCGGGGGCCGACTCCGCGGCCTCGCGGAACGGGCCGTAGAACGAGGACGCGAACTTCGCGGCGTAGGAGACGATCGGTGTGCTGGCGTGGCCCTGCGCATCCAGCCGCGCGCGGATCGCCGCGACGCGTCCGTCCATCATATCAGAGGGCGCCACGGCATCGGCGCCGGCGCGGGCGTAGTTCAACGCCACTTCGGCGAGGGTTTGAATGGAGGAATCGTTGTCGATGGCGCCGTGCGCCAGCACGTGGCCGCAGTGCCCGTGATCGGTGGCGCCGCACAGGCACACGTCCGCCCACACCAGCAGCTGTGGACAGGCTTCCTTGATCGCGGCGATGGCCTGCGCGGCCAGCCCCTTGGGATCGGTCGCGCTCGTGGCCCGGGCGTCCTTGTGAGCGGGCGCGGCGAACAGCAGCACCGCGGGCACGCCCGCGTCGGCGGCGGCCTTCGCGTCCTTCACCACCTCGTCCACCGACAGCTGAAAGATCCCGGGCATGCTCTCGAGCGCATGGCGCACGGCGCGCCCGGGCACCACGAACAGCGGATAGATGAACGCGTCGGGCGTCAGGCGAGTCTCGCGCACCATGCGGCGCCAGGCATCCGACTGGCGGGTGCGTCGCGGTCTGTCTTGAGGAAATCCCATGGTCTTAAGCTCTCGTTTGCAACAGGCGAAGGGTCGTGCGCGCCAGTCCCTGCAGGGTCGCCGATTCCGCCACGACCGCCGTGTGACCACGCGCGGAAAGCTCGCGGGCCGTGGTGCGCCCGATGGCCACCGCCGCGGCGCCCGAAAGCAGCCGTTGGAAGTCCTCCTCTCCGAGGGCGCGCGCGAGCTCGGTCACGGCCGAAGGACTGGCGAAAGTCACCGCTCCGATCGCGCCGCGCGCGATCCAGGCTCGACAGTCGGCCACATCGAGCGGCGCGCCTTCGGTGCGGTAGGCCTCGACCTGCGTGACCTGCGCTCCGAGCTGCGTGAGCCCGGCGGCGATGGTTGGCAGGGCGCGCGAGCTCGCCGGATACAGAATCTTCACGCCGGCATCGCGCGGCACCCACCGCGCGGCGAAAGCGTCGATGAGCGCGGCCGCGCTGGCTTCATCCGGCACCAGGTCCACCGGCCAACCCCGCTGGCGCAGCACCTGCGCGGTCGCCTGGCCCACGGCCGCGATGCGCACGCCCTCGGGCGCATCCGGCAGCCGCTCGAGCACCGCGGCGACCGCATGACGGCTGGCAAATACGATCCAGCCGAAAGACGTGACCGCGGCGAGTGCGGCGCTGAGGGGCCCCAGGTCCGTGGTCGTGACGCTCACCGCCGGCCACAAGAGCGCACGCAACCCGAGGCTGCGCAGCTCGCGGCTCAACGGGCCGTCGCTCGATTCGGCGCGCGTGACCACGACCGGTTTGATCTGGAGGTCCGCGCTCATGGCTCCTCCACCGCACGCGCCTCGCGCTCGCGCGCGATCAGATCGGCGGCACCGCGAGCGAGCAACTCGTCCGCGACGCGCTCGCCGAGCGCGACCGCGTCCTCGGGCGAGAGCTGCGCACCGGCGGCGGCGCTCGCCACACCCCGCGCGCTCAGGTGTTGCGAGCCATCGAGCGAACACACGCTCGCCGACAACGCGAGCGTCGCCCCGCGAACCGTCGCCAGCGCACCGAGGGGCACCTGGCAGCCGCCTTCGATCTTCCTGAGCAGCGCGCGCTCCGCAGTGCTGGTCAGCCGCGCTTCTGCGTCATCGAGCGGCGTCAGCCAGCGCAGGGTCGCCGCATCCCCGGCCCGCGCACACACGCCGATCACCCCCTGCGACACCGCCGGCGGGAACGCCTCGGGCGCAAGATATTCGCTGACCTGCTCCGCAAGCCCTAGGCGCTTCAGTCCCGCGGCGGCGAGAATGATGGCGTCGTAGTCGCCCTCCCGCAGACGCTTGATGCGCGTGGGCACGTTACCGCGCAGCTCGGCGAGCACCGCATCCGGACGTGCGCGCGCCAGAAAGGCGCGGCGTCTTAAGCTGCTGGTGCCGATACGCGCGCCACGCGGCAGTGCGGCCAGAGCCGCGCCGCTGCGGCTCACGAGCGCATCACGGGAATCCTCGCGCGCCAGGGTCGCGGCGAGCTCGACACCCGGCTCGATCTGTGTGGCCAGGTCCTTGAGACTGTGCACCGCGACATCCACCGTGCCGGCGAGCAGTGCGCGGTCGATCTCCTTGGTAAAGAACGCACGTCCGCCGACCTGCCACAGCGGCACATCGCTCTGCACATCCCCTTCGGTCTTGATGTGCACCAGCTCCACGGGCGGTGCGCCCGGCTGCGCGCGCACCAGGCTCTCGAGGTGCCGCGCCTGCCACAGCGCGAGCGCCGAAGCGCGCGTGCCGATGCGCAGCGCTTGCCGTGCGCTCACGGCTCGCCCTCGGTCAGGAAGCGGTAACCGACGCCCCAGACGGTGAGGAAGTGACGCGGCCGGCCGGGATCTTTCTCGAAGCGCTTGCGCAGCCGCAGGATGAAGTTGTCCACGGTGCGGGTCGAGGGGAACACGTCATAGCCCCAGACGCGCTCGAGCAGATCCTCGCGCGAGACGATCTCGCCGGCGTGCTCGGCGAGCACCTTGAGAATCATCGCCTCCTTCTCGGTGAGCTCCTGCGCCTCGCCGTTCCAGGCGCGGGCGCGGAACGCGCGGAAGTCGACTTCGTTGCCGCCGAAGCGCAGTACCGCGGTGGCCGCGGTCGAGGAGGCGCTGCGGTACCAGTCCCAGCGCCGCAGGATCGCGCGCACGCGCAGCAGGAACTCCTGCAGATGAAAGGGCTTGGCGAGGTAGTCATCGCCGCCGGACTCCAGGCCCTGCACGCGATCCACGGGGTCCCCGCGCGCGGTCAGAAACAGCACCGGCGTGTTGTTACCCTGCTCGCGCAGGGTGCGGCACACGCCAAAGCCATCGATCCCCGGCAACATCACATCGAGCACGATGAGCGCGCAGGCCTGCTCGCGCAGCCAGGCGAGCGCCCGCTCGCCATCGCCCGCGGCGCTCACCTCGTAGCCCTCCGCGCGCAGGTTCTCCATGACGCCGGCGGCGAGGTGCGGATCATCCTCCACCACCAGCACGCGCGTGGCAGCCAGGGTGGCGTTCATGAGCGCTGCCCCTGCGCCGCCGGCCAGGTGAGCACGAAATGCGCGCCCTGGCCCACGCCCTCGCTGTGCGCGCTGACGCGGCCCTGCCCCAGGTGCATCAGGCGATGCACGATGAACAGCCCGAGGCCGGTACCGTAATGGCCGCTGCCGCCACGCGGATGGAGACGCGTGAACCTCTCGAACAGCCGCGCGCCGTCCGCGGGCCGAAAGCCCACGCCGCTGTCGCGCACCGACAGCTCCACTTCGCCGTTCAGCGCGCGCGCGCTGAGCGCGATGCTGCCGCCGCCGAGCGGCGTCACCGCGGCGAGCGCGTTTTCCAGGATGTTGCGCACCACGACATCGAGCGCCAGCGGATCACTGACCACGTACAGACCCGGCTCGATGTCGCAGGAGATCCTGATGCGCTCCTGGCGCGCACGCTCCTCCAGGTGCGCCACCACGCGCGCGACCGCCGCACCCAGCTCCAGCGGCTCGGACTTGAACTCGACCCGGCCGCGCTCCAGGCGCGCGCTCTCGAGGATCTGCGTGACCATCGCCTCCATGCGGGCGAGGTCGGCGAGCATGCGATCGATGAGAGTGCGTGACTGCTCCGGCGACAGCGTGCGCAGCGCCATGGTCTCAAGCGACAGCTGCAGGCTCGCGAGCGGGGTCTTGAACTGGTGAGACACGAGCGCGAGGAAGCTGTCCTGCTGCTCCAGCACCCGCGCCTCGGCGCGCAGCGCGCGCGCGATCGCCGCGATGCAGGCCCCGAGGGCGAGCAGGAAGAACGAGCCTTCCCAGGCGTATTGATTGTAGCGGTGGCGCTCTTCGGTGCGCAGCGTCTCGTTGACCTGCGGGGCGAGCGCCGCGTGCCCGCCGGCGACGACCATCTGCGGCAGCAGCTCGTGTACGCGCTGCGCGCTCACTCCCGCATCGAGGAGCGCCTGCGCGGCGGCCGTCTGTTCGGCGTAGGCGGCGCGAGCGGCACGCACTTTTTCGATGGTGTAGGCGTGCTGGTCCAGGAGCCACCAGCCCACCTGCACGGCGGACACCACCACGAGGACGAGCACGGTCAGCTGAAAGACGCGCGTCGCTTTCATTCGATTGCTGCCAGTGCCTCGCGCAGCGCCTGCGCGAAGCGCGTGAGATCGGCACTGGTATGCGCCAGCGACAGGAAGCAGGCCTCGTAAGCGGACGGCGGCAGGTAGATCCCGCGCTCGAGCATGGCGTGAAACAACGCGGCAAAGCGCGCACTCTCGCGCGCCGACAACGCCGCAGCCGTGCGCGGCGCGCCCGCCTCGTGCAACGACATCCAGAAGAGCGAGCCGACCCGCACCAGCTGCACCGGAAAGGGCGCCTGCGCCAGCACCGGTTTCAACAGGGCTGCGAGCTCGGCGCCGCACGCTTCCAGGCGTTCCCACCCCGACTCGCGCTCGAGGAGCTCCAGTGTCGCGAGTCCCGCCGCCATCGCCACCGGGTTGCCCGACAGGGTGCCGGCCTGGTAGGTGTCGCCATCGGGGGCGAGCCGCGCCATGATGCGGCGCGCGCCGCCAAACGCCCCGACCGGCATGCCGCCGCCGATTACCTTGCCGAAGGTCGCCAGATCCGGGGCGATGTCAAAGAGCTCCGCGGCGCCGCCGCGCGCCAGCCGGAATCCGGAAATCACTTCATCGAAAATGAGCAGTGCACCGTGCTCACTCGTGAGCTGGCGCAGGCGGGTGAGGAATTCGCGCCGCTGCGGCAGCAGGCCGTGATTGGCCGGCAGCGGCTCGATGATGAGGGCCGCGATGCGCGCCCCCTCACGCTGAAACAACTCTTGCAGCGCCGCTTCATCATCGAGCGGCAGCACGCGCGTGCAGGCCGTGAACGCCTCGGGCACACCGGCGGAGGACGGGCGGCCAAACGTCGCGAGTCCCGAGCCCGCGGCGACCAGCAGGTGGTCCGCATGACCGTGATAGCAGCCGGCGAACTTGACGATGAGATCCCGGCCCGTGAACGCGCGCGCCACGCGGATGGCGCTCATGACCGCCTCGGTGCCTGAGGACACGAAGCGCACCTGCTCGGCGGCCGGGTAGCAGGCCACGACCCGCTCGGCGAGCTCCACTTCGCCCGCACACGGCGCCCCGTAGGTCATGCCGCGCGCCAGCGCCTCGGTCACGGCCGCGAGCACCCTTGGGTGGGCGTGCCCCGCGATCAACGGACCCCAGGAGCCGACGAAGTCGACGTACCCGCGTCCATCGGCGTCGAACACCTGCGCGCCCGCGCCGCGCGCGATGAACAGCGGCGTGCCGCCGACCGCACGGAATGCGCGCACCGGAGAATTGACGCCTCCGGGAATCACGCGACAGGCGCGCTGGTACAGCTCGGCGGAGCGCGGATGCCGGGACTCGCGCAGGGTGTTGGGCCGCGGATTTGTCATGAGTGTCTCTTGGATTACTCGGTGCGCGCACGGCCCGCCTTGGCCGCATCGAAGAACGCGTCCATCGCATCCGGGCCATGCACCGCGGCGGCACGCAGTCCCGCGAGCGGCAGATGCGCGAGCCGGTGCGCCACGGTGGAGGCGAGCCGCTCGAGTTGCCCGCGTTGCTGATCGTCCAGTGTACGCAACTCCTGCCTGAGCGCACGCGCCACTTCTTCGGCGGCAATTTGTTCGAAGGCGCCGCGCAGGTCCGCCAGCCGCGGACCGATGGCGCGCGTCGCCAGCTCGGAACGCAGGCGGGTGAGGCGCTCGTCGATCGCGGCGCGCACCGGCGCCAGGCGCACCAGCTCACCGAGCCGGCGCCCCTGCGCCGCCTCGATGAGATCGTTCATGCCGACGCGCGCCACTCCGGCGCGCTGTGCGGCCGCGGGATCGACGTTGGGGGGCACGCCGAAATCGATGATCAGGGGCGCGGGCGCGGCGGCTGTCCTGAGCTGCCCGAGTGCCTGCGCATCCAGCACCGGCTCGCCCCCGCCCGTCGCCAGCACCAGCGCGCAAAGCGCCGGGGGCTGCGCCTGGAACCGATCCAGCGGCATCGCCTCCCCGGACACGCCGCGGGCGAGCTCCTCCGCCGTCTGCAGGGTGCGGTTGACGATGAGGAGCGGAATCCTCGCCTCGTGCAGGACGGCGGCACAACGGCGTGTCATGGGCGACACGCCCAGCAACGCGACCCGCCCGGGACGGCCGCCGAGGTGCTGCAGCACGCGGTCGGCCGCCAGATCCCCGAGGGATGGGGACCGCACACCGGCGCTCAGGCGGCGCACGCGCCGCGCCATTCCCAGAGCTTCGCCCATCAGCCGGTCGAGGAGCGGTCCGCAGGTGTGCGCCGCGCGCGAGTCCTCCCACGCGCCGCGTAGCTGCGCGGCAATCTCATGCTCGCCGAGCTGCGCGGAATCGAGTCCGCAGGCGAGCAGCAACAGGTGCTCGACCGCCGCCTCACCGGTCCAGGCGCGCAGGATGCGCGATGCCTCCCCGGGCTGCGGGTCGCGGCCGGTCAGAATGCGGAAAACGTCCTGGCGGGAATCCCCGGCCGCACTGCCGTCATCGGTCGCGTATACGACTTCGACACGATTGCACGTGCCGACGTAGAGAATCTCCGCGGCCTTCAACAGCGTGCGCAGCTCCGGCAGTCGCGCCGGGACCTCGGTCTTCGGCACGGCAAAGCGGGCCACCTCGTCGACACCTGCGTGGCGATAGGACAGGCCGACCACACCGATCTGGTGCATAAGCGGGAGCTTACCTGCCCGGACCCGGGGCGAGTGTCATGGAACGGTCACAGGCGGGGGGAACGGTGCCTGCCAGCCTAATCAGTGTTATTTTCTTAGGCCTACACACCCCCGCGAGGCAACACATGAGCGGATGGCACATCGCCCAACTCAATGTCGGCCGCATCATCGCGCCGACGGACAGTCCGGAACTGGCCGAATTCATGGCCGCGCTGGATGAGATCAACGCCCGGGCCGAAGCGACGCCGGGTTTTGTGTGGCGATTGCAATCCGACAGCGGTAACGCCACCGATATCCGGGTCTCCGAAGATCCCAGTTTTCTGGTGAACATGTCGGTGTGGGCGACGATCGAGTCGCTCTTTGACTTCGTCTATCGTTCGGCCCACACCGCCGTGATGGCGCGGCGTCGCCAATGGTTCGAGAAACCGACCCAGGCGTACCAGGCTCTGTGGTGGGTTCCCGCCGGACGGGTCCCGAGCGTGCGCGAAGCGCTGGAGCGGCTGGATCACTTGCGCCGGCATGGGCCGACGCCGCAGGGGTTCACGTTCAATCGGCGCTACCCGCCGCCGGGCGAGCTCGGTGCACCCGAGGATATGAAACCCGAACCCTACTGCGCCGGCTGGCGCTGAACCCTAGTCCCCGACCTTGAGCACCACGCGAAAGCGCGCTTTGCCACTCATCATTCGCTCGTACGCCGTCTGGGCCTGCTCGAGAGGATAGATCTCGTTCGTCGAGACGACACGGTTGCGTTGGCTGAAACGCAGCGTGTCCTCCGAATCCACGGCCGTCCCCGAGTACCAGCCCTTGACGGCGGCGCGCTTGCCGAGCAGATCGAGGGAGTTGACGGTGAGGGCGCCGACCGCGCCAATAACCATCATCGTTCCATTCACACCGAGTCCGCCGACTATCCCCTGCATGGACTCGGCGCTCGTGACCGTGGCGATGATCGCCGTGGCGCCGCCCAGCGCCTGCAGTGCCCCCGCGGGGTCGCTGCGCTCGGCGTCGATATAGTCCTGCGCGCCCAGCGAGCGCGCCAATGGCTCTTTCTCCCGACCGCGATTGACCGCCACGGTACGGAAACCCTGGCGGGCGGCAAATTGAATGGCCAGATGGCCCAGTCCGCCCACGCCATGAACGGCAACCAGATCCCCGGGACGCGCACCGCAGTGCCTGAGCGCATTGAATGTCGTGATCCCGGCGCACAGCAAAGGCGCCGATACGACGGAATCCATCTCCTCGGGTACGCGTGCCAGAGCTGAAGCGCGCGCCAGCATGTGCGTGGCATAGCCCCCGTCGCGCGTAATGCCGGTCGCTCCCTGAACGTTCTCGCACGCGAACGCGTTTCCGTGCCGACAGCGGCCGCAGTGGCCGCAGGCACCGCTGTGCCAACCGACCCCGACACGCGTGCCGACCTGCCAACCATCGATATCGGCACCGATCGCATCGATAGCCCCGATCACCTCGTGCCCCGGAATGCGCGGGTACACGAGTCCCGGCATGTGGCCCTGCACGACCATCGAGTCGCTGTGACAGACGCCGCAGGCGTGCACGCGAATTCGAACCTCGTGACGACCGGGCTCGGGCAGCGCTCGCTCCTCCACACGGAATCGACTGCCCGGCTGTGCAATGACCATCGCGCGCATTCCTGGCATGGCCCTCTCCTCAAGCTGTGGATCGGCGAGCTTCGCGCCCCGAGCTTTGCGCCTCGAGGCCGGCCGGTCAAGCAAACCGCATGCTGGGCCGTGCTGACATCTGCGGCGCGCGAGCCGAACTGCAAACTGCCGGCCACGAATCTGTCACAACCGAATGGTAGGTTTCCGGCGCGGCCTACGAATTTACCTGGACGTTACAACTGCCGCCAACGCTGGAGATCTTACCCGATGAGACTAAATAAACTCGCGGCCGCGATGTCGCTCACGGTGTCGCTGTCCACGATCACGGCGCAAGCGCACGCAGAGGGGCTGGAAAACCAAACAGAGCACGTCCTGCTGATCAGCGTGGACGGACTGCACGCGCTGGATGTGGCGCGCTACCTCGACAGCCACCCGTATTCGACCATGAAGCAACTGGCGGGGCACGGCATCACCTATAGCAACGCCCGCACGCCGGCGAATTCGGACTCCTTTCCGGGGCTGCTGGCGCTGGTGACCGGCGGCTCGCCCGTCACGGGCGGCCTCTTCTATGACGTGAGCTACGACCGCAGCTACTTCGCGAACGGCGACTCGACGTGCTCGGGCGTGGTCAACGACGCGGCGCCGGGGGCCAGCCAGAGCGCGGGCAAGGGCAGCACGATCGCCTTCGACGAGTCGATCGACCTCTATGGGACGGACCCCGTGACCGGCCTGCCGTTGTCCAGGAACGTCATCAATCCAAATTCCCTGCCGTACCAGATCGATTCGAACAGGCAGTGCGTGCCGGTCTATCCGCACAATGCGCTGAACACGAACACGATCTTTGAGGTCGTCAGGCGCCATGGCCGCGTGACCGCCTGGGCAGACAAACATCCCGCCTATGAGCTGGTCCGCGGTCCATCAGGCGCCGGGCTGGATGACCTCTACACCCCGGAAGTAACCAACGTCGGCGGCCTCGACAACACCGTCAGCGTGATCTGCACGCATGAGAACGACCACCTCAAGACGCTCGGTATCATCAAGTGGATCCGTGGGCTGACCCACGACGACAAGCCGCTGAAGGGTGTCCCGACGGTGTTTGGCTCGGATTACCAGGCCGTCAGCGTCGGCCAAAAAGTCTCCCACGACACACCGGATCCTTCCTGCATCAATTCCTCAACCCGCGCCGATGCCGCGCGCCTGTCCGGTCAACCTGGCGGATACCTCGACGGCTCAGGTACGCCGACGGCCGTGCTCAGCTACGCCCTGGACGCCGTTGACGCTGATCTGGGGCTCATCGTCGACGCGCTGCGGCAGCAGAACCTTTACGAGTCGACCCTCATCATCATCACCGCCAAGCACGGCCAGTCGCCGATCAACCCGGTCAAGATCAACAAGCCCGGCCATTTCGCCGATCTGGTGGCCGGCCTGACCGCGGCCAACAGCGCGGAGACGGCCGCGAAAGAGGCCGTGAACATCGCCAATAACTGCGGCAGCGGTCCCTGCGGCTTCGCGCAGGACGACGATATCGCGTTGCTCTGGCTGCAGGACCAGACGCAGACCGCGAACGTGGCCGCGCTGATCAACAACCACGCCCAGGAACTGTTCGTCGACGAAGTCATGGCCGGCGATGAAATCAAACTGAAGTTCAACGACCCCATGCACGACCATCGCACACCGGACATCATTGTCCAGCCGCAGTACGGTACCGTGTATACGGGTTCGACCAAGAAGAACGCCGAGCACGGCGGCTTCAGCTTCGGCGACACCAATGTTGGACTGATCGTCTCGAACCCGCGCCTGCCGGCGCAGACTATCAAGACTCTGGTGCTGAGCTCTCAGGTTGCACCGACCATCCTCTGGTCGTTAGGGATCGACCCAAAGGAACTGAAGTCGGTGCGCGTCGAAGGCACCAAGGTCCTCCCGGGCCTTTGATCTCGGCTCGTTGCTTCAGGGTGGAGCGGGCGATGGGAATCGAACCCACGTTAGCAGCTTGGGAAGCTGCAGTTCTACCATTGAACTACACCCGCCTCCGTCCTTCATTCTACGGGCCGGCCGTTGGCATCGGCAAATGCGGCGCGCTGCGGCTAAGCGAGCGGCCGCTCAGAACGGATAATCGATGCCGCTGAATATCGCGGCCTGGCCGCGGGCAAAACCGAAATCCAGGTAGCCGACGATGAAGGGATTCGCCACGCCGCGTAGGCCGAACCCCGGGGAGGCGTGCAGTTTCGAGAACGGGCTCGCGCCGAGCGCCGCGAACACCTTGCCGGCATCGAAGAACGGGGCCACCTCCACGCTCATACGGGTGCCGAAGGCGTTCAGGTTCACAACCCACATGCGCAGCTCCACGCCGGTCGCGAACGTGTTGCGGTCGATGAAGCGGTCGGCGCCGTAGCCGCGCAGCGGCTCACGCTCGGCGGTTACGCTGCGGTCACCGCCGAGGCTCGAGAGTGCCCAGAACGGCGCGTTGCCCGCCGAAGGCATGTAGCGCGCCCCTGCGTGCCAGGCCAGCGTGACGTCCGGGCCGAGCGCCCAGTAGTGACGCGCTTCCGCGCCGAAGAAGCTGTAGGAGACCGAGCTGCCGACGGCGCGGCTGACGAAGCCGTCGTAAATGATGTAGCGCGCCCCGCTGTGTGGAATGAGGAGCGCATCACGGGTGTCGTAGGTGAGCATTGCGGTGTGCTGCAGCTCGTGCTCGCTGCCGACACCCTTGAGTCCCGGAAACAGTGTGCCGACCGAGGGTAGTCCGCTCAGCACCGCCGGCAGCACCTCGACATAGCGCGGGCGCACCAGGTAGGCAAGCTGCAGCCTGGGAGTGAAATTGTGCCCGATCGATGCGGCCACCAGAGCCTGGTTATCGACATAGGAGGTCTCGTTCGTCCGCACCGACTGGTTGCCGAGACCGAAGAAGCGCGGCGTGCCGCTGCGGTCGTAGATCGCCTCGATCGAGCATGACAGCGCGCCGGTGCGCGTCTGGCCCGTCAGGTAGCGGCCGTCGAACTCGCGCTCGACGCGCTGCTTGAGCCCCCCCACCACCGACCACTGCGTGTCCGCGGACGGGTAGCCGAGAACCCGCATGTGGGCGCCCCAGCCGAAATACTGGCTGTGGATGATGTCGGGAGCAGTGATCCGATCGATCTCATCGCGGCTGTTCGTGTGCAGCCAGGTCGGAATGACGCCCAGCGTCAGTCCGTTGTGCGGCTCGGTGTCGAAATCCGGGATCGGGATGAAGGGCGCGGTGGCGGGATCGAACCAGCGCGCCAGCCCCGAGGGCGGGAGCTCGACCGGGGGAGCCTGCGCCGTTGCCGGCACCGGCGCAGGCTCCTGCGCACGCGCGCCGTATGCGCCAGCCAGCAACGCGAGCGCGCAGGTCGCGGCGCATCGGCCTGTCAGCCGAATGCTCCCTGGAGCGAGGCGCGAGGCGCGAAGCACCCCAGCGACTCGAGCTCGGCGCCGCTGATGCGCGCACGGCCGGCTTGGGTGGCCAGCGTGAGCGGCGTGCCGTCCGGGTTCAGTAGCGCGAGCCAGCGCTGCATGTCGTCATACTTGCCGTAGAACGTCCCTCACCCAACCCGCGCGCGGCGGTGCCACAATGTTACAGAATGTGTGGGTCGCGGGATGATGATAAGGTACGCCGCACAAGGCATGAACGGGGGTGACCCACGGCCCACATGCACCCTGCTCATCGTCGCGAGTTGACGCCCCTTGCCCTCGCGCTGGGGCTCCTCATCGGCACTACAAACTCATCGCCGGTGTCCGGCCGATCTCACTTCGTCGGGGCGGAGATCGCATACATCGACTTCGGAATGACCTGGACGTTTTTCTAGGAGGTTGCGATGCAATCCGTGGCTGTCGTGCACCCTCATCTGCTTGTCTGGCGCGACCCGCCGGTCTGGCCTTTCGTGTGGCGCGGCCTGTTGCCACTGCTCGCTCTGGTGTTGGCGGCCTCGTTCGCCCTGGGTCCTGTGGCGCGCAACTGGATCGAAGGCCCCGTGCGGCGCGAGACCCGTGCTCAGCTCGACGCCGCAAGCTTCGGCTGGGTGGGTCTTTCGGTCTCCGGGCAGAACGTCACGCTCTCGGGCGAGGAGCCGGCGGCCGGGGCGGGCGAACGCGCGATCGCACTGGCGAAGGCGGCTACCTGTGCCACGTGGATCGGCCGCCACACCTGCGCCGTGAGTGTTCGGGGCCGGTTCACCGCGCCCGCACCGCTCGGCGCCGCCGCCGCAGCGCCGACCCAGACAGCCGCGCAGGCGTGTGAGCGCTCGCTGGCGGGCACGCTGGCCGGCGAGCAGATCGAGTTTGCCAGCGGCAGTGCCGCGATCGACGCACGCAGCGGCGCGCTTCTCGATCGACTCGCGAAAGAAGCCAGAACCTGTCCGGGCACGCTGCGCATCGAAGGCCATACCGATCCCGTCGGGCGCTCGGCGTTCAATCGCAGCCTGAGCCAGGCCCGCGCCGCCGCCGTGCGTGATGCACTCATCGCCCGCGGTGTCCCGGCTGAACGGCTGCGCGCGCAGGGATTTGCGGCGCGGCGACCGATCGCCGACAACCTCACCGAGAGCGGTCGCGCACGCAACCGCCGCATTGAATTTCACGCTGTGTCTGCCAACTGACACTTCCCTGGGGAGGGGCAACATGGGCTTTCTCTTGGCGAAAATCCTGTTCCTGCTGGTGCTGGCCGCCGCCTGCGGCGCCTTGTTCACCTACTGGTGGTTCCGCCGTCACTACGAGGACGTGACGCTCGAGTACGCTCGCTCGCGCGATGAATGGGCGAGCTGGCGTCGCGGCTTCGAGGCGCGCCTGGCGGAGCGCCCGGATGTGGATCTGCAGCCGCTGCGCGAGCAGCTGGCGGCAATGGACGAGGTGGTGCGCAGCATCGACGTGCCCATACCCGAGCGCGTCGATCTGGCGCCGCTGCAATCGCGCCTCGATGACATCGAGCGCCGCATCGGCGACATCCGCCTGCCGGAGCCCTCAGATCTCACGCCGATGCAGGAGCGGCTGACCGCTATCGAGCATGCGCTGTTCCCCGTGCAGACCCGCCTGGATGAGCTCGAGAGCGCCGTGCGGGCGGTCCAGCCGCAGACGCTCGACTTGACTCCCGTGCTCGAGCGGCTCGGCACGCTGCAGTCGCATCTGGAGAATCCGCCGGCTCCGAAGGTCGCGGTGCGTGAAGGCAGCCGCAACCTCCTGACGCACCCCGGGCACGGCAAGCCGGACGATCTGACGCAGATCAAGGGTGTCGCCAAGGTGCTCGAACGCAAGCTCCATCGCGTCGGCGTGTTCTACTTCTGGCAGATTGCCGAGTGGTCCCCCGAAGACGTCAAGTACGTCGACGGCCAGCTCACGGCTTACAGGGGTCGCATCGAACGCGATGACTGGGTGAACCAGGCGAATGAGCTGGCGGCGACGCCGAGCGCCGCGCACCGGCCCACCGAGCACTGACCCTCAAGCGGGCGTGCCCGTTTCAATGCTGCGGCGCGCGCAGCTGCAGGAACTCCTGGTAGACCGCCTCGATCGGGATGGCGAAGCCGATGCCCTGCGCCCCCTGCAGCACCAGGGTGTTGATGCCGACCACCTCACCGTTCTCCCGGATCAGCGGGCCGCCGCTGTTGCCGGGATTGATCGGTGCGTCGGTCTGCAGGAACCGCTGCTGACCCGCACCGCGATCGCCGGAGAAAATTCCCGACGTCACACTGTAGGCAAGTCCTGAGGGGTTACCGATGGTGTACAGGCGTTCCCCCTGAGCGAGCGCGCCCGAGTTCCCGGGTTCGAGGTGCGGACAGTGATTGGCGGGCAGTTGAAAGATCGCAAGATCCCGATTGCCGGCGTAGTCGGCGTGCAGCGAGTTGAACTCGGTGCCGTCCACCACCATCGCCGTGAAGCCGCTGCGGCCTGACCCTTCCACTTTCTCGCTGATGTCGCGGTTGACGCGCTCCGGCAGATCGGCGAGCTCCTCCTTCATGGCCTGGACGCGCTCATCGATTTCGATCATCTGCAGGTTCGTGCCAGGCTGCCCGACGAGCGAGCGCCGCAACTGCAGTTGCTGCACGATATTCGCGCGCAGCTGCTGCTCGGCGACGGCGATGCGCGCGCGCATCTCGGCACTCGAGGCGACCGTGTTCGCCACCCGTGCGCCGTCGGTCTCCACCACGTGCCGATTGGTAATCACGTGACAGTCCGCATCGATGATGAAGCCGGACCCCATGCCCCAGCCGGTCTTGATGAACACGGTGGCATTGCGCGCGGTTTCGATCGCGTTGCGCGCCGGAAAGGTTTTCGCCAGTTGCGCTTCAAGACCCCTGAGCGTGTGTGCTGACGGCCCAGTCGCTGACGGCGCCTGCGGCGCGGCGCCGATCTGCGCGGCGCCCGTCGCCGCGGCGGCGGGTGCTGCGGGAGCCATCGCGCGCCCGCGCAGGAAGTACCAGGCGAGTGCCGTGCTGACTATCGCGGTGAGGGCGAGCGCACCCCAACCGAAACCCGTGTCAGGACTCTCGTGGCTCGGCGCGCCGGAGCGGCTTGCGATCCACGCCTGCTGTTGGCCGAATTTCGCGAAATAGATCCCGCACGATGCACATTTGACCGTGTCAGTCTGCTGATGTCCGCACTTGGGACAGTCCATGCCTTGAGGCTTATACGCCCCTCCCCGGCGGGCCGGCCTGGGGCCAGGTCCCAGTTTTGCCCCCGCCGGCGCCTGCGGTGAGGCCCGCGGCACCCCGACCGCCGGCGGGCGCCCTTTATAATGAGGCATCGCACGGAAGGACCCCCGTCCCATGAGATCACCGGTCGAGCGCCCCATCGAGCGGGCCGTCTGCGTGTACTGCGCATCGAGCCGCCTCGCCCACCCTGACTATCGGGACGCAGCCCGACGCCTGGGTGAGGTGCTCGCCGGACAGGGAGTTGGGATTGTCTACGGGGGCGGCGCGGTCGGCTCCATGGGCGCGCTCGCCGACGGTGCGCTCAGCCACGGCGGACGCGTGATCGGCATCCTGCCGCGATTCATGGCGGACCTCGAGTGGGGGCACAAGGGACTGACGGACCTGCAGCTGGTCGAGGACCTGCGCACGCGCAAGCACAGGATGCTGACACTCAGTCAGGCGGCGATCGCGCTTCCCGGCGGCTCCGGCACGCTCGAGGAGCTGCTCGAGGCCATCACGCTCAAGCGTCTCGGGCTGTATCTGAACCCCATCGTGTTGGTGAACACGCGGGGATTTTTCACCCCGCTCCTCGACGTGCTCACGCGCGCCGTCGAGGAGCGCTTCATGGACCCGCGGCACCTGATGATGTGGCAGGTGGTCGCCACAGCCGAGGAGGTCCCGGCTGCGCTCGCCAGCGCGCCCGCCTGGACGGCACAGGCCCGCAGCTTTGCCGCGGTCTAGGGCCTTAAGGCCGCTCAGGCCTTACGCGCGGCGCGCCGCCGCCAGATCAAACGGCAGCGTGTGCAGCCGGATCCCCGTCGCTGCGCGCACCGCGTTGGCAACGGCCGGCGCGATCGGCGGCGTCCCCGGTTCTCCGACACCTGAAGGCGCATTGGTCGACGGCACGATGTACACCTCGATCGCCCGCGGCATGTCGTTGATGCGCAGCACCTGGTACTGGTGGAAATTGGTTTGATCGACGTGTCCGTCGGTGAGCGTGATCTTGCCATACAGCGCAGCGGATAACCCGTAGCCGATGCCGCTTTGCATCTGCGCCTTAATCACATCCGGCGTCACGGCGATGCCGCAGTCGACCGCGCACACCACGCGATCGACCGTGATCTTGTCGCCGCTCACGGTAACTTCCGCCACCTGCGCGACCACCGAGCCGAAGGACTCGTGCACCGCGACGCCGCGCCCACGCCCCTTCTCTTTTGAGAACGGTGAGCCCCATCCGGCCTTCTCGGCCGCCAGCTTGAGCGCGCCCACGTGGCGCGGATGCTTGCCGAGCAGCGTCAGCCGGAAGGCGACCGGGTCCTGTCCCGCCGCGTGTGCCAGCTCATCGATCATCACTTCCTTGGAAAACGCCATGTGCGTGTTCTCGACCGATCGCCACCACAGCACCGGCACGCCGACTTTCGGCTGCGACCAGCTTACCTGTGCATTGGCGAGATCGTACTGCTCGGCGGCGCTGCCCCCGGCCGCCGTCGGATCGACGCCGTTCTTGACCAGTATGGCCTCGAACGGCGTGCCGATGAGGATCGACTGGCCGACGATACGCTGGCGGAAAGCGACCTTGCCGTCCTTGCCGACGCTTGCGCTGATGCGGTGGTAGTTGAGCGGCCGGTAGCGGCCACCGGTGATGTCGTCCTCGCGCGTCCAGATGAGTCGCACCGGATATTTCCCGCCGGTCGCCCTGGCGATCGAGGCGACTTCGGAAATGAAGTCCGACTCCGGGTTCGCGCGCCGCCCGAAGGTGCCGCCGGCGGCGAGCGTGTTGATCGTCACCTGCTCGGGCTTGAGGCCCACGGCCGCCGCGGCGTTGGCCTGGTCCAGGGTCTGGAACTGGCAGCCGGCCCAGATCTCGCACTTGTCAGGATTCAGGCGGCACACTGCAGTCAGCGGCTCCATCGGTGCGTGCGCCAGGTAGGGAAACTCGAACTCCCCCTCCAGGCGCTTGGCCGCATGCGCCAGTGCCGCCTCGACGTCGCCCACCTGCACGACCGTCACCGCCTCCTTGCCGCGCGCGAGCGCCCGGTACTGCTTCATGAGCTCGGCCGTGCCGCGTTTCTCGGCGCCTGACTCGTCCCATGTGACACTCAGCGCCTCGCGGCCCTTCTTGGCCGACCACATGTCGCGTCCCACCACCGCCACACCGCGCGGTATCTGCACCACGTCGACCACGCCCGGGACGGCCTTGGCCTTGCTGGCGTCGAACGAGCTCACCCTGGCTCCGAAGCGCGGCGGCCGCATGACCACCGCAGTCATCATGCCGGGCAGCATGACGTCGATCGCGAACTGCTGTGCGCCGGTGGACTTGGCACGCGCGTCGAGCCGCGGGAGTTTCTCACGGCCGATGATCTTGAAGGTGCGGGGATCCTTGAGCTTCACCTGCGTTGGCACGGGTTGTTTCGCGGCGCCGCCGGCGAGCTCGCCGAAGGTGGCTTTCCTGCCTGCACCGGCGTGCGCGACCATGCCGTCACTCACCGTGATCTCCCCGGCCGCCACGTTCCACTGCCGGGCGGCGGCGGCCACCAGCATGGCGCGCGCCGTGGCGCCCGCCTCGCGCAACTGCTGCCAGGAGTTGGCCACGGCGGTCGAGCCGCCGGTGAGCTGCGCGTGCGCTCCCAACGGCACGAAGGCAAGGTTCTGGTACATGGGGACCTTGGCCGGTGCGCTCTCCACGCGCATCTGATCCCATGAGGCGTCGAGCTCCTCGGCGACGATGGCCGGGAGCCCGGTCCACACGCCCTGGCCTGCCTCGAGGTGCTTGGAGATCACCGTGACGGTGTTGTCGGGCGCGATGCGCAGAAACGGCATCGCCAGCGGGCCGGAAGCAGCGCCCGCGCTTCCGGCGCCGCCGGGTCCGGTGCCGCATCCCGGTAGCACAATGCCGAGGCTGAGTCCCGAGCCTGCGAGCGTGGTGAGCTTCAGGAACTGCCGGCGGGTCAGCTCGGATGTCGCAACTCCGGTGGCGGGCGCTGCGTTTTCAATGTGGCGGAAGTACATGGCGCACTCCTCTTAACGCGCGGCGGGGGTGCCGGCTGCCAGGGTTTCGGCCGCCTGATGGATGGCGCTGCGGATGCGCACGTAGGTGGCGCAGCGGCAGATGTTGCCCGCCATGGCGGCATCGATATCCGTATCGCTCGGCTTAGGATTCCCCGCCAGGAGCGCCGCCGCCGACATGACCTGCCCGCTCTGACAATAACCGCATTGCGGAACGTCGAGTCCGATCCAGGCGCCCTGCACCGCACGGCCCGCGGCCGTGCTCAAGCCTTCGATGGTGGTGATCTGCTTGCCCTGAGCGGCCGCCACCGGCGTGACGCACGAACGGGTCGCCTGACCATCGATGTGCACGGTACAGGCGCCGCACAACGCCATGCCGCAGCCGAACTTGGTGCCGGTGAGCTGCAGATGATCGCGGATGGCCCAGAGGAGCGGCATGTCCGGATCGATGTCCAGCTCGCGGGTCGCACCGTTCACGGTCAGTTTGATGGACATGAGGACGCCTCCGTGTGAGAGGAGCGGGAGGGTGAAAGCGGAATTCTTCGCGCGCGTGCGCAGACTGCGCCATCTCTCGTTCGAGAGACCAGCGTTTGCGCGGGCGCCGGCCGGCCCTCCGTGCGCCGGTGGCGCACCGCGACTGCGAAAAAGGCGGCTTCCCTTCAGGGAAGCCGGCCCGTGTCACCGCTGTAGCGCAGGCAGCCGGTACTGCCCGCCGCCCTCAGAAGATGTAGCTTCCGTACACTCCGATGGTGCGCGGCTGGTTCGTCAGGTAGCCGACACGCGCGCTGCGGCCGCGCTCGTAATCGAGCGCCAGCGCCGCATTCTTGTCGGCGATGTTGTTGATGTAGGCAGCGGCCTGCCAGCGCTCCGTCTTCAATCCGAAGCGCAAGTTGGCCAGCGTGTAGCTCGGCAGCTCCGGATTGAAGTTGATCTGCGACACGGTCAGCGGGCCACCGTACGAGATCAGCCGCGCCGCATTCGGATCCCCGGAGCCGCCGATCTGACCAAAGCCCGGCTCTTCGTTCTCGAACTGTGAGAACGAGGAGCCCACGTATTGAATGGTGAAATTGGCGAAGAAGTCCGTCGAGGCCTGCAGCGGCAGCGTGTATCCGACGCTGCCGACGGCCTGGGTCTTCGGCGCGGTCGGCAGGCGGTTGCCGTCCGCGAGGCCGCCGACCACGACCGTGCACGCGGGCGGGCAGCCCGTTCCCGCCTTGGGCGGAAGCGTCGAGATCACCGATGAGGTGAGTTTTGCGTCGATGATCGTCGCCGACACCCCGAAGTCCCAGTTGACAGTGGGCCGTGCAAACAGCTCCGCCTCGATGCCCTCGCTGCGGGCGGTCGGGACGTTGAACACGACACGCGACGAGCAGGTGCCCGCGGTCGTGGTGGCCTGCAGGTCCTTGATGTCGGAATAGAACGCCGAGATGTTGAACGTGACCCGCCGGTCCATCCACTGCGTCTTCGCGCCGACCTCGTAGTTCCAGGTCTTCTCGTCCTGCCAGTTCGCCTGATTGCCGAATACCAGGAGGTCCGTCGGGGAGCATAGCGGTTTGTTGATTGGGTCGTTGATGCCGCCCAATCGAAACCCGCGGGCGGCCTGGGCATTGATCGTCACGTCGCTCGTGGCCTTGTAGCTCAGGATCAGGCGCGGCGAGGTGCCATTCGAGTCCGTAGATCCCGGAACGCCGCCGGCAGGCGTGTCGGCAGCGAATACGCCGTTGAAATTGAGTATCCGGTCTTCGCTGAATTTGTAGTAGCGCAGACCGCCGGTAATCGCCCACTGATCCGTCAGGTGGTAGGTCGCTTCGCCGAACGCGGCGTACTGTTTCAGCGTGTAGCTGAGGTCGGAGAAGAATGGGGTGTCGACCAGTCCGGCGGGGTTCGGGCCCAGCGGGAAGTTGCAAATCGGGTGCGCCGCGGGGCATCCGGGCCACGCCGCAGTTGTGGCGTTCAGGGCATCGTAGCCCAGGGTCGGCAGGTCCTGTCCATAGCGGCGCCCCACATGCTGGAAGAATCCGCCCACCAACCAATCAAGGGCCTGCGTACCATTTGACGCGAGTCGCACCTCCTCCGAGAACACGTTCAGGTGCGTGCGGTCGAACAGGGGTGAGTTCGTGCGAACGCCCGCTTGGTTCTGCGGGAACGACACCGGGCCGAACACGTCGAAGGTCACGCTGCCGCTCAGCTGACTGGCATCGCGCAGGACCAGCACGTTGCGATGTGTGAAGGAGGTGATCGAGGTCAGCGTCGTGGGACCTAAGTTGTAGTCGACCTTCAGATCGCCGAGCGTGAAGTCATCGGTCAGACCTTCATGCTGCTGCGTGTATTGCTGCAGGCTGCCGATGGTCACGGCCGGCTGGGTCGTGGTGTAGGGATTGCCGAGGATGTTGTAGAGATCGACTCGCGGATAGCCGTTGGTGTCCAGCTTCTGGAACATGATGCGCGGCGTAATGGTCAGCGCATCGTTCGGCTTGATGAGGAACGAGAGCCGCGCGCCGCTGCGGTCGCCGTCGTTGACACTCTTCTTGACGCCGCCACCCGGCTGAATCGAATCGATGAACCCGGGCAGGTGATGCCAGTAGGCCACCAGGCGCGCCGCCACGCTATCGCCAAACGGAAGATTGAGGGCGGCTCTCATGAAGCCCCCTTCGTCGCCGTGCGCAACGTTTTCGAAGGAGGCGTCCGTCATGATTTCCGTCTTGCCGAGTTGCGGCTGGCGCGTGATGTAGCGGACCGTGCCGGCTTCGGATCCCGCACCGAACAGCGTCCCCTGCGGACCGCGCAGCACTTCGAACCGATCAAGATCAAACAGCTCGAGATCGGGCGTAAAGAGGGCCACCGAGATCGGCGACTCGTCGAGATACACGCCCACCTGTTCCTTGACGCCGGGCTGGTCACGGATGACCTGGCCTGAACTGATGCCGCGGATGGCGACCTGGCTTTGGCCTGGACCCAGGTCGGCCACGGCAAACCCCGCGATGTTGCGGGCGAGATCGACGATGTCGCTGGCGCCCGAATTGCGGATCTGGTCCTGGCTGGTTGCCGATACGGAGAACGGCACGTCCTGCAGGTTCGCCACGCGCTTCTGCGCCGTGACGATGACTTCCTGGATCGCTCCCTGGTCTACTTGTTGCGCGCCAGCCACGAAGGGCAGCGCCGTGAGACCCGCAGCCGCGATGGATATTGTCAGGCTCGTGGTAAAGCTCGCTTGAGTGCGCGCCATATGTCGATTCCTCCCGAAAAATGCGAGCCGTCAGCCCAATCAGCCGACGTGTCTCGTTTGTTCTTTGGCTCTGCCGGACCATCAGCGGATGTCGTAAGTGCGGTCATAATACACAAGAAAGTGTCTTTGCTGCGACAGGCGCCGGTGGATCAGGCGTCCTCTTGTACGTGCGCGACAGGGACCTTGAATACTTCAACTCCCCGCGCCCTCAAGGCGCGATGCAAGGGAATGAAGAGGTAGTAGGTGGCGAGAAACCACACGACGCGTGCGAGCGTGGGAGTGCTCGCGACAGGCCAGAGGGCGTGCCCGGCCGCGGGGGCCACGAGCCAGCCCAACCCGAGTACACCCAGCAGCACCGCAAAGTAGATGCGGCCGGCGCGGGTGAGCGCTGTGCGATCGGGCCCGCGCCGGTAGTGCATGCGGGTGCGCAGCCACACCATCCCGACGATGAACAACGCCGTGCCCGCTGTGAGCCAATCCAGAGGCGTCATGGCGCGTGAAATCTACGCCCGCGTTGCGGAAGCGTTCAAGGGAGCCGCGCGTCTAAGTCATGGCCGAGCGGTCGAGTCGATGAATGCGTCGAGGTCGCGCTTCATCTTGGCCATCGACGGCGGATGCACGTACATCATGTGGCCGGCCTCGTAGTACTTCATCTCGATGCGCGCGCCCAGCCCGGGCGGCAGACCCAGGTGCGCCATGACGTACTCGGTCGCGGAAAACGGCGTGGCGAGATCGTAGTAGCCGTTCACCACCAGCACGCGCAGGTTCGCATCCTTCACCAGCGCCTCGGCGAGGTCGACGCCTGAATTGACCATCGGCTGCTCGCCGTGTTCGGTCCGGTGCACCCACTTCCAGTGTTCGCCGATGCTGAAATTGGTGGTGCGGTAGGTGCTGCCCTGGCCGAACTTGAGCTCCCCGTGGTAGTAGTCTAGGAATGCCGCCGCAAAGGCGGCGCTGATCGCGGACGACTGCGGGTCATAGTCGGTCTCCTTTTCCAGCAGGTCCGGGGTCGGCCCGGTGAAACGCCCGTCGAGGCGGCCGACGGTCTTACGCTGCGCCTTCAGGAGCTCGTGCGCGAAGGCATTCTCCGACACGCGCAGGTTGGCCGCCTTCAGGTACTCGACCGACAGCCCGGTGTACTCGTGCATCTTCTCAACCACGGCCTCGCGCTCGGCATCGGAGAGCGCATCGCCCTTGAGCAGCGCCGCGGCGAAGGGGCCCATGGCGTAGGCGCGCACTTCGGTGAGGAACGGCTCGAGCGCCGCGGGCTGCCTGGGCAGCATGTGGTGGTACCAGGCCACCGCGGCGTACCCGGGCAGGTACACGGCGTAGGGCCGGTCGTTGCCGGGAAGCTCGGCGAAAATCGCCTCGATGTCGGTGGCGACGGACACGAGTATCAGGCCGTTGAAGGCGAACGAGCGCCGTGCCCGCAGGTAGTTGACGATGGCCGCCCCGCGCGTGGTGCCGTAACTCTCGCCCAGCAGGTACTTCGGCGAAGTCCAGCGATTGTTGTCGCTCACGTACTGCGCGATGAAGCGGCTGACGGAATCGATGTCCGGATCGACCGCCCAGAATTCGTCGTCCTTGTGATCGCAGACCGCGCGGCTCAGGCCCGTCCCGACCGGATCGATCATCACCAGGTCGCTCTTGTCGAGCACGCCGAATTCGTTGTCCACCGTGCGATACGGGCCCGCCGGCGTCGGACCCGGATCGGACACCACGACGCGTTTGGGTCCGAGCACGCCCATGTGCAACCACAGCGATGAGGATCCCGGTCCGCCGTTGAACGCGAACATCAGCGGCCGCGCGCCGCCGCCCTTGAGATCGTGCCGGACATAAGCGACGTAGCCGATGCTGGCGATCGGCTTGTCCTCGTCGTCGCGGATGATCAGTGTGCCGGCGGTGGCGGTGTAGTCGAATGACTTGCCGCCGACGCCAAAGCGATGCTGGGTGACCGAGCTCTCCGCCTTCGGCAGCCGCATCCACTGGTCTTTCTTCTCGCCCTTGATGTCGATCCGGCACAGCTGCGAGGTGAGAAGCGCGGCGGGGCCGGGCTGCTCGACCGCATGGGATGGTTCCTCTGCGCGCGGGCGCTCGTCCGCGTACGCCACGCCGCACACACCCGCCAGGGCAATGATGCCCACCGACCGCCACTTCGACATTGCACGCCTCCCTTTTCCGGCGGGCCGCTCCCGCACCGCGCGGGCTTATACCACGAGCGCGCGCTTGCCGCGCTGTAAGATCCGCGCAAGACATGACAGGGCCCGAACATCCACGCTCGATCCGCTCCTTCGTGACCCGCGGCGGCCGGATCACGGCGGCGCAGGAGCGCGCGCTCACGGCGCTATGGCCGAAGTACGGCGTCGCGTTCGGGATGCAGGTGCTCGATATGCGCGCGCTGTTCGGCCGCGACGCACCGCGCACCATCGAGATCGGCTTCGGCAACGGCGACAACCTGCTGGCGCTCGCGGCCGCGTATCCGGCGCGGGATTTTCTCGGCGTCGAGGTGCATCGTCCGGGCGTCGGCCGGCTGCTGCTCGGGCTCGAGGAGCGGCGGCTCGCAAACGTGCGTGTTATCTGTCACGACGCGGTCGAGGTCCTGGAGCGGCAGATCGCCCCGCAGTCCGTGCACGAGATCCTCATTCTGTTCCCGGATCCCTGGCCGAAGAAGCGCCACCACAAGCGGCGCCTCATCCAGCGCCCGTTCGCCGACCTGGCGGTGAGCCGCCTCACGCACGGCGGCGTGGTGCGCCTCGCCACGGACTGGCAGCCATACGCGCTCGAGATGCTGGCGACACTGATTGCAACGCCGGGCCTCGAGAATCTCGCGGCCGACGGCGCTTTCGTGCCGCGGCCGGCGGAACGCGCGCCCACGCGCTTCGAGCGGCGCGGCGAGCGCCTGGGGCACGAGGTCTGGGACCTGGCGTTGCGGCGAACCTGAGACTGTCGCCCCTTCAGTTGACGCCGAACGCCTGGCGCAGTCCGTCGAGCACGAACTGCACGGCGAGCGCGCCCAGGATCACCCCCAGTAGCCGGGCCGCAACATTGGCGCCGGTCACGCCGATCACGCGCATCAGTGGATCGGCCAGCAGCATCAGCACCAGTGCGATCGCGAGCACCAGTGCCACTGCGGCCAGCAGCGTGCCAAACAGCGCCGCCTGGCCGGCAAGGTGCAGAGGGCCGAACCACAGGAGAATGGTGGCGAGCGCCCCGGGACCCGCGATGAACGGAAACGCCAGCGGAAAAACCGAGATATCCGCGCGGCGGCGGCTCTCGGCCGCTTCGCCGCTGGAAGTGCGCGTGCCGGACTCGCGCGCGAAAACCATCTCCAGAGCGAGCAGAAACAACAGCAAGCCGCCGAATATGCGAAACGCCTCGAGGCTGATGCCCATGAGACTAAGGAACGCCGCGCCGCCGAGCGCGAACAGCAGCAGGATCACGGCGGACACGCCGACGGCTTTCAGCGCCATGCGGCGCTTGTACTGGCGGGTGGCGCCGGCAGTGAGCCCGGTGAACAGCGGAATGAGCGAGATCGGTTCGACGACCACGAAGAATACGACAAAGAATTTAAGTGGCTGCTCGAGCATGATGCTGTTGCGCAACGGATGGCCCGCGGCAAAATCCCCGGATAGTCCTTGAAAGCGTCAAAGACGAAGCGCAACATCGATTGTAGAACGCACTGGGTATCCGCTGAACAAGGAATGTCTTCGCGGGAGGTGGCTACGATGGCGACTCCTCAACCGGCTATCGGCGATTGGTATCGCTTAAGCGGCGGTGCGTTGTTCGAAGTAGTAGCCCTCGACGACGATGACGGCACCATCGAAATCCAGTATTTCGACGGCACGGTCGAGGAAATGGACATCGAGGACTGGGAGACGCAGTGGGAGGACGGCGGGCTGGAAGCCGCCGAAGCTCCCGAGGACTGGAGCGGCTCGGTCGATGTCGAGGCCACGGACGACGAGGGCCGCGGCTCGGAGTCGCGGGAAGATCGGGAGCTGCGGGCGGGCTCGCTCGACGGTATCGATCTGTTCGAATGATCCGCCGCCCTTCGCGACGCCCGCCCCGCTAACAGGCCGCCTGCGCCACAGCGTTCACGTCCACGCTGTCGGCCAACAGGACAAATCCGTACCTGATCTCGAGCGCCACGGGCGTGAGCGCGCGTCCGGCGCACGGACCCGCCACGCAATAGCCGGTACTCTTCTCGAACAGGGCGCCGTGCGAGCAGCACAGGATGAGCGCGCCGTCGGGCGTGAGGAATCGGTCCGTCAGCAGATTCAGCGGATGACCGGCGTGGGGACAGCGGTTCACGTAGCCGCGCACCGCATCCCCGACCCGCACCACAAAGCCCCGCAGCGGCCAGTCACCGGCGCCGATGGTAAAGGCCCGCGCGCCGAGGCGCTCTAGCTCCGTGAGGCGGCACACGACCCTCTCCAGATCGAGTGCCGGCGCACTCTGCATGCCTTCGCCGCTGCTCACGGCCGTTCTTCACTACGCAGCCTGTCGAGCGCATCGATCTTGCGCCGGGTCAGGTACACCATGGTCAGCCCCGGCAGGGCGAGCACGAAACTCATCACGTAGTAGACATACCAGCCGCCGTGGTCGGCGATCCAGCCTGCCGGGTACCCGAGACTGTAACGCGGCAGCAACGCGAGCGCCGACAGCAGGGCGTACTGAAACGCGCTGTAGCGCACATCGCACAGCGCCATGATCAGGGCGACGAGGGCAATGCCGCCCATCGCGCCGGCGACGTGCTCAATGACCACGGCGCCGACCATGATGGGATAGCTCTTGCCGGCCAGCGCGAGCGCGCAGTAGAGCAGGTTGGTGGCGGCCTGCAGCACGCCGAAGGCGAGCATCGAGCGCAGCAGTCCGAGCTTCACCATGAAGATGCCGCCCAGCACCGAGCCGACGAGCGTGCTGGCCGTGAACAGCGCTTTCACGATGAGCGCGATTTCGGTCTTCGAGAACCCGACGTCCATCATGAAGGGCGTGAACAGCTTGTTGGCGAAGGCATCACCGACCTTGAACAGCAGCACCACCACGATCAGCGTCGCCGCGCTCGTAGTGCCCAGCAGTTCCTTGAGCGGCACCACCACCGATTCGCGCAGCGAGCGCGGTTGGTAGCTGTTGTGCGAGCTCGGGGCGCGCACTGTCGCCACGCCAAACAGCAGCATGGCGACGGCCAGGATCAGGAACGCCAGCCGCCAGCCGAAGTGATCGGCGACGATGAGCGCGCAGGCCGAGGCGACCCAGGCGGCCGAGCGGTAGCCGAGGTTGGTGGCGGCCGCGGCGAGTCCGCGCTCGCTCGGCAGCGACACGTCGGTGCGGTACGCATCGAAGGCGATGTCCTGGGTCGCCGAGAAAAATACGATCGCCACCGCACAGGCGGTGATCGGCGCGAGCCCAACCGCAGGGTTCTGCAGAGCAAACAGCGCGATGGTGGCGGCGAGCGCGACCTGCATCGCCAGCATCCAGCCGCGGCGCCGCCCGAGCAGCGGCAGCGGATAGCGATCGATGAACGGCGCCCACAGGAATTTCAGCAGGTAGGGCAGCGCCACGTACGACATCACGCCGATGGTGATGTTGGTGGCTCCCGCGTCCTTGAGCCAGGCCTGCAGCGCGCTCTCGGTGATCTGGTTGGGAAACCCGGAAGCCGCCCCGAGGAACAGGATCGCCAGCATCTTGGGGCTCGCGAGTACCTCGCGCAGCCGCGGCGCTCCGGTGGCGCGCGGCGCGCTCATAGATCGTAGTCCATGATGAGCGGCGCGTGATCCGAGAAGCGCTTCGCCTTGTATATCGAGGCGGCGCGTGCCTTGCCGGCGAGCGTGTCACTCACCACCTGGTAGTCGATGCGCCAGCCGACGTTGTTGGCGCGCGCCCGCCCGCGATTCGACCACCAGGTGTACAGCTCCGGCTCGGGGCGCACCTCGCGGAACGCGTCCACATACCCGCCCCGACCGAACAGCCGATCCATCCAGGCGCGCTCCGCGGGCAGGAACCCGGAGTTCTTCTGGTTCGACCGCCAGTTCTTCAGATCGATGGCGCGGTGCGCAATGTTCCAGTCGCCGCTCAGGATGTAGTGGCGGCGCCGCCGGCGCAGGCGTGCGAGGTGCCTCGTGAAGGCATTGAGAAAGCGGAATTTCGAGGCCTGCCGCTGCGGGCCTGCGGAGCCCGAGGGCAGGTACAGCGATACGACCGACAGCTCTCCGAACTGCGCTTCCAGGTAGCGCCCTTCGCGGTCGAACTCGGTGACGCCGAAGCCGCGCACCACACGATCCGGGGTGTGTCGCGTGTAGAGCGCCACTCCGGCGTAGCCCTTGCGCTCGGCGTCGCAGAAGAAGCTCTGATACCCCGACAGGGTCACCTTGTGCCCCACCAGCTGATGCTCCTGGCTCTTGGTCTCCTGCAGGCAGATGAAGTCCGCGTCCTGGCGGCGCAGCCAGCGGAACAGTCCCTTGGCCGCGGCGGAGCGGATACCGCAGACGTTGACTGTGATGACACGCATCAGGCAATCATAGGGCATGCAGCAATACCAGCTCACATTCATCGACCTGGCTCTGAGCCGCGATGCGCTGCGCTTCGGGCACTTCGCGCTCAAGTCCGGGCGCGAGAGCCCGTACTTCTTCAACGCCGGCCTGTTCAGCGACGGCGAGGCGCTGGCGACACTCGGCAAATGTTATGCCGCGGCCATCGTCCACTCGGGCATCCGCTTCGACATGGTCTTTGGACCGGCCTACAAGGGCATTGCGCTGGCGGTCGCGACGGTGGTGGCGCTGTCGGCCGAGCATGGCCGCAGCGTCCCGTACGCCTTCAACCGCAAGGAAGCCAAGGACCATGGCGAAGGCGGCCGCATCGTGGGGGCGCCGCTCCAGGGGCGCGTACTGATCGTGGACGACGTGATTACCGCGGGCACCGCGGTGCGCGAATCGCTCGAGATCATTCGCGCCGCGGGCGCGCAGCCCGCGGGCGTGGTGCTGGCGCTCGACCGCCAGGAACGCGGCCAGGGTGACGCGAGCGCCGTGCAGGAGCTCGAGCAGCAGCAGGGCCTTCAGTGTGTGAGCATCGTCACACTTTCCGACCTCATCGAGGCCCTGTCGCGGCCGCCCGCGGGACGCGCGCGCATTTCTGCCGAGCAGCTCACAGCTCTGCGTGCCTATCAGCAGCGCTACGGCGCCGCGTGAACTTGCCGCCGCGTGGCTGACGCAGGAATATACTCGTATGTTCGCCCGCGCCCCATGCCCCCGATTTCGCTGGCTGCTTGCCTGCACGGCACTCGTCGCTGCGGGCGTTTGCGCCGCTGCCGCTCCGGGCCAGTCTTCCAAGCAGGGCATCGCCTACCGCTGGGTCGATGAGCAGGGCGTGGTGCACTACGGTGATCACATTCCGCCGCAGTACGCCTCGAAGGATCGCGCCATCCTCAACAATCAGGGCGTGGAGGTCGGGCACCTCGATGCGCAGAAGACTCCGGAGCAAACCGCTACGGCCGCGCGCGAGCGCGAGGCACAAATGAAGCTGCGGCAGCACGACGCCTTCCTGATCACGACCTATACCTCGATCAAGGACATCGAGGCGCTGCGGGACGTGCGGCTCGATCAGCTCAGAGGTCAGCGCGCCGCGGGGGAGCAATACACGGAGAGCCTGCGGACGCGCCTCGCGACCCTGCAGACGCGGGCGTTGAGTTTCCAGCCCTACAGCTCACGCCCCGACGCGCGGCGCATGCCGGATGACCTGGCGGAGAATCTGGTGCGCACCGTGAATGAACTGAACGCGCAGGGCCACGAGCTCGCCGTCAAGACCCAGGAAGAAACGACGCTGCGCGCGCAGTTCCAGGCCGATATCGAGCGCTACCGCGCGCTGCACACCATCCACTCGCAGTAACTGCCGCAGCTTCAGTGCTGGCCGGAGTGGCCGAAGCCGCCCGCCCCGCGCGCCGACGCTGCGAAGTCCGCCACGACCTGCAGCTCTACCTGCACCACCGGAACCACGACCAGTTGCGCAATGCGCTCGCCGGGGCGAACGGTGAACGGCTGCGCTCCGCGGTTCCAACACGACACCATCAGCTGCCCCTGGTAGTCCGAGTCGATCAGCCCGACCAGATTGCCGAGCACGATGCCGTGCTTATGACCCAGTCCCGATCGCGGCAGGATCACCGCAGCGAGTGTCGGATCGTCCACGTGGATCGCGATCCCGGTCGGGATCAGCTCCGCCCGGCCGGCCTCGAGCAGCAGGGGGGCGGCGAGGCAGGCGCGCAGATCGAGGCCGGCGGAACCGTCGGTGGCGTAGGCCGGGAGCGGGAATTCCGTGCCCATGCGCGCATCCAGGATCCGCACCTTGAGCGTGCGGCGAGCGGCAGAGCGGGTGCTCAAGCGAGCGCCGTGCCGCGCGTGCGGGCGCCGGCGCGCGCCGCGAGATCTCCGGCGATCAGGCTAACGAGCCCGCGTGCGAGCGTGAGCTTGCCGGCCCGGCCCAGCTCGTGGCGCCCGTTGCGGGACAATACGATCAGCTGGTTGTCCTCGCAGTCGAAGGCCTTGTCGTGGCCAACTTCGTTGGCCGCGATCATGTCGAGATTCTTCTTCATGAGCTTGGTGCGCGCGTTCTGCTCCACCGCCTCGGTCTCGGCGGCGAATCCCACCACGAACGGCCGATCGGCCCGGGCCGCCACGGTGGCGAGCACATCCGTAGTGCGCTGCATCGCCAGCTCCATCGTGTCGGTGGTCTTCTTGATCTTGTGCTCGGCGGCGCGCGTCGGCCGATAGTCCGCGACCGCGGCCGTGGAGATGAAGATGTCGGTTCCGGGCAGCGCGGTGAGTACCGCGGCCAGCATGTCGGCGGCGCTTTCGACATCCACGCGCGTCACGCCGGCGGGTGTCGGCAGGCTCACGGGTCCGCAGATCAGCACCACCGTCGCGCCCGCCTCGCGCGCCGCCTGCGCCACGGCGAAGCCCATCTTGCCGGAGCTGCGGTTGCTGATGAAACGCACCGGATCGATGCGCTCGCGCGTGGGACCGGCGGTGATGAGTACGCGCCTGCCGGCGAGCACACCGCTCCCGGACAGGAGCGCCCCCACCCGCTCGGTGAGCTCGAGCGGCTCGAGCATGCGGCCCTCGCCGCTCTCGCCGCACGCCTGATCGCCTTCGGCGGGCCCGAACACCTGCACGCCGCGCTGCGCGAGCGTGCCGATGTTGGCGCGCGTGGCGGCATTGGCCCACATGATGTGGTTCATGGCCGGCGCCACGGCGATCGGCGCCTCGGTCGCCAGACACAGCGTCGCCAGCAGGTCGTCCGCCTGCCCGGTGGCGAGCCGGGCGAGAAAGTCCGCGCTCGCGGGGGCGACGAGCACGGCGTCTGCCCAGCGCGCGAGCTCGATGTGGCCCATGGCAGCCTCCGCGGCCGCATCCCACAGATCGCTGCGCACCGTGCGCCCCGAGACCGCCTGGAAGGTGGTCGGCGTCACGAACTCGCGCGCGCCGGCGGTCATCACCACCTGCACTTCCGCGCCGCGCTCGCGCAAGCGCCGCACGAGGTCCGGGCTCTTGTAGGCGGCGATGCCACCCGTCACGCCAAGAAGAATGCGTTTGCCTTGCATGGGAAACTCGGTTCGCCTCGGGGGCAATTATCGCACCGCGCCTCCCGGAACGCGCAAACGAGCGCGCGAATATTGTGGGCAATTGCGTCACTTCGGGCGCTTTCTCCCCCTCCCGCCCCGTGGCGGCGGGTCCTTAGACTGGCGGCCCACAGTCGTTAGAACTGAAGGTAATGAGCATCCGGCACTGGCCCGGCGCAGAGCGGCCGCGGGAGAAGCTGCTCGAGCGCGGCGCACACGCGCTCTCGGATGCCGAACTCGTGGCGCTGCTTCTTGGCTCCGGGACCCGGGGGCGTAGCGCGGTCGAGCTGGCGCGCACTCTGATCGCGGACTTTGGCTCGTTGCGCGAGCTGCTGAACGCGGAAGCGCAGCGCTGCCTCGCGCAGGCGGGCATCGGGCCGGCGCGCTACGCGATCCTCAAGGCGGCGGTGGAGCTGGCGCGGCGGCATTTTCGCGAGGCGCTGCGCATCGGACCGGCGCTCGCGGCCCCCGAGGCGACCCGCACTTTCCTCCTGGCGCAGCTGCGTGACCGGCCGTACGAGGTTTTCTGCTGCCTGTACCTGGACAACCGGCACCGACTCATCGCCTTTGAGGAGTTGTTTCGCGGCACCATCGACCGCGCCGGAGTGCATCCCCGGGAGGTGCTGCGCCAGACGCTGCTGCACAACGCGGCGGCCGTGATCTTCGCGCACAACCACCCCTCCGGTGTGCTCGAGCCGAGTCAGGCGGACGAGCTCATCACCCGCCGTCTGAAGGAGGTCCTGGGCCTGGTGGATATTCGCGTGCTCGACCACTTCATCATCGGCGACGGGCTGTGCTTCTCCTTCTCAGAACATGGACTTATCTGAACGCCAGCTGGCTGCGGCGCGCAATCACGCGGTGGCGGCTGCGGTCAGCGTCGCCCTCGCAGCAGCGTCCGGATGCAGTACAACTCGCAGTGCGCGACGCGCAGGCGCTGCCCAAGCTGCATGCGGCCTGCCCTGCTGCGCGCCTGCACGCTGAGTCTCTGCAACCGCGCCGCGAGCCGCTTCGCGCCATGCCTGGCGCCCGCCTGTGAGCGGTATCTCGAACGGCGCAGGCCACAGACCTTCACCTGCCACCAGCCAGCGCGTTCGACCACTTCGATCTTGATTCTATTCATCGCCGAGCTCCTCTCAGTACGTCGAAGGCGTCGACCGGCGCGTCCGCGGCCCGCACAATGAGCTTACTCCGAGCGAGATTGTTGGCTTTGATTGGGTACTGCATGGACGCACCGCGGCGTCCGTGAGTACGATCGCACGCGATGCCGCTCCTCGAGCTATCCGACGCTGAACTTTCAACCGCCGCGACTGCGTGCCAGTTGCGCGCGCGCCCAACGAAAACGCCGCCCGAAGGCGGCGTCTTCATAAGGTTCTGCCAGTATCGCTGTCGCCGATAGCATTCGAGCTGTCGAGCTGCTAACCCGTTGAACGGCATGTTATCTGAACGAATCGCATGGGCGTTGGTCCATTGTGACTGCGTCGCCATCCGCGGAGGTCGGGCGTGGGAGGGCCGAAGACCCCGGGTCTGCGGCGAGGCATCGCGTTCGCCGCCGTGGTCGCGTTGCACGCCGGGCTCGTGATCTTGACGGTCACGTTGCGAACTCCAACTTCGCCATCAGCCTCGACGGAGTTCATTACTGCGTTGATCTTTCCGACAGCGCCGCTGCCTTCGGCAGCATCGTCGAACCGACGGCGCCCGCAGCTTGCTGACGAGACCTCTCCCGCAGCACCTCTCGAGCCACCGACTACACAGCCCCCGGTGACCAGCTTTCCGATCGGTGCGGATACGGCGATCGACTGGGTAGCTGAGGCGCGGCGTGCTGCCGCTGCCGTGACGGGCCCACGGAAAGTCAGAGAATTCGGGCGGAACCCGGCCGACTCCGGGCAGGCACCACTGCGCTCATCGCCGGCGCACGAAGCGGGTGAGCAGTATCGAACTGAGGACGGCGCGTGGATTGTCTGGGTCAGCGATCATTGCTACATCGTCTCTGAGCTCCCCCCACTTGGGCTGCCGCAGGTCCTGGCGCGTTCCAACCCTAGCAGGACGGTGTGTCAGCGCGATTCGGAGCCTCGGAGCGACCTGTTCAAAGACCTGCCGGCGTACAAGAAGTATCACCCGCAGTAGGGCGACTCGCGGACTCAACCCGCACGCCGCGGGGCAAAGCCGGCGGGCGGCTCGAACGCCGCCCGCCCGCGCTGTGCCTACTTCAGCAGTGCTTCCTGCTGGGTCCGTGAGCCGAGTACTGTGCGGATCTTTGCGCGCTCCGCTTCGGACTGAGCGGCTTTCTCGACAGACCCCTCGATCTGGGCGCTGATCGCGTCGAACTTGCTGCCGAGGCCGTCAAGCGCCGCCCAGTTCTTGTATTCGGTGACCAGGAGGATGTCCGGCTCGTTCGGACCGCGCGGTTCAATAACTATGACGCGGTAGGCGGTGATGAGCCCTGCCTTCTTGGACGCCTCCTGCTGCTTCTTATAGGTCGTCGCGAGCCAGTGCATGTAGTCGTCGAAATGGCCGTCGACGGTGCGGATCGACGCAACATTGATGACCGGTCCGTCCTTCCAGTCGCGGCCGTCGGCAAGGGCGGTGGTGGACAGGGTCGTGAGAGTCAGCAGAGCGCCGGCGGCGCAGAAAACTCGAGTCATGAGCGTCATGATTTTCTCCCATCGTAGTTGGATTGCGATTGTTGGTGTTGTGCCGCGAGCGCAGCGGAGCAGCTCCGGGCGGGCCTCGGGCGTGCCGCACCCTACGCTGATGCTGCGCCGCCTGCAAACGGGTCTTGCTTGTGATCGCGCCGCCGGGCTGGTATAAAGTTCGGCCCGGGAGGGAGCACCCTCCTCGGTTCCAAGTTACTGAAATCTCTCAAGGTAAGCGTATGTCCCGCGTTTGCGAAGTCACTGGCAAGAAGCCGGCCGTGGGGAATCGAGTCTCCCACGCCAACAACAAGACGCGCCGGCGTTTTCTTCCGAACCTGCACACGCAGCGCTTCTGGGTCGAGACGGAAAAGCGCTGGGTGACGTTGCGGCTGACCACCAGCGGCATGCGCACCGTCGAGAAGCGCGGCATCGACAAGGTCGTCGCCGAGCTGCGCGCCAAGGGCCACAAGCTCTAGGGCGGGAGCCAAACAGGAGCCACCATGCGCGACAAGATCAAGCTGCTGTCCTCGGCCGGAACCGGCCATTTCTACGTGACGACCAAGAACAAGCGCCTGCACCCGGACAAGCTGGAAGTGCGCAAGTTCGACCCCGTGGCGCGCAAGCACGTCGCCTACAAAGAGTCGAAAATCAAGTAACCGCGTGCAAGCGCTCGCTTGCCCGAACTGCCTGAAGTCGAAACGACGCGCCGGGGCTTAAGGCCCTACGCGCTCCGGCGCCGCATTGTCGCGCTCGAGGTTTACGAGCCGCGGCTGCGGTGGCCGGTGCCGCGCAATCTGCCGATGAAGGTGGCCGGTCAGCGCATCGTGCGCGCCGGACGGCGCGCCAAGTACCTGCTGCTCGAGCTCGAGTCGGGCACCCTGCTGCTGCACCTGGGGATGTCCGGCAATCTGCGCGTCGTGCCGGCGCAGGCGCCGCGAGTGAGTCACGACCATTTCGACCTGGTGCTCGATTCGGGGCTCGCGCTGCGCTTCAACGACCCGCGCCGTTTCGGCAGCCTTCTCTACACCAGCGGCGACCCGCAGCAGCACCCGCTGCTCGCCCATCTCGCACCCGAGCCGTTCGCGGCCGCCTTCGACGCGGACTACCTGTGGCGCACGACCCGGCGGCGCCGCGTGGCCATCAAGCAGTTGCTGATGAACAGCCGCCTGGTGGTCGGGGTGGGCAATATCTATGCGAGCGAGGCGCTGTTCCGGGCGCGCGTCAGACCGCAGCGCCAGGCAAGGACCCTGTCGCGCGCGGAGGCGGCGCGGCTGGTGCGCGCCGTGCGCCGGGTGCTGGCGCAGGCGATCCGCGCCGGCGGCACGACGCTGCGCGACTATCTGGGCGCGGATGGCGCGCCGGGCTACTTCCGCCAGCGGCTGTATGTGTATGAGCGCCAGGGCAAGCCCTGCCGTCGCTGCGGCACGCCGGTGCGCGCGGTGACCCAGGGGCAGCGCTCCACGTACTATTGTCCGTCCTGCCAGAAGTGAGCCGCATGAACCAGAAGATCCTCACGCATCTGTCCAGGGCGGATGCGGTGCTCGGGGGCCTGATCCGCGCGGTCGGGCCCTGCAAACTCCCCCCGCCCGAGGATTGCCACCCCTTCCAGGTACTCGCCCAGGCGATCGCTCACCAGCAGTTGAATGGCACCGCCGCCAACACGATCCTCAAACGCCTCATCGACTCCTGCGGTCAGGGCACGTTTCCAACACCGCGCATGGTGCTGGAGGCCCCGGTGGAGAGCCTGCGCGCCGCCGGCTTCTCGTTCGCCAAGGTCGCCGCGCTCAAGGATCTCGCGGCCAAGACGCTCGCCGCCGTGGTCCCCGATGGAGCGGCGCTCATGGAGCTGTCCGATGAGGAGATCATTGCGCGCCTCACGCAGGTGCGCGGCATCGGCCGCTGGACCGTGGAAATGCTGCTGATATTCCAGCTGCGGCGCCCGGATGTCCTGCCGGTCGATGACTTCGGGGTGCGCGGCGGGTTTCGCGCCGCGTATGGCCTTGCCCGCATGCCGCGACCCAAGCCGCTCGCCCTCTGGGGCGAGCGCTGGAAGCCCTTCAGGACGACGGCCGCCTGGTACCTGTGGCGGGCGCTGGAGCTGAAGCGCGCCGGCACGCTGCCGGCGCCTGCGGAGCGCATCCGCCTGCCGCGCCTGAAGAAGCGGCGCCGCGCGGCTCGTCCCGCCGCGGCCAGGAAGGCGGCGCGCAGGAAGCCGCGCGCCGGGACGGCGGCGCACGCGCGTCGCACCTCGCCTGGCGCTCCGCGCTCTGCGCGCTCCGCGCCACGCAGCCCGCACGCCAGGAAAGCTAGGAAAGCACGATAGCGGCGCGCGTGTAGGTGATGCGCAGCAGCAGCTGATCGTCCTGCGGCTGCAGGTTCGCCGGGCGTTCCCTGTCCTCCAGGTCATAACACACGGTGAGTTCATCGCCGCGCAACTCATAGATCGCGCGCATCGTGCGCCCGGCGTGCGGGCCGCTGCGCCCGACGATGTCCATGGTCGCAGGCGTCAGCTCCTCGTTCACGAGATAGCAGCCGCCATCGACCACCTGGTTGCTGCGATCGATGATGCTGTAGCCACCCGCCTCGAGCAGCAGATAACGCACCCGCAGCTCATCCACGGCCACGCGGCTGCCCGCGACGCTGGCTGCGATCGGCACCCACGCACCTTCGAGTTGGTGCCGCGGGCCGTGATCCGTGGACGCGAGCGTAGCCGCCCTCCTCAAACGCGCCGCTGCTTCTTCAGCTCGGCCTCCACGATCGGGTGGACGAACTTACTCACATCGCCGCCCAGCACGGCGATCTCGCGCACCAGGGTCGAGGAGATGAAGGTGAAGTGCTCCTGCGGCGTGAGGAACACGGTCTCGAAGTTGCGGTCGAGGTGGCGCGACATGTTGGCGAGCTGAAACTCGAACTCGAAATCCGACAGCGCCCGCAAACCCCGCACGATCACCGCGCCGTGGTGCTGGCGCGCAAAATCGACCGTGAGCCCCGAGTAGCCGAGCACCTGCACGTTGGTGAGGTCGCTCAGCACGCGCCGCGCCAGCTCGACGCGCAGGTCCAGCGGGAACATCGGTGTCTTGTGGGTGTTGGCCGCGATCGCGACGATCACCTGGTCGAAAATGCCGGCCGCGCGCCGCACCAGGTCGTGGTGGCCGTTGGTGATGGGATCGAAGGTGCCCGGATAGACGGCGTTGCGTTTCATGCGGTGTCCGGTGCTCTACGGCGCAGGGTGCGCGAACAGATGATAACCGACCTCGCCGGCCTGCTTCGTCTTGAGCGGCCGCCACGACGCCGGCAGCGGCGGCAGGCCTGCGCGGGCCGCGCACTCCACGTAGATCAGCGCCCCGGAGCCAAGCCAGTGGCGCTCCTCGAGCATCCGCGCCGCCTCGCTCAGCAGCTCCGAGCCGAAGGGCGGATCCAGAAACACCAGGTCGTACGGGCGCGCCTCGCCGGCGAGGTAGCGCAGGGCGTCGGCGCGCTCGACCCGGGCGTCGCCGGCCTGCCATTCGCTGAGCCGCGCGCGCAGCTCGCGCACCGCCGCCTCATCGTGCTCGACAAACGTCACATGGGATGCGCCGCGCGACAGCGCCTCGAGCCCGAGGGCCCCGCTGCCGGCGAACAGGTCCAGGGCACGCGCTCCGGGCGTGCGCGCGCCCAGCCAGTTGAAGAGCGTCTCGCGCACGCGGTCGGGGGTCGGTCGGATGGCGGCGGACGCCGGGAAGCGCAGCTTTCTGCCACGCCATGTTCCCCCGATGATGCGCAGCACGCGCGCCCGGCCGGCGCGCCTCACTGGCACGGCCGCGCGGCTGCCTGACTTGCCAGCGGACATTGCCGCACCTTGCCACTGTTCTTGCCGTGAGCGTACTCTAGCCTGCCTCGTCCAGAAGCGCTCAAACAGCACCGGCGGGAGGGGTCACGGCCGGTGAGCCACGGCACAAGAAATGCGGACCGCCGCCGCGCCCGTCTCAGGGTGCGCGCCCGAGGCGGTCAGGAGTTCGAGGGATATGGAAAAACTCATCGCCGCCGCAGTGATCTCGGTTGCGTTGCTCGTCGGTGGTTGTTCGGGCGGCGGTTACGGTACCGTCGGCACGGCGAACCTCACCGCCTTCAACGGCAACCCGGGAGGCTCGACACCCCCCACGCAACCCTCCGCCAGCACGGCACTGTTTCATCCCGCGGCGGGCCTGCTGCCGTACCCGACCGACCTGTATTTTGCGGGCTCGACCGACGGCACCCTGAATATCCAGCCGGCCAATGCGCTGATCCCCAACCAGGCGGCGGTGAATGCGCTGGATGGCTTCTCGACCACCGCGGTGATTCGTGAGCGCTTCGGCGGCGCGCTGAATCCGGCGTCGTTCACCGCCGCCTCGGTGATCGTCTTGCCGGTGACGACCGACAACCTCACCAAGGCGACCACCAACGTACTCGGCGCGCCGCTCGTTCCCGGCACCGACTACACCGCCGCGCTCGCCACCGACACCGGTGTCGGGCCCACGATCCTGGAAATCACACCGCTCCATCCGCTGCTGCCGAGCACCTGCATCAGCGGCGGCATATTCCTCGGGCCGAACTGCACCAGCGGCACCGGTTACCTCGTGATCCTCACGAACGGCATCACCGACATCTCGGGCAATCCCGCGGTGCCCGACAGCGACTACGCCGCTATCCGGACTGCAGTGCTGAGCAACCCGAAGTGCCCGAGCATCACCGATCCGACGCTGAACGCCATCTGCCAGCTCACCGGCGCGCACCTCGCGATTGCCGTGCAGGCGCTGCACCTGAACCCGGCCAACATCGTGCTCACCTTCAGTTTCACAACCGAGTCGACCGCCGACACGCTCGAACTGCTCCGGGCAACGACCCTGGCCCATCCGGCCGAGCCGATCAAGGTGCAACCTACCGGGCTCACGACACACACCGTCAACCCACTGCTGCCCGGACTTGCGGACGTGTACGTCGGTACGCTCGACATCCCCTATTACCTGAGCAAGAGCGCACCGCTGACCGGATATTGGAATGCGCCGCCATTCCCGCTGGATACGACCAGCACGTTCGTGACGCGCTTCAACCCGCTGCCGGTCGCGACCGAGACGCTGAAGATACCGGTGCTCGTTACGGTGCCGAACGCGACCTCAGGTCACACGGCGCCGGGCGGCGGCTGGCCGGTGTTGATCTTCCAGCACGGCATCACCCGCAACCGCGAGGACATGTTCGCGCTGGCGGACTCGTTCGCCCAGGGCGGCTTGGTGGTGGTCGCGATCGACCTGCCGCTGCACGGCATCACGACGCCCTTCAACCCGGCTGACCCAACGACCGTTTTCTACGCCTCCGGCAACAATCCCTTCTATCAAGGTCTGGGGCTGCCCGCGAGCGGCTCCATCGAGCGCACGTTCGACCTGGACGTCGAGAACAACGCCAGCGGCGCCGCCGGGCCCGACGGCGTGATCGACCCTTCGGGTTCTCACTTCCTCAACCTGACGAGTTTTCTGACCTCGCGCGACAATCTGCGCGAGGGCGTGGCGGACCTGATCACGCTCGCGCACGCGCTGCCCGCGCTCAACGTGCCGGGCGGCGTCAATGCCGGCTCGATTCACTACCTCGGGCATTCGCTCGGCGCCATCGAGGGCGGCACGTTCCTCGCCGTCGTCCCGAACGCGCTGGTCGGCAGCGGGACGCTCGCCATGCCGGGGGGTAACCTCACGCAGCTGCTGCTGCACTCCCCGGCATTCCTGCCGCAGATCAATGCCGGCCTCGCCGCGCAGGGTGTGATAGCCGGCACGACGCTGTACGCGCAATTCTTCCGCGACGGACAGAGCGTGATTGACGCCGGCGATCCGATTAACTACTTCCCGCTCGCCACCCTGCAGCACCCGATCCACCTCATCCAGGTGGTGGGTGGCGCCACCATGGCGGCCGGCGGGGCGTTTCCCTCCGATCAGGTCGTCCCCAACTCCGCCACGCAGCGCCTGATCGATGTGGGCGGCCTCACCCAGGTGCATCCGCCGGGCGCGGCGGGGATCACGCCGCTGGAGGTCTTCGTGAACTTCACCGCCGGCTCGCACGGGTCAATTCTCGATCCGACGTGCGGGGTGCCCGCCGGAGGGACCCCGGAGCCGTCGTGCGCGGCGGCCACCACGGAGATGCAGACCGAATCCGTCGCCTTCGCGCTGACAAACGGCACGCAGCTCCCGGTTTCCGCGCTGGCGCCCGTCCAGTAGCCGCGCGCGAAATGCGGTGATTGCGACGCCAGGGGCGGCCGATCGGCCGCCCTTCTTCTTTGCCCTACAATGCCGGGACCATGTTCCGACGCGTACCCGAGCACGCTACAGCGAGCGCCGACGAGCGTCCCGGCTTCGTCGCCCGAGTGCGCAATCGCCTGAACCGCGGCAACTCCTGGCTCACCTGCGATCTCACCGACCTCTTCAAGGGCCGCCAGATCGATGCGGCGATCCTGGAGGAGCTCGAGACGCGCCTCATCACGGCGGATGTGGGTGTGGAGGCGACCGAGCGCATCCTCACCGGTCTGCGCACGCGCGTCGCGCGCCAGGAGCTCACGGATGTGGGCGCGCTGATCGGCGCGCTGCGAGGCTGCATCGTGGAGATTCTCGCCCCCTGCGCGCAACCGTTACGTATCGATGCGGCTCACCACCCGTTCGTGATTCTGGTAGTGGGCGTCAACGGCTCGGGCAAGACCACGACCATCGGCAAGCTCGCGCGGCGCTGTGCCGCCGAGGGCTTGAGTGTGCTGCTCGCCGCCGGGGATACCTTTCGCGCCGCCGCGATCGAGCAGCTCGAGGTGTGGGCGCAGCGCACCGGCGCGGCGTTCGCGGCGCAGCTGCCGGGCGCGGATCCGGGAGCGGTGGTCTTCGACGCCTTGCAGGCAGCGCGCGCGCGCGGGATCGACGTCATGCTCGCGGACACGGCCGGGCGCTTGCATAGCCAGTCGCACCTGATGGAGGAGCTCAAAAAGATCAGGCGCGTGATCCAGCGTGTCGACCCGACGGCTCCCCACGAGGTGCTGCTGGTGCTCGATGCCAACCAGGGGCAGAACGCGCTCGCCCAGGCGCAGCAGTTCCATGAGGCGGTGGGCGTGACGGGACTGGTGCTGACCAAGCTCGACGGCACCGCCAGGGGCGGCATTGTGGTCGCCATCGCGCAGCAGCTGCGGATCCCGATCCGTTTCATCGGCGTCGGCGAAAGTCCCGAGGACTTCGGCGAGTTTGACGCCGCAGCCTTTGCCGCGGCGCTGGTCGAGGGGCCGCAGGCGGTCTCGGCCGCCGCCGGCCAGGCGGGCACGGCATGATCAGTTTCGACCGGGTGAGCAAACGCTACGCCAGCGGGCGCGAGGCGCTCACCAACGTCAGCTTCAACATCCACAACGGCGAGATGGTGTTCCTCACCGGCCGCTCCGGTGCCGGCAAGAGCACGGTGCTCAAGCTCATCGCGCTGCTCGAGCGCCCGACGCGTGGCAACGTGGTAGTGCACGGCCGCAACACCCGTACCCTCAAAGGGCGGCATATCGCGGCGTTCCGGCGCCGCATCGGCGTGGTGTTCCAGGACCACCGGCTGCTCGCCGACCGGCCGGTGTTCGACAACGTCGCCCTGCCGCTGGCCGTGGCGGCCACGCCGCTGAAGGAAATCGACAAGCGCGTACGCGCCGCCCTCGACCAGGTGGGACTGCTCGGCATGGAGCGCGCGCTGCCGCTCGAATTGTCGGTCGGCGAGCAGCAGCGCGTCGGCATCGCACGCGCGGTGGTGAGCAAGCCCCCCCTGCTGATCGCGGATGAGCCCACCGGCAATCTCGACCCGGACCTGTCGCTCGAGGTCATGCGCCTGTTCAGACGCTTCCAGGATGTCGGCGTGACGGTGGTGGTCGCGACCCATGATCTGCACATCGTGCGCGAGTTCGGCCAGCGGGTGATCGTGCTCGAGAACGGCCAGGTGCATGGCGATGCGACCGACTCGCTGCCCTCCGTGGTGGCCACGCGATGAGCCTCGGGGTCGCCGGCGCCCGCCATCTGCAGGCGCTGCTCGGTTCGCTCGGCAGGCTCGCGCGCAGCCCGCTCTCGACGCTGCTGACGCTGCTGGTGATCGCGCTCGCGCTCGCGCTGCCCACGAGCCTGCGGCTGTTCGTAACCAATGCGCAGCTCGCCACCGGCAACTTCGCCAACGCCGTCGATGTGTCGGTGTACCTGAAGACCGACGTGCCGCTCGCCAAGGCGCAGCAGCTGGCGCAGGCCGCCGGGCAGCGCGCCGACGTGGCTGAAGTGACCGTGATTGCGGCAGACAAGGGACTCGAGGACTTCCGCACCTACTCGGGATTCGGGGAGGCGCTGCAGGCGCTCAAGGAGAATCCGCTGCCACACGTGCTGCACGTGCGACCCAAGGCCACGGACAGTTCCGCCGCGGCGCTCGAGTCGCTGCGCCGTTACTTCAGCGCCTGGCCCGAGGTGGATCTGGTGCAGGTCGACTCCGAATGGGTCATGCGCTTCAACGCCATTCTCGAGGTGTTGCAGCGGCTGCTGCTGATTGCCGCGGCGCTCCTCGGCCTGGGAGTGCTGGCGGTCATCGGCAACACCATCCGCCTCGAGATCCAGGGGCGCCGTGCGGAAATCGAAGTGACCAAGCTTGTGGGCGGATCCAACTCGTTCGTGCGTCGCCCGTTCCTGTACACCGGAGTGCTGTATGGACTGGGCGGCGCGCTGCTCGCGTGGGGGATCGTCGCGATCGCGGTCGCCGTGGTCGGCGAGCCGGTGGCGACCCTCGCCAGGCTCTACGGCGGCCGCTACGTGCTGCGCGGCCCGTCGCGCGATGACATCGGAATTCTGCTCGGCGCCGGGGCGGCGCTCGGGTGGCTGGGTGCGTGGATCTCGGCCGCGCGGCACTTGCGCAGCATCGAGCCGCGCGCCTAAAGCGCTGGGAGCGGCGTGGGTGTCAGGTGATCGCCGGTGCTGCCGTGGCGAGCGCCAGGAGCGTCGCCTCCAGCCATTTGCGGATGCGGCGCGCGTCGGCCACGCGGGTGTGCTTGCCGAAGGAATTCAGCAGCACGATCACCACGGTGCGGTCCTCGATCAGTGTCTGCATCACCAGGCAGCGGCCGGCCCGCGAGATGTAGCCGGTCTTCTGCACTTCGATATTCCAGTCCGGCCGGCTCACCAGCGAGTCGGTGTTCACGTACCGCATCGTGCGCCGGCCGACCCGTACCTCGTAGCGGCTGTCGGTGGAGTAGTCGTGGATCAGGGGGACCTTGGCCGCGGCCATCACCAGCTTGGACAGATCCTCGGGACTGGCGACGTTCTGGTCTGACAGGCCGGTCGGCTCCACGAAGTGGGCATTCGTCATGCCGAGCTCGCGGGCCTTGGCGTTCATGGCGTCCACGCACGCGACCAGTCCACCGGGATAGTTGCGACCGAGGGCGTGCGCAGCGCGGTTTTCCGAGGACATCAACGCCAGGTGCAGCAGGTCGCCACGCGACAGCGTGGTTCCGAAAGCGAGGCGCGAGACCACGCGACTGCGCTGCCTGCCGTCCTCGGGGGTGATCTCGAGCGGCTCATCGAGCGGCTGCGCGGCGTCCATGACCACGAGCGCGGTCATGAGCTTGGTGATCGAGGCGATGGGCAGGGCGATGTCCGAGCGGCGCGAATACAGCACCGAGGAGTGTGTGGTGTCCAGAACCAGAGCGGCGCTCGAGCGCAGCGCGGGCGCCGCGAGCGAGGCGCGGCCGGCGTACTTCAGGTGTACCGGCACCGCCGTGCCGCCGGATAGGGCGGCGGCGTGGGAGGCTGCAGCGGCAAGCAGCAGGCCGGCGAATGCCGTGGCCGGCAAACCCAGCTTCATCGACTGCCGTAGCTGCGCTGTCTTTTTCATGAGGCTATCAAACCATCCCCTATGTCGCCGATACGTGACGGATTCTCAGGTTTGCGCGCCGGACCCACCGGGTAGGTATTTTCCCTCACGTCCCAACTGACATAACACCCGGGGCGCGTGACGCACTCCACATGCCTCGCGCCGCCGCTGCGCTAGCGCGGCCACAACCATCCGAATGTTCCCGCCGTGAGCAGGGCGTAGATCAGGCCGTCGAGGCACCCCTTGAGCGTCAGGCGCCATGAGCGCCGGTACCAGATGGACAGCTCGCACAGCGCCAGCGAATAGGCGATGAACGTAGTCGCGCCCACGATCTGGAACACGTGGCGGTAGGGGGTGCCGAACGGCAAGGTCCGGCTGGCGATGTACGCCACGAAAATTCCGACCACGATCAGGAACACGAACCACTGCGCCAGGGGTCGGCTCATGGAAATCGGGCCGTTGGGCATCACGGTCAGCACGGCCACCGGACCTTGCTTCATTTTTTCGATGAACTCGGGCGACTTCATCTCCTGCATGCCGGCGGCGCGCGGGATGAAGTAATCGCCCGGTGGGATGGCGAACGGCCGCAGGGCATTGAGCAGGTCCGCCTCCCTGGGCACCTTGGGGAAGTCGCTCTTGTGCCAGAGCGGGGTCATGTGGATCACCGAGCTCGCCAGAAACACGATCACCGCCGAGAGCAGGATCGGCAGCCACAGCGACAGCAGACTGATCATGGAGAATCCCCTCTGTTCTTATGTCTTATGGGCGGTGCCGGGAGCGAACTTTAACCAAACGCGCCCGCGTGACCAAATGCCGCGAGGCTGATGCCCCCATCGGGGCGCTCACAGAGCCTTAAGCGCGGCCGGAGACTCCCGATTCGGGCTGGCGCCCACCCCCTCGGAAGGGGCATTTCGCTGGGGTCTGGGCTGAGCGCAAGCTACTGTTTGACAAGCCCAAACGCCGACCCCCCCCGTGGAACTCCCCGGGGGTTTAGCACTCTAACGGTTCGACTGCTAGAATGCCTATCCAACCCACCGGAGATCTCATGTCCGCAGGTACAGGTACCGCATTGGTTACCCGCCTCGGCGACCAGGCTTTGGCCGGTCCGCTGGGAAGTCTCGACGCTTACCTCGAGCGGGTGAGCCGTATTCCCGTCCTCTCGCGCGAGGAGGAACGCGCGCTCGCCGAGCGCTTCCGCTCAGCCGGCGACCTCGCCGCCGCGCGGCATCTGGTGCTGTCGCACCTGAGGTTCGTGGTGCACATTGCCCGCGGCTACAGCGGCTACGGACTGCCGATCGGTGACCTCATCCAGGAGGGCAACGTCGGCCTCATGAAGGCGGTCAAGCGCTTCGATCCCACCCTCAACGTACGGCTGGTGTCGTTCGCGGTCCACTGGATTCGCGCCGAGATTCACGAGTACGTGCTGCGTAACTGGCGGCTGGTCAAGATCGCCACCACCAAGGCGCAGCGCAAGCTGTTCTTCAACCTGCGCCGCCTGAAAAAGAACCTGACCTGGCTGTCGGCGGAGGAAACCGCCGCCGTGGCGCGTGACCTGGGCGTGACCGTGGCCGAAGTCACCGAGATGGAGAAGCGGCTCGCGGCGCGCGACCTGTCGTTCGATCCGGCGCCGGACGCCGACGACGAGGAAACCTACAGCCCGGCGGCGTATCTGCCCGCCCCGGATGCCGATCCCGCCGGGCAGGTGGAAGACGCGGAAAGCGCCGACGACTCCACGGATCGCCTGCACGGTGCGCTGGGCGGCCTCGATGAGCGCAGCCGCGACATCGTGCAGCGGCGCTGGATGTCGGAAAACAAGGCCACCCTGCACCAGCTCGCCGACAAGTACGGCGTGTCGGCGGAGCGCATCCGCCAGATCGAGTCGAGCGCGCTCGGCAAGCTTCGCGGGCTGATGGCCGCCTGAAGCGCCGCCCCGGGCGTATTGGGTTGCGAGGCGCACGCGCCGCGGGTAGCGTTCCGCGCATGCGCAGCGTGAGCGACTGGCTCGGCGAGTACGGGGTGAGCCACCAGAATCCCGTCAACAAGCTGCTGCACTGGATCTGCGTACCGCCCATCGTGCTGGCGGTGATGGGCCTCTTGTGGTCGGCGCCGGTACCGGCGGCGTTTGCGGAGGTCTCGCCATGGCTCAACTGGGCGACGCTCGCAGCCGCGGCGGCGCTCGTTTATTACCTGGTGCTCTCCCCGGCGCTCGCCGTGGGAGTGCTGATCGCCTTCATCGTGCTGTTGTGGATCACGCAGCGGCTCGCGCAGCTGCCGTGGCCGCTGTGGATCACGTCGGTGGTGATTTTCGTCGTCGCCTGGATCGGGCAGTTCGTGGGCCACGCGGTGGAAGGCAGGCGTCCGTCGTTCTTCAAGGACCTGCAGTTCCTGATGATCGGTCCGTTGTGGCTGCTGGCCGCGGCCTATCGCCGCTTCAGCGTGCCGTACTGAAGAGCGCCGCGAATCTTTAGTTGAGCGCGCTGCCGTCCGCCGCCGCCCTCACCGCCGCAGCCACCTGTTCGTGAAGAGCCTTGTCGAGCGGGTCGGGGACCAGCTCGTCCCCGCGCGCGTGCTCGGCGATTGCGTTGGCCGCGGCCATCAGCATCGCATCCGAGAAGCGCCGCGCGCGCGCCTCGAGTGCGCCTTTGAACAGTCCCGGGAAGGCCAGCACGTTGTTGATGCCCTTGCCGTCGACGGCGAAAGCGGCGCCCTGTTCGCGCGCCACCAGCGGCTCGATTTCCGGATCCGGGTTCGACAGCGCGAAAATCACCTGACCCTTCCTCACCCACTGCGGCTTGATGAGGCCTTTGACGCCGGTGGTGGCGATCACGATGTCCGCGCGCTGCATGAGCGACTCGAGCGTCACGCCCTCGCCGCCCGAGGCGATGAGCCGCGTCACGGCGTTCGGATTGCGGTCGGTGCCGAGCACGCGCTGCACGCCAAAGGCACGCAGCAGGCGCACGATGCCGCTGCCGGCGGCTCCGAGGCCGATCTGCCCGACGGTGCTCTGGCACAGGTCGACACCCGAGCGGCGCGCGGCGTTGATGAGGGCGGCGAGCGTGACCACCGCGGTGCCGTGCTGGTCGTCGTGTAGCACCGGCTTCTGCAGGCGCGCCTGCAGCAGAGCTTCGATTTCAAAACACTCGGGAGCGGCGAAGTCCTCGAGCTGGATGGCGCCGAAAGAAGTCTCGATCCCCGCGACGATGTCCGCGACGCGCGCCGGCTGCGTCTCGTTGATCAGGATCGGCACGCCGTTGATGCCGACCAGGTCCGCAAACAGCGCTGCCTTCCCCTCCATGACCGGAAGTCCCGCGAGCGCACCGATATTGCCCAAACCCAAGACCGCCGTGCCGTTGGTGACAATGGCCACCGTGTGGCCGAGCGCGGTGAACTCCAGCGCCGCCTGCGGATCCTTCTGGATGGCAAGGCACACGCGCGCCACGCCCGGCGTGTAGACATCGCGCAGCACCTGCCGGGTATTGATCGGCAGGCTCGCCACGGTGCGGATCTTGCCGCCGCGATGGCGATTGAACACCCGGTCCGACTTGCCGACGAAGCGCGCGGTCGGCAGTTGCCCGATGCGCTCATACAGCGAGCGGTCCGCTTCCTCGTCCATCTCGAGCGTGATCTCCCAGAGTGTGCGGCCCTGGTCGCGCCGCAGCGTGGTCAGGTGCTCGATGGCGAGTCCCGCATCCGCGATCACCTGCAGCACTTTCGCGAGGCTCCCGGGCTGGTGGAGGGTCTCGACCAGGAGAATTTCCGGGATCTTCATGCCGCAAGCCTGCACCAAGGCCCGCCGTGATTCCACCTGCGGCAGATGCGGATGTCGCGTGCCCCCGATACCCGCTATCATGCGCGCCCCCGACGGGGAGCCCCCTTCCTGAGGAGAGCACCGTGGCTAAAGCCGCCGGTTCCACCCCTGACGCCGGCGACACGGCACGCGCCGCGATCGACCCGCTGGACCTGTACGCAGTGCGCGCCGCGCTCTCGGACGAGGAGCGCCTGGTGCAGGAGTCGGTCGCGCGGCTGGTCGATGCCGAAGTCCTGCCCCTCATCCAGCGCTGCTTCGAGGAGCACCGCTTTCCGAAAGAATTGGTCCCCCATCTCGCCTCCCTGGGGCTGCTCGGCTCCTCACTGACCGGTTACGGCTGCGCGGGACTGAATGCGGTCTGCTACGGCCTGATCTGCCAGGAACTGGAGCGTGGGGATTCCGGCATCCGCAGCTTCGTCTCGGTGCAGTCGTCCTTGTGCATGTACCCGATCTGGGCCTTCGGCTCCGAGGAGCAGAAGCTCAGGTACCTGCCC
>Ga0210394_10000718_pt1 | contig 63507 bp, 51 predicted proteins | sample IncBWC12MmetaG_FD_160121 | JGI IMG/M metagenome (GOLD analysis project Ga0210394, IMG submission 160121) | Forest soil microbial communities from Barre Woods Harvard Forest LTER site, Petersham, Massachusetts, United States - Inc-BW-C-12-M | ecosystem: Environmental > Terrestrial > Soil >...
CCCGATTGCCGGCGCGGTCAAAATCGTGGGCGCCGCCGAAGTCAAACTTCAGGTCCTTCAGCGGTACCGCATGTTGCCGGAAGCCGGCATTCCAGTCTGCCGCCGCGTTCTTGCCCCGAAAAATGTAGGGAGCGAAGTCCTCGACAATGACGAGTCCTTCGTCCACGAAGACGGAAGGCATAGCCGCGCCCTCCACGTGCGCCATATAACTCGCGAGGGCTGTGACCGGCGCCATCATGGCTTTGTCGGGAGCATCACTCTGCTGCGCCGGCTGCGTCTGCGCAGCCACCAGCAATGCAGACAAGAAGGCAAAAAGCGAGAAGAACATTCGGATGCAACGCGTGACTCTCATGGGCGACTCCTCGAAAACCGCAACAGTATCCCCGTCATAGCGCGTTCTTTGCGCTATGGTGGGGATTTTCGGATCATCGGGCGGCTGACCTCAGGCGCTAAAGCGCGAACCTCATTCTGCGGAGGTTTGCGGCACGACCAAGGTCGCCCTTCCCGAGATGACGCGGTTCAATAATCCGAGGAACTCGTATCTGCGCGGCCGCGCCGAACGCACAAAATGGGAGCCGCTCTCGAAATTTACGGCACCGTAAAGTTCACATTGCTGGTGAGGGTTCCTCCGGGCGTGACCACCACCACGGGGCCGGTAGTGGCGCCGGTGGGCACGGTGGCCGTGATCTCTGAGCTGGACTTAACCTTGAACGTCGTCGCCGCCACGCCATTAAAAGTCACGCTAGTCGCGCCGGTCAGGTTGGTTCCGAGAATAATGATGGACGCTCCCACCGCGCCGGAGTTGGGCAGCGTTTCGACGAACGCGCCCAGTCCAGTCGATAAGCTGAAAGCCGTGCCGAGGCCGGCTGAACCGCCAGCACTGGTCACGCCGAAAAAGACGCCGGTAGTTCGCTGCGCCAGCCCGCCGTACGGGTAGGAACCGTCGGTGCAGCTGCCGCCCTGCGAGCAAAAGGTGTGCAGCGCTGTCACCACGCCTGCCGGGGTCATACTGAAGATCTGGCCGAAGACGTGGATTCCCGGAGCAACCACACCTGCGGTTGTCCCGTAGAGGTTCCCGTCGGTCGCCAGGACCAGCGCGCCCGCGGGATATTGGCCGTCGGTTCCGTTGAAGCTGTGCAGGGTCGTCACTTGGCCTGCCGGGGTGACCGAGAAGAAGGTGCCAAGGTTGTTGGTTCCACCCTGGTTGGTTGTGCCGTAAAAGATCAACCCGGGCTCTGGTTGCGGTGTCAGCGCCGCCTGGGGATTCGCCCCGTCTGTTCCGTTGAAGCTGTGCAGCGTCGTCAGCGTGCCTGCCGGGGTGACCGAGAAGAAGGTGCCCAGGTTGTTCGTTCCGCCCTGGTTGGTGGTGCCGTAAAAGATCAACCCGGGCTCCGGTTGCGGTTGCAGCACCGCCTGGGGATTCGCGCCGTCCGTTCCGTTGAAGCTGTGCAGCGTGGTCACCGCGCCCGTCGCAGTGATCTGGGACACGGTCCCAAGACCATTTGCCCCGCCCTGGGAGGTTACGCAGTAAAAGTTGTTGTCGGTGCCCTCAACACACGGAACCGGGGGAAACTGGCCATCCGCTCCGTTGAAGCTGTGCAGAGTCGTCAGCGTGCCCCCCGAGGTGATCTTGAAGAAGGTGCCAAGACCGTTGGTCCCGCCCTGTGAGGTTGTGCCCCAGAAGAATTTGCCGCTGTTGCCCAGAATAACCCCACCCTTGGGGTAGGCGCCGTCGGGGGTGTTGGAGAAACTGTGGAGTATGGTCAGCGTTCCGCCGGGAGTCAACTTAAAGACACTGCCGAAACCATGCGCGCCGCCGTCTTCGGTCGTGCCGTATAAATTCCCGTCCGTGCCTTGAACCAGAGCCACGCTGAGCGGAGTGCTGCCGTTTTGGCCGGTGAAGTTCACCAGAGTCTTGAAGACGTGGATTCCCGGAGGGACCGCGCCGGCAGTTGTCCCATACAAGGTCGTGGCGGGGGGGATCGATTGAGCCTGGAGCAGCGTGGTGTACGCGGTCAAAACTGCGAATGAAAGAACAGACTTGATGAATGTCATGCGCGAGCCTCCCTTAAAACGGAAGCAATTATGCCACCGGACCCCCTGCAATTCAAGGTGAAAGACTTCTCAACCGGCGGTTGACCTAATCCATTCCGTTGTCTATTATAAGCGAACAAAACGCGAATATGCCTAGCCTCTCCCTCTTCACCGACTCCCCACCCAACCTTGTCGGCATCGCCCGCCTCGCCGCCAGCGGAGAATCCATCCGCCTAGGCCACGAGGTCGAGTATCTCACTCTGCCCGTCCGCTCCCTGCTGAACCGCTGCACCGGCTCGCGCATGCCGTTTACCTGGACCATCAATCCCTACCGCGGCTGCGAATTTGCCTGCAAGTACTGCTATGCCCGCTACACCCACGAGTTCATGGAGCTGCGCGACGGCGCCGCCTTCGAGCAGAAGATCTTCGTCAAACAGCACGCCGCCGATCTGCTCCGGCAGGAATTGCGCCAGGTGAAGCCGGGCGAGCAGATTGCGCTTGGCACCGCAACCGATCCCTATCAGCCCGCCGAGCGCCGTTACGAAGTCACGCGTGCCATTCTGGAGGAATTCACTCGTCACCGCGGGCTGGAGCTCGGCATTGTGACGAAATCCGATCTCGTTCTCCGCGACATCGAACTGCTTCGCGAGATCGGCAACAAGAACCGTTTATTCATGAATGTGACCGTCACGACGCTGAAGACCGGTCTGGCCCGCATTCTTGAGCCGCGCGCCCCTCGTCCCGATCTGCGATTGGAAGCAGTCCGCGCGCTGAACCAAGCCGGAATCAATGCCGGCGTGATCTGCGCCCCAGTCGTTCCCGGCATCACCGATTCGCCCCGCGATCTCGAAGCCCTGGTCCGCGCCACGGCGGAAGCTGGCGGTAAATACATATTCGCCAATCCGCTATTTCTCAAACCCTGCTCAGCGGCGGTTTTCCTGCCGTTTCTTGAGAAAGAATTTCCAGAGCTGGTGGAAAGCTATCGCAAGCGATACAGCGAACGCGCTTTCCTTCCCGCGGCCTACGGCAAGAGGCTCTCTCAGCTCATGGCGCGCCTGCGGGAGAAGTACGGTATCCGCAATGACTACGACCGTTACAGCCGGAGAAGCCATCCTGTGCCCGCTTCTGAAGAAGCGGACCAGATGAATCTCTTCTGACCCCCCGCAGCGTCCAGCACTCCTTTGTGTCCCTTCAGGCAGGCAGCTACAATCATTACGCCATGACATCGGCAATCAGCCGCGCCCCAGCCGTTGCGCCGCTCCGGCGAACCGGCGTTGCCTGGCGCTACGTTCTGTTGGCAATCATTTTCGCGGTTGCGGCGGCCTATCAGACTGGTCAGACCCTCGACATCATTCACGGGCTGAAAGTTTCAATACCCTACTTTGCCATGCAGGATGCCGGCCCACGAGTAGAGGGGGTAAAGCCACACACCGAGGCAGATGGACTTAGGCGCGGCGACATCGTGATCGCAATCAACGGCCGTCCAAACACCGGTGGGGCGGTGCTGGCACAGGAAGAAGTTAAGGCGACGCCAGGCACTGACCTGGTTCTGACCGTTTCCGAGCCTAATCGCGAATCGGGCCAGGAGCAGGTGCGCACAATCTATTTGCCAGTCACTCGTGCGTCGAGAAAAATCAGCGAGAGCGCGGTGCCCATTGTGCTTCTGATCATCATTCCGGCCATCTGCATAATCCTGGGTTGCTGGGTGGTGCTGGTGCGGCCTCGCGACCGGCTGGCATGGCTGCTTCTTGCCTTGCTGTTGGGCTTCACCCAGCTTTTCGGGGAGCGCGACACACAAGCCTGGCCCCCCATCATCCGTGAAGCGGCCATGTCCTACCACATCGCTCTGGCGACGTCGTGGCCGATTTTCATGTTCTTGTTTGGTTTCTACTTCCCTGAGCCGTTTCCGGAAGGCAATCGCGTACGACGATGGTTGAAGCCGGTTTGGTGGTTGGTGCTTGTCCCTGTGGCAGCCTCAGGCGTGGTTGAGGTCGCGGTACTGGCCGGGCAGATCAGCAGCTACTCCGGCGTAGCACCGCTCTATCGCGCGGCTTCGCCCCTCGAAACCGCGGGTGAGGTTCTCAGCTATCTGGCGGTGAGCGGCTTCTTCTGTTTCATCTTTATGAAGTCCGCCGGGTACTCTCAGTTGGCGCCCGATGCCCGTCGCCGGCTCCGATTGCTGTATTGGGGAACCACGGTCGCCATGACGCCGGCGCTCGCGCTCGCCATCACAGCAGCGGTATTGCGGAGGCCGTTCGAGCTTTTTCCTGAGTGGATTACGTATCCGGCGCTCTTCATGCTGGTGCTATTCCCCTTGACTCTTGCGTACGTGATTGTGGTTCAACGCGCGATGGATGTGCGCGTCGTTCTTCGGCAAGGCTTGCAATACGGATTGGCAAAGGGCGGCATCCGCGTCATGCAATTCATTGTGAGCGGCCTCGTGGTTCTGGCCGCCTTCGCCATGGCAACCCAAGCCACTCGCGACCGTCCTCAAAAGCTCATAGTGATCTTCCTGGGAGTAACCGCCATCTTCACTGTTCGCCGGGGCGCGGAGAAGCTTCGTACCTGGACCGACCGCCGCTTTTTTCGCGAAGCTTATGACGCCGAGCGGGTGCTCAGTGAACTCAGCGATAACGTGCGCAGCATCGTGGAGACCCGGCCTTTGATCGAGACTGTCGCCGGACGCATCTCCGAGACCCTGCATATTCCGCACATTGCGGTTTTGCTGGGCAGCTCCGGACCCTTCCGTCCGGCGTATGCTCTGGGCTACGGCACGCCTCCAGATGTGATCTTCCCGCTCGGCGGCGGCACGGTGAAGGCACTTGAAAAACAGAAAGAGCCGGCCCGGGTTTACCTCGACGACCCCGAGTCGTGGTTGTACCGTGATCCGGCAGTGAGTGAAAAAGACCGCGCCAGTCTCGCCCAGCTCGATGCCGAACTGTTGCTTCCCTTGAGCGCGCGCGATAAATTGCTGGGATTTATCAGCCTGGGGCCCAAGCGCTCGGATGAGCCTTACTCCAGTGCCGATGTCCGCCTGCTTAAGTCGGTGGCGGCTCAAACCGGCTTAGCTTTGGAAAATGCCCGTTTGATGTCTGCCATCGCCGATGAAGTGGCTCAACGCGAGGTCCTCAACCGGGAAGTCGAAATTGCCCGCGAAGTCCAGGAGCGGCTTTTCCCGCAGAAATTTCCGCTGATTTCTGGGATTGATTACGCGGGAGCGTGCCGCCCCGCGCTGGGTGTCGGCGGCGATTACTACGACTTTTTAGCTTTGCCCGGAGGCCAGCTCGGCATCGCAGTTGGCGACGTGTCCGGTAAGGGCATCGCCGCTGCGTTGATGATGGCGAGTTTGCAGGCTTCTCTGCGCGGTGAGGCCACGCGCGCTCCGGCAAACCTGGCGGTGCTGATCAGCAACGTAAATCGCCAGGTATTTGAAACCTCTTCTTCCAACCGCTACGCTACATTTTTCTACGCGCAATACAATCCTGCGACGCGCCAACTTACCTACGTCAATGCCGGCCACAATCCACCCATGCTGTTTCATGGTTCGGATGGCGCATGGCAGGTTACACGGCTGGAGACCGGCGGAACTGTTGTGGGTTTGCTCGAGAGCTCTCCCTACCAGCAGGCTTCCTTGACCATCGCTCCGGGAGACATTTTTGTCGCCTTTACTGACGGCATCAGCGAAGCCATGAACAACGCCGACGAGGAGTGGGGCGAGGACCAACTGGCCGAAACCATAAAAGCTTGTGACGGCCTGACCCCTTCCGAAATTATTGCGCGTGTCATGCAAACCGCTGACACATTTGTCGCCGGAGCCAAGCAGCACGACGACATGACTCTGGTCGTACTCCGCTCCCAACCGGAGCGTCTATAATGTCTGCTCTTGCAGATTTGCCATGCCCCCGCCCACTCCCCAAGCCGCGCCTGCACCACTGCCGACCGCTGCTGCTAAGAAGCTCGGGTTCTTCGCAAGCCTCGAGGTCTTCTGGCATCGTGTAACCGAGGGTCTCGAATTAAGCCAACTTTGGAAGCAGTTCCACGCCGATGCCCGCGCCAGCTACCGGCTGTACCGCCGCGACTTTGATGCGCGATCGCCGCGCGAACCCCGCCGCCACCACCTCCTGCACACCGCCCAGGAGGTGGTCTGGGCCATCCTGGAAAAACTGACTCCGGCGCGGCGTGTGCTTCTGCTGCTGGGACTCTTATTCCTGATATTTCCCAGTTTCAGTTCTACTTCCCACGACAGTTCAGGAGAGATTCAAGCCACTGAAGTCAACTTCCATTTCCTTGCGGGGGTTTTGCTCTTCATCGTGCTGATGCTCGAAATTGCCGACCGCGTCGTGATGAAGCGCGATCTCGAGATCGCGCGCGACATTCAGAAATGGCTGCTTCCTGCAACTCCGCCCCAGGTTCCCGGGTTAGCCATCGCGTTCGCCATGCGTCCCGCCAACACGGTTGCCGGAGATTTTTACGATGTTTTCGCGCGTCCGTCGGACGGCGGCCAGCCTCGCTTCCTCGTTGCGGTTGCTGATGTCGCCGGAAAAAGCATTCCCGCTGCCCTGCTGATGGCCACGTTTCAGGCCAGCCTGAAAACTCTTTCTGAAACATCTGCGCCGCTGCCCGAACTTGTCACGGGCATGAACCACTATGCCTGCACCAACAGTCAAAGCGGCCTCCGTTTCACCACTGCATTCATGGCCGAGTTCGATCCGCCGAGCCGAACCCTGACGTACATCAACGCCGGTCATAACGCGCCCATTTTGCGGCGCAACTCAGGAGCGGTTGAGCGGCTTTCGGTGGGCGGATTGCCGTTAGGCATTCAAGCGGATCGAGCATACGAATCCGGCAAGGTGACTTTGCAATCCGGCGATTGGCTGCTGATTTTTACCGATGGCCTGATCGAAGCGGAGAACTCCCGGGAAGAAGAATACGGTGAATCGAGACTGCTGAACCAACTCCAGAGCGGTGTTGGCTCGAATCCCGACGAACTGCTGCGCCGCATGATGACCGATCTCGACACATTCGTCGGCCCCACCCCGCAACACGATGATGTAACCTGCCTGCTGCTGAAAGTCGCATAGCGTCCATTTAGGGTGTCATCCTGAGCGTAGCGTGGGATTCGCATTGCGAATCCCACGCGGAGTCGAAGGACCCCGTGTTGCCCGCAGCTTTTCCCACCACTGCACTTTACCAAACACCGAGAGAATGCCTTGACCCGCCGGTTCAGGATGACATTGTGGTGGAGACGATTTCTGCGGCGTCAGCTCTCGCCCATTACCTCCGCGTACATCCGATGAAACGAGTGCACGCCTCTCTCCTGCTTCACACTGTAGCGCCCACGATCGTAACTGCGCGATCGCAAATTCTTCTGCACGGTTTCGCAGATGCCCATGTCCTCAATCTGAATCTGGTCGCTGAAGGTCACCGAATCTTTAGCCGCCTTGCTCCCAAGATCCTTCTCCGGCAAGTACCACTCAAAAATCGCCAGCGAGCGCTCCGGCTCAAGCGGCAGAACGATGTTCAACGAAACATTGTCGGGATAGCAGTTGAGCATCCAGTTGGGAAAAATCCAGAAATAATCCGTGGTTAGATCTTCGCGCGCCTGCTGGTAGCGGCGTGGCGCAGCGTCCCCGGTCTGCGCACCACGAATGGGGCTGAACTGGCGCACATGCCGGGCGTAAGGCTCGACGGCGTAGGCGTTGTAGTCCAGTTCCCGATTCAGCCCGGGATGGACGCTGGGCAAGTGGTAGCCCTCAAGATAGTTGTCCACGTAAGTCTTCCAGTTGCACTTCATGTCGTAGGTACGCCGCTCAAACAGCTTCATTCCACGGAAGCCGAAGCGTTCAGCTTGCCCGGGGAGTTCCCCCAAACTTTTTGCCAGCGGCTCAGCATTGGGATCGAGATTGACGAAGACCAGATTGGCCCACTCCTCGGCGCGCACAGGAGAAAGCGAAAAGTATTTGGGATCAAACTCCTGAACATTCTCGAACTCGGGCGCGCTAATCAACGACCCGTCGAGGCCGTAAGTCCATCCGTGATAGCCGCAGCGGAAAAGCTTGCGTGAGCCGCATCCCTCCGCGGGAGGTCCGGCGCGGTGCCGGCAAACATTGTAGAATCCGCGCAACTCGCCCTGCGCACCCCGCACCAGTAGCAATGGTTCACCCTGCAACTCGGCAGTGAAATAATCCCCGGGATTTGCGAGTTGGCTCTGGCGACCCACGACTTGCCAGGTCCGCGAGAATATCTTTTCCTTCTCAGTGGCGAAAACCTCAGGATCTGTATAAAAGTGCGCGGGAAGAGACCAGGCGCGAGAAATATCAGAATCGATGCGCGGCACGGCTTTGAAATTGGAAGTGGGCATAGGCGGACTGGCCATTGTAAAACACGCGTCCGCTTGCCCGGCAGCGGGACTGCACGCACTAAGCTGGTTCGTGAGAAATCGCGCTGTTCCCAGGACGATCCACGGCGGGATTCTCACCAACTGGCCAGCCCCGCATAAGCCGCTGGACGATCGCCTGCCACTGCGGAGAGAAACCATGCGCAGTCAGACTATCTGCGGGCTTAAGCTGCGGTCGAAGATCAAGAGAGCGACGAGTTCGTGCGAAGCCGCCAATCTCCCGGATGTAGAGTGGTGGCCCCACCAGAAGCGCCAGCCGCTGCCGCGGCCGCACTTCTCTGACCTTCCTCGTCAGAGTGGCCGCCTCGTCGGAACTCTCCTGCGCCGCCAGCAAAACCAGATCATACGCATGGGCGGTCCAAAAGCGTTCCGCGTCATCCATGCTGCTCGCTGTGTCAACTTCGACCTCGTGATTCCGCAAGACATTGGTCCGCAGGGTTTGCTTGGCAACATTTGAATCGATCAGCAAGACTTTACGATGATCTGTGTACAGATGCCTCATCTTCATCCCCCGATCTAAGAAGCGGGAACGATTGAATGCTATCGAGGGTAAGTTTCGGGGGTGTTTCGCGGCTGTTAACTTTTCGTGAATTTGATCAGGGCGACGAAGTGCAACGGAAACAGGAGTTGACAGAAGCCCCAATTCACTCGAGGGACGCCAAGGAGTGCGAAGGGAGCTTTCAGGATTTATTTTGTGAGGCCGCTCATCTTACGGGCGCATTGAGGGCGGCGATCAATTCGACAAAGCTTTTCGCCGCCACTGCCTGCTCAATCGCCTCTTTGCGGCTGAACAATTCGCTGGCGTCGCCCAGCAGGTCATGCTGCGACTGATTGTCTCCCGTTAGAATCAGGATGATGAGCTTCGCGGGCTTTCCGTCCCGCGCATCGAAATCAATTCCTTCTTCGGACTTGCCCACGACCACCAGCGGGCGCGTTAGCCCATTCACCCTCGCGTGTGGAATGGCAAGATGATCGTCCCATCCGCTGGAAACAACCTGCTCGCGTTCCGAAACAATCCGCAACAACCTCTCCGGAGCGTTGCTCACCGCATCGGCTGCTAGTTCGCACATTTGTTTCAAAGCGCCCAGCCGGGTCTGGGCTTGAAGTTTCGGCACGAACAGACTGTTGGAAACCACGTCTCTCAGTTTTAGAGCTCTTCGCCGGCTGATCAGAAAGTGCATGGCCGGGGCTGACAACAGCGAGGTAAAAAGCGCCATCACCACCAAAGCCACGAACATTTGCTCCCGGATCAGGCCCGCTTGCAGCGCCAGAATTCCCAGAATCATTTCCATGGCGCCCCGCGCGTTCATCGCCAATCCCACAGCCCATGCCGAGGACCGGTCCATGCCTCCCAACCGTGCGCCCCAGCCCGCCCCCAACAGTTTTCCCACACAAGCCACCGCGATCACGCTTGCCGTCAACCCCAAACTGAAGTTGGAAGCAAAGTTTGTCCGCAGCCCGATGCTGGCGAAAAAGAAAGGCGCGAACACATTGGTCACAATTTCATGGATGGCAAGCGAGGTGCGCTGACGAAGATGCGCGGAATCGCCGATCGCGATCCCGGCAATAAACGCCCCGAAGACCGCATGGATGCCCGCATATTCAGTAAAGGCCGCGGCACTCAGGGTGAGGGTGAAGATGAAGCCCAGCATTCCGCCCGGCCACGTGGTGTGGGCCTGGATAAACGGCAACAATTTGTCAATCAGCCAGCGACCGACAGTCAGCATCAACCCTACAAAGGCCAGCACCAACACGATGGTGTGCTTAATGCCGCCGAGGGAGCGCGCCGCCGGATTCATCAATCCCAGAACGAAGGAGAACAGAATCCATCCCACCAGATCATCGAACATGGCCGACGACATGATCACGGTTCCCATCTCCGTGCGCAGGAGATTGAGGTCCATGAGAATCTTCGCGATCACGGGCAGAGCGGAAATCGAGAGAGCCGTCCCCACAAACAGAGCAAAAATCAGCCGGTCGGCGCCAACCTCCGCCCCCAGGTACTTGGGAAAAATCTCCGCCGCCGCGAAACCCGAAACAAACGGAAAGATCACGCCGAAGAAGCTGACAAAGAGCGCGCTCTTGCCCTGCCGGAAAATGCTTCTCAGGTTGATTTCAAGGCCGGCTGTAAGCAGAAAGAAAACCACTCCCAACGTAGCGACGGTATCGAGCACAACGGGCATCGGGCCAGTGCTGGGAAACAACGCTGCGTAGATACCCGGCCGGTAATGGCCGAGCACGGTGGGACCGAGGAGGATGCCAACGGAAATCTCGCCCAGGATCGACGGCTGGCGGAGCTTCTGCATCAGCTCCCCAGCCAGTTTGGCGCAGCCCAGCAGCGTGGCCAGCGCCAGGAACATCGTCATCACGTCATGTGGACTTAAGTGCGCCATTTGTGAATCAGGACGAAGGGGCAGCGCCTGCAATCAGTCTCATAAGTACATTTGGGAAGGGCACGACTTCAGTCGTGCCGCCCAGAGTCCAGCTGAAGACCGGGCTTTAGCCACTGAGGTCGCTTGTTAGATCGATAAAATCATTCTTGGCAGCGTAAGCCCAAGATTGTAGCTTACTGCTTATTTTGCCGCTGCCCCACTTGCCGGAGCCTCAACACCGTGAGCCTGGAAGAGAGCCAGATTCTCCGCCTTCCAACGCATCGCCGCAAAAATACGGTTGCGCCCGCTGGGGTGGTCATAAAATATCCATTCTTCCACCGGCCCCGGACTCATCTTGCGATACTCTCCCAAATGAATCGCCGCCTGCGCGAAACCATCCGGCTGGCGGCTGGCGTTCAGGCCATACATGTCAGCTTCGTACTCTTCCGTGCGGCCGTATGTATTCAGGACCGGCGTCAGAACAAAACCAGCAATCGAACCCAACAACAAAACCAACGGCAGCACTGCTGTGTCGCCGATGCCTCGTATCTGCCACTTTTCTCCCCAGCGCTGCAAACACCAATCCAGCGCCCACTTCAGCACAGCAAACCCAATCACAGTCAGAACAGAGAGAAACAAAATCGACTTATAGATGTGGTGCAAGACGTAATGGCCCATTTCGTGGCCCATCACCATCTCAATTTCCTCCGGCGAGCCGCGGCGCAACAGATTGTCATTGAGCGTGACCCGCATCGTGCTTCCAAACCCGCTCACGTTGGCGCTCATCCGGGTAGTTTGCCGGGACGCATCAATCTCAAAGACATCCTTAGCCGGAATGCCGTTAGCCCGCGCCATACTGAGGATCGGCCCGGTAATCTTGGGATCGTCCAGCCGGGTCACTTTGTTAAAAATCGGCACGATGTACACCGGAGCAATCAGAACCACAAAGATGTTAAACACTATGAAGACGACGGCGCCCCAAATCCACCACGTGCGCTGCAGGCGGCGAATCACGCCAAACAGCAGCATCGTGATGATGCCCCCCAGCACAAGATTCACCAGCAGCATCTTGAATTGATCATTCATCCACGGACCAAACGTCTGCGTAGCCAGGCCGTACTTGTGCTCGCGGAAATAACCTTCATAAGAATCGAGCGGGAACGTCATGATTGACGTCAGCACCAGATACTCTGCCCAATAGACAAGCGTGTGCACCGGCTTGAAGCGCGTGATCCGTTCTGCCAGATTACGCATGGCAGCCGACCAGCGCAGGTTCAGCAGCAGCAGCCCGACTACAACTCCGGCCAGGAAATCCCAAAGGATCATCCAATAGCCGCCTTCAAAATAGGCATCCGAACGCGCTCTTGAGGTCGCCGGAATCTGCGCCAGGTAGGCATTCGTGGCCGCTTCGACATCGAAGTGCGCCGAGGGCTGCGCTTCCGGAGGAACCGTCAGCACCGACGGCATCACCGTCTTCGGCTCAATGCCCGGAGTTGGAGCCTGCTGTGCGACGATCGCGCTCGACAGCACACCAAGAAAAACGATCAGGCTGCAACCCAGCCATTGCCGTGAAGTCATGTGTAGCCTTTCCGTGGATCCCGCGAAAGGAGTATATACGCCGGCTCGGACGGAACGGTTCCGCAGGTACATCTGTTCGGGTGGTGTCCTAATTCGATTTTCTTTGCGCCCTTAGCGGCAGTTCTTCCCGCTCTTTGCGGTTAACGCCTTTCGCTCTGTTCGGGCCCAAGCACGACTCGGCATCCCCGGCGTGCTAGTCGGTGGCGTTTCTTGCGCAAGCCGCAACTGTCCTTGGAAGCGCATGCGGTCCGGTGATCCTCCCGGTCTTCAAAGCCACGCTACATAAGGGGTTGCGCGTGGTTTCAACGGTTTATGGACGAGACTTTGTGCTCGATTCGGCCTGATTCGGCCTCGCCAGCCTTTAACAAGCACACTAACAAGAACCAAGCCGGCTGACCCGGTAGTGACTAACTTCTCGCATGTGCAATCGTCTGCATCTTGTAATCTGATCGAGTCGAGAACATAATTGCAGGGCTTGAAGTGGAGGTGTGCCGTGACATCCTGCAAAGCTGTTCTCTCGCTCGCTGTTCTTCTGCTCGCATGCGCACAGCTGGCTCTCGCACAGGCTGGGGGAACTTACACTACGCTTGATTTCCCAGGTGCCGTGAGTACCGCGGCGATGGGTATTGATACGGCAGGGGACATCGTCGGAGGGTTCGTTGATGGCAGTGGGCTTACACACGGCTTCTTATTGAGTGGAGTCGTCTATACGCAACTTGATTGTCCAGGTGCGAATCGAACGGTTGCATATGGAATCAACGATGTGGGGCAGATCGTGGGCAGTACAGAGACAAGTACTCTTGGCCTCTTCGTGTACGACATTCAAACCCAAACCTACACGACCAATTCATGGAATGGGCATCTAAGTGTGACAGCAACAGGAATCAATAATGCTGGTGTGATCGTGGGATGGGCATTAGGGTCATCGCGTGACGTTGGCTTCGAGCTGGTTGGCCCCACATTCCAGGAGATAAACATCCCAAATGCGCCTACCACCCAGCTGATTTCGATAAACGATTCCGGTGCTTTTATCGGGATCACGAGCAAGAACGGGAGGGTTATCTCCTATTTGGGCCAACCCGGTCAGGCTTTCAAGGAGATTACGCCACCGGCATATCATGCTTATGCAACCGCAATTAACGATTCAAACGTGTTGGCTGGGAACTACGTTCTTCCTGTTCGCAATTCTGCGTTCGAATGGCAGCGAAGAGGTTTATTTAAGCCTATTAACGAGCCTGGCCAGTCCAACACGTTTACAAGTGGGATAAACAGCGCTGGACAGGTGGTCGGTAGTTACTATGAGGTTTCTGGCTTGCAATCGCATGGTTTTCTGTGGACGCCGCCGTCAAGCGCGGGGAAAAAATAGCGACCAGCATCAACGCACTAATAGGACACTACCTGGCAAAGAAATGCAAGCCGTTTCGGGAAACGAGAATTGATTTTCAGCATTCCTGTACCTGTCTCCGTAGCTCGATGAAGCACCATGCACAGACAGGACGCCCGCTTGTCCAGTCGGCCGAAGGCCGTGAGCAGTAAAAGCAAAACTGGGTGTCTCCGGGAATTCCAGCGCACCTTGACAGCGAGTCGGCAGTACCTCAGCCGTGTTAATCTGTGGCGTTTCTTTCGCAAGCCGCAACTGCACCTGGCTCTGGAAGCGCATGCGGTCCGGTGATCGTCCCGGTCTTCAAAACCGGCGGGCGGCGTCTTTCGGCGTCGCCGGTGGGTTCGACTCCCACTCGCTTCCGCCATTATTTCTGGGGTCCTTCGACTCGCTCCGCTCGCTCAGGATTTCGCCTGCGGGCCCCCGCTGCGCTCACGCCCGCAAGAACGGCTCAAGTTCGACTCCCACTCGCTTCCGCCATTTACTTCCTAGATTCACTTGCTGCCCCAACACCGCGAAAACAGGAATTACCAAAAAGTGACACGCCCGTGACAAACTCCCACCGCTAGCGGCGCATAGTGGTTGACGTATCGGGCTCCGTTCCAAAGAGGAGAACTTTAAGATGAAAATGGCCCTCCATTGCTCCGCCGCCTTGCTGCTTTGCTTGATGATCCCACGCGCGGGCCAGGCACAGATGTTCACTTCGCTGCTGAGTTTCACCGGCAGCAACGGGTCCAGTCCTTTCATGGGAGTGCTGACCCAGGGCGTGGACGGCAATCTATATGGAACCGCGTCGGCGGGAGGAACCCACGGCAAGGGCACGGTCTTCAAAATCACCACCAGCGGAACCCTGACCACGATTTACAGCTTTTGCGCCAAGAGCAAGTGCACCGACGGCTCCGCGCCGTACGGCGGGCTGACGCTGGGGACGGACGGCAACTTCTACGGTACAACTTTCTCCGGGGGGACAACACAACAAGCGGGCACCGTGTACAAGATCACCCCCGCAGGCAAGCTGACCACGCTGCACAACTTCACGTTCGGTTCGGACGGCGCCAATCCCTACGACGCGCTGCTTCAGGGCACCGACGGGAATTACTACGGAACGGCGCAATACGGAGGCGCGCACGGGCTGGGAACGGTCTTCAAAATAACGCCGCAAGGCACCTTCACCGTGCTGCACAGCTTTGACTCGTCCGACGGCTCCGAGCCCGAGGCCGGCCTCATTCAGGCCACGGACGGCAATTTCTACGGCACAACCTACAACGGCGGCACCGGCGGCTATGGCACGGCGTTCAAAATCACCCCGGCAGGCGTGTTCACCAATCTGCACGTTTTCGAGGACGACATCGACGGCCGGGACCTGGTGTCCGGCGTAGTCCAGGGGAATGACGGCAACTTCTACGGTGCAGCAGGAGGGGGCGGACCGCTGGGTTACGGCACGCTCTACGTCATGACGCCAACGGGCCAGGTGACAGTGCTGCACAACTTCGACGTCACCGACGGCGACGCGCCCAACTTGCTGCTTCTGGGAACGGACGGGAACTTATACGGAACAACGATTTCGGGCGGGGGCAACGGAAACGTCTTCGAAGCCACCACGCAGGGCACGGTCACGCAGTTGCATGCCTTCAACGATACCGACGGCTCTCTGCCGTTCGCCGGGCCGGCTCAGGCCACCGATGGCAATTTGTACGGGACAACCCTCTACGGCGGTTCGAAGAAAAAAGGCACCGTGTTTAAAATCGCGTTGGGTCTCGCTCCGTTTGTGAAGACCGTCCCCACATCCGGGAAAGTCGGGGCCAAGGTTAAAATCCTGGGGACCAGCCTGACCGGTACAACCAGCGTCACCTTTAACGGCACCGCTGCTACCTTCACCGTAGTCTCGGCCACCGAGATCACCACCACGGTACCCGCCGGCGCGGCCACCGGCACCGTCCAGGTGACCACCCCCAGCGGCATACTTTTGAGCAATGTGGCCTTTCAGGTGACGCAGTAAACGCAGTTCCTACTTCGGCTGCTTAACAATCCTCAGATACGGCTTGGGCGACTTCCAGCCGCCCGGATATTTCTGCTGCGCTTCCTCGTTCGACACGGACGGCAAAATGATCACGTCGTCGCCCTGCTTCCAGTTTACGGGCGTGGCGACTTTGTGTTTGGCGGTGAGCTGCATCGAATCGAGCACCCGCAATATTTCATCGAAGTTGCGGCCCGTGCTCATCGGATAGCTGAGTTGCAGCTTGATCTTCTTGTCCGGTCCGACGACGAACACCGTGCGCACGGTCGCATTGTCCGCCGCGGTGCGGCCTTCGGAGGTCGTTCCGCTCTCCGCCGGCAACATGCCATAAAGTTTGGCAATCTTGAGCTCCGGGTCCCCGATCATCGGATAGTTCACTTTGTGGCCCTGGGTTTCCTCGATGTCCGCCGCCCACTTGCCGTGACTGGTCACCGGGTCCACGCTCAAGCCGATGATCTTGCAGTTGCGTTTGGCAAACTCCGGCTGCAATCCCGCCATGTAACCGAGTTCGGTGGTGCACACCGGCGTAAAGTCTTTGGGATGGGAAAATAAGACCGCCCAGCCATCGCCGATCCACTGGTGAAAATTGATCTTCCCCTGCGTAGTTTCGGCGGTAAAGTCGGGGGCGGTGTCGTTGATGCGCGGGATTCGCGGGATCTCAGTTGCAACGGTGCTCATAATCTTCTCCTCGCTACTTGCTAATTCAGCCGGATGATGGCGTATGTCGAGTAGAATACTGGGGATTCAAAACGCAGTCAATCAGCCCGCAGCCAGCCGAGCGCCGCGTTTACATGCCGTTAACAACTGAATCGCGCCGCCGGGCTAGAATGATCGGGCAATGGCTTCCGAACGCCGGAGTTTCCCTTTTGTACAGTTGGACGTCTTTTCATCTACGCCATTTGCCGGCAATCCTCTCGCCGTCGTCCCCGACGGCCGCGGACTCAGCGACCAGCAAATGCAGGCGATTGCTCGGGAAATGAATCTGTCCGAGACCACTTTCATCCTGCCGCGTGATCCCTTGATCGAACGCGAGCGCGGCGTAAGAGTGCGCATCTTCACCGTGCAGGAGGAGTTGCCGTTCGCCGGCCACCCCACGCTGGGCACCGCGTTCCAGTTGCGCGGATCCACCGGCGCGGGCGAGATTATTCTCGACCTGAACGTCGGCAAAGTGCCGGTTCACTTTGAGGATGCTCCCGGCAAACCGACGTTCGGAGAAATGACCCAGCGCGAACCCGAGTTCGGAGTGCAACACGATCGAGAAGCCGTGGTGCGCGCCACAGGCTTGCGTGACGGCGACATTGATCCATCTCTGCCCATCCAGACAATCTCCACCGGCATGCCCTTCACCATCGTCCCGTTGCGTGGCCAGGAGGTAATGCGCCGGCTCAATGTGGACGCCGCTGGCTCGGCACAATATCTGGAGAAGTCCGGAGGAAAGTTCTTTTATTTCGTCAGCCGCGAAACCACTGACCCGGCCGCCCGCCTCCACGCTCGCATGCTTTTCTACAGCGGCGAAGACCCGGCAACCGGGTCAGCCGCCGGTTGCGCTGCGGCATGGATGGTCGCCAACAGGATTGCGCAGAGCGACGAGCGCGTGCTCATCGAACAGGGAGTCGAAATGCTCCGCCCCAGCCGCATTTTTGTCCGCGCCGCGCGCAAGGATGACCGAGTGGTTAATGTGCGTGTCGGTGGAAATGTTGTTGAGGTTCTTCGCGGAGAGATTTTTTTCTGAGCGCAGCCATCGCGAATCCGCAGTAAAAATGCCGACCGGCACGTGCACAAAAAGTTTTCACCGGGACAAACTCCTCATTAGCATCGGCGGCACTTTACAGACGAGCGCCGCAAGATTACGATTCAACTCGCTCTGGTTCTCCGTCACTGAAAATGCTTGCTTGGTTGCCCGGCGCGCTTTCTTGTAGTTCGCCACCTCGGAAAGAAGAATGAAGCCCAAAAGAACGATTCTCTGCGTTGACGACAACGAACAATCACTCTCCATCCGCAAGGTCCTGCTGGAAACCCGGGGTTACCGGGTGGCCACCTGCACCAATGCCCAGGATGCTCTGGCCCGCTTCAAACAGGGTGGCGTGGATCTGGTCCTGACCGATCTCATCATGCCCGGCGTGGATGGCAGCAAACTGGTGGAAGAGGTTAAGGCAATCTCGCCGCACACTCCAGCCATTCTGCTCTCGGGCAAAGTGAAGACTTACAACCACGATACCGCGGCCGACGTCTTTCTGCCCAAAGGCATGCACCTTCCCGCAGAATTGCTGGAACGCATCCGCCTGTTGCTGATTCGCAAACGCGGTCCCAGGAGAGCGCCGGCGCCGGTGCCCGCACTCGCGTCTGACGCTGGACCGCCGCAGCGGATCAGCGCTGCTTGACGCTTCCAGCGCCCGGCCCACGCTGCCGCAGCCTTCGTGTAAGATCAATTTTGGATGGCTGCCTTCATTGAAGCTGTTGACCTGCGCAAAACCTACCATGTGGGCAAGATTGAAGTGCCCGCGTTGCGCGGTATTTCCTTCAGCGTGCAAAAGGGAGAATTCGTCAGCATCGTCGGCCCCTCGGGCAGCGGAAAATCGACGTTGTTCTATCTGCTTGGCGGCTTGACTAGGGCAGATTCCGGCCACGTCGTCATCGATGGCGATGATTTTGCCCGGCTTTCCGACGCCGAGCGCACCCGCATGCGCAAACGCAAGATTGGCTTCGTTTTCCAGAAATTCAACCTTCTGCCAACGCTCGACGCCCGCTCCAACATCAACATTGCCTTGGATATCGCCGGAGTCAATGGAAATCGCGACGCCGCATACTTCGACAGAATCGTTGGACTGCTGGGACTCGAAAAGCGCCTGCCGCATCGTCCCGCCGAGCTCTCCGGAGGCGAGCAGCAGCGCGTGGCACTGGCGCGCGCGCTCATCAACAAGCCGGCGATCGTCCTCGCCGACGAACCGACCGGCAACCTCGATTCCGCCAACTCGGAAATCGTCTTGAATATGCTGCGGCACTCCAATCGCGAGCTCGGCCAGACGGTGTTGATGATCACCCACAATCCGGAAGCTGCGCGCTATGGCGACCGCGTCATTCACATGCGGGACGGCTCCATCGTTCCGCCCGAAAAGGATCCCCAATGGACCGCCCCGCAAAGGTAGTTTGCCGGGAATCGTGATTTTTGCGATCAGAGAAACCAGCATGAACGACAAGACGAAACCGATTCTTCCCGGCAAGGGCGCGTCCGACTACGAGCGCTATTTGCGCACCGACGAGTTGCTCGCGCTCCAGAAGCCTGCGGAAGAATTCCTGCACAAAGATGAGATGACGTTCCAGGTCATCCACCAGGCCTCGGAGCTGCTGCTGAAAGGCGTTGCCTGGGAACTGGCCCGCGCCCGCAATCACCTCGAAGAGGGCGATTTCGGAAACGCCACCCGCCTGCTCCGCCGCGCCAACCAGATGCTCGAATACCCCATCTCCATGCTGCACGTGCTCGAGACCATCACGCCCTACGACTACCATCTCATTCGCGCGGGCCTGGGCCACGGCAGCGGATTGGATTCCCCCGGCTTTCTGAGCCTGCTGCACATTGGTCCGCGTTTGGGCGAGGCGTTCTACGTCCAGCTTCACAAGACAAAAATCACCGTGGACGATCTCTATCGCCGCCACGAGGAATTCTTTGGCCTGCACGACGTTGCCGAACGCATGCTCGATTTCGACGAACGTACCCACATCTTCCGCTTTCACCATCTCAAGCTGGCGCAACGAATCATTGGCGGCGGCGTAGTCGGCACCATGGGCACGCCGGTCGAGGTTCTGCACCAGCGCATGGAGCATTTTTTCTATAAAGAACTGTGGGATGTTCGCAATCAAATCACCGCCAAAGCCAACGAAGCCATGCAACAAAAAACCGGAGTGAGTGCCAAGTATTAGCGAAACTTTCATCAGGTTTCCAATGTTGGGCGAGCGTCCACGCCAATGCCAATCAGAACTGGTTTCATGGATGGGTTTGGGTAGGGCACAGCTTCAGCCGTGCCGCTATGGGCCAATAAGAATGCGGGCTTTAGCCCCTGAGGGAGCGGACCGCATTTGCCGCATGTGTTTGGCCTGTTTATAATTGAGGCGTCTAGCGGGCGTCTGAGCCCGCTGCCGAAATCCCGAGCGTAGTCGAGGGATCTCGCGTTGTATCGAGCGGGAGTAGCTCAGTGGTAGAGCGCGACCTTGCCAAGGTCGATGTCGCGGGTTCGACCCCCGTCTCCCGCTCCAGATTCTCTGTCCCTCCTTTCACAATCCGCCCAAAGAAAACCGAACCGCCATGTCCGACTACATGAACTTCGAAATCGGCGTCCTGACGATTGTGATAGGAATCGCGGTAGCCATTGTCGTAATCCGCTACTTTGTGGACAGGAGCTAGGCGCGGGTCGCGAAACGATGTGAGATTGCGCGCCGATCCGCCCGTGGACTTTTTGCCCGCCAGCAGCTAACTTATTGATAGGGCGCGGTACCCAAGTGGTAAGGGAGAGGTCTGCAAAACCTTTATGCGTCGGTTCGATTCCGACCCGCGCCTCCAGCCTCTTCACCAACCAGCGCGAACACCATTACTTCACTCTAAACACAACATTGCTTACGAGCGTGCCGCCGGGTGTCTTCACTCGCACTTTGCCGGTGGTTGCGCCAGTCGGGACCGAGGTCCTGATTCCGGAACTTGATAGCACTGTGAACTTCGCCACGGTACCGTTAAAAGTAACGCTGGTTGTTCCGGTCAGATTGCTTCCTAGGATAATGACAGGCGCCCCCACCTTGCCCGAGGCAGGCAGCGTCTCCACGAACGGCCCCAGCCCCACAGACAGGCTGAACACCGTGCCGCAGCCACTGGGACAGTTGGCGCTGGTGCCGCCCTGGAACGTTGTTCCATAGAACGTCCCGTTGGTGGCCTGTACCAGCCCGCCATAAGGAGTCTCGCCGTCCGTTATGTCGAAGCTGTGCAGCACGGTCACCGCTCCAGACGGGGTGATTTCGAAGACCGTGCCGTCGTTGTTCGCTCCGCCATAGGTGGTTGTCCCGTAGAGATTTCCGTCGGTGGCCTGAATCAATCCGCTAAGAGGACCGCTGCCGTCGCTGCTGCCGCCCGCGAAGCTGTGCAGCTGGGTGAACGCTCCGGCCAGAGTGATCTCGAACACGACGCCATCGTTGTGCGCTCCGTCATTATCCGTAGTCCCATAGAGATTTCCGTTGCTGGCTTGCACCAGCCCCGCGTATGCTCCTCCGCCGTCAGTGCAGCCGGTTTGCGAGCAAAAATTGTAAAGCGTGGTCAACGTGCCCGTTCCGGTGATTTCGAAGATCGTCCCATGGCTGTCAGCCCCGCCCGAGGTGGTGGTCCCATAGAAGTTTCCGTTGGTCGCCTGCACCAGCCCCGCGTAAGGGGCCGCTCCGTCCGTGGAAAAGTCGAAGCTGTGCAGTGTGGTCAGCGTCCCACCGGCGGTGATTTCGAAGATCGTGCCGTGGCTGTTCACCCCACCACTGCTTGTTGTCCCGTAGAAGTTTCCGTTGCTGGCCTGCACCAGCGCGCCCACCGGATAGAATCCATCTGTGCAGCCCGTTTGGGAACAGAAGCTGTAAAGCGTGGTCAGCGTGCCGCCCGTCGTGATTTCAAACACAGTGCCATCACCGTGGGCGCCGCCTCCGGCCGTAGTCCCGTAGAGGTTTCCGTTGGTAGCCAGCGCCAGCCCCGAAAACGGATTTGCGCCATCGCTACATCCGGTTTGAGAACAAAAGTTATAGATCGTCGTAAGCGTACCGCCTGGCGTGATTTTGAAGACTGTGCCGGCGAAGCCGCTCCCGCCGTTCTCAGTTGTCCCGTAGGAGTTCCCATCGAATCCCTGGACCAGAGACATGTACTCCGGATTAAAGCCGTCGGTTTGGTTGAAGTTCGCAAGCGTCGTAAAAGTCTGTGCAGGCGAACTGAGCGCTGCAACGGCACAAAACACACAGACAGCGCAGGCCGTCCTCAGTAAGCCAAGTCTCTCCAGCTTGCCGTCTCTCCGGGGCTCGAAAGAAAACTGGCCGGGCAGTGTTAATTTCGTCATAAACGTCCTCCTTAATAAAGCGTTTGAATTGAAGCAAGTATCCGAGCGCGACCACCGAGGCTAATCTGCATCAGCTCTTTGTTTGGCGGCGACTGATACCTCCACCCCTGATAGCGTTGTCCAACCCCGCCGCGACAGATCCCAGAAAATCAGGTATCCGGCAATGCCTGCGATCGTCAGCAGTACCGCTCCCCACAGCCATTCTTGAAACACAAGTTTTCCGATGCCAAACAAACATCCATAAACCAGAACCACGCCCATGATCCAGTCGAACGCATTGCTGGCTACGTCACGCACTTCGGGCACTTCCGGAACCAGCCGCGCGACCTGCTGCCACCCATAAACCGTCGGGTGTACTCGCTTGTAAAAGCTCACCAGCGTGGCTTCTGCTTCCGGCCGTGTGGCAAAGGTAGTAATCACCCACACAACGGTCGTAATTCCTCCCGTGATCAGCGCGCTCTTGGCATACACCAGCGCGCTGTTGCCTGTGAATGCAACTCCTTGCAGACCATAAGTCACCGCCGCAGCCGCAATCATGGCGGAGATTTCGCTCCACGCATTGATCCGCCACCAGTACCACCGCAGGATGTAAACCGCTCCGGTGCCGAAGCCGACGTTCAGCACCAAGTCCCAACCTTGCTTGATCGAAGTCAATTGCATCGCGGTGTAGCCGCTGGCCAGCACCAGCAGCACGGTAAAAATCCTGCTGATGAAAACGTAGTGCTGTTCGCTCGCATCCCGCACCATGAAGCGCTTGTAGAGATCGTTCACCAGGTAGGAGCATCCCCAATTCAACTGCGTCCCCACAGTTGACATGAATGCCGCCAGAAATGCTGCAACCATCAGGCCGCGCAAAGCCGGCGGAAGATAATCCCGCAACACCATCACATACCCCTGCTCCGGATTCTGCGCGAAAGCCGTGCTGGGATGAATTCCGCCGTTGGGCGAATACACAACCATTGCCACCAGCGCAGTCACAATCCACGGCCACGGCCGCAACGCATAGTGCGCGATGTTGAACCAGAGCGTTGCCCCCAGAGAATTTTTTTCATCTCGGGCGCTGAACATGCGCTGGGCCACGTATCCGCCGCCGCCCGGCTCCGCTCCCGGATACCACGCCAGCCACCATTGCATGCACAGGTACACAAAAAACGTCAGCAGCGGCAGGGTCCAAATCGCATTCGTAGTCCACCCCAGGTGAAAGCTTGGGAGAAAAGCAACCGGGTCCGCAGTTTCGACACCAGTTTGCCGGATATTGTTCTCGATGGTTTGCAGGTGAACCTGCAAAGCTGCCATTCCGCCAATCTTCGCCACCGCTACCCACGCCAAAACAATGATCATCGCCATCTTCAAAACGAATTGGAAAAGATCGGTGACCAAAACGCCCCAGAGGCCGCCGATAAACGTGTAGATTCCGGTGAATGGAATGATCAGCAAGACACAGATCAGCAGCGAGGTGGTATGCGGATTACCCAGGGTGTACCGAAAAGCATGGCCTCCCATCCCGATGCGCAGGACGTGTCCCTCGGCAATGGCCGGGCCGAGCAAGACCGTGATGATGTTAATCATGGCCTGCGTGACCCATCCCAGGATGAAGCAGTTCATGAACAATCCGAGATACACCGCCTTGAAGCCCCGCAGAAAGGCCGCTGGCTTACCCCCGTAGCGGATCTCGACAAGTTGCACGTCGGTCAGTATTTCCGCGCGGCGCCAGTAACGGGCGAAGAAAAATACCGTCAACATGCCGCCCACGCATAATCCCCACCAGATCCAGTTGCCCGCAACCCCCGATTTGGCCACCAGGCCGCAAACCAGCAGCGGAGTATCGGCGGCAAAGGTCGTTGCCACCATGGAAGTTCCGGCCAGCCACCAGGAGACGTCGCGGCCCGAGACAAAGAACTCCTCCGTGTTCCCGCTGGCGCGACGGCGATAGTAAATGCTGATCAACAGATTAATCAGCAAGTAGCCGGCAATCACAATCCAATCCGTCGATGTGAGAGGCATGGCTCCCTGTCAGGAGACCCCTTGAACCGGCTCGCTCTTGCGAGCCCAGGAATAACTAATGTCTCCAGATATCAGTGATACCGCAGAATTGACGCGCAGACTAGTCCGGTTTTGATACCGGGAATATATATAATTCCCGCGAACTTGTGAGAACCCGGAGATGTCTCTCTCCCTATTTTCCGGGTGCGAAGAGAATTTCGCAGAAGGATGTCCGCAAAAGGCGCAACTCGGTGTACAATTCGGCTGCTTGGAGTCCTAAACAAAAATTTCAGCTTTCGCAGCATCCACCGGCTGGGTTAAGTCCGGCGGCGGGGCTTTTGTCAGTGAAGTCACACACCACAATTGCGCGTAATCAGGAGGCGAAATGTTCTCAGTGAGAAAAGACGTCGGGGGAAAAGGCTTATTTGTTGTCGTCCTATTAATTGTTTCCGTGCTCGCATGGGCACAGAAAAAGACTAGCGCGCCGCCGCCCAGTCATGCGTCGGCACCCGCGAGTCATGCTCCGGCGCAGAGCCATTCGACGGCTCCAAGCCATTCGTCAGCTCCAAGCCACTCGTCAACTCAAAGCCACTCGTCAACTCCAAGCCATTCGACGACGCAGGGCAGTCACTCAACTGCTAGCCACGGAACCACTGGCGGTACTCATGCCGGAACCACTGGCGGCTCACACGCCAGCACCGGCGGAACTCATGCCACGACTTCGGGCGGCTCACACGCCACCACCAGCGGAACCCATGCCACGACCTCGGGTGGCTCACACGCCACCACCGGTGGAACCCATGCCACGACTGCGGGCGGCTCACACGCCACCACCAGCGGAACCCATGCCACGACTGCGGGCGGCTCACACGCCACCACCAGCGGAACCCATGCCACGACTGCGGGCGGCTCACACGCCACCACCGGCGGAACCCATGCCGCGACTTCGGGCGGCTCACACGCCACCACCAGCGGAACCCATGCCGCGACTTCGGGCGGAACTCACGCCACCACCAGCGGAACCCATGCCACGACTACCGGCGGAACTCATGCCGCAGCCGCTGGCGGAACGAAACCTGCCGCCGGCGGAACCCATGCCGCAGCCGCTGGCGGAACGAAGACAGCGGGCAATGCTGGGGCCAAGACGTTCAAGGCTCCGGCTGGCGCCACCAAGACCGCCGGCAAGAACGGAGGAAGCAACTACACCGCCAAGAATGGCGCGAAGTTCAGCACTGACAAGAGCGGCCATTTGAGCAGCTACAGCCATGCCGGCACCAGCGCCAGTTTCCACAATGGACACGTGTCATCCGTCCACTCTCATGGAATGGACATCAATCGCAGCGCACATGGCGGACGCACCGTTACTACCCACCTGGCGGGTGGAGGCCGCGTAGTTGGCTTCGGTCGTGGGCGCGGCTTCGTCGAGCGCCCCTTCAACCGTGGCGGCCGATCCTTCTACCGTCGTAGCTACTGGGGTCCCGGCGGCGGCTATGCCCGCGTCTATGGCGGCTATGGATGGGGAGGAGGATTCTACAATTACTGGGTGCCCGGTTTCTACTTTGCGCCGGCGTTCTACGGCTGGGGTTACCAACCTTGGGGGGCACCAGTCGCTTGGGGAATAGGATTCTGGGGATGGGGTGGAGCACCGTGGTACGGCTACTATGGGGCTTACTTCAACCCGTGGCCGGTATATCCCAGCCCGGCGTGGTGGCTGACCGATTGGTTTGTCGGGGCTGAGTTACGCGCCGCCTATCAGGCTCGCCTGGATGCGGCGGCTGCCGCAAATGCTGAAGCCGCTGCAACGTCGGACGCTGATGCCGCTGATGCCGTAGCTCCCGAGGACGATGCCCCGCCACCAGCACCCGCCAGCGGCCCGGTCGGGCTAAGTCCTGAGGTCAAGCAAGCCATTGCTGATGAAGTGGCAAGGCAACTGAAAGCCCAGCAGGCTGCGGCCGGTGCGCCGCAACAGGCCTCGGCCGCACCCACCGGTGCACCGGGCGCTTTGGATCCAACCGAGCGTGTATTTGTGGTTTCTTCAGCTCTGAACGAGCCCACTGCCAACGGCGATGAATGCGGTCTGAGTTCGGGCGATATCATCACTCGCCTCTCAGACACACCGGACGGCAACCAGAACGTCACCGCGAGCGTCCTAAGCGCCAAGCAGGGCGATTGCTCTGCCGGGGCTCAGATTACGGTTGCAGTGCAGGACTTGCAGGATATGCACAACCACTTCCAGGAGCAACTGGCCGATGGCATGGGAGACCTGAAAAAGAATCAGGGAACTCATGGCATGCCCACTGCTCCCGGCGCCAACACTCCTCCCACTCAGGTTGCGGACGGCCAGGCTCAGCCCGACGCCGACGCCCAGTCCCAACTGCAACAGCAAGACCAGCAAGCCAACCAGACCGAGCAGCAGGTCGCGGCAGAAGCGACGGCTGGTGGAGGACAGTAACCGCAGATCTCGTCTGCAGGTGGGGAGCGTGAACCGCAGGGTTCACGCTCCCCGCTCAAACCGAACTGGATCGTTCGCCCATCCGGGTTAAGACATGGCGGAGAACACCGCTTCATAACAGGAGTTGTAATCATGCGTCTGAAAACCACCATCGCCCCGCAAGTGTTTGTGTGCTTTCTAGCCGGAGTTTTCGCCGCCATCCTTGCTTCTGCACAGGCCGCGCCGGCCGGTCCCTTGGATCAGCAACTCAAGGCGCAGTACAAGCTGGCAAAGATGGGTTCCGACTCGAGCGGACCTGCCCTCGTGGAGGCGGGTACCATACTCGCCATCCAAAAAGGCGGGATTCTAAGCGTGCCTTACGGAGAGGTGAACGTCGTCGCGACCAAGTATCAGGACGGCTCCATCCATACTCCCAACAGCATGCTGATGAAGGGAATCGGTTTCGGAAAAGCAAAGTTTGGCAAGGATTCGACAACCCGCCTGATGCAGGTGGGAGAGAAGGTGTATCCCTCCAGCATCGACGTCAATCCGGCCAAGGACACGGTTGCGTTGGGCATCATCGCTTGTGACTCCTGCAACAACGTTGATCCCCCGACGTTCTTCAAGGCCGACGTTGTGTTTCAGTTCGCCAAAGGATCTTTGGCCACGACCACGGCACAGCAGGTGAAAGACACAATTGCCCAGGTTTTCACTATTGACAAGAGCGACGCCAAGAAAGATCAGGATCAAGGGCAGCAGGGTCAGAATCAAGGTCAGGGCCAGGCACAAGGACAGGGTCAGGATCAGGCGCAGGCGCAAGACCAACCTCAGCAAGCTCCTGCGCAGATTCAACTCGGGATGTCTCCTGACGATGTGCAGGCGGCGTTGGGCCAGCCCGACAAGATTGTTGACCTCGGGAAGAAACAGATTTACGTGTACAAAGATCTGAAGGTTACCTTCCTGAACGGCAAGGTTTCCGACGTGCAATAAAGTCGGCCTACGGGTTGGCTGCGTGGCCTGACATTTCTGGAGGATCGAAGAAGCACCGCCGCCACAACCCTTCATCCGACAGACCGCCGGTTTTCCATTGTTGGAGAACCGGCAGAGTCGCAGCCATCATGCCGCCGTCCTCCGCGTCAAAAATCAGCACGATTCCCGCCGTCCCTCCGGAGTCGTGAGCCAGTTCTGCATATTCCTTTCCCAATAGCGCCTTGGCAAACTCCAGCTTGGCATGCGAACCAGTGTTCGCGGTCTTGTCGGTTGTCTCTTGCACCGAGATAATCCTCACTGTTTTTCCCTGCAAGGGAGCCCACGATCCGGGAAATGACGCGACCTGTTCGCCGGATACGTGGAACGGCATGGCTTGCGCCGGTGTAGTCGCCCCTTGCTTTGTCGGAGGAGCAGCAGGCGGGGAATCCGACAGTTCCAGGCTGGAACGAAGGATCCATCCCCGCGACAAGCCGGAGATTCGCACGTGCACCCAGCTTGCATTCATGTCGAGGACTTCGAACTCGTCTTCGGCCGTCGCCGCAAACAATACCTGGGCCCCTTCGTTCGGACTGGCCAAAACCGGCGTACCCGATTTCTTGACCGCAGCCAGATTGTTAGGATGCGCCTGGGTACGAAGGATTTCCTCCAGATTCCTGGCTTCTGACGTCAACTCCTCTACATGTTTGTTGGCCACTGCTCGCTGCGTCTGCAGCGACGCAACATCCCCCGACCTGGGAGCCGAAACCGCCGCCGCAGACGTTTTGGACGAAGCTATGGCGTCCGCGAGCACTGAACTGTTGGGCAAAGGGGCAGAAATCTTAGATCCGGTCTCCTCGGGTTTCCCCCCGGGTCGCGAAGTAGTTGTGCGGGAAACACTCGCCGGAGGAGCACCCGCCGGAGACAATTCCTTCGCACCGAGCGCATCTCCTATCCGGTCCAGCAAATCATTCTCGATCCTACCGTTGGAAGCGAGCGATTGATAACCAGACTTGGCCGGCACAGGATCGGCGTACCATGCCGTGATCTTTGCGCTCACCTGCACCAGCGACCCGCCGGAAGGTGTGGAACTCACCGTCACCTCGCACTGATAGTAGCCTCGCTGGAAGCGATCCAGCGCGCGTTGTCCGGGATCGGCGAAACCATCCATCCCCGGAAGACGTCCAGACAGGGAGGATTGCAAGTCCTTCAGCGCTTTTTCTACCACGACCTTGGACTGAGTGTATCTTCGCTCAACCGCGACAGTCTGACCCCAACTACCAGGGACTAGCCCTAGCAGCGCTGGGACGCACCAGAGTCCGAGCAAGCCGACTCGCGCGAACTGAGTGGTGCGTATGGTTCGCCTCATGGAAGCGGCTCCAGTTGCTGCCGATTTACCCACCCATGTTGCCCGTCCTGGGTTTCCACGCCATACCAATAAGGAGTGGATATAAGAATCACCACTTCGCTTCCAGTCTCCAGCGATTTCAATGTCGTCGCAGTGTGAAAAGGAGCGGATTTCAGCGTCGCACCAGGCGCCTTGATTACCCGCTCCACCTGTCGGCGCAGATCCTGAACCTTCTGCTCCAAAGTCTGGGCAGAGGTTTCCGCCTCGGCCAGACTCATGGCTTCATCCTCTTGACGTTTGCGTTCCAAAGCTTGGCGGGCTAATTCCTCCTGGCGGTTTCGCGCGCCCTCCGCGTCTTTCTTCTTTTCCAGTTCGATGGCATCCATGTGATCCTGGATGGCTTTGTATTCGCCGCTTTCCACGCTTCCATTCGAGGGGTGAACCGTGCGCCGGAAATCCTCCGCGAAAAGCGCGTCAATCTTCAAGATCGTCTTGGTGGCATCCTGTCCTTGCACCACGTAGCGCACCACGAGCGTGCCTTCGTCGTTGCTCTCCTTAAAATTTACCGGCGCCAGAACTTTGGTGCGCACCTTGTAGAAAACTTTGCCCGGATCCTTCCACTCCGGAAATAGCTTGGACGAGTCGGCGGCGCTGGCTTTGTCGATGAACTTGTCCTTGTTGTACTCCTTACTGCCCTCGATGATTCCGTCGTTAACCACCTCATAGACCGCCTGCAATACCTCGCTTTCCGGGGCTGGCACTTCCACTGAAAACTCCGCCCCGAAAACCTCCTTGCCTTTATGTTCACGAGCGTGAATCTGAGGAGGCAACAGTGCGATTACCACCGCGAGCATGAAAACACTTCCAGGGAGTCGAGCCCGGCAACCGAAACTCATTCTGGCAAAAGCACTTACGCCCGCTTGCCCGCGCACGCTATTCACGAAACTCCTTATCCCGATCATGGGTATGTCAGAGAGTGAGTTTAAGACCTTAAGTCCGACGAGCACCCCTCACCCAATTGGTCTTCTTCCTAGCTCTTACTACCCGTCCGGCGGTGCTGTCAAATTCGCCAACGCCATCTTGCTCCCGGATGCCGGGACCGCTCTTGCGGACCTTCTCTGCCGGCCGGGTAATTTTTGCTAAGTTCTGATTGAAGTTACTTATCTTATTGATTCGACTTTGTTATCGAACCTCGAGCAGAAAATTTCGCGGCGTGCTCGAAATGCTGATGACAATTTTTTTACAAATTTTGCGAAACAATCTCTTGACATCCGACCCCGAATGGAGTCATACCCTCGCTTGACATTTGCTTGATCGCCGTCGCTGGAGCTATGAAATCCGCGAATAATGGACAGGACAGGCACACGATCCCTCTACCGCCTACCCTTGTCGCACTTGGCCTGAGACCACGGCGTACCCGGAATCGCGCCGCCAAGCAACAGGCTCTCCTGCGCGCCGCCACGCAGTTGTTTGCGCAGCGGGGATACGAGACCACCACCACGCGCGAGATCGCGGCTTCCGCTGGCTGCGCGGAAGGTCTCATCCACCGTTATTTCCGCAGCAAAGCCGGCTTGCTTTTCGCTCTGATTCAGTCTCGTGTCTCGCGCGAGGTCGAGGATTTAAGTCAGCGCTTGGAACTGTCCCCGACTTTCGAAGAAGAAGTCTTGCAATTGGTGAATTGGGAACTCGATCGTCAGTGGGAGGACCGGGACTTTCTCCGGGTGATTATCTCGCGCGCCTTGGTCGATCCCACTCACGGCAGACTCTTGAACAAGGGCGCCTCCCGGCATGGGGCCGCCATCGTGGAGAGACTGAAACAATTTCCCGAGTCCCGGGTGCTGCCATCCGAGGAAATCGAAGCCCTGGCGGAGTTCATGAAAGTGATAGGACTGGTGTACGGCTTCATGCAGCCCATGGTGCTGCGCCGGAACCGGGAACACTCCCGAAAGGTCGCCAACACTCTCGCCCGGATCCTGGCCCGGATCCTGGCCCGCATCGCTCTCCCGCCATAGCCCTCAATCAGGGTTCTTAACCTCCGAAAATAAGGTTTGTTATTTTTTTTCTTGACACTGTTCTCGCGAAAGTGATACTTAGTGCGTCCACACGCACTTTCTAAATCGCCGAACGGGAGCCGCAATTTCGGCTCACTTGATTCGCCGAAGTTTGTCACCTCCGTTGCGGAGCGGACGAACCCGGATCGGTTTGGTTTTGGTGGTGCCGCAGTCGGTAACAAGGCTTTTACAATCTGCGATCTTGTGGAGCGTCGGCTCGTCTATGGTTTCACATCTGTACGCCGGGATGGGTGCTTAGAGGGGCCGCAGCGGTAAACCGTTGGCCCTCAAAACACTGCAACTCCGGCGCTGGTTGAGTTCTTGACTTCGTATCAGGAGGACTGAATGGCTTCGTCCCGGAGAAGTCTTGCCGGTGGTTTGCTGCTGGCGTTCCTTGTGATTGGATGTTTCCAGAACGCTAACGCCCTTCCGGCATTTGCCCGCAAATATGGCTTACGCTGCTCGGCCTGCCATGAGTCCTGGCCGATGCTGAACTACTTTGGACAAAAGTTCAAAGACAACGGCTATCAACTCATGAACGATCGGGATGCTCCGATCTGGCAAAACCCATCCTACTGGCCGGTTACCTTTCGCATTACCCCCATTTGGCACCGCGTGAGCAACGACAGAGTGCTGGTGGATTCGGGCGCCGGGGTTAACAACGCCGAGAAGCGAATCGAATCCTCCGGCTTCGACCTCAGCGGCCTCGACTTCCACACCGGCGGCACGCTGGAGAAGAACTTCTCGTTCTATGTGCTGCCTTCCTCCGACAATACGGCGTCTTTTCACTTTGAGACGGTCATGGGCCGTTTGGACAATTTGTGGGGAAGCTCGTGGCTCAACGTAAAGTTCGGCAAGTTCGAGCTGGATAATCTGCTTTCTGAAAAACGCATCCTGACCTTGACTGGCATCGGTGGCATCTACCAGACATATCACTTCCAGCCGGTCGGGGACGGCAACTTTTTCGGGCAGATTGGTGACAATCAACTGGGCGTCGAAGTGATGGGTCACTCTGCGGATGACCGTACTCGTTACTCCGCGGCACTGCTCAGTTCGGTCGATGGAAACGTAGGCCTGCCCTTCGGCTCCAATGCCTATAGCGGTTTCTTTGCCGCCAGCCAGGCCTTCGATACCGGGAGGCTGGGCGTGCAGCGCATTGGCTTTTATGCCATGGTCGGAGAAGCCCCGGTCACTTACCTGACCTCGAGCGGGGCACCGATCGCGGGATCAGGCATCGGCAACAAGTCCTTCAATCGCGAGGGCTTCGTGGGCCAATTCTACTTCGGTCCGCATTTTGACCTTCAGGTTGTAACCCAGCACGGATGGGACAGCGCCTGGTTTGGACAAGGCTACGGCAGCGCAGCCGTAGGCGGACCCAACGTGACTCCGGGCGTAACCCTACCGGCCGGAGCGCAGGCTCCGAGTTGGAATGGCGTTCTGTTTGAAGGTCACTACGTGTACAGCCCGCAGCTCATCTTTATCGGAAGATTCGAGGCAGAGCGGATGTCGCAACAGGCGAACACCAATGCCACCGTTCTCCCCGGCAACCTGGGCAACCTGACCACTTACACTGTGGGTTATCGCTACAACCCGTTCATGACCAGCCGCGCCGGCTTCGCCTGGCATAACGAATACGCCTGGATGCACCAGGATCTGACATCGGCTTTCGGCAACAACGTGAACACCAGCGAATTGTTGCTCGGCTTTGACTTCGACTTTTAGAGAGGACCAGCAATGCGCGCTAGATTATTTTGCCTGCTGTTGATGGGTGCCGTTGTTGTGTTTGCGCTTTCTTCACTGTCAGGAGCGCAGCAAACTGCCTACCAGGAAGAGCAATGGATGGGCATGGAGAGCCACGTCGGCAACTTGACGGGGCATGCCAAGGACGCGGCTGCCGACTATCGGAGATACTGCGTGGGTTGCCACGGCCCACTTGGCGACGGAGGCGGCGAAGTTGCCGTCTGGATCGATCCCAAGCCCCGTGATTTCACCCTGGGTGTTTTCAAGTGCCGCTCCACCCCGACCGGCACGCTGCCCACAGACCAGGATCTCTTTGACACCATCGCCCGCGGCTTGGTCACCTCCAATATGCCGCCATGGAATACCTTCACCAAGCAGATGCGTGTTGACTTGGTTGCTTACGTCAAGCACTTCTCTCCCCGTTTCCAAAAGGAAAAACCGGGAGAGCCGATCCAGATTCCGCCCGAGCCGGAGATCACGGCCGACCGGATCAAGGCAGGCCAGGAGGTCTTCAACCGGGTGCAGTGTTGGAAGTGTCATGGCGTCGAGGGCAGAGCCAACGGACCCTCCGCCTCCACTCTGACCGATGACTTGAATCGTCCCATCCTGGCCTATAACTTCCACGATGAGACCCGCTTCAAGTGCGGCACCAGCGACAAGGATCTCTACAAGATTTTCATGACCGGCCTGGATGGCACGCCTATGCCCTCGTGGTCCGACAATATCAAGCCCGATGAGGCATGGGACCTGGTATTTTACTTGCGCAGCCTGCAACCGCGGAATCCACTAACCGAAAAAGAAAGGGCCATTGCCAAACAGCTGGGGTTGAAGCCCGTGAATCCCAATCCGTAAGCCAGTCAGCTCTGGCCGAGTTGGTACTTTTGCAACTAATCTCAGTCGCCTGGACGGAGGTACTCTTATGAAAAGCAAACTTCATCTTGTCGGACTACTATCGGTCCTCGTAATTTTTGCCCTGGGGATTCTGAGCCGGGGACCAAGTGTCAACGCTGCCGGCGGAGGCAAAATTACCGGTTCCGTCAAACTCAGCGGCACTGCTCCCCACATGCGGGGCATTGATATGTCCAAAGACCCCTATTGCTCAAAAGCCCACGAGAGCAGCCCTGCCCAGATGGAAAACGTGGTGGTCGGCTCGAGCGGAGGGCTGGCCAATGTCGTCATCTACATCTCCGAGGGGTTGAGCGGCAATGAAGCCGCTGCCACGTCCGAACCGACTTTCGACCAGAAGGGATGTATGTATCACCCGCACGTGCTGGCCATGGATGTGGACCAGAAATTCAAGGTGACCAGCAGTGACCAGACCACCCACAACATCCATCCTCTGCCCGCTCCCGGAGGCCCCAACATCGGATGGAATAAATCACAGCCGCCAGGTGCGCCAGCCATCGAAACCAGCTGGAAAGCTATGGAAGTCGCCATCAACGTCAAGTGCAACATTCATCCCTGGATGCACGGCTACTTCGTGGTGGTGAAAGGGCCGTACGGTACAACCGATGGTGATGGAAACTTTACTGTTGACAATGTTCCTGCCGGGAGTTACACAGTTACCGCATGGCAGGAGGACCTTGGCACTCAGACGCAGAAGGTAACAGTGGCCGCGGGCGCACCCGCGACTGCCAATTTCACCTTCAAAGCAAAGTAGCCAGCTTTTAAGGTTGCCTTAAGGTTGTTTGCCGGATAACCAAGCGAATCTTTCCAGCCGCCGCAGTTGCCCTTAAGGAATGTGGCGGCTTTGCTCCGAAAGAGGTCGGCGCAAAACCGGCCGGAGGCGAGGAGATATGGCTAAATTCTTTGCCGTAACCATTTTTGTGATCGCGGTAGTTTCCGCAATTCCCATCATTCAGCACACATGGTGGTTGGCTCCGGACATCTCGACCCACGGCGCGCCGATTGACGAGCAAATGTCGGAAACCATGGCGGAAGCCGGCATTTCTTTCCTGGCCTCGCAGATTATTCTGGCGTTCTTTATCTGGAAGTTTTCCAATCAGGGGCCGAACGCCAAGATTAAGGATTTCCCCGGCGGCGCCAAGGCCATGGTCTGGGCTGCTTTCCTTTTGGTGGGAACCGAGGTTCTCGCATTGGGTTTCTTTGGGGTGAAGGCCTGGGCCGACGTGTATTTTACCCCGCCTTCGGCGAGTGCCATGCCCGTGCAGGTACAAGCCGGTCAATTCGCCTTCTATTTTCGCTACCCTGGGCCAGACGGGAAGTTTGGCCCCATTCACCCTGACATGTTAAGCGAGGCCAACCAAAATTTCTTTGGTTTGGATACCACTCACGATCAGGACTCTAAAGACGACATCGTGACTGCTGAAATGGCCATTCCGGTGAACCGTGAGATCCATCTCTTGATGCACTCCAAGGATGTTGGCCACTCCTTTTTCGTGCCGGAACTGCGGGTGCAACAAGATTTCGTGCCGGGTTTGGATCTCCAGCTTCACTTCACAGCAACCAAAGTCGGCAAGTACGAGATCGTCTGCACCCAGCTTTGTGGGTTGGGACATTACAACATGAAGGCTTATCTCTACGTTTATTCGCAGGAAGACTACGACAACTGGCTAAAGAAAGAAGCGGCATTGCAGTAGATTTGCCTGCCTGGCCTTGTAGAGACCGGGATTCTCTGTTCCGAGGAGAAAGCTTATGCACGACATGTCTGCGCACGCCGTACAGCATCATGCTCCGACCAGCTTTATTCGGAAACACGTTTTTAGCCTCGACCATAAGGTGATCGGCAAGCAGTACTACGGGCTCGCTTTGGTGGCAGTCCTGGTCGGCATGGTCCTCTCCTGGCTGATGCGCATCCACCTGGGATGGACGAACTACGCCATTCCCGGACTGCATTTGCTGTCCGCAAACGGCGCCCCCGGCAATGTGATGACGCCTGAGTACTACCTGCAATTGATGACCATGCACGCTACCATCATGGTCTTTTTCGTGCTCACCACCGCGCCCTTCGCGGCATTCGGTAACTACTTCCTGCCCATCCAAGTCGGTGCGGAAGACATGCCCTTCCCACACTTCAACATGATGTCGTTCTGGATCACTTTCGCAGGGTTCCTGGTTCTGGTGTCGTCATTCTTCGTCAGCGATGGCCCCACTCTGGGCGGCTGGACCCAATACGCGCCGCTCAACGCCGTCGGCTCGGTTGGAGGTCCGGGCGAAGGCACCGGCGTGGTTCTCTGGGCTGTCGCTATCGGCCTCTTCTGCGTCGGCCAGTTACTCGGCGCATTGAACTTCATCACCACCACGCTCGATATGCGGACCAAAGGCATGAGTATGTGGCGCCTGCCCCTTAGCGCGTGGTCCTGGTTCATAACTTCATGCATGGGCCTGACTGCCTTCGCAGTGTTGATGCCAGCTTGCATCCTGCTCATTCTTGATCACGTGGCGGGAACAAGCTTCTTCGTGCCCTCCAATCTGGTGATTAACGATCAGCTGCAACCTCACTCCGGCGGCTCAACCCTTCTTTGGCAACACTTGTTCTGGTTCTTCGGGCATCCCGAGGTTTACATCGCCATCGTTCCCGGGATGGGGATTGTGTCTCACGTCCTGATTGCCAACATGCGCAAACCGCTGTTGAGCCATCGGGTGGTGGTCTATTCTATGGGGGCTCTCGCCGTCCTGAGCTATATGGTTTACGGGCATCACATGTTCCTCAGCGGGATGAACCCGGTGTCGTCCCTGGCATTCTCCTTCCCCACTCTGATCATTACGATTCCGTCCACGATCCTCGTCCTGATGTGGCTGGGCAGCCTGTACGGCGCAAAAATACGGATCAATACCGCCTCGCTGTTTGCTTTGGGCTTTATCTCAATGTTCATCAGTGGCGGAGTGAGCGGCTTCTTCCTGGCGCAGCCCTCCATTGACATCATGCTGCATGCCACCTACTTTGTGGTGGGCCATTTCCACATGGTGATGGGCGTGGCGGCCATGTTCGGAATTTTTGCCGGAACCTACTTTTGGTTCCCCAAGATGTTCGGCCGCATGATGAACGAGACTTTAGGAAAGGTTCACTTCTGGCTCACCTTTGTGGGCACTTACTGCATCTTCATGCCGTTCCATTATCTGGGACTAGCCGGCAACGTCCGCCGCTATCAGGCGTTTGTCGTTGACTACATGCAGCCCCTGATTCCGGTGCATCGCTTCATCACTGTGGCAGCGCTCCTGACAGGCCTCTCTCAACTCATATTCGTTTACAACCTGATCTATAGCCGGTTCAAGGGAGCGCCTGCTTCGGATAACCCATGGGAAGCCACGTCATTGGAATGGAGCACGCCGACCACCCCTCCGCCCTTCAACAATTTTGGCGACAAGATGCCGGTGGTTTATCACGATCCCTACCAGTATGGGGTCCAAAGCAGCGTAGGCGACTACGTAATGCAGGCCTCACCCGAGAAAGTTAAATCGGCGCACGACGAGGCTTAAGCGAACAATTCTGTGATTGGAGTTTAGTCTTATGGCGACCACCGTCCACGAACCGCCGAAGATCGAAGATCGCCGCGACCCGTGGCTGAAGAACAGCTCGGGCAATGGCGGCGGACGGAACTTGGTTCCGGCTGACGGGGATCTGCGCGCGGTGAAAGACTACTCGCCGCCGCCTGCCTCCACTGGAATCTGGGTGGTGTTGGCGTCCATTACCATGACGTTCGCGGCGCTGACCAGCGCCCTGATCGTTCGCCAAGGATCGGCCCTTGATTGGCATCACCTGGTGCTGCCACGAATTCTCTACCTCAACACTATTGTTCTGCTGGCTAGCAGCATTGCGCTGGAGATGGCGCGTCGGCAAGTCGGCGCCTTCATGAGGCACAGAGATCAAATTGCCAGCCCTTCGCGCTGGCTGTACGTCACGCTGTTTCTGGGCTTGCTTTTCGTCGCTGGTCAATATGTGGCGTGGCTCCAGTTGCGCGCCCAGGGACTTTTTCTTGCCACCAATCCCAACAGTTCGTTTTTCTATGTGCTGACCGCGCTTCACGCCGTGCACGTATCCGGCGGTCTGGGCGGCCTGGTCCGCGTGATTTCCCGGTTGCACAGATCTGTATTGCGGAAAAGCACTCTGGATGCCACCTCGCATTACTGGCATTTCATGGGTGCGCTGTGGGTGTATCTGTTGTTGCTGCTGTGGATCAAGATTTAGTCAGCTCCCAACTAGGAGGCAATGTGAGCGAAGCCGATCTTTCAATTCACGGGCAGGTGTCGCGGTCGCAAGCGACAGAAATAATGACGGCGCCCGTATTTTCGGTTCCGGCGAAAAAGATGGCGATGTGGCTGTTCATCATCGCCGATACTGCGACTTTCGCCGGCTGCCTGGTGGCGTATGGATTCCTCCGTAACGCCACTCCCGATTGGCCGAGACCGTTCCATAGCATCACCAACGTGGCGATCATGACCTTCATCCTCGTCACCAGCAGTCTCACAATGCTTTTCGCCATTGACGCTGCCCGCGCTGGGGATAAGGCCAAAGCCTTCCGCTGGACGCTGATTACCGCCGCAGCCGGCGCGCTTTTCGCCCTGCTGCACATCCGCGAATGGCTGGGCTTGATTGACGAGGGAATGACGCTTTTCAAAAACCCCTGGGGCACCGGCCTCTTCGGCTCTGCGTTTTTCAGCATCACCGGTCTCCACCTGCTGCATGTGACCGGCGGCGTCATTGCACTGGTGGCCGTTGGCTTCCGCTATCAGAGCGGCCGATATAACGCCGATGACATCGAAATCACTGGTCTCTACTGGCACTTTGTCGATCTGGTTTGGATGTTCGTGGTACCGTTGGTTTACTTGCTCAACCTTGCGCACTAAGTAATCGCACTAAAGAAATTAGGAGCCAAGAATATGGCTATCGCCGAACAGCACAAGAGTACAACTGGGAAGGATTTGGTGGTTTACGTCTGCATTCTTGCGATCGCAGCGTTGCAGTTCGTGATCGCATATTCCGACATCACCGCGTCGCAGATGTTTGTCCGCATGTTGTTTCTGGCGATCGTCGAAGCTACGCTGGCGCTGCTATATTTCATGCACCTGGCGGAAAATCACGGGCTGTTGTGGTTTGTCGTGATCTTTACCGTCTTCGCGCTCTTAGCCATGCAGTACGGGTGGACGGACAGCTTCCGGGTATTGCTCGGAGCTCCCTGGGCCAAGTAGCGTAGGCTGTGAGGAGAAGCGGAATATGAAGATTCGCAGACAATTCTGGCTCGTTGGCTTCGCACTTGCGGCACTGATCGTGCTGTTGTCACCTCTGCCTGCTTTCGCTCAGAATTGCGCTCTCTGCTACACCCAGGCGGCTTCCTCTGGCGCGAGGATGATCGCGGCGCTGAAGAGCGGGATTCTGATTCTTATCGTCCCTCCTACACTCGGATCAGTTGGAATGATTTTCGTTGTCCATCACAAACGCAACCAATTTAAGCGCAACGATGCTGTTGAATCTGGCCCGGACTGGTAAAATGGCGACCACGAACGTAATGGCAAACCAAACCTCTCCTCAAACGCTTACTGCCAGGCTCCGGGACTATTACACCCTGACCAAGCCCGAAGTTAACCTGCTGATTTTGATGACCACCTCCGCCGGCTACTACCTGGCTTCGCGTGGTCCGTTCCGCGTGGCAGGCTTGGTAAACACGCTCGTCGGGACCTTGCTGGTCGCCAGCGGGACCGCAACCCTCAATCAGTGGATCGAGCGCGTGTGGGACGGCCAAATGCGTCGCACCGCCAATCGGCCTCTGCCGGCCGGCCGGATCAGCGCCACGGAAGCGTTCCTTTTCGGCGCTCTGTTGAGCGTTCTGGGCGGACTTTACCTCGCCGTCGCAGTCAACGCACTATCCGCTCTGCTGGCGATCTCGACACTGCTTTCATATCTTCTGATCTATACGCCGCTGAAGCGGAAGACCCCGCTGTGTACGCTGCTGGGAGCCTTTCCGGGCGCGATGCCGACGCTCATCGGATGGGCAGGCGCTTCCGCAGGCATCAGCCGCCAGGCATGGTATCTCTTCGCCATTCTCTTCCTCTGGCAGTTTCCTCATTTCCTCGCGATCGCGTTGATGTATCGCGAGGACTACGACCGGGCGGGCTATCGCATGCTGCCGCGCTTCGATGCCGATTCCCGTTTCACTCGCGCTGAGATTGTCGCTTTTACCGTGGCTCTGGTGGTCGCCACCCTGCTGCCGTCACTCAACCAGAGCGGCGCGATGTACGGGCTGGGGATGCTGCTGTCGGGAGCGTTCCTCCTTTATTACTCGCTCAAGCTGGCCGGGTCTGCCACCAAGGTCAAGGCCAGTCGTCTGCTCCACGCCTCTGTTCTCTACCTGCCGGTTGTTCTGGGAATCATGGTCGCCTGGAAGCGCTAGGCTTAGCCATACCCGGGCATGGCGGGAACCATTTCTAGGCGGAGAATCTCAATGCGGAATCGCCTGCCGAACTTTACGCGCGGCTCTCGGCGCAAAAACTATCGCCGCTGAAATGTGGCGCGCCACAAACTCTTCCAGTCTCATGCACCCGTGAAAATAACTAAATAACCAAATGACGCTTGGATTGTCAGGCGGCGACCTGGTACTCGCTCTTAACCAAGCCACTTGGATAGTACTGCGTCGCTACGTGACGCAGCCGCACATCGCGCGGCAGGGTGCCGAAGAGAGGAATTCCGTCCCCAATAAGCACAGGCACACGAGTGATAATGAGACGTTGAACGAGGCCTGCGCGCAGGAATCCTTGAATCGTGATCCCTCCATCGACGTAGAGGTGATCGGCGCCGCTAGCAGCCAGTTTCGAAAGGATCTCAGCCGGAGGCCCACCCATCTGTTCCACAACGCCTCCGCGCGCGCGCGCCGCGGACAAATCGACAGACCGGCCGCTCAGGACCACTACGCGCTTGTCACCATAAGGCCAGACCGCATAGGTTAGAACCGTCTCGAAGGTCTTGCGGCCTATCACAAGCGCATCGACGCTTGCCATAAACTCGTCGTAGCCGTGGGGTTCGCCGCCGTCTGCTGGCAGAAAGTCAAGATCGCCATTCGGCCGCGCGATGAAGCCGTCGACGCTGGTCCCGATAAAGATAGTTACGGTCATCGCAGACTTCTCAGGGGTGGCCGCCCAAGAACCCAAGTTCCTCTTTCCAATTCGTCTTGGTTAAGGTCACATTGCAGCCGAAACGCCGCGCGTTGGATATTGCAGGCACCCCAGCATCACCACCTGGCGGGTCATCTGCTCATACCTCTCGGCAATGCGAACCGGTGAAATACGCACGCCCGGAATGATCGTGCCGACATAAAGCCGCGTAATTACCTGAAAAGAGTACAGCCGCAAGCGGAGCGCATTGTCTATCAGTTTCTCCGCCGCCTGGGCGGTTGCTGGATCCGTGCTGTGCCGCGCGTCTTCCCCCAGCCTCAGCAACAGGGCGGCGTTGTGTGCCGCGCCGGCGACGTATTCCGCTGCTGCCAGGAGGCGTTCGCGCTGAACTGTACGGAACTCGCCCGGGGTCAGATTCCGCCGCAGAAACTCTTCTTCCTCGCGATCAATGAGGTTGCGGAAAGCTTCGATATCAACCGAGCGCATGTGTTGCGACGGGTTATCCAGCAGCCTGTCGGCGGAGGCGTGGCCCTTCGCAATGCTGAAAAGCAAGGCCAGCGCCAGGAAGGAGACCACTACGAGAATGATGGTAATCGTCATTGGTGTAAAAGGTGCTCCAGTTCCTGGTTCCAGAGTTCCAAGTCTTGGGCGGGCAGGACTCCTGAACCGCGTCTGGTCACCGGTTCAGCTCTGGCAAGGTAGAACAGCCAGACGAAGACGCAGCCTTGGTAGACCACCATCGTCAGCATGTTGATCATTATGCGGTCGGCCGCCAACGCTCCGACGTGAAGCCAGATCGCTGAGGTCGCCAGTTCCACGCAAGCGAAGATCCCCAAACCCAGAGCGATGCCGAAGGCATGGGTTCGCCACGAAAGCGAAAAATATCTCGAGAACAGGAAAAGCACGATCAACAGCCCACCCTGTAAAATACTGACCGTTCGGTCCAGCGTATAAGTTACCCTTAGGGGACCATCCGGCCCGACGCTGGGCGCTACGACGGCGAGGCCCACCGCCAGAAACAGCAGAGTGATCGTCGCGGCGCGAAACAAGAACCTGCCTGAGACATTAAGTGCCGGGTAATTGTGGAAGAAATAAACATACAGCTCATAAATCACCCAGAACCGTATCGCCGTGCTGATTGCAAGCCCGTCGGCAAATAGCGTGGCGTATGCTCCACGATCTAATTGGGACACCGCAAGCAGGACACCGAGCTGTAATATCTCGAAGATCGTATAAAGAAAAAACGCCGGAAACTTCCGGTGGAGTCCACGGCGCACCATCAACCCTAGGATCGCCAGTTGCAGAACGTGAGGAGCGACCCACAGGTAATACCACAGCACCCGGAGGATAGTCATAGGCGACCGAAAACGAAATATATCGCTTTTTTCGTCGCTCTACAACTGTTAGATTGCCCTTTGCTTACTTGGCAACCTGGAAATGAGGGTTGCCCCCGGTTGGCGGCGGCATATTCGGGTTCCCGTCTGCCATCAGAACTGCTGGAACTGCGAGAGTCAGGAACAGCGTGAACAGTAGGATGTATTTTTTCACGGCACTTTCTCCTTCCCAATTGGGATGTGTCGTGATAATGTGCTGGCGGAAGCCTTTGTGACTAGGTCACCGAAGTAATATCCCTGTTCGGAATTCGTAACTAAAATGACGTTGCATTCTGCCCTGGAAGATCTCCACCAAACGACTTTACGAGCCGTAGCCGGCTGCATGCGCAGGTTGGAATATGTTTCTGGCTTGCGGAATCAACAAGATAGCTATGCGCACTGGGGTTTGTGCCGGGTCTATGGGGATCTGCCGGCTACCAAGGCAATCGCGGAAACACACCGGGAATTGGTCTCCCAGGTGCTTTCCACTCCTATTCGCAAGCTGATGGAGGATGTGGATCAATCCAGCCGGGTGGCTGGACTTACGCCCGGAAGCTATGTGCAGCAGCTTTCTGAAAACGTTCCCGGCCTCCTGCCGTCGCAGCCGGGCGCGGGTTCCGCGCGGCACCTCAATTCAGTGCTTCGCGCGCTTTCATGTTTGGTGAAGAATCGAAAACAGGGCGCCACTCGCCCAACCTCATAGCCACCCCAACAACCTGCCCGATAACCTCGGCTTCCTGAGGGAACCTCAGAGCGCGGGCCGCGACCGGCGAAAGCGGGTGGGGTTGCAGAATAATGTCTTCCCGAGTCAGAGTGCACCAGCAGCAGGTGTAGCCGCTCCGCGTCTCCACGAAGTAGATCGGTCGCTCATATTCCGATCTCCAGCCGCCCTCCACAATCTTGTCCCTGGATTCGTCCACCTGCACGAAACTTCCCGGTGGCAGAATCGGATACATGGTCAGATCTTCACTGCCGATGTAGCCGTAGGTATAGTTGCAGTTGGCGAATTGCTCCAGATAGGCCAGGGGCACCACGCCCCACTGTTCCACCATCCGGCCAAAATTGGCCGTGCGCTTGGCATCAAAGCTGGGGTCAATGCGGACCGGTACTTGAACCGCATTGATATTTGCCAGGGCTCCGGAAAAATGTGACTTAGGCGGCAACGTCAGATTCATGTCCTGAGCAATCACATTCAGGTCAATGCCATACCAGTTTAGGAGTTCAAGAAAGTCGCGCCGGTAAATCACCGCCAGCGAGTACAGGCGATACACACTGGGCACCACTCCTTTTGTCTCAACATCGGAAAGCCGGCTGGGAGGAATCGCGAACTCGTCGTTCCCGTGCCTCTCTGCAATGCGGGCACTGGAGCTTTCGACATCCCGCATGGTCAGACCGAGTTGTTCGCGCAATACGCGCAGGTTATGTCCGCCGGAGAACATTCGTCCCCCTCTCCTGCCAGATGCAGCTTTGAGAACCGCAACTTAGCGGCATGTAAAACTCAAATACTCTGGACGGGAATCCACCGAACGCCAGGCTTGTCGTCACAGAACAAACGTCTTTTCGTTCCGAATTCGTAACGAAGCCCAAAATGGGTCGCTCCAGCCCAGTTCCTGTATTGGACATAATAAATCGAAAACTGCCCCTGTAGGAAGCTAAACTGTTCCAAAAATAGGAATTTTTTCTCGGCTGGGTGGCTGAAGGAGGCCACAGGCAACTCACCCGCTCACAGCATGGTGGTGACAAGTCGGACGAATTTTGTCCGGATTCTGTAAACCGCACACGAGAACCATCGGGCAGGGGGCTGACCATGGGCTAACTTGAACCTCGGGACAGATTTACCACCCGGAGATTAACCTGGGTCAGGTTAGCCATGGCCAGCCCGCAATCCTCGTCAAAAGGCTGGCTCAATCGGCTGCGTTCGAGGTATCCACCGCCTCCACCAGAGGCATATTGACCAGATGTTCGCTCAGGAACCAGACCTGTAATTCATTGGCCCGCAGAACATCACTGACTGCAAGATCGTTGGTGCCGGCATCTCCCAATTGGTTTGCTCTTTCCGCCAGCTCGCGGCACTGCCCAATGATGATCTGGTGCGCGTCCACCAACCGTGACACTTGCACCGGCACCTCTTCCCTTCCGCGCGGCGGGCGTTCGATCTTTGTGGTCTCGGCAACGTCGTGCGCCATCGCGATGCTCAACCCACCCAGCAGTTGAATGCGCTCCGCGATGGTGTCCACCAATTCCGCCTGCTCCCCGTAATGCTTGTCGAACAGCAGATGAAGCTGATAAAACGTCGGTCCCGCCACCTGCCAATGCGACTTCTTGTACAGGTCGCGGAGTGTCATGGTATCTGCAAGCAATTGGTTCAGATGTTCGGTCATCTCCAGTCGGACCGGTTCTTCCAGGTCCAACGGCAGAGCGTGGGTAACCGTCCCGTATTCCTGGATTTCCCCGGCTCTCTGATGAATGCGCGGCTGCGCGTTGAGTTTCGAATGGTTTGCGGACGTACTTTTCTTCGGCATGGGAGTTCTCCTGTTGTCGCTTCAAACTTGATTGGACTCGTCTAACGTTGATTGTATGCTGGACGTGGCTTCCGCTCGATACAGCTTGCTAAATACTACTCTGACCGGGCTGATGTTCTCTTGGATGATTTCGAGAGCGTTTGTGATGCGAGGTTTCCACAAACAATTTTCGGGCGGCGGTGGCAAGAGCGGGTGCCCCAAAGCGCTAACTGCTAACCGGGAGCTTGTCGGCGTGAGCCCACACCAACTTCCCCGGAAGCTCGTTTCTGGACAACTTCCTGTTTGCCGACCATCCGGGAGTCATCGCAGGTCGGGTCGAATGGAAATGCCGGACTCGGTCTCGATGACCTCGCCAGGCGAACCGTTTGGCCACCAACAAAAAAGATGGTCCTCTACTTCAGCCGCTTTACTGCGTCTACAAGGCCTGGATATGGGTTAACGGCCTTGCCCTTCCACCACAACCGTTCGGGCCCCAACTCGAAGATTGCAAAATGCAAGTGCGGCGTGCGTCTGTCCGCGTTTCCCGTCGATCCCACAAACCCGATGACGTCCCCACGCTTGACCCGCATTCCCTGCCGCAACCCTTCCACGTACCCATCCAAGTGTGCGTAATAGTAGCAATACACTCCCATGTCATCGAACTGGTATATTGTGCTGCCGCCCCGGTTGCTGAGGAACAATTTGCGGATAGTTCCGGATACCACCGCATGCACGGGGGTCCCTCTCGGCTCCAGAATGTCGATCGCCTCATGCCGATGTCCGTTGTGAACTTCTTCGAAAGTATCCTGCAGATCCGCGAGGGCGAGTCTGCTGATAGGCGGAGTCATATCGAGAATCGAAGAGGTAGTGCCAGCCGCAAGAAACACCGGGAACAGCACGGCAATCCAAATGCAGAGTCTCACGCTATTCCTCCAGGATGACCGGTGTGCCACGTCGAGGCATGCGACAGATCATCCACATCCCACCTCGCCATCGGGGGTTCACACGGCCGATTCGTCGCGCCGAATATGCCGCGCATCTGAGGTTTCACGGAGCGCCTGGCAATCGCCGATGGATGTCCTCAAGTCTCTGGCACAGCTGAGTGATCTTGTATGTCCCTGGGGTCCTTCCGTTTCGCGGGCTCCGCTTTTCTCATTCCTCGAACACGACCGGCGTTCCATCTCGGACTAGGTCGGCGACCCTGGTGGCGTCCCAGTTTGTCATTCGCACGCACCCGTGAGACGCGGAATGACCGATCTCCCCCGCTTCCGGCGTGCCATGTATCCCGTAGTGCGGTACGTTGATCCCCATCCAGACAACACCGACCGGATTGTTTGGACCTGGGGCGATCTTCACCTTGGCATTTGCTTGATCGCCGTCCCAGAACAAAGCGGGGTTGTAGTTGTAGGTTGGATTTCGCACCACATCAGTAATCACCCAATTTCCGAACGGGAGCGGGTCGTGCTCGCTTCCACTCGTCACCGGGGCGTAAAAAATGATCTGGCCCTCCCCGTCATACACCATCAGGACCGATTTCTTCTTCGAGACAACGATCTTAACCGGCCCAGTCTGAGCCCGCGTCGCTTGTTCGGAGCCCAATACGTTAGGGACGCGGATGTGCTCTCCCGCGATGAACCGGGCGCGAGGGTTCAAGCGCTTGAGCAGGGCCTGGGCCGAGTGGAATTTCCCGGCCAGCTCTTCCAGCACGGATGTGTAGTAAAGGCCCGGCAGTTTCGACTGCTCCGTCGCGTCTTCCGGAATCGTTTTATTGAAGGGTCCAGCGGAGTCTGCCGCGGTGATCGTATATGACACGATCGGTTTCACAGTGCCGGCGCCGAGCATCTTGAGCAGCGCCTTGCGGCTCTGCGCACGTGGAGCAAGCCCGCGCGCGGTTTGAAACGCTGCCAGAGCCTCGCGGCTGTTCTTTCCGCCCTTGCCGTCGATTTCACCCGACGAGAAGTTGGCTCGATCCAGAAGGATCTGCATATCGAGCTCTGCGAGCCCGACTGACCGAGCTGCTGGAGCCGAGCGGTTGGTAGCGATCGAGGTGGACGTGCCGAGAAGAATCACCGCGCTTGCGACAAAATACGATAAGGTCTTGAGCCTGAATATCATGGTGCCTCCCGATCAACAATGCGACTGCTTCTGGTCATAACGTTGAGAACCACGCATCACGAAGGTATCAAGTCGCGATCTAGCACGTCTGTTCAACACCGCTCACATCAGGCAGGGCGATGGAAGGTCGTCATTCTGCTCGATCGGACCGCCGGTTCTCATTTTCCCCGGGGCAACACAACAAGAATTAGATGGAGTTCGAACTCCGCTAACTGAGGATGTTCTTCCCGAGTGACGGGCAACCGGAAGTTATGCAATGGGAAAGAGTCTCATCGCGCCCAGAAGTCAGCTTCTGGGAAATCCGAACCCTCCGTTGGGAGCCGGCAGGTTTCCGACGGATGCCGGCCAATCGCCAAGCGAAACAAAATTCTGCTTTAGACGAGCGCTAGGGTCCCCAGACAGACTCAAGGCCCGAAATCCACCTCGTGCCATTCTGGGATTACTCATTCTCTCTCCCAACGAACGCCGCTATTTCCTCCGCTCCCCGCCAGCAAAATTCCCGGCAATTGTCTATGATGGAATGTCCCGCTCATAGATGGAGAAATCAGACGTGGCTGAGACCCAGACGAATGGATTGGAAGTCCTGGAAACCCGGGAATGGCTTGATTCGCTCGATTACGTACTAGCCAAAGGCGGCCCGGACCGCGCCGGCCGGCTGTTACAGCAGCTTTCGCTGCATGCCAAACGAGCCGCGGGCGTGAATCTGCCTTTCACCGCCACCACTCCCTATCAGAATACGATCTCGGTCACCCAGCAGCCGCCATTTCCCGGTAGCCAGGAAATGGAGCGCCGCATAAAGAGTCTGGTCCGCTGGAACGCGCTGGCCATGGTCGTGCGCGCCAACAAAATCCAGGAGGGCATCGGCGGACACATTTCCACCTATGCCTCAGCCGCCACTCTCTATGAGGTCGCCTTTAATCATTTCCTGCACGCCCGCACCGAAGGTGGAGACCGCGACATTGTTTATTTCCAGGGTCACGCCGCCCCCGGAATCTACGCTCGCGCTTATCTCGAAGGACGCATTCCCAAAGAGAAACTGGAAAACTTCCGTCGCGAGCTGAAGCCGGGCGGAGGCCTGACCTCGTATCCCCACCCGTGGTTAATGCCCAATTTCTGGGAGTTCCCCACAGTTTCCATGGGCCTTGGCCCCATCCAGGCCATCTATCACGCACGCTTTATTCGCTATCTGGAAAATCGCGGGCTGAAGCAATCCACCGGAGGCAGAGTCTGGGCGTTCCTGGGCGATGGTGAAATGGACGAGCCGGAGGCGCTGGGATCGATCACTTTAGCCTCCCGCGAACGGCTCGACAACCTCCTCTTCGTCGTAAATTGCAATCTGCAGCGACTGGATGGCCCGGTACGCGGCAACGGCAAGATAATTCAAGAACTGGAAGCCATCTTCCGCGGCGCCGGCTGGAATGTCATTAAAGTGATCTGGGGCGGCGACTGGGACAGCCTGATTCGCAACGATCGTGATGGATTACTCGTCCGCCGTATGGGCGAGATCAGCGACGGCCAGTATCAAAAATACTTCGTCGAAAGCGGCGCTTACTTCCGCCACAACTTCTTTGGCACCGACCCTCGCCTGCTCAAGATGGTGGATCACCTTTCCGACGAGCAACTGGCCCGCATGCGCCTCGGCGGCCACGATCCCATCAAAGTCTATGCCGCATACAAAGCTGCGGTGGACCACCAGGGCTCACCCACCATCATCTTGGCGAAAACCATCAAGGGCTATGGCTTGGGCGAAGCAGGGGAAGGCAAGAACATCACTCACCAGCAGAAGAAGCTGAACGACGATGAACTGCAAACCTTCCGCTCTCGCTTTGGGATCCCCATTCCCGACGCCGAGTTACACGATGCGCCCTTCTATCGTCCAGCCGACGACAGTCCGGAAATCAGATATCTTCAGGAACGGCGCAAACAGCTAGGCGGCTATCTTCCGGAGCGCAAAGTCCAAGCTAAGCCGATCGCCGACGTCTCCGAATCTCACTTCGAAGAGTTTTACAAAGGCACCGAAGGCCGCGAAGTCGCGACGACCATGGTTTTTGTGCGGCTGCTAGCCAAGCTGCTGCGCGATCCCGACGTTGGCAAGCTGATCGTGCCCATCATCCCCGACGAAGCCCGTACTTTCGGCATGGAGGCGCTGTTCCGCCAAGTCGGCATCTATTCCAGCGTCGGTCAGCTCTACGAGCCGGTGGATATGGACACGCTTCTCTACTACAAGGAAGCCAAGAACGGCCAGATCCTCGAAGAGGGCATCACCGAGGCTGGTTCGGTTTGCTCGTTCATGGCGGCTGGTACCGCATACGCCAACCATGGCATCAACACCATTCCCTTCTTTATTTACTACTCCATGTTCGGCTTCCAGCGCATCGGCGACTTGATCTGGGCCGCCGCCGACATGCGCACCCGTGGCTTCCTCATCGGCGGCACTGCCGGACGCACCACTCTTGCCGGGGAAGGTTTGCAACATCAGGATGGCCACAGCCACGTGCTGGCCCTCCCGGTGCCCAATATTCTCGCCTACGATCCCGCCTTCGCCTATGAGCTGGCCATCATCATTCACGACGGCATCAAGCGCATGTATGTGGATCAGGAATCCATCTTCTACTACCTCACCGTCACCAATGAACCCCTGCCCATGCCGGAAATGCCGCCGGGCAAGGAAGTCCGCGAGGGCATCCTGAAAGGACTATATCGCTTCAAGGCATCTGGCAAGACTGACTCGAACCTGCGGGCGCAGCTCTTCGGCAGCGGCACCATCATGTACGAAGTGCTCAAGGCACAGCAGATACTGCAGGAACAATACGGCGTAGCCGCCGATGTTTGGAGTGTCACCAGCTACAAGCAGCTCTATCGTGATGGCAACGATTGCGAGCGCTGGAACATGCTGCATCCCGGCCAGGCCCCGCGCGTGCCTTACGTCACCCAGTGTCTCAAGAGTGCGCCGGGCGTGCTCGTAGCCGCATCCGACTACATGAAGGTTCTGCCCGAGTCCATCTCGCAATGGATGCCGCGTCCTCTGGTGGCCCTCGGGACCGACGGTTTCGGCCGCAGCGAAGGCCGCGCCGCTCTGCGCGACTTCTTCGAGATTGATGCCAAGCATATAGTGCTCGCCACACTGACCGCGCTGGCGCGCGAAAAGCAAATCAAACTGGAAGACGTCCAAAAGGCAATCAAAGATTTGGGCATCAATCCGGAAAAGCCAAACCCAGCCAGCACCTAAGGGAGTGTTAAAGCTCAGTGACCGAATTCAAGCTGCCGGAACTCGGCGAAAACATCGACCAGGGCGATCTCGTCCGCCTTATGATTTCTCCCGGCGTCGAGATCAGCGAAGGCCAGCCGGTCATGGAGTTGGAAACCGACAAAGCCGTGGTCGAGGTACCGTCCTCCGTCAGTGGCACGGTCAAAGATATTCGGGTCAAGCAAGGCCAGAAGGTCAAAGTAGGCCAGGTGATCTTCACCGTCGAAGACGGCACGGGTGTTGTGGCAAGTGCAATTAATCCAGACAAGAAATCTCCGGTAACAGCTCGGCCCGAACCGGAGCAGGCCCGCGCCGCTGCCGCTTCCCAAAGCCCTGCTTCCCAAAACCCCGGTCCTAATAGTCATGGCACTGCTGGGACGCCCACCGGCTTCTCGCCGTCCGCGCCGATCTCTGCAACCGGTCCCTCTGAATTCACGCTGCAAGAACTGGGAGAGAACATCTCCGAAGGCGACCTGGTGCGCTTGATGATCTCGCCCGGCATGAAAGTTTCGGAAGGCCAGCCGGTCATGGAGTTGGAAACCGACAAGGCGGTGATCGAGGTGCCGTCTTCCGTCAGCGGAGTGATCAAAGACGTTCGCGTCAAGCAGGGCGAGAAAATCAAAGTCGGACAGGTAATTTTCACTCTGGAAGGCGCAGCCCCGCGGCCAACAGAACGGACAAAACCGGTGCCCGTGGAGCACGTCTCCGAGCAGCATGGAGCGCGCCTGTCCTTTCAGGCCGCCATCCGAGCCGAAGGCAAAACCGAAGAACAAGCTCTCCCGCCCGACCGTCCGCAAACCGTTTTGCCCTCGTTTTCCATGCCGGCTCAACTGGGCAAAGTTGCGGGAACCGAACACCGCGAGCCGGTTCCGGCCGCCCCGCAAGTCCGCCGCCTGGCGCGCGAGCTCGGCGTTGACATTCACGATGTGAAGGGCAGCGGGCCCGGCGGGCGCATCAGCGAAGACGACGTGAAAGCGTCCGCCAAGGCGTTGCTCGCTTCCGCCGCGCAGACGCCGCGCGCAGCTTACGTTCAGCCCCAATTGCCTGATTTCGCAAGGTGGGGAAAAATCGAGCGCGTTTCCATGCGCGGCGTGCGGCGCAAGACCGCCGAGCATCTGTGGGAAGCCTGGACCACGATTCCCCACGTCACTCAGCAGGATAAAGCTGACATCACCGAGCTTGAGCAGTTGCGCGCGCGCTTCGCGCCCAAAGCCGAAGAAGCCGGCGGCAAGATGACCGTCACCGCCATCGCCCTAAAAGTGTGCGCTTCGGCTCTGAAGGTCTTCCCTCAATTCAATGCCAGCATCGATCTGGCAAGGGAAGAAATCGTTTACAAACAGTACATCCACATCGGCGTGGCTGTGGACACCGATCGCGGTTTGCTAGTTCCTGTGATAAGAGACGTGGACAAGAAGAATATCGTTGAGCTCGCCGCCGAACTCACTCAAGCCTCAAAGAAAGCCCGCGAGAAGAAGCTGACGCCAGAAGATATGCAAGGCGGCACGTTCACCATCACCAATCTCGGAGGCATCGGCGGCACGGGATTCTCGCCCATCGTGAATCATCCCGAAGTCGCCATTCTGGGCCTGTCGCGCTCCAGCATGGAGCCGGTATGGCTCAATGGCAAGTTCGAAGCGCGGCTGGTGCTGCCGCTTTCGCTCTCTTACGATCATCGCCTGATTGATGGCGCGGACGCCGCCCGCTTCCTGCGCTGGATCGCCGAAGCCTTCGAGCAGCCGTTCCTGCTGTCAGTGCAGGGATAGAGATTATTGAAAGATGACGACCAAACGCGCTGTACCACCAAGACGACAAGGGAATCGGCAGAAAAAGCCTCGTTCGGTTTCCTCTGTGTTTCGGAGCCTGCCCTGAGCGAAGTCGAAGGGTGTCTATGTGGTGAAATGCTTTTAGTTTGTGAATCCAGGTGACTGATTCTTCCAACATACGCATTGCGGTAATCGGCGCCGGACCGGGCGGCTACGCCGCCGCCTTCCTGGCCGCCGACCTCGGTATGCAAGTCACCCTCATCGACCCGGAACTCAATCCCGGTGGCGTCTGCCTCTACCGCGGATGCATTCCCTCCAAAGCTCTACTGCACGTCGCCAAGCTGATCGAGGAATCCCACCAGGCCAAAAACTGGGGAGTGGATTTCGGCCAGCCTCACGTTGACCTGCCTCGCCTGCGCTCCTGGAAAGAAAGCGTCGTCAAGAAGCTCACCGGTGGCCTGGGGCAGCTCTCGAAGCAACGAAAGGTTCGCTACATTCACGGTCGCGCTTCCTTCGAAAACTCGCAGACCCTGCGGGTTGCAAAAGCCGACGGAACCGAAGAATCCCATACTTTCGATCGCATTATCATCGCCACCGGCTCGCGTCCGGCGATCATCCCCAGCCTCCAGCTCGACAGCCCGCGCATGATGGATTCCACCGCCGCACTGGATCTCAGCGACGTACCCGCAACTCTGCTGGTCATCGGCGGCGGATACATCGGCCTCGAACTCGGCACCGTCTATGCCGCTCTGGGCACAAAAGTTTCCGTCGTTGAAATGTTGCCGGGCCTGCTTCCCGGCGCAGACCGCGATCTTGTCCTCCCTTTGCACAAGCGGGTGGAAAAGATTTTCGAGTCCATTCTGCTCAACACCACCGTCGCGGCGCTTAAAGAAGAGTCCGCCGGAATCCGCGTAACGTTCAAGGGATCCGAAAGCTCGACCGAGAAAGTCTTCGACAAGGTTCTCGTCTCGGTCGGACGCAAGCCGAATTCCGAAATCCCTGGCCTCGACAAAACTCAGGTCAAAGTGGGCCAGCGCGGATTCATCCAGGTCAACCACCAACTCCAGACCGACGACCCAACTATCTATGCGATCGGCGATGTCGTCGGCGAGCCGATGCTTGCCCACAAAGCTTCCCACGAGGGGCGGACAGCCGTCGAAGCCATTGCCGGGCACAAGGTAGCCTTCGAGCCGAACGCGATTCCCGCCGTCGTGTTCACCGACCCGGAAATCGCGTGGTGCGGCCTGACTGAAACGCAAGCGCAAAAAGAAAATCGGGAGATCAAAGTCGCCAAGTTTCCCTGGGGCGCTTCTGGCCGGGCGACGACTCTGGATCGAACCGAAGGCGTGACCAAGCTGATCTTCGATCCCCAAAGCGAGCGGGTGCTCGGCGTGGGCATCGTGGGCGTTGGCGCCGGAGAACTGATCGCGGAAGGCGTGCTCGCCATCGAGATGGCAGCCACTGCAACCGACATTGCGCTCAGCATTCATCCCCACCCCACGCTTTCAGAAACAATCATGGAATCTGCCGAAGTGTTTTTCGGCACCAGCACGCATGTTTATCGGCCAAAGAAGTAGTCGCTCATGATTACAGGCACTTGATTGCCATGTCCAAGATTACGAGGTCCAGGATTACGAGGTCCTTAATAATGACGCGCATTGGATTCACCCTGTGGTTTGCGTTTGCCTTAGCGGTCATCCATCCCGCAGCCGCACAGAAGCAGAAGAAAGAGAACTCTATGCCCAACTCATCGCTCGCCATCCAACCGCAGGCATCATCTACAGCCCCCGCATGGATTTCCACCTCGTCGGCGAAACTGGAAAGCGAACTAGCCGGTAAGTACGGCGAGCAGCAGCGGCCACGCATTCAACGCGGACTTCGCCAAGTCTCCGAGTTCTGGCGCGCCAGCGACGGTGACGCAGCCACATTCGAAGGATTCGTTACAACCAGCTTCGCCGGCGACCAGGCCACTCTCGACACCACGTTCAACCGCTTCGAGCGCCTGCTGGAACAGCTCGACGGCCACATGCACGAAATCAATCGCGAATTTCGCCAGCAACTCGATCTCGACCTCGGTCCCGTGCTTCCCTTCGACGAGACCTTCGGAGGCTACGATCCTTCCGCCCACATCCTCGACGATTTCTTCAGCAACAAGCTGGCGTTCACCGTGCTCTTGAATTTCCCCCTCACCACGCTCGACGAGCGCTTGCAGAACGGCCCCAACTGGACTCGCCGCCAATGGGCCGAAGTCCGGCTCGCCCAGCGTTTCGACAAACGCATCCCAGCCGACGTAAGCCTCTCTATCTCCAAAGCTGAGGCCGAATCCGGCAACTACATTTCGCAATACAACATCTGGATGCACCACCTGGTGGATGCCCAGGGCCAGCGCCTCTTTCCGCCCAAAATGCGGCTGCTCAGCCACTGGAATCTTCGCGACGAAATAAAGTCAGACTACGCCGATCCGCAAAACGGCCCCGCCAAGCAGCGCATGATTCAGCAGGTGATGGAGCGCATCGTCACCCAAACCATTCCCCGCGACGTCGTTGACAATCCGGGCGTGGATTGGAATCCCTACACCAACGAAGTCAAACCTGCGGCGGTGCACGATTCGGACTCGCCGGCTCAGAACGCAAGCATTAGCAACACCCGCGAACCTGATACCCGTTATGCCATGCTGCTGAAGACTTTCGTCGCTTGCAAGAAAGCCGACCCATATTCCCCCACTGCGCCCACGTTGATTGACCGCCGCTTCGACGAAGACCGCGAAATTCCGGAGCAACGCGTGAAGGCCATGCTGGAGCAAGTGCTGACTTCACCCGCGGTTGGGCAAACCGCAAAGCTCATTGCCTCCCGCCTCGGCCGTCCGCTCGAACCGTTTGATGTCTGGTACAACGGCTTTCGTCCCGGCAGCCAGTACACCGAGGCGCAATTGGATGACATGGTTCGCCAGCGCTATCCCACGCCCCAGGCTTACCAGAAGGACATCCCCACCCTGCTCGTCAAGCTCGGCTTTTCTCCCGAGCGCGCTCAATATGTAGCCAACAACATCGTGGTTGATCCGGCTCGCGGCTCCGGCCACGCCATGGGCGCGGGCATGCGCTCCGAGAAGGCCCACCTGCGCACTCGCGTCGAAGCAGCCGGCATGAATTATAAGGGTTTCAACATCGCCGTCCATGAAATGGGACATAACGTCGAGCAAACCTTTTCTCTGAACGACGTGGACTACACCTTACTGCAAGGTGTTCCCAACACCGCCTTCACCGAGGCTCTTGCCTTTGTCTTTCAGGGCCACGACCTCGAACTGCTCGGCCTGCCCGCGCCCGACGCGAAAAGCCAGGCAGAAAAAATCCTGAATGATTTCTGGGCAACCTACGAAATCTCCGGCGTCGCCCTCGTCGATATGGCCGTCTGGCACTGGATGTACGACCACCCCCAAGCCACGCCGCAGCAGCTCAACGCCGCCACCCAGCAGATCGCCAAAGACACCTGGAACCGCTACTACGCTCCGGTATTTCATAAGAATGATGTTGTCCTGCTGGGCGTCTATTCCCACATGATTGATTCGTTCCTCTATCTACCCGACTATCCCATCGGCCACCTGATCGCCTTCCAGATCGAAGAGCAAATGAAGAAAGCAGGCAGCATCGGTCCCGAGGTCGAGCGCATGGCGAAAGAGGGCCGGGTCACCCCCGATCTCTGGATGGAGAAAGCTACCGGCCAGCCCGTGGGATCAGAAGCCTTGGTGGACGCCACTCAGCGGGCGCTAGTGGTCGTTAATCAGGGCCACTGACCCCCTCGCTCTCTGTCATCCCGAGCGGCGCATCATCGCTCGAAGAGCGATGATGCAGAGTCGAGGGACCCGCAGTTTTCAATTTGATTTTGGTGGAGCAGCGCTTCAGCTTTGGATTGAGCCGTCTCTTTTTTTATTACGCGCTTTCGCGCATGAGGTCACAGAGGAATCCAGCGTCCTTCTCGCCCACCACCGCAGCGCAACGTGTGTCGGCCAATACACCACTAGCGGAACCACAACCAGATACGCCGCAAGATAAACCCCTCCCGGCACCCAATGCTGTTCGTGGAAAAACGGTCCCCGCGCCCAGTTCACATCGAACCGCGGCCGCCAGAAATAGTTGATGGGAACCACGATCCACGCCTCCAGCGTCTGAAACTTCCACCCGCGCTCGTCATATCGCAATCGCCAAATCGCCCACAGCAGCAGCGGCGGAGTGACCACATGAAACAACCCAAGCAATCGCACCAACAGCGGTACATGCGGATCAAACATGTATTCCGTCCCGCCGATAAAATGCCTGCCCGTGAGCACGGCGCCAATCAAATCCACGCTAAACAGCGTTTGAAACAGCAGCAGTCCCGCCGCCTGCCATGAAAAAAGCAATGGACTCTCCAGCCACAACGCCGTCGCGATAAACAAATTCCCCAGGTCGCAAAAGAACAGGAAATTCTGCGCCCCATACTGCTTCCAGTAAACCGGAGCCCACACCAGCACCCAAATGCTCCATGCGATCTTGAGCCACAGCGGGACCCGCATTACGGCATTGTACTCACGGCCGCAGAGCCTCCGGTTTTTGCGCGCTTCGGGAACGCGTGTCGCACTTCCGATGACGAGAGCCGGTTTTGCACCCCGCCCGGTCAATTACCTCCGTAACTTGAAGCTCCGAACCTCAGTACCTACGATTCGGCTATGGGTTACCAAGCGCTCTTATTCTGCCCCGATGACAAGACCGCCCGCGTCGTAACACAGGTTTTGACCGAGCTTGAGTTCCAGGTTGACCTTTGCAATGAGCCTTTTGCTGTAGTCAAAAAGCTGACTTCACAGCATTTCGACGCCGTAGTAGTGGACTGCGAGAACGAGCAGAATGCAACTCTGACCTTCAAGAGCGCGCGCAATTCAGAATCCAACCACTCTTCGCTCACCGTGGCAGTAGTTGAGGGCCAGAGTGGAGTCGCCAAGGCCTTCCGCATCGGCGCGAACCTGGTGCTCACCAAACCCATTAACGTCGAACAATCCAAAGGAACCTTGCGGGTCGCCCGGGGTCTGCTGCGCAAAGCCGGATCCGCCAGGCCCGCGGCTGTTCCCGAGGTCAATTCCCAGCCGGAGCCATCACATGCTTCGCCAACCCGGCCTTCGCCAATGCATTCTTCGCCAACTCAGCCTTCTCCAACTCAACCGGCACACTCCGGCCTTTCGCATCCAAGTCCGCCAAACAAACCGGCAGCGGTTCCGGCTCATAAACCTGCATTCACCCGATTGCCCACGCCGCCGCCGGCCGTTCCAGCCATCAGCGCTTCTCTTCTGGAAGTTGAACACGAGCGCACTCCGAGCCCAGATCCCACAGAAGTCGCCCTGTTCGAATCCATTCCCGATCCCAGCGCGGCGATCAAGGCTCCGCCCCCCGGCTTCGCCTCTAACCATACAGAACAATCTCCGTGGCAACCTGTGGCAAAGTCGGCTGAACCCGTATCAGCAGAATCCGCGCAGGCCGGCCGTTCGCACGTCTCGAGTATTACCGGCCACGGAGCTGCCGCCGCTCCCGCAAAAGCAAAGTCTCGGCCAGTGCGCTCGCCTGAGACCGGTTCAGCCACAACAGCCGAGCCGTATATAGATGATGCGAACGCAGAGCTTTCAGCCGCAGCCGAGCCGCCGTTGTTTTCCTCGATCGGTTCTGGGTCGGACAAAACTTCAGAAGCGCCGGGCGGAAAGAAGCTTATCCTGATCGCTGCGGTTATCGTCGTCGTGGCCACAGCAGGATATTTTGGCTGGACCAGGATGCACCCAGGCGCGCTGACGTTCTTTTCGTCGAAGACGCCAGCTCTGGCCCAAACTCAGCCTCCGGTCGCGCCTCCCGCAGCCCTTTTGCAGACTAACCCACAGCAACTGGCCCCCGGGACGAAGATTGACCAGGACTCGGCTGCGCCCGCTGACCAGGACTCCGCAGATGACGCTTCGGCAGAGACGCCTGCGTCAAGTGCACCGGAGCCAAAAGCGAACAGATCCCATGTTGCCAAGGCAACTTCCGTGCCACCTGCCGCCACAAAAACCGTTGCCGCCGAAAAAACTCCCGAAGCTATTGTGGTGAGCAACACGCCTTCGCGCTTGAACAACCCCGCTCCCCAGCCAGTAGCTCCGGTGTCTGCTCCCAGCTTGGTTGCGGTGACGGGCGCTACAAACGATCCAGCGATTTCCGGAATTGTGAGCGCGGCGCTCACCAATGTCCCCATGCCATCGGCGCAGGCTCTCAAAGTTTCACAAGGTATAACCCAGGGCCTCCTGGTGCACAAAGTGCAGCCGGTCTTTCCAATGAAAGCCCTGCAAGCGCATCATGAGGGTGCAGTTCAGCTTCAGGCCAGTATCAGCAACGACGGCAGCGTCACCGCAGTCAAAGTCTTGAGCGGCGACTCTGTCCTTGCACGTGCCGCAGTGGACGCCGTGAAGCAGTGGAAATATAAGCCCTATCTCCTCAACGGTCTGCCCATCGCCATCGAAACCCAGATCACCGTCAACTTCAAGCTGCCGTAGTTCTTCTTCTCCAGTGAGTCATCCCGAAGCCCCCGCGTTCTGTCCAGCGGGGGGCGAGAGCCTGCCCTGTTCTGCCGAAGCCCCGAGCGAAGCCGAGGGGGAAGTCGAAGGGGATCTCGCGTGCATCTACGTAGAACCGGCACCTCTCCGCCCGCCTTCCCCTTTTTCACCGCGTTATAATCAAGAGATGTCCACCCGCCGGAAATCCCGGTAGTGGTGCGGTTTGATTGTCATTCCGAACAAGCGTTCTTTGCGCCGTGAGGAATCTGGGCGAGCCGCGCGAAGCGTCGCGTTCTTTGCGACGCAATAATCGCGCGTTTGGCTCGCTTCCTTACCAACTGCACCACTACCGGGAAATCCCTTCTGTAGCGAGTGGCGCTACACGCCATGGATTTCAAGCTCGTCAGCAACTACCAGCCCAAGGGCGATCAGGCCCAGGCCATCGAGTCGCTAACCCGCGGTGTGTTCGATCGCGAACAGCATCAGGTTCTGCTCGGCGTCACCGGCTCCGGCAAGACCTACACCATGGCCAAAGTCATCGAGCGCGCCAACCGGACCTCGCTCGTCATGGCCCACAACAAAACTCTTGCCGCCCAGCTCTACCACGAGTTCAAGAATTTTTTCCCGCACAATGCGGTCGAATATTTCGTTTCCTACTACGACTATTACCAGCCCGAGGCCTACATTCCCGCCGGCGATCTCTACATCGAAAAAGAAGCCACCATCAACGACGAACTCGACAAGCTGCGCCTCTCCGCCACGCGTTCGCTGTTTGAGCGCCGCGATTGCCTGATCGTCGCTTCGGTAAGCTGCATCTACGGCCTCGGCTCGCCGGAAGCCTACTACGGCATGTTGCTCTTCCTCGAAAAGGGCCAGAAGATCAAGCGCGAAGACATCACCCGCAAGCTGGTGGAAATTCTCTACGAGCGCACCGACGGCGATTTCCGCCGCGGCACATTTCGCGTTCGTGGCGACGTAATCGAAATTTTCCCCACCTACGACGACATGGCCTACCGCGTCGAACTTTGGGGAGACGAAGTCGAATCGCTCGCGCAAATTGATCCCCTCTTCGGCACCGTCAAGCAAAAATATGTTCGTCTGCCCATTTATCCCAAAACGCATTATGTGATGAAGCCCGAAACCCGCTCGAAGGCAGTTGATTCTATTAAAGAAGAACTGGCCTGGTGGGAAGCCGAACTACAGAAGCAGGGCCGTCTGGTCGAAGCGCAACGCGTGCATCAGCGCACCATGTATGACCTCGAAATGATCAAGTCGGTCGGCTATTGTCACGGCATCGAGAACTACTCACGCCATTTCACCGGACGCCTGCCCGGCGAGCCGCCGCCCACCCTGCTCGACTACTTCCCTCGCGACTACCTGATGTTCATTGACGAGTCGCACCAGACGGTTCCGCAGTTGCACGGCATGTACCACGGCGACCGCTCGCGCAAAGAGACGCTGGTCGAGTACGGCTTTCGCCTGCCCTCCGCGCTCGACAATCGTCCGCTGACTTTTGAGGAATTCGAGCACCGCATGAACCAGATCGTCTATGTCTCCGCCACTCCCGGGCCGTATGAGTTGACCAAATCGGCGGGAGTCGTGGTCGAGCAGATCATTCGTCCCACCGGCTTGATTGATCCGCCCGTCGAAGTCCGTCCCGTCAAGGGACAAATCGACGATCTTCTTCACGAAATCCGCCAGCGCGTCGCCCAGGGCGAACGAGTGCTGGTGACCACGCTCACCAAGCGTATGTCCGAAGACCTCGCCGAATATTACAGCGAAGTCGGCGTCAAGTGCCGCTACATGCACTCGGAGATCGAGACCCTCGAGCGGGTAAAGATTCTGCGCGATCTGCGCAAGGGCGAGTTCGACGTGCTGATCGGCATCAACCTGCTGCGCGAGGGATTGGATCTCCCCGAAGTCTCGCTCGTCGCAATTCTCGACGCCGACAAGGAGGGCTTCCTCCGTTCCGCCGGTTCGCTTATCCAAACCATCGGCCGCTGCGCCCGCAACTTGAACGGCCGGGCTTTGCTTTACGCCGACCGCATGACCGACTCCATGAAAAAAGCCATGGACGAAACCAATCGCCGCCGCGCCATTCAGGCCGCCTACAACGAAGCCAACGGAATCACGCCCGAGTCCATCGTGCGCCCGCTCGACATGTCGCTGGCCGGCATCGTCGAAGCCGACTACACCGACCTCACCGGCGGCGAAGCCGAAGGCATTCCCGAGTTCAAGTCGCAGGAAGACCTCGACGCCTACATCACCAAGCTCGAGAGCGACATGCGCGAAGCCGCGAAGCGCTTCGAGTTCGAGAAAGCCGCCAAGTTACGGGATACGATCAAGGAGTTAAGGACGAAGGAGTTTCTGTTCGCGTAACCTTCTAGAAACTTGTCCCATAAATGGTTTTGTGGAAGGGCACGGCTTCAGCCGTGCCGCCAAGACCGCGAAAGACGTGGGCTTTAGCCCCTGAGGTGCATGTCTCCTCGCCAGACGTACCGGCATTCGTGAATCCGGTGTCCGATCTCCTTGGTCTCAGCGACCATCCCTCGGAGGCAGCGTGCAGCTATGAACGAAGAGAGTTCCGACCTGCTAAGAAAGGCCATGGCGCTACCACCTGCGGCACGGACAGCCTTAGCCCGTTCGCTCTAGAAAGCCTCGGTGAAACCGTGGACGACGGTGCGGAAACAGGGTGGCGAAGGGAGATTGCTCACCCATTCACGAATTGGATTCAGGCAGAGTAAAGCCCGTGGCTTGGACGGAAGCCCCCGGCAAATCTCAGCCATCCTCGATGGCCGGTAACCGCTCGAAAGGTCATCCCACCGCTCTTGCGGGCGGATTCTCGTTTTCGGTTATAATTCAGCCCCACCTGGGAATAGCAACGGAGAGGTTAGTCATGCGCGTCTCGGCCGTCATTGCGTGCCTGCCGCTGGCTGCAGCGTGTTTCGGACAGCAGTTAGCGCAGCGTCTGACTAATCAAGACGTTCTAGACATGGTTGCGTTAGGCCTCTCAGATGATGTCATCATCGACAAAATCCATGCTACCGGTGCCAGCGATTTCGATACTAGTGTTGCGGCACTTAGGACGCTGAAGCTAGGCCGAGTCTCTGATGCGGTGATTCGCGCCATGATCAACACACACCCGAACCCGGCGCCCGCGAGCGCCCTCGCACCAATCTCCCCGGTGGCCAGCGACACAGGGTTGCCCGAAAATGCCGGAGTCTATGTAGTGCTTCGTGGGAAGCCAACAGAAATGGAACCCGAGGTCGTGAACTGGCAGACCGGTGGTGTGGCGAAGAGCTGGGCAACACTTTCGCTTGTAAAGGGCGATCTGAACGGCAAAGTAGTGAAGCCAAATAGCCCGACGCGATTGACTGCTCCCTTGGAGTTCCTCATCAAGCCAATAGAAGGAACCTCGGTAACCGAGTATCAGCTGTTGCGATTGCACCAGAAAGGGAACCGGCGTGAATTCCGCTCTGTGACTGGCGGCGTATTGCATCAATCTGGCGGCGCTCAAAGGGACGAAATGCCGTTTGAATCTGCAAAGATCGGCAATCAGCTGTGGAGAGTGCGAGTCGACAGCCTCCAGACAGGAGAGTACGGATTTCTGGCTCCCGGAACCTCCTCGGTGAGCATCTCTGCGTCAGGGAAAATGTACACGTTCGGAGTTATTGAAGGAGATCCCGCGGGGGCCCCCTCGCACGTCGCTCAGGACGGGGGCAGAGCCGACGCGTCCGGCAGCTCACCGGGGTCCGCACCCGCACCACCAGTGTTCAGTGACGCAACCATCGGCGTATCAACGGAGGGAAACCCAAACCTCCGACGCGATGGAATCACTCTTGCGGGCGTCACGCTCGGCGGACCGGCCGGACAAGCAGGCTTACGAACGGGTGACGTAATTCTTGCAATCGACGATCGCTACTTGTTTACCGCCGAGGAGCTCAACAACGAGATCCACCATCACAAGCCCGGCACACGGGTCGCCGTCCGCTATCGGCGCTATTCGACGATTTACGATACATATCTAACAGTGGGCACCGCGCAGTAACCGACAGTGAAAAGCCCTTGGGGCGGGCAGCCTGGGCCTATCGCGTTCATTTCTCTCTCGAGGGTGCCCCGTCCCAGCTCCGCTTGGGCGGGGACTTCCCTCGGCGAGGCGCGTACCCGCGCCGCGCGAAGACAGCCAGCCTTCCCACCCTAGCGTCGAAAAGCACGACGCTAGGATGGGACATCCGCAGCCAATGCCCTAAACTAGAAGAGCTTGACAAACCAACTTAGTGTATGTACACTTTGTGCATATCCTAGGAACGTCCGTCCGCTAAGGCGTGGAGATGCTTTTCGAGTGGGACGAGAGCAAGAGGCAGACGAATCTCGCAAAACATCGCATCGATTTTCAGGACGCCCTACGGATTTTCCACGGGCCGGTATTCGAGAGCATGAGCCGACGTCGCGGCGAAGAGCGCACCGTTGCGATCGGCTCGATCGAAGGCATTGAAATCGTGCTGGTGTACGTGATACGCGGCAAACAGCGGCGGATTATTTCAGCCAGGAGGGCACATCGCAATGAGAGGCAAGATTACGCGAACCACCTCAAGAGCGCCCGGCAAGACTGACTTCAAGCGCCTGCGCCAGATGCGGGATGCGGCCATTGACGACTCCGATATTCCCAGGCTGGGTAAATCGTTCTGGAAGACCGCCAAACTCACCATGCCGGCGCCCAAAGACCGCCTGACCATCCGGGTTGATCATGATGTTGTGGAATGGCTCAAGAAGGGCGGCAGCGGCTACCAGACCCGCATCAACGCCATTCTGCGCTCCTACATGATGGCCAACACCGAGGCGTGAACCCGCAACACCGGTCCGACTTCAATTTATAAGGAGAAGCCATGAAAAAACGCAAACTTGGAAAAAGCAATCTTGAGGTGTCGGCCATCGGACTCGGCTGCATGGGAATGAGCTTCGGTTATGGTCCGGCCGCGGACAAAAAGGAGATGATCTCCCTGATTCGCTCGGCCGTTGAACGCGGCGTTACCTTCTTCGACACTGCCGAAGTTTACGGTCCTTTCACCAACGAGGAACTCGTGGGCGAGGCGCTGGCCCCGCTCCGTGAACAGGTAGTCATCGCCACCAAGTTCGGGTTCAAGCCCGACCCCGGTGGTGGATCGCGTTGGAGCGGCCTCGACAGTCGCCCAGAACACATCAAGGCAGTCGCCGAGGCCTCACTCAAGCGCCTCAAGACCGATGTCATCGACTTGTTTTATCAGCACCGCGTTGATCCCAACGTACCGATCGAAGACGTTGCGGGAGCGGTGAAAGAGCTGATTCAACAAGGCAAGGTCAAATACTTCGGACTCTCGGAAGCAGGAGTGAAAACCATCCGTCGCGCACACAAAGTTCAGCCCATCGCTGCGCTGCAGAGCGAATACTCCCTGTGGTGGAAAGAACCTGAAGCCGAAGTGATACCGACGCTCGAGGAACTCGGCATCGGATTGGTTCCATTCAGTCCTCTGGGCAGAGGCTTCCTTACGGGCAAG
>Ga0210394_10000719_pt1 | contig 63459 bp, 50 predicted proteins | sample IncBWC12MmetaG_FD_160121 | JGI IMG/M metagenome (GOLD analysis project Ga0210394, IMG submission 160121) | Forest soil microbial communities from Barre Woods Harvard Forest LTER site, Petersham, Massachusetts, United States - Inc-BW-C-12-M | ecosystem: Environmental > Terrestrial > Soil >...
ATGAGGAACACGTTGCCGGTGAGCAGCTGCGCGAAGCGCGACTGCTCCGAGGGACCGCCGGCGGCGCCCGATGCGCCGGCTCCGCCCGGTCCGACGGCGGCACCGCTGCCGCCGGCGAGCGTGACGCTCACTGAGCGGGTGACCGGCGGGTAGCACAGCCCCGCCTCGGCGCACCCCTGGTAGGTCACCTCGAGCGGCAGTGCGAACGCGCCGCCCGCTGCGCGCGCCACCGGCACGGTGACCCGCAGCTCATGGTGGTAGATCTCCTGCCGGCCGAAGTACTCATCCGTCTTGAACTGTCCCGCGGGGAACCGCGGCGCGCCGAGCTGCGCGGTGGTGCTCGTGGTCGCCACCTTGATGCGCGCGCGGTAGAGGTAGTACCCGTCGGCGATTTCCCAGTTGAGCTGCACCTGGTCGCTCCCGCCCGCGAGGGCGTCGAAGCGAAAGGCCTGCTCGGCGGGCAGGAAGTTATCGCCGCTGGCCTTGACGCTGCCCAGGACCGAGCTCAGGCCCTTCGGGGGCGCCGCGGCGGGCGAGGACTGAGGGGTCTGGGCGGCGGGCGGGGTCTGCGCCAGGGCGCTGGCCGCGCCGGCTAGCAGCGCCAGCACGAGAATATGTCTAATTCGAAGCGTCATATGCAGGCTTTATAGCGCAACCCTCAGGTGAGTGGCAGGAACTGGGGTTCATCCTGGAGAAGACCGTCGGACGGGGCCAATAACGCCTCGTTCCCGAAAAAAAGGCCGCTGGCGACTTGAATTCGTGGGGTGCCCCCCTAAAATTAGCAGCCGCAAGGGGAGAGTGCTAATAGCGCCACCCCTGGCGGTAACCCATCCAATCATCAAGAGATTTTGAAGGAGCGAGCACCCATGAAGATTCGTCCTCTTCATGACCGCGTCATCGTGAAGCGCCTGGAAGAGGAGCGTACCTCTCCGGGTGGCATCGTGATCCCAGACACCGCGGCCGAGAAGCCGGTGCAGGGAAAGATTGTTGCGGTCGGCAAGGGCAAGATTCTCGAGGACGGCCAGGTTCGGCCTCTCGACGTCAAGGTCGGCGACAAGATCCTGTTCGGCAAGTACAGCGGGACCGAGGTCAAGGTCGACGGAGAAGATCTCGTGGTCATGCGCGAAGAAGACGTCATGGCCGTCATTGAAGGCAAGTAAGCGAGGATCACGAAATGGCTGCCAAAGAAGTTAGATTCAGCGACGACGCGCGCTCCCGCATGTTCCGCGGCGTGAACGTCCTCGCCAACGCCGTCAAGGCGACTCTCGGTCCCAAGGGCCGCAACGCCGTGCTCGAGAAGAGCTTCGGCGCTCCCACCGTCACCAAGGACGGTGTGTCGGTCGCGAAGGAGATCGAGCTGAAGGACAAGTTCGAGAACATGGGCGCGCAGATGGTGAAGGAAGTCGCGTCCAACACCTCCGATGAGGCCGGCGACGGGACCACCACCGCCACCGTGCTCGCGCAGGCGATCATCCGCGAGGGCCTGAAGGCCGTGGCCTCGGGCCGCAACCCGATGGACATCAAGCGCGGCATCGACAAGGCGGTCATCACCGCCGTCGAGGAGCTGAAGAAGCTCTCCAAGCCCTGCAAGGACTCCAAGGCCATTGCCCAGGTCGGCACGATCTCGGCGAACGCGGACGAGTCGATCGGCAAGACCATCGCCGAGGCGATGGAGAAGGTCGGCAAGGAAGGCGTGATCACGGTGGAAGAGGGCTCGGGCCTCACCAACGAGCTCGAAGTGGTCGAGGGCATGCAGTTCGACCGCGGCTACCTCTCGCCGTACTTCATCAACAACCAGCAGAACCAGACCGCGGAGCTCGAGAAGCCCCTGATCCTGCTGGTCGACAAGAAGATCTCCAACATCCGCGAGCTCCTGCCGCTGCTCGAGGGCGTCGCCAAGGCGGGCCGGCCGCTGCTGGTCGTCGCCGAGGACGTCGAGGGTGAGGCGCTGGCGACGCTGGTCGTCAACAACATCCGCGGCATCCTCAAGGTGGCCGGCGTCAAGGCGCCGGGCTTCGGCGACCGCCGCAAGGCCATGCTGCAGGACATCGCCACCCTCACGGGCGGCACGGTGATCTCGGATGAGGTCGGCCTGTCGCTCGAGAAGGCGACCATGAACGATCTCGGCGAGGCCAAGAAGATCGTCGTGGAGAAGGAGAACACCACGGTCATCGACGGTCACGGCAAGAGCGCCGACATCAAGGCGCGCATCGAGTCGATCCGTCAGCAGATCGAGGAGGCGACTTCCGACTACGACAAGGAGAAGCTGCAGGAGCGCGTCGCGAAGCTCTCCGGCGGTGTCGCCGTGATCAAGGTCGGCGCTGCCACCGAGATCGAAATGAAGGAGAAGAAGGCCCGCGTCGAGGACGCGCTGCACGCCACGCGTGCCGCGGTCGAAGAGGGCGTGGTGCCGGGCGGCGGCGTGGCGCTGATCCGCGCGCAGAAGGCCATCGAGAAGGTCGAGGGCGCGAACGAGGACCAGTCGGTCGGCGTGCGCATCCTGTCGCGCTCGATCGAGGAGCCGCTGCGCCAGATCGTCGAGAACGCCGGCGAGGATGCCGCCGTGATCCTCAACCGGGTCAAGGAAGGCAAGGGCTCCTTCGGCTACAACGCTGCCAACGGCGAATTCGGCGACATGCTGGACGCCGGCATCCTGGACCCGACCAAGGTGACGCGTCTTGCACTGCAGAACGCGGCCTCCGTGGCGGGGCTCCTCCTGACGACCGAGGTCATGGTGGCCGAGGCTCCGAAGGACGACGAGCACAGCCATGCGGGCCCGCCGGGCGGCATGGGCGGGATGGACATGTAAGGACCCTCTCTAAAGAGGTATCGATTCTAAAAGGACGAGCCGATAGGCTTTACATAACGGTTAGGGGTTCGCGCCCGGCTCCACAGTCAGGACGCAGCCCCCAAAGACGCGGAACAAGACCCCCTATTCCGCGCATCATTCGCAGGCCCCCTCGTGGGGCCTGTTTTTTTGGTTTATCGTGTTCGGCCCATCCTCGCTGAGGAGGCCGCCATGGCTTCAGGACTGGCTCGCACACTGCTCCCCGCAGCGTGCCTCGTATCGCTCGCACTGAGTGCGTGCGGCGCACCACAGGGACAGGACGAAATGAGCTGGGCCCGGGCGGCTCTTGAGCGGAACGACCGGATCGAGATCGTCGCCGCGGACGCGAAGAGCCGCAGCTTCACCGTGCGCCTGAAGGACACGGGGGAGTTGCGCATGGTGCGCGCCGACCAGGTGATCGGCGCACCGGGCATGCCGCCGGGGGCGAGCGCGCCGGCCAGCGCCGCCGTCGCGCCGGAGCCCGCGGCCCAAACGGCGCCTCCTGGTGCCATGTCCGGCAGTGCCGCCGCGCGGGCTGCGGCCGACGCCGCGGCGCCTGCGTCCGCGGACGTGAACGCGCAACCCGCGCCCGAGACGGCGAGTCCGCCGCCGGCGCCAAAAGTGTTCGCCTCGCGCGCAATGCAGCCCGGCAGCCCCGTGCCGCCGGCTCCCGGACAGGTGCTCGAGGCCGGACCTGGTTACAGCATCGAGGCAGGATCGGGCGGCCAGGCGGGTACCACCGCCGGCGCGCGCGAGCCGGGCGCCGCCAGTGCGGCGGTCGAGCTGCGGCACGAGCCGATCGTGTGCCAGGGCGCGCGCCTCCTGCACATCGATAACCGCAATCTCCAGTTCGACGGCGATGCCGTGAGCGCCGAGGACGGCTGCGAGATCCACATCACCAACAGCCGCATCCGTGCGACCGGCGTCGGCGTCTCGGCGCGCGCCGCCAACGTGCACATCGACAACAGCCTCATCGAGGGCGAGGCCGCCTCGATCGACGCGTCCCACGGCGCGCAGATCTACACCGCCTCGTCGCGCTTCCGCGGCCTCTCCCGCCAGCTCGACACCGCCGTGGTACACGACCTCGGGGGCAACGTCTGGAATTGAGCCGGGCAGGGGAACCCGGCAGCGAGGCTGACGCCGCCGCGCGCGCGGCACTCGAGCGCGCCCCGGAAGCGGTGCGCGCTTCGCTCCCACGGGTGTTTGCCGGCAGCGATTTTCTCGCCGAATCCTGTACGCGCGATCCGCAGCTGCTTGCCGCCCTCCTCGGGCGCGGCGAGCTCTCGCGGCGCCTCGCACCCGAGGAGCTCGCCGCCCGTGCGCCGCAGTTCGACGCCGCGACTGCCGAGTCGGAGGTGCAGCGGACGCTGCGCCGCTGGCGCCGCTACGAGCTCGCGCGCATCGCCTGGCGCGACCTCGCCGGCTGGGCGGATCTCCCCGAGACGCTCGCGGACTTAAGCGCCTTCGCCGATGCCGCCATCCGCAGCGCCGCGGCGTTCGCGCGCCATGCGCTCGTCGAGCGCTACGGCGAGCCGCGCTGCGCCTCCGGTGAGGTGCAGCCGCTCGTCGTGATCGGCATGGGCAAGCTCGGCGGCGGTGAGCTCAATTTCTCCTCCGACGTCGACCTGGTGCTGCTCTTTCCCGAACACGGCGACACCGACGGCACCCGTTCCATTGCCAACGAGGAGTTCTTCACGCGCCTCGCCCAGGCGCTGGTGCGGCTGCTCGAGGCGCCGACCGCCGATGGCTTCGTGCTGCGGGTGGACCTGCGGCTGCGGCCCTTCGGCTCCTCGGGTCCGGTCGTGGCGAGCTTCGCCGCTTTCGAGGACTACCTGCCGCGCCACGGGCGCGACTGGGAGCGCTACGCCTGGATCAAGGCGCGCGCTCTCACCGCCCCCGACCGCTATGCCGAGCTCGAGGCCGCCGCGGTGCGCCCGTTCGTCTACCGCCGCTATCTCGACTACGGCGTGTTCGAGAGCCTGCGGGAGATGAAGGCGCTCATCGAGCGCGAGGTCGAGCGGCGCGAGCTCGCCGACGACGTGAAGCTCGGTCCGGGCGGCATCCGCGAGATCGAGTTCATCGTGCAGGCGCTGCAGCTGACGCGCGGCGGCCGCGACCGCCAGCTCCAGACCCCGGCGCTGCGCACCGCGCTCGAGCGCCTCGGGGAGACGCACGTGCTGCCCGCCGCGGCGGTGGCGCAGCTCGCCGCGGCGTACGTGTTCCTGCGCCGGCTGGAGAACCGGCTGCAGATGCTCGACGACGCCCAGGTTCATACCCTGCCGGCCGAGCCGCGCGCGCGAGCGCGCATTGCGCACGCCATGGGCCTGGCGGACTGGCCGGCGCTCTGCGCCGCTCTCGAGGCACAGCGCGCCCGCGTGCGCGCGCACTTTCACGAGGTGATCCTCGGCGGCGGCCGGGCAGATGCGTCCACGGTGCGTATCGACCTCGGGCGCTTCTGGGACAGCGAGGCCGAGACCGCCGCACTCGAGGAGTCGCTCGCCGCCGCCGGCTTTACCGAGAGCGCCGAGGCCGCGCGACTGCTGCTCGAGCTGCGCGGCTCGCACCTGGTGCGCAAGCTCGATGAGCCGGGGCGCCGGCGGCTGCAGGCGCTGCTGCCCGCGCTGCTCGCCGATATCGCCGCGAGCGGCGCGCAACTGGCGGTGCTGCGCCGGATCCTGCGCATCATCGAAGCGACCGGCAAGCGCTCGGCCTATTTCGCACTGCTGCGCGAGAACGCCGCGGCGCGCGCGCGCCTCGTCGAGCTCGTCGGCCACGGCGAGTTTCTGGCCGCGCAGATCGCCGCGCACCCGCTGCTGCTCGATGAGCTGATCGACGCGCGGCTGTTGTCGCAGCTGCCGACGCGCGAATCGCTCGCGGCCGACCTCGCCGAGCGCCTCGGGCAGCTGCAGGCCGAAGAGGACCCGGAACGGCAGGTGGAGGCGCTGTGCCATTTCCAGAGCGCGGCGCTGTTTCGCATCGCGGTCGCCGATCTGACCGGCGCCATGCCGCTCATGCGGGTGAGCGACCGCCTCACCGACGTCGCCGAGCTGATCGTGGCGCGCGCCATGGAGCTCGGCTGGCGGCAGATCACCGCGCAGTTCGGTGTGCCGACCTGCGGCGACGGCCGCCCGGTGAACATCTGCGCGGTGGGCTACGGCAAGCTCGGCGGCATGGAGCTTGGCTACTCCTCGGACCTGGACCTCGTGTTCCTGCACGACTCGCACGGCGAGCGCCAGGAGACCAGCGGTCCGAAGCCGATCGACAACCAGCTGTTCTTCGTGCGGCTCGCGCAGCGCATCGTGCACCTGCTCACCATGCACTCCGCCGCCGGACGGCTCTACGAAGTGGACGTGCGGCTGCGGCCGAGCGGCAAGGGGGGGCTGCTGGTCACGAACATCGAGGCATTCGCGGAGTACCAGCGTCGCGAGGCCTGGACCTGGGAGCACCAGGCGCTGCTGCACGCCCGCAGCGTGGCCGGCTTCGCGCCGCTACGCGCCGAGTTCGAGCGTGTGCGGCTCGAGGTCCTGTGCCACCACGTGCGCCGCGAGAGCCTGCGCACCGAAGTGCGCGAGATGCGCGCGCGCATGCGGCGCGAGCTCGCGAAAGGCGATGCCGGGCACTTCGACATCAAGCAGGACGCCGGCGGCATCGCCGACATCGAGTTCCTGGCGCAGTACTGGGCGCTCGCCTGGGCCGAGCGCTACCCGCCGGTGGTGTTGTTCGCCGACACCATTCGCCAGCTCGAGTCGCTGGCCTCGGCCGACCTCATCCCGCAGGCGACCGCCGACGTGCTCACCGACGCCTACCGGGCCTACCGTGCGAGCGCGCATCACCGCTCGCTCGCCGGCGAGGGGCCCCTCGTGCCTGCGCAGGAGTTCGCCGCCACCCGCGCGGCGGTGATGCGCGTCTGGGATGACACGCTGGGCGCGGAGCGGTCCGCGGGACCGGTATAATCCGCCGCATGGTCGCCACCGCCAGGCCGCTCATCCAGCCCAACGCGCAGAACCAGTACGACGTCACGGAAGAGGATCTGCCGTTGTCCTGCCCGATGCCGCAGATGTACCTGTGGAACTCGCATCCACGGGTGTATCTGGCCGTCCGCGAGACGGGCTGGGCGAAGTGTCCCTACTGCGGCGCGGAGTACACGCTGCGCAGGTGAGTTCATTGGCTGAAAGTCGCCTACGGCGCTTTCAGCGCAGAGCGCCTCAGCTACTTTCGACGCCGGGGCGAAAGGCGTGACTTTCGCCCCGGTGCCACCCTCAGGAGCTGGTGGTCAGCGCCAGAGCTGCAGGTTCGCCGGCAGCTCGGCATTTCCCGCCGCGTCGGGATCAAAGCCCGGCGCCGCGCGCCCGCCGCCGTGCGGGCCCTCCTCATCGTCATCGAAGGCCGTCGGCGGCGGCACCATGAGCGCCGCCCCACCTTTGCCCTTCAGCTGCGCGTTGAGCCCGGGCACTTCCTTGTCGGTCAGTTTGCTGAACTCCGCCTGCGCGTCGCTCAACTGGCTGCGCAGTCCCGCGATGTTGTCGAGCTGGTAGGCCGAGGGCGGTCCATCCCAGCCGGTGATCGCCCCATAGAGCTGATCGGTGTGCTCGCGCAGCCGCTCTTCCCCGGTGATCGCGCCGCCCTCGGTGGTGGCGACGATCTCCTTGCGGATCTTGTCGAGCTGCTGATCGAAGTTGGCGAGCTTTTTCTGCAGCGCATCGCCGGCCGGGCGGCCCTTGTTCGCGGCCGCGACCTGCGCCCGCAGGCCCGCGATCTGCCCGTAGAACTGCGTCTCGTCGTTGAACAGCGTGTACACCTGCATCGCTGCGTCGAACTGCGCCTTGCGGTCGGCGGTGTTCCAGGTGACGCGCCGATCGAGGCCGATGTCGACCCTGGTGTCGTAGGTCTTGCCGTTGTCCTCGATGCGCACCGTATAGGTCCCGGGCAGCACGCGCGGCCCCTGCGTGCCCGCGAACGCCACCTGCACCGCGGGTGGCACGTGCGGTGCCGGCAGATGCATGGTCCAGAGAACCCGGTTCAGGCCCCGGCGGCTGCTCGCCGGCAGCTCATCGACCACGTGGCCGCCCGCATCCAGCACCTCGATCTTGAGCTTGCCGAAGAGGTGGCGGGTGCGCTGGTAGTAGGTGATCACGGCTCCCGCGGCCGGGTCGTCACCGACGAACGCGGCGGCGCCATTCGGCCAGCCGCCGTTCGCCTCGATGCGCTGCTCGGCCGGCCGCGCCGACACGAACGCGACGTCCTGTGCGAGCAGCTGCGGCGTCAGATGGCGCAGCGGGGTAATGTCGTCGATGATCCAGATGCCGCGGCCGTGGGTCGCCAGCACCACATCGCTGTCGCGCGGTTGCACTGCCAGATCGCGCACCGCCACCGCGGGGATGTCGCCCCCCTTGAACTGGCCCCAGTGGGCTCCCCCGTCGATCGAGATCCACAGGCCGAATTCCGTGCCGAGGAACAGCAGCTTCGCGTCGACCGTGTCCTCCTTGATGACGTGCGCGTAACCGCGCACGCCCTTGGCGTCCTGCGGCGTGACGAGCGCAACCCAAGTCTTGCCGAAATCGCGGGTCACGTACACGTAGGGCGCCATGTCGCCGAAGGTATGGCGGTCGAAGGCCGCGTAGGCCGTGCCCGCATCGAAGGCGCTCGCCTGCACCCAGTTGACCCACTCGCCCTTCGGCAGGCCCTTCACGTTGCCGACCAGGTTCTCCCAGTGCTGCCCGCCGTCGCGTGTCAGCTGCAGGTTGCCGTCATCGGTGCCCACCCACAGGGTGCCCGCCGCGAGCGGCGACTCGCTGATCGAGTAGATAGTGGTGTTCATCTCCGCCACCGAGTTATCGACCGTCACACCGCCCGACTGCTCCTGCTTCTGTCTGTTGGGATCGTTGGTGGTGAGGTCCGGCGAGATGCGCTGCCAGCTCTGGCCGCGGTCGCGCGAGCGATAGAGGAACTGCGATCCGATATACAGGGTCGCCGGGTCGGTGGGCGAAAGCGCGATCGGGGTGTTCCAGTTGAAGCGCAACTTCTTGTAGAGCTTGAGCTCCTCGGCGCCGAGCCGCGGCTGGATGTCGCGGATCTCGTGGGTGCGCATGTTGACGCGTCCGATCGTGCCGCCCTGCGCCTCGGCGTACACGTAGTTCGGGTCGGTGGGGTCGGCGAACATCCAGAAGCCGTCGCCCCCGAACATGTTCTCCCAGCGCGAGCTGGTGATGCCGCCCGGGTAGGCCGAGTCGCCCACCCAGGAGCTGTTGTCCTGCAGACCGCCGTACACGTGGTACGGATCGGCGTTGTCGACGCTCACGTGGTAGAACTGCGAGATCGGCAGATTGTCCGACTTCCACCACTTGTTGCCGCCGTCGTAGGAGGTCCACAGCCCGCCGTCGTCGGCGGAGTAGACATGCTGCGAGTTGAGCGGATCGACGAACACGTCGTGCACGTCGCCGTGCGCGCCGTTGAAGCCGCCGACGGTGGTGAAGCTCTTGCCACCGTCCTCGCTCAGGATCAGCGCGCCGTCGGTCTTGAAGACCCGCTTGGCGTTCTTCGGGTCGACGATCAGGTTGGCGAAGTAGAACGGCCGCCACACCATCCATGTGCTCTTGTCGCCTTTGTCCCAGGTGGCGCCGCCGTCGTGCGAAGTGAACAGCGCCGAGTCGGTCGACTCGATGAAGGCGTAGACGGTCTGCGCCTCGCTCGGCGCAAAGCTGAGCGCGATACGGCCGTAGGGCTTTACCGGCAGCCCCTTGTTGGCGGCGGGGGTGAGCTCGGTCCAGGTCTTGCCGCCGTCGCTGCTGCGGTACAGGCCGCTGCCGGAAGCGGCCTTGGGGCCCTCGCCGCCGGAGCGGAACGTCCAGCCCTTGCGGCGGAAGTCCCACAGGCTCGCGAGCAGCACGTCCGGGCTCCCCGGCTGCATCGCCACGCTGGCGCAGCCGGTCGAGAGATTCGCGCCCTTGAGCACCAGCTGCCAGCTCTTGCCGCCGTCGGTGGTCTTGTAGAGGCCGCGGTCGGGGGAGTCGCTCCAGAGCTTCCCCGGCACGCAGGCGTACACGGTGTCGGAGTCGCGCGGGTCGACCAGGATCTTCGAGACGCGCTCGGAGTCCTTGAGCCCCACGTTGGTCCAGGTCTCACCCGCGTCGGTGGACTTGTAGATCCCGTCGCCGATCGAGACGCTGTTGCGCGTCCAGGTCTCCCCGGTTCCGACCCACACGTTGTCATGATGGGTCGGGTCGACCGCGAGCGCGCCGATCGACTGCGCGGTCGCCTTGTCGAACACGGGCTTGAAGATCGTGCCGGAGTCGGTCGACTTCCACACGCCGCCGCTCGCCGCGCCCACGAACACCGTGAGCTTGCCCGAGGCGTCGGCGTAACCGGCGAGCGCGGCGATGCGCCCGCTCATGGCGGCGGAGCCGATATTGCGCACCCCGAGCCCGGAGATGACTCCCGAATCGGCGACCACCTCTTCGGCCTGCAGCACGGCAGGACTGTTCGCACCAAGGACGCACGCGCCGGCCAGCGCCAGGAATCGGAATCGCATGATGTTCTCCCCGGAATTACTTGGAGGCGGCAGCCGAGGGCTGCGGCGCCGGGAACCGGAATACGTTGCCGTCGGGCACGGAGTTGACCTCCGCTTTGTCGATCTGGACCTTCTGCTTGTCGCTCGAGCCCTTCTCGCCCGAGACCTGCGAGAAGGCGAAGTACACGCCGTCGACCTTCTCGTAGTCGCCGAAGTCGGTGACGGTCTCCCGCGGCACACCGTGCGGGATGCGGCGGTCGACGGTGCGGATCTCGAGGAAGTAATCGGGATCGAGGTAGACGTAGCTGATGTCGCCGTTCGGCCGCGTGACGCGGATCTTGTGCGCATCGGTGCCGTCGACGTCCTCGGTACCGAGATACTCGAGCTTATAGCCCTTGGCCTTGTAGTCGACGAGATCGCCGGCAAAGTCGGCGGCATTCTCGGCGAGCTCCTTGGCGTCGTCCGCGGACATCTTCTCGGCGTCCTTGCGGCCCTGGAAGGGGTTGATCTTCCAGCCCTGCGTGCCGTCATAGGCCTGCACCAGCGTGAGACCCTGCAGCGTCCCCTCGAAGCGGATCGAGCCCGGACGCTGCACCAGGGTGACGTAGCCGAGCTGCAGGGTGTCGCCGTTGACCAGCATCTTGCCGGACAGGCGCAGCGACTGGATGGCGTTGAGCCGTTCGGCTCCGCCCTTGGCCGTTACGTTCCTGGTGGCGAGCTCATCGGCGGTGTAGGCGTGAGCCTCGAATGCTGCCAACAGCAGCGCGACAGCGGCAAGACGGCGCATGCGCTTCTCTCCAGTCTCTCGGTTTGATGACACTATGATGCATTGGCGCACCGGGGGAGGACCACGCGCGCCACGACGCCCGGGCGCACAGGGGACTCGTCCCGCCGCTCGGGTACCAGCTCAGCCAAGCAGTTTAGTCCTCGTCCGCGGCGTTGACATCCCGCGGCGGCGCCAGGTCGGCCCGCAGCGGCGCGAGCCCGGCGGCCTTCAACTGCCGGTTGAGGTCGGGGAGGTCGCCCTGCAGGCGGCGCCAGTCGGCCATGAGTCCCGCGAGCGCCTCGCGTGTACTGGCGGCCGCGGCCAGCTGCGCGGCGGTCGGTGGCGCATCACCGCGCAGCAGCTCTGCGTAGAGTGCGCCGACCTGGCCCTGTACGTCGGGCAGGAGCGCGCGTGGCGTGCCCGTCGGCTTGGCGCCGGCGTCGTCCTTGGCCTCGAGGAGCGCCGTGAGACGCGCCTGGTAGTCGCCGAGCGACTGCGCCGCGGTGCCGGTGGCCTTCAGGGCTTTCAGCTGCGCCTCTTCCGAGCGCGCGGTGAGCAGCGCCCGCGAGCTGTCGGTCAGGAGTGCCGCGAGCTCGGTCGCGAGGTGCAGCTGCTCGGCGAGCGCGCCCGCGGGCAGCTGTACGCGCGGATCGAGCTTCAGCGTCAGTGGCTGCTCGAGCCTGCGCCCCTCGACGGTGAGGCGCACCACGTACGCACCGGGCAGGGCGAGCGCTCCCTCCGGCAGCCGGGGCGTCGCGTGCGGCACGGCCGAGATCGGGTAGCCGTGCTCGATGGCGACGGGTGCCGCATAGCGCAGGTTCCACACCCAGCGATGCATGCCGGCAGAGGCGGGGAGCGTGCGCGGGGCGTCGAGCCAGTAGCCCGGAATCAGCTCGCGTGCCAGCTCCTCCGCCGTCGGGTCGGCCGGGTCGTCGCTCGCGAAGCGGCGCACGAGGTTGCCGCTGTCGTCGAGTACCTCGAGCGTCACCGGCCGCTTGGCCTCGTGCGGCAGGAAATACTCGATGACCGCTCCGGGCGGCGGATTGGCCGCGAGCGGCTCATCGGGCGCAATCGGCGTGTCGCTCCAGGTGCTGCGGTGAACACGCCAGGCGGTGCCGGGCTTGAACAGCGTCACCTCGTGCGGCGCGCTGCCCTGGAGCTGGCGCAGGCGCGAGATGTCGTCGAGCACCCAGAAGGAGCGTCCGTGGGTCGCCACCACGAGATCGTCGTCGTGGACAAGCAAGTCGCGCATCGAGGTGTGCGGCAGATTCAGCTGCAGCGAATCCCAGTGGTCGCCCTCGTCGTAGGAGACCCATACGGCCTTCTCGGTGGCGGCGAACAGCAGGCCCCGCCGGGCGTGATCCTCGCGCACCGCGTTGACGGGCGCATCCGCCGGCAGTCCGGCGTGGATCGCCTGCCAGCTCTTGCCGCCATCGCGCGTGCGATAGATGAAGGGATGCAGGTCGTCGATGCGCAGGCGGCTCACCGTGACGTAGGCGGTGTCGGCATCGAAGTGTGACGCTTCGATCTGGGTCACCTTGCTCCAGGGCGTGAGCTCGGGCGGCGTGACGTCGCTCCAGTGCGCGCCGCCGTCGCGGGTCACCCACACCAGGCCGTCGTCGGTGCCGGCCCAGAGCGTGTCGCTGCTGCGCGGTGAAGGCGCGAGGGCATAGATCACGCCGCGCTGCTGTTCGGCGCCCTTGGGATGCTGCGTGGCGACACTCGCCGGCAGCGCGCCCGCCGCGCGCGCCAGGTCCGGACTGATCGTGCTCCAGCTCATGCCGCCGTCGCTCGTCTTGTAGAGGCGGTTGAGCGCGTAGTAGAGAACGTGGCCGTCGAGGGGCGAGAACATGAGCGGCTGCGTGCGGTCGGCGCGCACTTCCTTGCCGCGTACCGGCACCGGCGTGACGTTCTGGATCTGTCCGGTGGACCAGTGGTATTTCGACACCTCGGTGCGGCCGGCGCCGTAGATGACGTCCGCATCGAGCGGGTCGGGCGCCACGTAGCCGTACTCGATCGCGCCCACCGGGTGCCAGTCGCGGTCGGTGACCGAGCCGTCGTTGCCGCGCGTGGCGATGCACACCGAGCCGCTTTCCTGCTGTCCCGAGCAGATGCGATAGGGGAAGGTCGGCGTGGCGCTCACGTGGTAGAGCTGCGCGGTCGGCTGGTTGAGCCAGCTGCTCCAGCTCTCGCCGCCGTTTACGGTGATGGCCGCGCCCTGGTCGCTCACCAGTGCGAGCACGCGCGGGTCGGCGGGGCTCACCCACATGTTCTGATAGTCGTCTCCCCCCGGCGCGCCGCGCAGCGCCGTCCAGCTGACTCCGCCGTCGACCGACTTCATGGTGACCAGACCCATGCTGTACACGACGTCAGCGTTGGCCGGATCGACGCGCAGCACGGTGAGGTCGCCGCCGCCGATGCGCAGCGACGCCCGCGGGTCGGTGGTGGTACGGCTCCAGTGCGCGCCGGCATCGTCCGAGCGGTACACCCCGAGTCCGGCGGCCGAGGAGTAATCGCCCGGCTCGGTCGTACCGGCGACCGCGTAGATGCGCTGTGGTGCGCTCGGGGCGATCGCGAAGTTGATCTGCGTGAGATCGCCCGGGAGCCCCTCGGAGAGGTGCTGCCAGGTGGTGCCGCCGTCACTCGACTTGTAGAGCCCGCCGTTGGTGCCCTCGAACTCGTTCTTGTCCTCCCAGGGTCCGAGGCGCGACTGCCACAGCGCCGCGTACACCACGTCCGGATGGGCCGGATCGAGCGCCACGGCCGAGCCGCCGGTGTCGGCGTCCTTGTAAAGCACGCGTTCCCAGCTCACGCCGCCGTCGCGCGAGCGATAGATGCCGCGTTCCTCGTTCGGGCCGTACGGGTGCCCGAGCACCGCGGCGAACAGGTGGTTGGGGTCGCGCGGGTCGACGGCCAGCTCGGGGATCTGCTGCCCGTCGGGGAGTCCGCCGCGCGTCCAGGTGTTGCCCGCATCGGCGGAGCGATAGACGCCGTTACCGACCGAGAGGTCCGGCCGCCGCAGCCCCTCGCCGCTCGCCACGTAGACGATGTTGGGATCGGAGGGTGCGACGGCAATCGCACCGATCGACTGCGTCGGCTCGGCGTCGAAGATCGGCTGCCAGGTGCGGCCCGCGTCGCGCGTCTTCCACACTCCGCCGTTGACCGCGCCGATATAGAAGACGTTGGATTGGCCGGGGACTCCGGCGACCGCGCGCGTGCGCCCGCCGCGCATCGGGCCGACGAGCCGCCAGGCGAGGTCGGCGTAGACACTTCCCGCGGGCGCGGCGTGCGGCGCGGGCGCGCCGCTCGCCAGGACGCCGAGGCCGAGGAGGGGGAGCACCGCGAGGGGGAGCGCTGCATTGGGCCGCACGGGGAAATCCTTGTGGTTATTGACCGCGGACCGCGCAAGATACACCCTCGGCGCGCGGAACCGAAGGGCGCAGCGCGCCCGAACGCCCGGCGCCTAGCGGTACTGCTTGTAGGACTTTTCCTCGACGATGCGCGAGCCGAGCTGCGTGTTGATGCGCTTCTTGATCGCGGCGCGCTCATCGTTGGAGACGTAGACCGCGCGCGCCAGCTCGATGAACTCGCGATCGAAGGTCTGCTTCGCTTCCTTGTCGCGGATGCGGTCCTCGATGTCCCACAGCTGCTCGTTCACCTGCTGCAGCGCGTGCTCATCGCTCGCGCGCGCACGCGCCGCGCAGCCCGAGTCGCGCCAGGTCGCCTCCAGCAGCGCGAGCTCGAGTTTCACGTTGCCGAGCTTGGCGGCATCGAGGATGCGTGCCGCCTTGATGCGCAGGATCGTGATCTTGTCGAGCAGCTCGCCGGGGGAGACCGGCACCAGGACATCGTTCATGGGCGCGATCCTAGCAACTCATCGAGCCGCGCGGTGACTTCCCCGACCTCGATGAGATCCATTACCCCCGGCTCCTCGATCTTGTGACCCCAGGGGAGCTCAAGCGGTTCGCAGCCGCGGAAGGCGTGCGCCGCGCGCGCGTAGGCATCGATGCACCAGCGCCCCGAGAGATAGGGACCGCTGCGCGCCGGGTTGGTCGCTGCGTAGAGGCCGATCACGGGCGTGCCGGCCATGGTGGCCATGTGCACGGGACCTGAGTCCGGACTCACCAGCACCGTCGCGCGCGCCAGCAGGGCGAGCAGCTCCGGCAGCGTGTCCTTGCCGATCTGGTTCACCAGCGCCACGTCCGCTGCCGCCTCGATCTGCGCTCCCACGCGCTTTTCAGCGGCGCTCGGCCCGCCGGCGAGGATCACGCGCATGCCGTGATGCTCGACCGCGTGCCGGGCGAGCGCGGCGTAGCGCGCGCTCGCCCAGTTGCGGCGCGCGTGGCTCGAGCAGGGGGAGATGATGAGCGTCGGCTGCGCGTCGGGGATCAGCCGCTCGGCGTAGGCGCGCGCCGCCGCCGGCAGGGGCACGTCCCAGCGCAGCAGCCGCTCGCGGATGCCGAGCGCGGCGAGAAAACCGAAGAAGCTGTCGAGCACATGCTCGCGCGTGAGCGGCGCGATGCGCGCGTTGGTGAACAGCCACTGCAGCTCGCGCGCGCGCGCGCGGTCGAAGCCGAGCTTGATGGGTGAGCGCACCAGCTGCGCGGCGAGGCTGGCACGCAGCGCGACCTGCATGTGCAGCAGCACCTCGAAGCGGCGGCCGCCGAGGTGTGCCGCGAGCGCGCGCCGCGCGGCGAGTCCTGCGCGCTTGTCCACGGTGATAAACTCGACGCCTTCGATGAGGCTCATGAGGCGCGCTTCGGCGTGCCCGACGATCCAGGTCAGCTGCGTCGCCGGCCAGGCCTGCTGCAGGGTGCGTACGATCGGCACCACGTGGCAGGTATCGCCGATCGCCGACAGCCTGAGTATGCAAAGACTGCGTGGCGGTTCGGCGAGGGGCAGCATGATGGAGTCAGGTCTGTGAGTGGGCGCTGGGCGCTCGGCCCCGAGGTGAAACGCGGCGCCCTGGCGCGCGGCGCCATGCTATATGACGCCTCCCGGGTGAGCAATGTGAGCGCCGAGTGGTTCGCGCCCGACTACTGGCAATCGCTCGGAGGGCTCGAGAGCACGGCGAGCGGCCGTGGCGCCGCCTGGTTCCTCAGCGCCGGCGCGAAGCGCTACGTGCTGCGCCACTACCGCCGCGGCGGCCTTGCGGCGCGCCTCTCGAGAGATCATTACGCCTGGTGGGGCGAGCAGCACACGCGTCCGTTCGCCGAGTGGCAGCTCACCTACAGCCTGCATCGCGCGGGGTTGCCGGTGCCGGCACCGGTCGCGGCGCGCTATCGCCGTGTCGGCGTCGTCTACACCGGCGACATCATCACCGAGCGCCTCGCGACTGTCGGCTCGCTCGCCGAGTGCCTGCGGACCGGGGCGCTCTCGATCCTCACCTGGATCGCGATCGGGCGCTGCGTGCGGCGCTTCCACGATCTCGGCGTGTGTCACGCCGATCTCAATGCGCACAACATCCTCCTCAGCGAGGACGCCGTGTATCTGGTCGACTTCGATCGCTGCCAGCTGCGCGGCGGCGGGCTGTGGCGGGACGCCAACCTGGTGCGGCTGCGACGTTCGCTCGAGAAGCTCACCTGGGGGCTGCCGCCGGAGCGCTTCGGCGAGGCGGACTGGCACGGGCTGCTCGACGGCTACCGCCAGTCCGAAGGCACTCCCGGCCCCGAGCTGGCGGCGGCCGAAGGCTGACGGTGCGCCTCCTCTATCTCATCGCCGTCTACTTAAGCGCTCCGATCATTTCCGTCGTGTTCCTGTGGCGCGGGATCGGCAACCGCAGCTACCGCGAGAACCTGCGCGAGCGCTGGGGATTCGGCCGCCGCGTGGCCCCGGGCGGGGTGTGGCTGCACGCGGTGTCGGTCGGCGAGGTGCAGGCATGCGCGCCGCTCGTCGGCGCGCTCCGGCGCAGCCACCCGCAGCTGCCGCTCACCGTCACCACCTTCACGCCGACCGGCGCGGCGCGCGCGCGGGCACTGTTCGGCGACGTCGCCGAAGTGCGCTACGTGCCCTTCGACCTGCCGGGCGCGGTGCGGCGCTTCTTCAGGCGAGTCGAGCCGCGCCTCGCGGTGATCTTCGAGACCGAGCTGTGGCCGAATCTCTATCGCGAGTGCCGCCGGCGGCGCGTGCCGCTGGTGCTGGCGAGTGCGCGCATCTCGGAGCGCTCGCTCGGCCGCTACCGCCGCCTCGGCGCGCTGTTCACCGACGCGGTGGCGAGCGCGGCGATCGTCGCGGCGCAGGGCGCGGGCGATGCGGCGCGCTTCAAGGCGCTCGGCGCCTCGCCCGAGAGCACCCACGTGACCGGCAATCTCAAGTTCGACTTCGAGCTGCCCGCGGGGCTCGCCGAGCGCGGCCGGAGCCTGCGGCGTGTGTACGCCGCGCGGCGCGCGCTGTGGGTGGCGGGCAGCACCCACGAGGGCGAGGAGGCCGCGGTACTCGAGGCACAGCGCCTGGTGCGAAGCCGCCACGCGCAGGCGCTGGTCGTGATCGCGCCGCGGCACCCGGCGCGTTTCGGCGCGGTCGCGGCCCTTCTCGCCACCGCGGGAGCCGCCTTCGTGCGCCGCTCGGACGGCGAAGACGCGGCCGGGGCGGCGGATGCCGAGGTGCTGCTGCTCGATTCCCTCGGCGAGCTGCTCGAGGTCTACGCCGCCGCGGACGTGGCGTTCGTCGGCGGGAGCCTGGTGCCGGTCGGCGGCCACAATCTGCTCGAGCCCGCCGCGCTCGGAGTGCCGGTGCTCACCGGCCCCAATAACTTCAACGGAGCGGAAGTTGCGCGGCTGCTTACGGCGCGCGGCGCTGCGAGCATCGTCGCCAACGCAGCCGAGCTCGGTGAGCGCGTCAGCGCGCTGCTCGGCGATGCCGCGGAGCGCGAGCGCATCGGCACGCTCGGGCGTGACTGCGTGGAGGCGAGCCGCGGGGCGCTGGCGCGGCTGCTGGAGCTGATAGAGCCGCTGCTTTAGCGTCGGTTCTGTGGCTTCGGGGCGTCCGCCGACGGCACGGTCGGCGCGAGCGTCGCGGGCGTCTCGACCGCCGGCGAGGTCGGCGCACTGGTGGTGAGCCAGGTGTTGACCGAGGTGAGCTCGGGGCGGTCGAGCGTGCCGGCCGCGAGACGCAGCGTCAGCACGCTCACGATGTAGTCGTAACGGGCCACCGCGAAGTTGGTCTGCGCCTGCACCAGGTTGCGCCGGGCGTTGAGCAGATCGACCGAGGTGCGCGTACCGACCTCATAACCCGCCTCGGTGGCCTTGAGCGCCGTGTGGTTGGACTCGAGCGCCTGGCGCAGCGCCTGCACGTGCGCGATGCCGCTGATGACGCCGAGGTAGGCATCGCGCGCCTGGCGCTCGGTGGCGCGCGAGCTCTGCACGACGCCCTCCTTGGCCGCGATCCACAGGTACTGCGCCTGGCGGACTTTCGACTGGGTGAATCCGCCGGCGAACAGCGGCACCGTCAGCTGCAGCGTGATCTGCCGGTCGTTGATCTTGTTGTCGACCCCGTTGAAGGTGAGCCCTTCGACGGTCTCATCGGAGGTGTTGTAGGTGTAGCTGCGGCCGGCGAGGATGTCGAGCGAGGGCAGATGGCCGCCGACCGCGACCCTGACGTTATCGCGGGCGATATCGGCGGCCAGGCGGCTCGAGATGAGCGTCGGATTCTGCTCGAGTGAGATGTCGACCCAGCGGCTCTCGTCGGCCGGCTCGGGATTGAGCAGCGGCATGTCGATGCCGGGCTTGGCGAGGCGGTCGTACTTCTCGCCGGTGATCTCCTGCAGCTGGTCCTCGGAGGTCGCCAGCGCGCGCTTGTCGGCGATCACGGTGGCGGCGGCGGTGTCGCGCGCGGCCTTGGCGTCCTCGACGTCGGTGATGGCGATGAGGCCCACGTCGAAACGCGTCGTGGCCTGGTCGAGCTGGCGCGAGATCGCCTCGAGCGCCGCCTGGTCCGCCTCGAGGGTGTCCTCCGCGGTGAGCACGTTGAAGTAGGCGGTCGCGACCCGCAGGATCAGCTGCTGCTGGGCTGCCTGGTAGGTGGCCTCGGCCTCGGCCACCTGGGCGCTCGCGGCCTTGAGCGTCATCCAGTTCGACCACGAGAACACGTTCTGCTTGAGGTTGAGGCCCCACGTCTTGGTCGCGGTGTCGATCACGTCCGGCTCGGGGATCACGATCAGGAGCGGCGGCCCGTTGGGATTTGCCGGGTTGGTGATCGCGTTGATCGAGTCCTGGAATCCCGACTGGTGGTCGCGGGTGATGCCCGCGGTTCCGTTGAGCTGCGGCAGGAGCGCGGCGATCGCCTGCGGACGCGCCTCGCGCGCCGCGAGGCGGTTGGCATCCGCCTGGCGGATCACGGGGTCGTTCTTCAGCGCGTCCTCGAACACGCCGACCAGGTCCTTGGGGTGCGCGCTGGCGGCGAAACCGCCGAGCAGGCAGGCGAGTAATGCGGCACGTCTCACGGCGTCGATTCCCTGGGTTCCTTGCTTAAAAGCTGAAGCGCGCCGGCCGCGGGGCGTTCACGAGCGGGTCGATCACCGTCTCGAACAGGCTCTCGGTCGCCCAGGCGTTCTCGCTGATGCGGCGCACCAGCCGCGCCTCCATGACCGGCGCCTCGCCGACGACCACGAACAGCCGCCCACCCACCTCGAGCTGGCGCTCGAAGCGCGCCTCGTAGACCGGGAGCGATCCGGTCACCGCGATGACTCCGAAGCGCTCGCCGCTGTCGGCCGCGAGCGCGTCCGCGGTCACCACCTCGACATCGCTCATACCGAAAGCGGCGAGGTTGCGCGCCGCCAGGGAGGCGAGCTCAGCGTAGAGCTCGAGCGCGCGCACCCGGGCGCCGGCGGCGCGCAGGCAGGCCGCGACGAACCCCGAGCCGGTCCCGACTTCCAGCGCCCGCGTGCCCGCGCCGGGATAGAGCGCCTGCAGCAACCGGCCGACGACGCTCGGGCGCAGCATGTGCTGCCCCTGCGGGAGGGGCACCTCCGCGTCCGCGTAGGCACGGAAGCGCTGCGCGGGGGGCACGAAGGCCGCGCGCGGCACCCGGCGCAGGATCCCGAGCACGCGCTCGTCCAGCACATCCCAGGCGCGTACCTGCTGTTCGATCATCTGCTCCTGGGGCTCGGCCGGCTGCATGCCTGAAGGACTCCGCTACTTCACTTAATCAATGTCGAAAAAGGCCGCAGAAAGTTACGGGTTTTCGGCCGCCCTGCCAAGCGGCAATGCGACGAGATATGGTGAAATGCCGACGGGGCGTGAGGACGGCGCGTTATGCTTAAGTGCGCCCACGACCCCAGGCACGAGAAGTCAAATCAGAGTGCTTTCGAGGGGTGTGTGCCCAACCCAAGCGGAAGGGCTTAGAAGTATTCCAGATGTCGATCCTCGGGCTGTTGTGCCTTTTCTGCGCGCTTATCGCAGCTCTGTTCCTCGTGCTCTATGGGCTGCAACGGCGCGACCTGAAGAGCGTCGAGCAGCTGTCCCAGCAGCTGCAACGCATCGCTATTGGCGGGCGGCTTCCGGGACGGGTCGAGGTCGACAGCGACAAGGCTGAGCTTGCCGCCCTGGTCACCGCCGTGAACCACCTGCTCACCCGCTCCGGTCCTGGCGAGAACGACGTGGCGCAGGCGCCACGGCTGTTCGCCGACCTGGGCGAGCGCATCCACGAGGCCGTGCTGGTGCACCGCGAGGTGATCCTGTACGCCAACCGGCAGTTCGCCAGCTTCGTCGGTGTCGATCGCGTGGAGCTCATCGGACGGCGGTTGGGGGACCTGGTGCCGCCCGAGTACTCCGAGCTCGTCAGCGAGAACATCCGCCGGCGGCTCTCGGGGGAATCGGCGGCGGAGCGCTACGAGATCGACATGGTGGGGCTGCAGGGACAGATGAGCCGCCTCGAGATCGCCTCCACCGTAGTCGACTACGACAAGGGGAACGCGCTGCTCATCACCGGGGTCGAGATCATCCCGACGCAGACCACGCCGGCGCTGCGTCTCGCGGGCGAGAACCTCGCGACGCCGCAGCAGCTGGCGCTCAACTCGCTCGCCGAGGCGATCATCGCCACCGACGATCGCGGCCGGATCACTTACATGAACCCCGCCGCCGAACGGTTGACCGGCGCCGACGCCCTGCAGGCCGCGGGCAAGCTCCTCGAGGAGATCGTCAGCCTGGTCGACGAGTCCGACCGGCGGCTGATGTCCGATCCGGTGCACCAGGCGCTCACCAGCGGCGCGCCCGTGACTCTCGGCCGGCGCGCACTGCTCTTGTCGCGCAGCAACGCCAGCGAACGCTCGATCGAGCTGTCCGCCTCGCCGGTGCGCAACGAGGCCAAGGAAATCGTCGGCGCGGCGGTGCTGCTGCACGACGTGACGGAGCTGCGCGGGCTGGCACGGCAGATGTCCTATCAGGCGACCCACGATGCGCTCACCGGGCTCGTCAACCGCCGCGAGTTCGAGCGGCGGCTGGAGGAGGCGATCGAGAGCGGCCATCGCGGCGACAGCCAGCACGTGCTGTGCTACCTCGACCTCGATCGCTTCAAGCTGGTCAACGACACCAGCGGCCACCTGGCCGGCGACAGCATGCTGCGCGAGGTGGCGAAGCTGCTGCGCGATGCGGTGCGCGACAGCGACACGGTGGCGCGTCTCGGGGGAGATGAGTTCGGCATGCTGCTCATCGGCTGCCCGCTGGAGAAGGCGCGGCAGATCGCCGATGACGTGTGCCGCTCGGTGGGCGACTACCGCTTCGTATGGAAGGAGCGGATCTTCAACATCGGTGTATCGGTCGGACTGGTGGAGATCTCCCGCGAGAGCGGCACGCTCGAGGAGCTGATCGCCGCAGCCGACACGGCCTGCTACGTCGCCAAGAAACAGGGCACGGGCCGCGTGGCCGTGTACTCGGCGCGCGACGAGGCCCACGCGCGCCACACCGGCGAGATCCAGTGGCTGCAGCGGCTGCAGGGTGCGCTCAAGGAGAACCGCTTCCAGCTCTACCACCAGATCATCGTGCCGGCGCACGGGAACGAGGGCGGACCGGCAATGGAAGTGCTGATTCGCCTGCGCGACGAGAACGGCCAGGAGCTGCCGCCGGCGGAGTTCATGCGTGCGGCCGAACGCTACCGGCTGATGGGACTGGTCGACCGCTGGGTGGTGCAGACGACGCTCGCCGCTCTCGGGCGCGGCGCCATCCCGGTACAGCCCGACCGCAGCGTTGCGATCAACATCTCCGGCCAGACCCTCGGTGACGTACAGTTCCTCGAGTTCGTGGTCGAGTGCCTCGACAGCACCGGGGTCGCGCCGGCGCAGATCTGCTTCGAGATCACCGAGAGCGCCGTGGTCGCCAACCTCGAGCACGCGCGGCGCTTCGTCGGCGTGCTGCACGGCATGGGGTGCCAGTTCGCCCTCGATGACTTCGGCTCCGGCGTCGGCTCCTTCTCCAATCTCAAGAACCTGCCGCTCGACTATCTCAAGATCGACGGCTCGTTCATCCGCAACCTGGCGCGCGATACGGTAAACCAGGCGATGGTGACCGCGATGATCAAGCTGGCGCGCACGCTCAACTTCCAGGTGATCGCCGAGCAGGTCGAGGACACCGCCTCGGTCGAGGCGGCGCGGCGCATGGGAGTCGATTACCTGCAGGGCTACGCCATCGGCCGGCCCCAGCCGCTGCAATTAGCCGCGTAGCGTCTCTGCTGAACAGCCGGCAAAAGCCCGTGCGCCGACCTTGCTACGGAGTGCTCGGCTGCCGAGGTAGGTGCTGCCGATGCGTGTCGAGCCCCGCCTTTTGCCGGCGGTCTACGGAGTGATGTCCGCCAAAATCGCCGCAGGCGATTTTGGCCAATCAAATCACAGCAGCGGTACCAGCAGCAGCGCCACGATGTTGATGATCTTGATCAGCGGGTTGATCGCCGGGCCCGCCGTGTCCTTGTAGGGATCGCCGACCGTGTCGCCGGTAACCGCGGCCTTGTGGGCATCCGACCCCTTGCCGCCGAAGTTGCCTTCCTCGATGTACTTCTTGGCGTTATCCCAGGCGCCGCCGCCCGTGGTCATGGAGATGGCGACGAAGATGCCGGTAACGATGGTGCCGATGAGCAGCCCGCCGAGCGCGCGCACGCCGGCGCCGCTGCCCATCAGGGTGTTCATCACCAGCACCAGCACGATCGGCACCAGGATCGGCAGCAGCGACGGCAGGATCATTTCGCGGATCGCAGCCCGCGTCAGCAGGTCGACCGCACGCGAGTAGTCCGGCTTCTCGGTGCCGGCCATGATGCCCTTGATCTCGCGGAACTGGCGCCGCACCTCGTTCACTACCGCGCCGGCGGCGCGGCCCACCGCCTCCATGGCCATGGCGGCGAAGAGATAAGGCACCATGCCGCCGATGAACAGGCCGATGATCACGGCCGGATCCGACAGAGAGAAGGTGGCTGCCTTGCCGGCCGCCTCGAGGTTGCGCGTGTAGTCGGCGAACAGCACCAGCGCCGCGAGCGCGGCCGAGCCGATCGCGTAGCCCTTGGTGACCGCCTTGGTGGTGTTGCCGACGGCATCCAGCGGGTCGGTGATGTTGCGCACTTCCTTCGGCAGCCCCGCCATCTCGGCGATGCCGCCGGCGTTGTCGGTGATCGGGCCGTAGGCGTCGAGCGCCACGATCATGCCGGTCATCGACAGCATGGCGGTCGCGGCGATCGCGATGCCGTACAGGCCGTTCAGCGTATACGCGCCCCAGATCGCCAGGCACACCGCCACGACCGGCAGCGCCGTCGACTTCATCGACACGCCGAGGCCGGCGATGATGTTGGTGGCATGACCGGTCTGCGAGGCGGCCGCCACCTTGCGCACCGGGCTGTACTCGGTCGCGGTGTAGTACTCGGTGATCATGATCATCGCGGCCGTGAGACCGAGCCCGATGAGCGTGCAGCCGAAGAGCCCAGCCGCGCTTCCCGGCATGATCTCCCGGGTGATGAAGTAGAACGCCACCGCCGACACGATCCCGGACACGATCACGCCCTTGTAGAGCGCGTTCATGATTTTGCCGCCCTCGCGCGTCGAGACGAAGAACGTGCCGATGATCGAGGCGACGATCGAGGCGGCGCCGAGGGCGAGCGGATAGATCACCGCGGCGTAGGCCGCATCGGGCCCGCGGCGGCTGAACAGCAGGCCGCCGAGCAGCATGGTGGCGACGATGGTTACCGCGTAGGTCTCGAACAGATCCGCCGCCATGCCGGCGCAGTCGCCGACGTTGTCGCCGACGTTGTCGGCGATCACCGCGGGGTTGCGCGGATCGTCCTCGGGAATCCCGGCCTCGACCTTGCCGACGAGGTCGGCGCCGACGTCCGCACCCTTGGTGAAGATGCCGCCGCCGAGGCGCGCGAAGATGGAGATGAGCGAGCCGCCGAAGGCGAGCCCGACGAGCGCGTGCAGCGCTTCCTCGCCGCCGACGCCCGCCTGCCGCAGGACCGTGTAGTAGCCGGCGACGCCGAGGAGTGCGAGGCCGACCACCAGCATGCCGGTGATGGCGCCGCCGCGGAAGGCGACGGTGAGCGCGGCATTGAGGCCGCTGGTCGCGGCCTGCGCGGTGCGCACATTGGCGCGCACCGAGATGTTCATGCCGATGTAGCCGGTGAGGCCCGAGAGCACCGCGCCGATCGCGAAGCCCCCCGCGGTCGCCCAGCCGAGGCGCGAGAAGCCGATCAGCACGAACAGCACGAGGCCGACGATGAGGATGGTGCTGTACTGGCGGTTGAGGTACGCCTTGGCGCCGGCCTGGATGGCCGCGGCGATCTCCTGCATGCGGGCGTTGCCCGCCGGCAGGCGCAGGATTGCCGCCGTCGAGAACACGCCATAGAGAACGGCGAGTACGCCGGCGCCGATCGCAAGCCACAGCCACATGCTGAGATCCATCGAGAAACCTCCCCCAAAAAAGGCCGCGAACTATAGCACGGCGGGGGTCGGCGACGGCCGGCGCGCCGGGGCTGCGCCGCAGCGCAGCAAGCTTGCTAAGCGGGCACCTCCGTGTGCCTTGGTCAGACCTTGAAGTCGGCGAGCTTGCGCTTGACCGGGACGCCGCGGATGCGCACGTAGTCCGGCAGGCCGTTGCGATAGGGGGGATAGGCCTCGCCCGCCACCAGCGGCTCGAGGTAACGCCGGCAGGCCTCGCTGATCCCGAAGCCGTCCTCGCGCAGGTACTCCTTGGGGAGCTTCTTCTCCTTGTTGGCGACCTCGGCGAGCGGCACGTGACCGATGACCCAGCGGTAGGGCTTCGAGGACTTGCGCACGATGGTCGGCATCACCGCGTTCACGCCCTTCACGGCGAGCTCGACCGCCGCCTTGCCGACCGCATAGGCCTGCTCGACGTCGACTTTGGAGGCGATGTGGCGCGCGGAGCGCTGCAGGTAGTCGGCGACCGCCCAGTGATACTTGTAGCCGTGCGCTTCGCGCACCATGTTGGCGACCACCGGGGCTACGCCCCCCAACTGCGTGTGGCCGAAGGCATCGCGGGTGCCGGCGTCGGCGAGGAATTTGCCGTCCTCGTAAGCGGCGCCCTCGGAGACCACGATGACGCAGTAGCCGTAGTCGGTGACGCTCTGCTTGACGCGGTCGAGGAAACGGCGCCCGTCGAACGGCACCTCGGGGAAGAGAATCACGTGCGGCGGCTCATCGAGGCCGCGGCCGGCGAGCCCGCCGGCGGCGGCGATCCAGCCGGCGTGGCGTCCCATGACCTCGAACACGAATACCTTGGTCGAGGTGCGCGCCATCGAGGCGACATCGAGCGCCGCTTCGCGCGTCGAGACCGCGACGTACTTGGCCACCGAGCCGAAACCGGGGCAGCAGTCGGTGTGCGGCAGATCGTTGTCGACGGTCTTCGGCACGCCGACGCAGGTGACGGCATAGCCGAGGGAGGCGCCGAGCTGCGACACCTTCAGAGCGGTATCCATCGAGTCGTTGCCGCCGTTATAGAAGAAGTAGCGGATGTCGTGCGCGCGGAACACCTCGATCAGCCGCTCGTACTCGCTGCGGTTCTGCTCGAGCCCCTTCAGCTTGAAGCGCGCCGAGCCGAAGGCGCCGGCCGGGGTGTGCTTGAGCGCGCGGATCGTGGCGGCACTCTCGCGGGCGCAGTCGATGAGGTCCTCGGTGAGTGCGCCGATGATGCCGTGGCGCCCGGCGTAGACCTTGCCGATTTGCTTCGAGCGCATCGCGGTCTCGATGACGCCGCAGGCCGAGGCGTTGATGACGGCGGAGACGCCGCCGGACTGTGCATAGAAGGCGTTGGCGCGGACGGGCTTTTTCATGATGGCGGCAAGAATACCGCAGGCCGCGCATACCCGGGCGGCGTGTTTGACTTGGGCGGGGAGCGCTCGGTAACGTGGCCGCCTCGCGTGCTGGTAAGCGCCGCGCTCTCGCACTGAACAAAACATGCGCATCGTCCTGTTGGGGGCTCCCGGTTCCGGCAAAGGCACCCAGGCACATCGCCTGGCCGAGAGTCGCGGCATTCCGCAGATCTCCACCGGCGACCTGCTGCGCGCTGCGGTGACGCGCGGCACGCCGCTGGGACTTCAGGCCAAGGCGGCCATGGAGAGCGGCGCTCTGGTGGACGATGCGCTGGTGCTCGGCATGATCCGCGAGCGCCTCGCCGATCCCGACGCGCGCGCCGGCTTCATCCTCGACGGCTTCCCGCGCAACCTGGTGCAGGCCGCGGCCCTCGACGGCCTGCTGGCCGAGCTCGGCCAGCCCCTCGATGCGGTGGTGCAGTTCGAGGTCGCGAACGATGAGCTGGTGCGGCGGATCTCCGGCCGGCGCACCTGCGCCGACTGCGGGCGCGTCTTCAACGTCCTCACCTCGCCGCCGAGCGGCGCGGCGGCCGTCTGCCCCAGGACCGGCGCAGCGCACCGGCTGATGCAGCGTGCCGACGACAACGAGGTGACCGTCGCCGAGCGGCTGCGCGTGTACGCGCAGAAGACCCGGCCGCTGACGGAGTTCTATCGCAAGCGCGGCATCCTGCGCGTCATCAACGCCGAGGGTCCGGTCGATGCGGTGGCGCAGCGTCTCGCCGACGCACTCACCGGGGCACCGGCCGCGACGCCGGCCGCCGCGCGGGTGCGCAAGAGCGCCGCGAAGCGGGCCCGTCCCAAGAGCGCGGCACCCACCAAGGCGCGCCGCGGACGCGCCGCGCGCAGCACGGCACGCCGCGCCAAGCCCGCGCGCAAGGCGGTGCGAGTGCGCACCGCACGCAAGAAGCGCGCGGCGGCGCCCCGCAGGCGTAAGTCCGGCGCGCGGCGTGGCACGCGCCGCTGACACCGTCGGCGCGGATACTTAATTAAGGCTGCAGTTGTCGCACTTCGCGCTGCAGCGACTGCTCGAGCTGTGCGTCGAAGCCGCCGTGGCGCGCCGCCACGTCGCCCTGCGGCGAGACAATTACGGTGAGCGGCAGGCCACCGCCGAAGCGCCGATGGAAGCTGCCGTCGAGATCAAGTGCCGTGGGGAGCGAGAGCTTTGCCCAGCGCAGAAAGCGCTCCACCTCGGGACGGGCAGCTGCCTCGGAGGCGAATCCCTCCTCGGTATTCACAAGAACGATGTGCACCGCGAGCCCGTTGGTCCGCGCCCAGACGGCGAGGTGCTCCATGACCGGCAGCGTCAGACGGCACGGTGGGCACCAGCGCGCCCAGAATTCCAGAATGACGGGCTGGCCGCTCAGGTTGCCCAGCGCGAAGGGCTGTCCGTCGAGGGTGCGCAGCCCGGAGTCGCGCAGCGGCTCGGTGGGCACCGGCGGATCGTCCCTCGTGAGCTCGGTGAAATGCGCGACGCGCTCGACCGGCCGGGCAAGGCCGGCGAGGAACTCGCCCGGCAGCGCGTCGCCACGCGGCTCGAACGCGACCTCCGCCGTCACGGGCGGGGCGCCCGGCCCGGTCGTGATCCGCGCGTCGTAGCCGATGAGGGACGAGGAGTCCGCATCAAAGCGCGCTCGAACCGTGCCGTTGTCCGCCTCCAGGGTGAGCTCGATCACCGGCCCGCCGGGTGCGCGCTCGAGCTGCCGGCAGGCGCCGAGAGTCAGGCGCTGCAGCAGGCGGCTGCGAAACGCCTGGAGCTCATCCTCCGTCCCGTGCGCAGCCCGCAGCAGCAGTGGCACCGGCACGAGCGGCGCTCCGTGCCCCTCGAAGGCCGCATCGATTACGGCCTGGAGGTCGGCGCCGGCGGCTTGCTCCAGCACGCGCGCCGGGGCGGTGCCCGAGTCGCTCGCCAGCACCAGCCGGCCGTCCTGCACTGCCATGACATAGAGGCCCGGCATGCGCAGGTAAGCGTTGCGGCGTGCATCGAAGCCGAATTCGGTGATCTCGCGATGCGCTGGCGCACCGGGCACCTGTACGAGGTAGTGGGCGCTCGCGAACAGCGCGCCGAGATCCCGATAGGCGCGGGCAGCGCCGTCGAGTGTCGCTGCCCCGTCGCAGGAATGCGCCGGCGCGGGCGTTAGCAGAACACTTAAGCCGGCGAGCAGCGCGGCGACGGCGGGCGAGTTTGACACGGGCGACCTCGGGGAGAGAGTGACGTAGGGCGCGCATCCTGGAGGGGCGTGCGGGTCGCCGTCGTCCGATTTCGCGCTTTCGGACCTGATTCCTCAGCGTGCGGTTTTCTGACGGCGGGCACGCATGAATTCGGTCGGCGTGAGTCCTGTCGAGGCCTTGAATAGCGCGTTGAAAGTCGATTTTGAACTGAAGCCAGCCGCATACATGGCATCGAGCACCGAGCGCGCCCCGCAAGCGGGATCTGCGAGCAGTCGCTGCACCTCCTCGAGGCGGTAGCGATTCACCCAGTCGGCGAAGTTGCGGCCCCGGCCCCGGTTGATGAGCTGCGACAGGCGGCGCGGCGGCAAGCCTACTGCGGCTGCGAGTTCGGCCAGTGTGAGCTCGGAGCGCAGGAACGGGCGGTGCCCGCTCATGTAGGCCTCGATGAACTGGAGGTGCGCGGCCGCCTCCGCCGACACGAGCGGCGCCTCTGTCTGGTGTGCAGCGTCTGCGGCCGCGCTGCCTACGTCCTCGACGGTGATCGCAACGAACAGGCGCGGAAATCGCAGCGCGGCGACCACGAAACCTGCGACGTAGGTGAGCTGTGCGACGAACAGCACCGCCTCGAGGCCACGCTCCGCGCCGCCGCCGGCGCGGCTCGCCAGGAAAGTGCCGACGTCGAGAGCGTAGACGATGACGAGCCCCGCCACCGCGTAGGTCAGCCAGGCGAGCGGCACGTGCGGCACGGTCGAGTGGGTACGCTCGATGATGCTGCGGTAATTCAGCAGCTCCAGCAGTGACAGCGCCAGATAGGTGCCGAGACTCGCGAACACGCCGAGCGCCAGCGCGACTTCCGACAGCGCCCCCGCGCCGAAGGCGAGCAGAAAGACCAGGGCGGGCACCGCGTGCGGCAGCCACGCGCTCCAGCTGCGCGCGCGCTGGAAGAGCAAGCCGCGGATGAACCCGAAGAACAGCGGGCCGTAGGCCAGTCCCGCGATGTGCGCGGCTGTCAGGTGCCAGCCGATGAGCCTCAGCTCCTGGCCAGCCAGGACGGCGACATGGCACGCCAACAGCAGCAACAGCAGGCCGAGGGCCACGCGGCTGTCCGTCGCACGCCGCAGCAGCTGTACGCCGCCCACGGCACACAGCGCCGCTACCGATAGCTGCACGACGGCGAGCGGGTTGGCCAGCATCGCGATTGCCGGGCGTGTGCTTAGAGCGCTGCGAGCAGCCGCTCGCCGAGCACGCCGCGGCGCCAGCCGCGCAGCACCGCACCGTCGCGCCGCCCGTCGGCCAGCAGCTCGAGCTCGCGCCGCGTAGCCAGCACTTCGGGTACCAGGCCGAGCTCGGCCGCCACCGTCTGACTGATGCCACCGAGTTTGCGAACCAGCGCGTGGCGCTGCGGGTCCGCGGGCGGACGCGCCGGCACGGGCGGCGGCGGATCGTCGATTCCCGCGGCGGCGACGCAGGCGAGCAGCTGCGCGCCGCTATGCCTCACGACCCCGGGCGGCAGCTCAGGAACGGCGGCCAGCTCGGCGGTCGTGCGCGGCACGCGCAACACGATCTCGCGCAGCGCGCCGTCCTCGAGGATCCAGCCGCGCGGACGATCGTGCTCAAGCGCCGCACGCTCGCGCCAGGCGGCGAGGCTGCGCGTCAGCCGCTCACGCCCGGCGTCGAGGCCCTTCAGGCCCCGCAGGCGCTGCCAGGCCTCATCGGGATCGATGGTGAAGGCGCCCGCATCGGCGAGCCCGGCGAGTTCCTCGGCGAGCCACGCGAGACGCCCGAGACGCGCCAGCTGCTCCTCGAGCTCCGTGGCGAGCGGCACCAGGTAGCGCACGTCGTCGAGCGCGTATTCGATCTGCTCGGGCGACAGCGGCCGCCGCGACCAGTCGGTCCGCGTGTGCGACTTGGCGAGCTCGCGGTTGAGCAGCCGGCGTGCGAGCTCGGCGTAGCCGACCTGCGCCGGGAAACCGGCGAGCCGGGCGGCGATTTGGGTGTCGAACACCGGACGCGTCAGGCCGGCGATCGGGAACAGCACTTCCAGATCCTGGCGCGAGGCGTGCATCACCTTGAGCGTGCCCGGGGCGGAGAGCAGCGCCGCGAGCGGCGCGAGCGCCGGGAGCGAGAGCGGATCGATGCACGCCGCCTCGCCCGCGCCGGCCAGCTGCACCAGGCACAGCCGCGCGTGATAGGTGCGCTCGCGCAGGAACTCGGTGTCGAGACCGACGCGCGGCTGCGCGCCGAGGCGCGCGCAAACCGCGGCCAGGGAGGACGCTGTCGTGACGGGTGTCTGCAAACGCTCAGTCGATGATCTGTACAATCGGACCGCCCAATTATGCGCACGCGCCGCCACGACCGAAAGCCATGACGGAGATCATCAGAGTGTTCGTGCAGATCGCGCTGCTCAAGCGCGGGCCGCAGGACCTGCCAGTGTCGCGGACCCTGCTCGCGCTCACGGTGTGCGCTTACGCGGGGCTGACCGCTCTGGTGAGCGACCTTTTGGCCCCGGGGGGCACCTCGCCGCTGCCGCTCGCGGCCGAAGTGGCCTTCACCCTGGTGTGGTATGCGGCGCTGCTCGCGCTCCTCGGCCGCCGCGAGCGCTTTGTGCAAACCGCCTCCGCCATCTTCGGCGTGCAGGCGCTCCTCATGCAGCCGCTGCTCGTGTCGGTGTGGCTGATGAAGCGTTACGGGCAGGACGCGACCTGGCAGCTGCCGATCGCGGTGGCGGGACTCGCGGTCGTGATCTGGATGGTTGCGGCCAACAGCCACGTGGTGAAGGCGGCGCTCGAATTTTCGAGCGCGGCGAGCGTGGGACTGGTGATCCTGCAGATCGCCTGCGGACAGCTGCTGCTGTTCACGCTGTTTCCGCCGCTGCCGGGTTGAGGTGGGGCGCGGCATGCACGTTCACATCCTCGGCATCGGCGGCACCTTCATGGGCGGCGTGGCGGCAATCGCCCGCGCCGCGGGCTGGCGCGTCACGGGCTGCGACCGCGACATGTATCCGCCCATGAGCACCCAGCTCGAGGCACTCGGCATCGAGGTGACGGCGGGCTTCGGTGCCGAGCAGCTCGCGCTCGCGCCCGACGTGGTGATGGTCGGCAACGTCATGACGCGCGGCATGCCGGTCATCGAGGCGCTGCTCGAGAGCGGCCTCCCATACGTCTCGGGACCTGAGTGGCTCGCGCGCGAAGTGCTCAAGGACCGCTGGGTGCTGGCGGTGGCGGGTACCCACGGCAAGACCACGACCTCCTCGCTCCTCGCCTGGATCCTGGAGCACGCCGGTCTCGCACCCGGGTTCCTGATCGGCGGTGTGCCGGCGAATTTCGGCGCCAGCGCGCGTCTGGGCAGCGCGCCGTTCTTCGTCATCGAGGCGGACGAGTACGACACGGCGTTCTTCGACAAGCGCGCCAAGTTCGTGCATTACCGGCCGCGCACCGCGGTGCTCAACAACCTCGAGTTCGACCACGCCGACATCTACCCCGACGTGGGCGCGATTCAGCGGCAGTTCCACCACCTGGTACGCATCGTCCCCGGCGGCGGGCGCATCGTCTGGAACGCCGCCGACGAGCGGCTGCGCGAGACGCTCGCCATGGGCTGCTGGACGCCGCGCGAGGGCTTCGCGCGCAGCGCGCACCTCGATGCGCTGTGGAGCGCGCGCGCCGCGCCCGGAGCCGGGGATTTCTCGCGTTTCGAGGTGCTCGAGGCGGGACGCCCCCAGGGTACGGTCGAGTGGCCGCTGATCGGTGCGCACAACGTCGACAACGCACTCGCGGCGATCGCCGCCGCGCGCCACGCCGGCGTGCCGGTGCAGCACGCCATCGAGGCACTCGCGCATTTTCGCGGCATCGCGCGGCGCATGCAGCTGCGGGGCGTTGTGCGCGGCGTGCGCGTCTACGACGACTTCGCACACCATCCCACCGCGATCGCCACCACGGTGGACGGCCTGCGCCGGAGCGTCGGCGCGGCGGCGCGCATCGTCGCGGTGCTCGAGCCGCGCTCGCATACCATGCGCATGGGAGTGCACCGCGATACGCTCGCCCCCGCGCTCGCGGGCGCCGACGAGGTGTGGCTCTACACCCCGCCGGACCTCGGCTGGGACGCGGGCGCGGTACTCGGCGTCTTCGGGGCGCGCGGCCACGCGGCGGGTGATGTCGGCACGCTGGCGCGCGAGCTGGCACGCTCGGTGCGCGCCGGCGATCACGTGCTCGTCATGAGCAACGGCGGCTTCGGCGGCCTGCACGAGAAGCTGCTCGAGCAGCTGGCGCAAGGCCGCCCTTGAGGTAGCGGGCGAAAGTCACGCCTTTCGCCCGCGGGCTCGACCGAGCTGTACGGTTGGCCCGCGCGCGCGGCCGCAGGCCGCGTGCGCCAATCAAAGCATTGCCGTCAGCACGCTCAGCGCGTCCTCCATCCGGTTGCGCACCCGCGGCCGGTCGAAGAGCGATTCAGCGGCGCCCTGCGGCCGCTCGAGGAGCTCGAGCGCGGCGCTCTCGATCGAGCGCGCCGCGAGCTCGGCCCGCACCGCGAGTCCGGCGCGCACGCAGCACTCGATGCGATGGGCCTGGTCGTGCGCGATCGGCACCGCGACGCACGGCAGCGCGCAGGCGAGCGCCTGCAGCAGCGTGTCGCCGCCGTTGCACACCACGAGGCGTGCACCGCGGATGAGCTCGACCAGATCCTCGGGCGGCAGGCGCGGTGCGACCTTGAGGAGCGGCGTCTGCTCGGCCTCGGCGCCGCCCGCATCCGCGCCCACGAGCAGCGTCGGCGTGCCGTGACGCGCGATGCGCGCGGCCGCGGCGGCGACAATCGCCGGAGCGTGCTCCGCCCCGGGATGAGCGCTGCCGCCGCCCGGCACGATCAGCACGTAGTTGCCGGCCTCGAGACCGAAGCGCGCGCGGCACGCGGCGGCGCGCTGCGCCTCGGGCGCCGGCAGCAGGGTATCGATGAAACGCACGCTCGGACGAGCGAGTGCGCGGAGCTTGAGCCGCTCGAGCGGCGTCAGCGCGCCGGCTATGAATTTCGGGTACGCGATCCAGTGCTCGTCGATGAGGCGCATCCAGCCGAGACGGAACCCCTTGCGGCGCTGCCGGCGCCGCGAGCTGACGTAGACGATGCGGGCGCCCGCGGCACGCGCAGCGCGCAGCTGCGCCGTGCGTCCGGCGTTGTCGAACAACACCACCTGTGGGGCGAACTCGGCGATCAGCGCGCTCACCTCGCGCGTGTGGAAGGTCGCGGAGGAGGGCAGGAGCGTCGCCGGGAACGGCGTGCCGGCGGCATAGGGGGCGGCGCGACTGAGCGCAAAGTGCAGTCCGACACCGGGCAGCCGCTGCGCCAGCGCCGTGGCGATCACCAGGCAGCGCGCGTACTCTCCCATACCCCGGGGTCCGGAAACCGGAATGAACAACAAGCGCTGGCCCGGGGTCGGCACAGCTACGGATGGTAGAGTACCGGCAACGGCCAAGTCTCCCGTCGTACGATGACGCCGCTCCTGTTCTTCGATCCGCTCTGCCCGCGCCCTTACAGCGAGGCGACCCTGCGCGCGGGCGGGCTCGCGGGGACCGAGGCGAGCACCGTGCGCATCGCCGAGGCACTCGATGCCTGGGTGGCGCAGCACAACCGCACCACGGTCGAGGGCCGCTACCGGCCGCCGAGCGCGGTAGCGCACGTGCGCCAGGTGGTCGTGCTGCGCGACCCGCGCGCGCTGCGCGATGCGGCGCGCCTGTTTCCCGGGGCACGTCTCACGCTCTGGGTGCACGACCGCATCGAGCCCGGCTCCTCGCGCGCTCGCTGGTTCAGCGCCGCCGCCGGCGAGCTGCGGCGGCTCGGGCCCGACATCGTATGCGTGTCCGACTATCAGCGCGAGCGGGTGGCCGCCACGGTGGCGCTGCTCCCGGGGTGCGAGCGCGTGGCGGTGCGCCGCATCTACAACCCGGTCGATGACGCCATCGTGCCCGATGGCACGCCGGTCGATCCGGCCAAGCTGGTGTTCTTCTCCTCGCCCAATAAGGGGCTGCGCTACGCGCTCGATGCGTTCCGTGCGCTCAGGCGGCGCATGCCGGACCTGCGGCTGTGCGTCGGCAACCCGGGCTACAAGAGTTTCGCCGGCGCGGATCTCGATGGCGTCGAGTGGCTGGGATCGCTGCCGCACGCGCGCGTGCTCGCCGAGTCGCGCGCGGCGCTGTGCGCCTTCAACCCGAACTTCGTGATCCCCGAGACCTTCGGGCTCGTATTCGCCGAGGCGCACGCGGTCGGGACGCCGGTGCTGACGCACGACTGCGGCGCCGCCCGCGAGGTGCTCGGCGATGACGCGCAGCTGCTGCCCGTGCGCCTGGCGCAGCGCGCCTACGAGGCACCGCTCCACCGCCTCGAGCCGCGCTGGCGCTCGCTGCCCGCGCGGCTCGCCGATCGCCTCGGCCTGTTCGATCCCTACATCGAGCGCATCGAGTCCTGGCGCGCGGGCGCGCGGCCGCGGGTCGCACCCGATGCGCGCTTCCGCCTGTCGGCGGTCGCCGCCGAGTGGCGCAACCACCTCGCGGCCTGAAGGGACACCCGCGCATGCGCGCCTTCGCCATCTTCCTGCTGCTGCTCGCCGCGGCAATCGCCGCGGTGGCGCTGCTCACCTGGCCGGCGTGGCTGCTGCTGCACCCGCACTTCGATTTCCCGTTCCATCGCATCGGCGAGCGGCTCGGCATGCTCACGCTCCTCGCGGGCTTCATGCTGGTCGCGCGCCGCCTCGGGCTCGCCGACCGCGCGAGCCTCGGGTTTGGGCTGCCGCGGCCGCTGTTCGTGCGCGAGCTGCTCATCGGACTCGCGCTCGGCGTCGTCACCATGCTCAGCATTGTCGCGGCCATGAGTGCGCTCGGACTCCTGGACTGGTCGCAGGCCGCGCGTATGGGTGCGGGTGCGCTCGCGCAGCTGGTGCTGGCGCGCCTCGTGAGCGCTCTCGCCGTGGCCTTCATCGAGGAGACCTTCCTCCGTGGGGCGATGTACACCGCCATCGAGCGCGAGTCGGGCGCACGCGTCGCGGTGCTGCTCACGGCGCTGCTCTACGCGGCCACGCATTTCTTCGGCAAGGTGCGCATCGCCCCGGAGGATGTCACCGCCTGGAGCGGAGTGGCGCTCATCGGCCAGTCACTGCAGGCTTTCGCGCACTTCGCACGTATCGTCGATGCGTTCCTGGCGCTGTTCGCAGTCGGTGTGGTGCTCGCGCTCATCCGCCAGGCGAGCGGCAACATCGCCGGCTGCCTCGGGCTGCACGCCGGCTGGGTGTGGGTGATGCTGGTGGCGCACGAGCTGACGGCGCCGCGGCGCGACGTCCCGCTCGGCTTCCTGCTCAGCCGCTTCGACGGCTTCGTCGGCTGGCTGGTGCTCGCCGGCACGGTGCTGTTGGCGGTGCCGCTATGGAGATTCTACGCGGTGCGCAGTGCCCGCATCCGTTCAATCTAGCTGCTGCGCCGGGTGGCCGTCCTTGCGCAGCAGCTCGAGCAGGCCGCCCGTGCCCACCAGGTGCAGCGCGCCGACCACCACCAGGGAGTTCTCATCGCCCTCGAGCAGCCGCTCGATCGCCGGCAGCCAGGCGCGGTTGCGGTCGCTCACCAGCGCGCGGTAGAGCGCCGGATCCTCGTCGTACTCGCGCGCCAGCAGCGCCGCGAGCCGCCGGACGTCGCCGCCCCGCCAGGCAGCCAGCACCGCGTGCGTGTCCTTATCCGCAGCGGTGAGGTCGTCCACCACCATGTCGAGGAAGCGCAGTTGCGCCGGCGGCGCGAGCGCCTCGAATATCGCGAGCTCGTCACTGAGCTGCTCGAGGCCCGCGGTGGGGCGGTGGTCGGCGTGCGCGCGCCGCACCAGCTGCTGCTCGACTCCCTGCTCGGGGTCGAAGCCGAGGTGTGCGTACTCGAGCTCGGTCAGCTGCAGTCCCACCATCCAGGGCGTCTCGCGCTCGAGCGCCACGGCCGGCAGACCGAGCGCGGCGGCGGCTGCGCTCACGCGTTGATAGCGCGCGGGACCCAACACGGCCGGCAGGCTCGTGTCCGTGGGCAGCAGGCCGTGCGCGAGCAGCGTGGCGGCAAGCTCGAGCGGGTCCAGCGTGCCGAGATCGATTTCCATGACGAGGCTTGATGAGTCCGCGTAAGCGCGCGTCAGGGCCGGCGGCAGCTCCGCGTCCGCGGCACGCAGCAGGTGAATCGAGCCCGCGAGGTAGACGGTGTCGTGAGCGCCGCGGATGGCCCACACGGGGCCCGCGGCGCGGGCGTTCAGGCAGCCGAGCAGGCCGAGCGCGAGGAACCACCACGATGCTGATCGAGCCACACGACCTCCGTGAGCAGCGAGCCGTCGGCGCGCAGCTCGAGCGTACGATACGCCGGCGGCCGGGGGTCGAGCGCGAAGTCGTCGGACCCGGGCAGGAACTGCGCGCAGGTCGAGGGCGTGGCGAGCAGCCGCACCCCTTTACGCAGTCCTTCCCAGGCCTGGTGCACGTGGCCCCAGGCGATGGCGCGCACGCAGGCGTGCCGATCGATCACCTCGAAGAACTCGGGAGCGTTGGTGAGGCCCACGCGGTCGAGCCAGCGGCTCGACATCGGCACGGGGTGATGATGCAGGCACACCAGGCAGTGGCGCTTGCCGGCGCCGGCGAGTGCGGCCTCGAGCCCGGCGAGACTCGACTCCTGCAGCCGCCCGCTGGCCGAGCCCGGCAGGCAGCTGTCGAGCAGCACGATGCGCCAGCGGCCAAAATCGACGTGTCCACCGGTGACGAAGGGCTCGCGCGCGAGCTCGCGGCGCAGCGCCTCGGGCTCGTCGTGATTGCCGGGGATGCACAGCACCGGGACGCCGAGCGCACCGAACAGGCGGCGGAAGTGCGGGTAGCCGGCCGGGTCGTCCTGCACCAGGTCGCCGGTCACGAGCACCGCATCCGGCGGCCAGTCGTGGGATTGCGCGCGCGCGAGCGCCGCGGTGAGCGCGGGCAGCGTCGCCACGCCACGGAGCGATTCGGTCTCGCTGCCGTAGAGATGCGGGTCGGTAAAGTGTGTGAGACGCACCACGCTCATGAGAATTCAAGCCTAGCAGAGCGACTCTGGAGAGGTCAGTGAACCAGGTCGCCAGCCCCGCGGCGCTCGGCGTCCGCGCCGCGCCGGGCCGGGACGCGCGGCGCGTTCCGCAGCTCTCATAATGTGAAGCAGGCCCGCGGTCTGTGCGCATTCCCTGGAACTTAAGTCGCATCCGGGGGTCGCCCCGGGGAGGGGCTCGGTCAGCGTGCGCCGGGGCGCGCGATTTGAGCATCGGGCGCGCGTTTGGGAGAATGCGCGCCCCTGCACGACCGCCAGGCACCGCGGCCGCCTTCCAGCCGCCCAAGGCACCGTATGAGCACTCGCCGCGAACTCGCCAATGCCATCCGCGCACTCTCGATGGACGCCGTGCAGCGCGCCAATTCGGGCCACCCCGGCATGCCGATGGGGATGGCCGACATCGCCCAGGCGCTGTGGTGTGACTTCCTCAGGTACAACCCGGGCAATCCCGCGTGGCCGAACCGCGACCGCTTCGTGCTCTCGAACGGCCACGGCTCGATGCTCCTCTACTCGGTCCTGTATCTGACCGGCTATCCAATGACCATCGCCGACCTCGAGGCGTTCCGTCAGCTGGGCAGCAAGACTCCGGGGCACCCCGAGCACGACCTGGCCCTGGGGATCGAGACCACGACGGGGCCGCTCGGGCAGGGGCTCGCCAATGCCGTCGGGATGGCCTTCGCGGAGAAGGTGATGGCGCTCAGCTTCAACCGGCCGGGGTTGCCGGTCGTCGATCACCATACCTACGCCTTTTGCGGCGACGGCTGCCTGATGGAGGGCGTCTCACACGAGGCCTGCTCGCTCGCCGGGACGCTGGGCCTGGGCAAGCTCATCGTTTTCTATGACGACAACGGCATCTCCATCGACGGCAAGGTGAAGGGCTGGTTCACCGACGACACGCCCGAGCGCTTCGCCGCCTACGGCTGGCACGTGGTTCCCGCCGTCGACGGGCTCGACGGCGAGGCGGTCGCGGCTGCGATCCGCGCCGCGCAGGCGGAACAGGAGCGCCCCTCGCTCATCTGCTGCAAGACCATCATCGGCTACGGCGCGCCCCACAAGCAGGGCACCAGTGAGGCGCACGGCGAGGCGCTCGGCCCGGCGGAAGTCGCCGCGGCGCGCGTGACCCTCGGCTGGCCGTACCCAGCGTTCGTCGTGCCGGAGGAGATCCGCGCCGGCTGGGACCACCACAAACAGGGCGCCGCGGCCGAGGCCGCCTGGCGCGAACTCTTCGCGCGCTACGCCAGCGCCTACCCCGCGGAGGCGCGCGAGCTCGAGCGGCGCATGCGGGGGGAGCTACCCGAGGGGTGGCGCGCGGCTGCCGCGCAGGCGCTCGAGCCGCTCAGCAAACAGACCGCGGCGCAGGCGACGCGCGCCTCCTCGCAGGCCGCGCTCAACGTACTCGCGCCACTCCTGCCGGAGCTGTTCGGCGGCTCGGCCGACCTGACCCAGTCCAACAGCACCTTCTTCAAGAGCGCACGCACCGTGACGCCCCAGGATGAGGTGGGCGACTACGTGCATTATGGGGTGCGCGAGTTCGGCATGACCGCCATCATGAACGGCATCACGCTGCACGGCGGCCTCATCCCCTACGGCGGCACCTTCCTGGTCTTCTCCGATTACGCGCGCAACGCCGTGCGCCTCGCCTGCCTCATGCAGCAGCGCGTGATCCTGGTGTACTCGCACGACTCCATTGGCTTAGGGGAAGACGGCCCGACCCATCAGCCGATCGAGCAGCTGGCGAGCCTGCGGGCCATGCCGCACTTAAGCCTGTGGCGCCCCTGCGATGCCGCCGAGACCGCCGTCGCCTGGACGCTGGCGCTCGAGCGGCGCGCGCCCACCGCGCTCGTACTGACGCGCCAGGGGCTGCCGCAGCAGCCGCGTACGGCTGCGCAGGCGCAGAGCATCGCGCGCGGCGGTTACGTGCTGATCGAACCCCCGGGGAGCCCGGAAGCGCTCGTCATCGCCACCGGCTCCGAGGTCGGCATCGCCGCGCAGGCGGTGAATGCCCTGAACGCGGCGGGCCGCCGCGTGCGCCTGGTCTCGATACCCTCGAGCGACACCTTCGACGCCCAGGACGCGGTGTACCGCGAGGCCGTGCTACCGCGCGCCGTCACCCGGCGCCTCGCGGTGGAGGCGGGAGCGACCCAGAGCTGGTGGCGCTACGTCGGCAGCGGCGGCCGGGTGCTCGGCATCGACCGCTTCGGCGCCTCGGGCAAGGGTCCCGACGTTTTCGCTCATTTCGGCTTCACCGCCGATAATATTGGACTTCAGTTACGCGCACTGCTGGAGGATTGATGGCAATCAAGGTCGGGATCAACGGTTACGGCCGCATCGGGCGCAACGTCCTGCGGGCGCTCTACGAGGGTAAGCGCACCGGCGAATTGCAGATCGTGGCGCTCAACGATCTGGGCGACCCGAAGACCAACGCGCACCTGACGCGCTACGACACCGCACACGGCAAATTCCCGGGCGAGGTCAAGGTGGACGGCGACTCCATGGTGGTGAACGGCAACCGCGTGCGCGTGCTCGCCGAGCGCGATCCGTCGAAGCTCCCCTGGGGCGAGCTCGGCGTCGAGGTAGTGCTCGAGTGCACCGGGCTCTTCACCAGCAAGGCCAAGGCCGGCGCGCACCTGAAGGGCGGTGCGAAGAAAGTCGTGATCTCCGCCCCAGGCGGGGACGACGTCGATGCGACCATCGTCTACGGCGTCAACCACCAGATCCTGAAGAGCAGCTTCACCGTGATCTCGAATGCCTCCTGCACCACCAACTGCCTGGCGCCGGTCGCCCAGGTGCTGAACGGCAAGGTAGGTCTGGCCGCCGGGATCATGACCACGATCCACGCCTACACGAACGACCAGGTGCTGACCGACGTCTACCACTCGGACCTGCGGCGCGCGCGCTCGGCCACCATGTCACAGATCCCGACCAAGACCGGGGCGGCGGCGGCGGTAGGTCTCGTGCTGCCCGAGCTCAAGGGCAAACTCGACGGCTTCGCGGTACGCGTGCCGACCATCAACGTGTCGCTCGTCGACCTCACGTTCAGCGCCAGGCGCGCCACCTCCGTCGAGGAGGTCAATCAGGCGCTGAAGGAGGCGGCGGGCGGGCGGCTCAAGGGGATCCTCGCCTACAACGAGGAGCCGCTGGTGTCGGTCGACTTCAACCACGACCCGCACTCCTCGATCTTCGATGCGACGCTCACCAAGGTGGTCGACGGTACGCTCGTCAAGGTGTGCGCCTGGTACGACAACGAGTGGGGCTTCTCCAACCGCATGCTCGACACCACGCTCGCGTGGTCTAAGGCCTCATGAAGTTGCTGCGTATGACGGATGCGGACCTGCGCAACAAGCGGGTCCTGATCCGCGAGGATCTCAACGTTCCGGTGCAGGACGGCGTGGTGACCAGCGATGCCCGCATCCGCGCCGCGCTCGCCACCATCCGCTATGCGCTCGACCAGCACGCGCGGGTGTTCATCGTTTCGCATCTCGGTCGTCCCAAAGAGGGTGTCGAGGACGCCGGCCTGACGCTCGCGCCGGTGGCGACGCGCCTCTCGGAGCTGCTCGGCAAGCCCGTGCCGCTGCGCAAGGGCTGGCTCGAGGGCGTCGACTGTCCGCCCGGGACCGCGGTGCTGTGTGAGAACGTGCGCTTCCTCAAGGGCGAGAAGAGTGACGACGAGCAACTCGCGCGGCGCATCGCCGCCCTGTGTGACGTGTTCGTCATGGATGCCTTCGGCACCGCGCATCGCGCCGAGGCCAGCACCCACGGCGTGGCGCGCTACGCGCCGGTCGCCTGTGCGGGACCGCTGCTGGTCGGAGAGCTCGAGGCGCTCGAGCGCGCTTTCAAGCAGCCGGCGCGGCCGCTGGTCGCGGTAGTGGGTGGCTCGAAGGTATCCACCAAGCTGATGGTGCTCGAGTCGCTGCTCGAGAAGGTCGACCAGTTGATCGTCGGCGGCGGTATCGCCAACACCTTCCTGGCCGCCACCGGGGCCGCGGTCGGCAAGTCGCTGCACGAAGCGGAGATGCTCGACGTGGCGCGGCGCCTCATGGACAAGGCACGCGCGCGCGGCGCGGAGATTGCGCTGCCCACGGATGTGGTCGTCGGCAAGGAGTTCGCCGCCACGGCGCACGCCGACGTGCGCGCGGTCAGCGAGGTACGGCCCGATGAGATGATCCTCGACATCGGTCCCGACAGCGCCGATCGTTGCGCCGCGCTCATCCAGGCCGCCGGCACCATCATCTGGAACGGTCCGGTCGGGGTGTTCGAGTTCGAGCAGTTCGGCGAGGGCACGCGCGCCATCGCGCTCGGCATCGCGCGCAGCAAGGCGTTCTCGCTCGCCGGCGGCGGCGATACGCTGGCCGCCATCGAGAAATACGGCGTGGAGGACGGGATTTCCTACGTGTCGACCGGCGGCGGCGCGTTCCTCGAGTTCGTGGAAGGCAAGACACTGCCGGCGGTCGCCGTTCTCGAGCAGCGGGCCGCCGCCTGAATATGCAGGGAGAGCCATGCTGAGACGCACCAAGATCGTAGCGACGCTGGGACCGGCCACCGACGAGCCCGGCGTGCTGACCGAGATGATCCGCGCCGGGCTCGACGTCGTGCGGCTCAATGCTTCGCACGGCACGGTCGAGGACCGCAGGCGGCGTCTGGCCGCGGCGCGCCAGGCGGCGAACCGCTCCGACCGCTGCATCGGCGTGCTGCTCGACCTCGGGGGACCCAAGATCCGCATCGAGTGTTTCCGCGAGGGGCCCGTACAGCTCATCGAGGGCCGCCCGTTCACGCTCGACACCGCGCTCGATCCTGCGGCGGGCAGTGTCGAGCGGGTCGGGGTCGCCTACAAGGAGCTGCCACGCGACGTCGCCGCCGGCGACACGCTGCTGCTCTGCGACGGCCAGATCGTGCTCGACGTCGAGCGCGTCGGCGGCACCTGCATCGACACCAAGGTGCGGGTCGGCGGCGTACTCTCGGACCGCAAGGGGCTCAACCGACAGGGCGGGGGCATCTCGGCCCCGGCGATCTCCGAGCGCGACCGCGAGGACATCCGCTTCGCGGCCGAGGAGGGCGTCGACTACATGGCGGTGTCCTTCGCGCGCGATGCCGCCGACATCGAGCAGGCGCGCTCGCTGGTGCGCGCCGCGGGCGGCGAGGCGCGCATCGTCGCCAAGGTCGAGCGTCACGAGGCGGTTGAGAATCTTGCCGGCATCATCGACGCCTCCGACGTCGTCATGGTGGCGCGCGGCGATCTCGGGGTCGAGATGGGCTACGCCGAGCTCACGGGATTGCAGAAGACCATCATCCACGAGACCCGCACCCGCAACCGCGTGGTGATCACCGCCACGCAGATGATGGAGTCGATGATCCAGAGCCCGGTGCCGACGCGCGCCGAGGTGAGCGACGTCGCTAACGCGGTCATGGACGGCACCGATGCGGTGATGCTGTCGGCGGAGAGCGCCGCCGGCCGCTATCCGGTCAAGGCCGTCGAGGCGATGGCGCAGGTGATCGAGGGCGCGGAGAAGTACCAGCTCAATCACCCGCGCACCCGGCAGCGCACCGTCGAGGGGGTGTTCAAGGGCACCGAAGAGGCGATCGCCATGGCCGTGATGTACACGGCCAATCACATGAAGGTGCGCGCGATCGTCGCGCTCACCGAGTCGGGCGAGACGCCCTTGTGGATGTCGCGCATCCGCTCGGACATTCCCGTGTATGCCTTCACGCGTCACGAGGCGACCCGCCGCCGTGTGACGCTCTACCGCGGCGTGTACCCGGTCATCTTCGACGTCACCGGCTCCGTCTCGGTGGAACAGCTGTACCGCGCGCTCTTCAGCCGGCTGCTCGAGCTGAAGCTCGTGGAGCTCAACGATCTGGTGATTCTCACCAAGGGTGAGCTTTCCGGCGTTCAGGGCGGCACCAATTCCATGCAGATCCTGAAAGTGGTGCTCGACTGACCCCGGCCAACCGACCGCGCCTGGTGCGCGTGGCGGTCCGCGCCGCCGTGGCGGTGGTGCTGCTCATCGTCATCGTGGCCGCGGTGCCGTACGGGATGCTGCGGGCATCGCTGCCGCGGCTCGACGGGGAGCTGCGCGCCACCGGGCTGAAGGGCGTGGTGCGCATCACGCGCGATGCGCGCGGCGTGCCGACTATCGAGGCCGCCAACCGTCTCGACCTCGCCTACGGCACCGGCTTCGCGCACGGGCAGGACCGCTTCTTCCAGATGGACCTGTCGCGGCGGCTGGCCGCCGGGGAGCTCTCCGAGCTCTTCGGTCAGGCGGCGCTCGATCAGGACAAGAAGACCCGGCTCTTCCGGCTGCGCAGCGTCGCGCATCAGGTGCTCGCGCAGGCGAGCGACCCCCAGCGCGCCTTGCTCGAGGCCTACACGCGCGGCGTCAACGCCGGACTCGCGAGCCTGCGTTCCCGGCCGTGGGAATACTGGGTGCTCGGTGCGCCGCCCAAGGCGTGGCAGCCCGAGGACACCGTGCTGGTCACCTACGCCATGTGGTGGGATCTGCAGTCGGGCGACTGGGCGGATGAGCGGCTGCGGCTCGCCGTGAACGCGCGCCTCGGAGGCGCCGACTGCGGCGCCTGGAAGTGCGCCATGCAGTTCCTCTACCCGGCGCGCACCGAGTGGGACGCCCCGGTCGGCACGGACGCGCCGTTCGTGCCCGCAGAGCTCCCGCCGCCCGAGGCACTCAACATCCGCGCCGCACACCCGGCGGTGCAGGGCGGCGCGCCCGTCACCGCCGCGGCCGCCGTGCGCGCCCCGGTTGCCGGCAGCAACAACTGGGCGGTCTTCGGCCGCCTGACCGCTACCGGCGCGGCGCTCGTCGCCAACGACATGCATCTCAGCCAGCGGGTGCCGGCGGTCTGGTACCAGGCGCGACTGCGCACGGCCGCCGAGGCGGGCGCACCCGGGCTCGATCTCGCCGGCGTGACGCTCCCGGGTGCGCCGCTCATCGTGGCGGGCTCCAACACGCACATTGCCTGGGGTTTCACCAACAGCGCCGGCAACTGGGTGAGCGTCACGCGCGTGCCGTGCAGCGCGGTCGGCGAGCAGGACCTCACCACCGCCGCCGGCACGCAAGCCCTCACGGTCGTGCGCGAGACGATCCATGTGAAGGGCGGCGCGGATGCGGTGCTCGCCGTGAAGTCCGGTCCCGCGGGCGTGCTGTGGCAGGCCGAGCCCGGGCGGCGCAGCTGCTGGTTCGTCGGCTGGCTGGCGCAGCTGCCCGAGGCGACCAATCTCAACCTCGTGGGGCTCGAGCGTGCCGGCAGCGTGGCCGAGGCGCTCGATCTGGCGCCCTCGATCGGCATTCCGCACCAGAACTTCACGGTCGGTGATCGTGACGGCCACATCGGCTGGAGTATCTTCGGGCGCATCCCGGACGATGCGGGCGCGGCGCGCGCGCTCGGCGGAGCGCCCTGGACCACGACCGCGGATCATCCGCGCCTCATGGACCCGCCGCGCGGGCGGATCTGGAGCGCCAATGCCCGCGTCAGCGTCGATGCGAAGGAGCTCGCCCTCATCGGCGGCGTGGACGCGCCGCTCGCCGCCAACTACGCGCTCGGAGCGCGTGCCCGGCAGATCCGCGGCGATCTGTTCACGCTCGCCGGTAACTTGAAGCCCACCGATCTGCTGACCGTGCAGCTCGACGACCGCGCGCTGTTCCTCGGCCGCTGGCGCGAGTTGCTGCTGCACCTGATCGATGCAGGCGCCGCCAGGGCGCACCCCGAGCGCGCCGAGTTCCGCCGCCTCATCGAGGCGTGGGACGGTCGTGCGGACGCGGATTCGGCCGGCTACCGCCTGGTGCACGACTTCCGTGCGCACACCCGCCAGGCGGTCTGGGGCATGGTGCTCGGCGCGCTCGCGGTGCCGGCGGAGTACGACACCGGTCCGCCCGAGCAGTTCGAATCGCCGCTCTGGCAGCTCGTGACCCGCCAGCCGGCCTACCTGCTCGCGAGCGAGTACCCCGACTGGCAGAAATTCCTCGAGGCGCAGCTCGATGCCACCCTCGCCGATCTCGGCAAGCAATGCGCGCCGCTCGCGCAATGCACCTGGGGTCGGGAGAACGTGGTGCGCATCCGCCACCCGCTGTCGCGCGCCCTGCCCGCGCTCTCCTGGCTGCTCGACATGCCGGTGCTCGAGCTTCCGGGCGACCACAACATGCCGCGCGTCCAGGACGGCTCCTTCGGCGCCTCGGAGCGCTTCGCGGTCTCCCCCGGTCACGAGCAGGACGGTTACCTCGAGATCCCGGGCGGCCAGAGCGGCCACCCCCTTTCGCCGTACTACCGGTCGGGATTTCTCGCCTGGGCGCACGGCGAGCCGCGGCCCTTCCTGCCGGGCCCGGTGGAGCACACCCTGACGCTGAAGCCGAACTGATCCGCGTCCGGTGACGCCGTCGGCAGGAGTCGGCGTGCATGGCGCGACGCCGGTCACACGGCGTTCAGTGTGGCGAGTTTCATAATAGGAGCCGGATAGGACCACCAATGGACGGCTTCGGCGAAACCGGGTTCTGGCCGGCTGACCGGCCCACGATCGGCCTCGTGCTGACGGGCGGCGGCGCGCGCTCGGCGTACCAGGTGGGCGTGCTGCTCGCGCTCGCAGAGCTCCTGCCGCGCGCCCGTAACCCGTTCCAGGTCATCGTCGGCACCTCCGCCGGTGCGGTCGCGGCCAGCGTGCTCGCCGCCGAGGCGCACCGCTGGCGGCGCGCGGTCGCGGGTCTCGAGCGCGTCTGGGCCAACTTCCGTTCCGAGCAGGTGTTTCACGTCGACTCCCCGCACATGTTGCGCGCTGGCGCGCACTGGGTGCTGGCGCTGATGTCGGGCGGCCTGGTGCTGGCGCCGCCGAAATCCATGCTCGACAACTCCCCGCTACGGGGGCTGCTCGAGCGCCACGTCGACTGCGCCGGCATCCGCCGCAGCATCGCGCGCGGCCACCTGCGCGCCTTCGCGCTGTGCGCCACCAGCTATGCGAGCGGCCAGTCGGTGGCGTTCTTCGACGGCATCGACTCGATCCACGACTGGTCGCGCTCGCAGCGCATCGGCCGGCGCTGCGAGTTCACGCTCGATCACCTGATGGCGAGTGCGGCGATTCCGCTGCTGTTCCCGCCGATGAAGATCGGCGAGGAGTACTTCGGCGACGGCGCCATGCGGCAGCTGAACCCGCTCAGCCCCGCGATCCACCTGGGGGCCGATCGCCTCCTCATCATCGGCGTGCGCGCGCGGCGCGCCGCCGGCGTCACCGTGAGCCGCGTGCAGTCGAGCATGCCGACGCCGGGGGAGATCTTCGGCTACATGCTCGATACGCTCTTCACCGACCAGATCTACGGCGACCTCGAGCAGCTCGAGCGCATCAACACGCTGGTGGAGAGCGCCCCGGACGCCACCCGCGGCGAGCGCCACGTCGAGACGCTGATGCTCGCCCCGAGCGTCGACCCGCGCGAGCTCGCGGCGCGGCACCTGGCGGAGATCCCGCGGGGCTTAAGGGCGCTCCTGCGGGTGATCGGCGGCCGCGACCCCTCGAGCTCGCAGCTCGCCAGTTACCTCATCTTCGAGGCCGGCTATACGCGGGCGCTCATCGAGCTCGGCTACCGCGATGCCATGGAGGCGCGCTCTGCGCTGATCGCCTTCATGACCGGCGCCCGCATGCCGGCGGTGCTGACGGCAGCCGGGGTTGCGCAGGCGACCTGAAGCCTTCGACAATCCACCCATGCTGTTATCCGAGGCGCAGCGCACGCTGCAGCAGCTGCTGGCGCCACTCACGCTGGACGAGTTCCTCGACCGCACGCTCGGCGGCGGCCTGTACAAGCTCGACGGCGCCGGGTCCGCCGAGCGCATGGCGCTGCTCGGCCCCGATCCGCGTGCGGTGCTCGGCGCCGCCTTCCAGCTCGCTCCCAAGCTCACCTTCCATTCCGCCAACCCGCTCGGGCCCCCGCCCGCGCTCGAGGGGGTCGCGGACGCCGACGACTTCCGCGCCCGCATCGCGCAGTTCCACGCCCGTAACTACTCGGTGCGCTTCCCGGAGCTGCGCCCGCTGTGGCCGCAGCTCGACCGCCTGGCGCGCGCGCTCGAGGTGCTGCTCTACCAGCCGGTGACCACGTCGGCGTTCTGGAGCATGGGCGGCATGCGCGCACCGGTGCACTACGACGATCACGACCTGATCGTGGTGCAGCTGCTCGGCGAGAAGCGCTGGCACGTCGCCGACGCCTCAGAGCTCCCCAATACCTGGCGCGGCATCCCGCCGGACCGGATCGAGCTTGGGCCCCACAGCACTTTCGACGTGCACCCCGGGGATCTCGTCTACCTGCCGCGCGGCACGCAGCACAGCGTGGACTCGGCGGAGGAGTCGCTGCACCTTTCGATCGGCTTCACGCCGCTGACGCTGCGCGAGGCGCTGCTCGCCGCGCTCGACCAGCTCTCGGACGTCGACCGCACGCTCCGTACCACGGTGGGCGGGCGGCTCGCCTGGCAGGTGCGTGGCGCCGGGCTCGAACGCCTCACCGCGACGCTGCTCGACGGCCTCGAGAGGCTGCGCGCCGCGTGCCGCACACCGGGCTTTGTCGGCGCGGCGCTGCAGCTGCGTGCGGGCCGCACTGTCGCCGGACTGGCGCCGCTGCCGGCCGCGACATCGGCACCGCCGCTCAGCCTCGATACCGAGCTCACGCACACCGACGTCGCTTTCTGCCACCTGACGGCGGGCGCCGCCAAGATCGATTTCAGTCACCCCGGCGGGCATCTCTACATCCACCGCGGCGCCGAGCCGGCACTCCTTTACATGGTGAACACGCCGAGGTTCCGGGTGCGCGAGGTCCCGGCGGAGGTCGGCGACGAAGTACGCCTGTCGCTCGCCGCCAAGCTGGTGGAGATCGGATTCCTGAAGCCGGCGTGAGACTTCAGGCGGCCGGGCGTCCCTGGGCGCGGAAGATCCCCGTATCGGGCAGCGCGCCGTGGCGCGCCGTCAGGTTGGGAACCTCGGCGCCGAACTCCTCCACCAGCCGGTCGACGATGTACACCGAGCGATGCTGCCCGCCGGTGCAGCCCACCGCCACCGTGAGATAGCCGCGGTTGCTCGCCTGGAACTCGGGTACCCGCGCGCGCACGAAGCGCGCGATGTCCGCGATCAGCCTGGCTACGTCGGTGTGCTTCTCGAGGAACATGCGCACTTCCGGGTCGCGGCCGGTGAGGTTGCGCAGCCCCGGCTCCCAATAGGGGTTGGGGAGCGCGCGCGCATCGAACACGAAGTCGGCATCGCCAGGAATGCCGTCCTTGAAGCCGAAGGACTCGAAGGTGATCGACAGGCGGTCGGCGGTGCGCTGCTCGACCCGCTGGTGGATGATCTCGCGCAGCGCGTGCACGCCCATGCGCGAGGTATCGATGACCAGATCCGCGGCCGACACCACCGGCTCGAGCAGCCGGCGTTCGAGCGCCATGGCCTCGCGCAGTCCGATGTCGCCGGTGCTGAGCGGGTGGCGCCGGCGCGTCTCGGCGAAGCGCCGCAGCAGCTCATCCTCGCCGGCGATCAGAAAGATCACTTCGAGCTGCAGGCCGCTGCGCTTCAACTCGCCGATCAGCTGCGGGACGCTGGCGATCTCGGCCGCCGTGTTGCGCGCATCGAGCCCGATCGCGGTGCGCTGGTAGGTGCCCTCGGGGCTGCGGACGGTGTAGGAGATGAAGGGCTTGAGCAGCGCCGCCGGGATGTTGTCGATGCAGTAGAACCCCAGGTCCTCGAGCATGTGCAGGGCCACGCTCTTGCCGGACCCGGACAGGCCGCTCAGGATGACGATGCGCACCCGGCTATGTTCATCCAGCTTAGGGTGCGCCGCAAGCGCGGGCGCGCTTGACCCTACGCTCGCGGCGTGCGCCGCCCCTGCGCCGCGTGATAATTGGCGCGCTTTTCCTTGTGCTTCTTGATGCAGCGGTCGAGCTTGTCGGCCAGCAGATCGATGGCCGCGTACATGTCCTCTTCAGTCGCGTCCGCATGGATCGCGTTGCCGCTCACATGCAGCGTCGCCTCGGCCTTCTGTCGCAGCTTCTCCACCGTCAGTACGCAGTGCACGTCGATGACGCGGTCGAAATGTCTGCCGATACGCTCGAGCTTCTTTTCCACATAACCGCGCAGCGATGGAGTGACCTCGACGTGATGCCCGGTGACGTTGAGCTGCATGGTCCGTCTCCTTTTTTGAGTGTCTTCCAGTCGTGAATGGCGTGGCGGGCGCTCACAGCTGCGCGCTCCCGGCGCGGCGGCGCTCGCTCGAGGCGGGGATGCCCATCGCCTCGCGGTACTTGGCGACGGTGCGCCGCGCCACCGAGATGCCCTCGCCCGAGAGCAGCTCGGCGATGCGCCCGTCGTTGAGCGGGTTCTCCGGATCCTCGTCCCTGACCAGCTTCCTGATCTTGGCGCGGATCGCGGTCGAGGAGGTGCCGGAGCCGTCCGCACCCTCGACCTGGCTCGAGAAGAAGTAGCGCAGCTCGAAGACGCCGCGCGGCGTGTGCATGTACTTGCCCGAAGTGACACGCGAGATGGTCGACTCGTGCATGGCGACCGCCTCGGCGATGTCGCGCAGGATCATCGGCCGCATGTGCTCGTCGCCGTGCTCGAGGAAGGCGGTCTGGCGCTCGACGATCGAGCGCGCCACCTTCATGAGTGTCTCGTGGCGGATCTCCAGGCTCTTCAGCAGCCAGCGCGCTTCCTGCAGCTGCGCGCGCATGCTGGCGTGACTGGCGGCGCGCCCGATGAGGCTCGCATAACTTTCATTCAGGCGTACCCGCGGCAGGGTCGCCGGATTGATCTCGACTCCCCAGCCGTGCTCGGTGCGGCGCACGAACACGTCGGGTACGACGTACTGGGCATTGCCGGCGCTCACGGTGGAGCCGGGGCGCGGATGGCAGGAGCGCACCAGAGCGAGCGCGCTTGCGATCTCCTCCTCGCTGGCGCGCAGCTCGCGCTTCAGGAGCGAGAGCTCGCGCTCGGCGACCAGCTCGAGGTGGTGGCGCGCGATCTTGAGCGCGGTCTGGTAGCCCGGGGTGGCGGGATCGATCTGCCTCAGCTGCAGCTCGATGCACTCGCCCACCGAGCGGGCGGCGACACCCGCCGGGTCGAGCGCCTGCACCCGCTCAAGCACCGCCTGCACCTCCTCGGCGCCGCACTCGACCTCGGGGCGCAGCGTCTGGGCGATCTCCTCCAGCGGCTCACTCAGATAGCCGTCGTCGTTGATCGCATCCACGATCGCGCTCGCGATCGCGAGCTCGCGCGGCGCGAGCCGGGCCAGCCCGAGCTGCCACAGGAGGTGCTCCTGCAGCGATTGCCCTTCATCGTCCGCGTATTCCTGCTGCCGCTCGTCGTCGTCGCCGCTCCAGGGGGTATCGGCGGGCCCGGTGTTCTGCTGGCTCCAGGGCTCGTCCAGCACCTCGACGGTGCTTTCGCGGCGGCTCTCGACCGGCGGCGGTGCCTGCGCGGTGGCCACGACCTCGAAGGTGCCGGTCGCCTCGGTCTCCTCGAGTGGCTCGAGCATCACGTTCTTCTCGAGGAGCTCGCGGATGTGCGCCTGGAGCTCGAGCGCAGGCATCTGGAGCAGCCGGATCGCCTGCTGCAGCTGCGGAGTCATGGTCAGTTGCTGACCAAGCTTCAGCTGCAATGCGGGTTTCAGCATGGTGGCGATGAGTAGAGGCGGGCGTCCTGGCCCTGCAGATGCAATTTCGTAACCGTTTGAAACTTAATGGTTATTGACGATCTCAGTCGGGGGTAGCCTCAGAGCCGGAACGTCTCGCCCAAGTACACCTCACGGACTTGGCTGTTGGCAAGGACTTCTTCGGCAGTTCCCGAGGCAATGACCGTGCCTTGATTGACGATATAGGCGCGGCCGCAGACGCCGAGCGTCTCGCGAACGTTATGGTCAGTGATCAGCACGCCGATGCCGCGCTGGGTGAGCTCGCGGATGATGCGCTGGATGTCGAGCACCGAGAGTGGGTCGACGCCGGCGAAGGGCTCATCGAGCAGCATGAAGCGCGGCTCGGCGGCCAGCGCCCGGGCGATCTCCACGCGCCGCCGCTCGCCCCCCGAGAGCGAAATGCCGAGCGTGCGCCGCACGTGTCCGATGCGCAGCTCCTCGAGCAACTGCTCGAGCCGCTGCTCGCGCGCCGCACGCTCGAGGTCGGCGCGCGTCTCGAGGATGGCGAGCACGTTGTCCTCGACCGAGAGCTTGCGGAACACGGATGCTTCCTGGGGCAGGTAGCCGAGGCCGAGCTGGGCGCGGCGATGCATGGGCAGCAGCGTCACGTCGCGCTCGTCGAGCTCAATGCGCCCGGCGTCGCAGGGAATGAGGCCGACGATCATGTAGAAGGCCGTAGTCTTGCCGGCGCCGTTCGGCCCGAGGAGTCCAACCACTTCGCCGGCCGCGAGCTCGAGCGACAGGTCGCGGACCACGGGGCGGGACTTGTAGCTCTTGGCGAGGCCCGTGGCCCGGAGGAAGGTCATGACTTGGGAGCGGCCTCGGGCGCGGGCTCCGGTGCGGCCGCCGGCGGCGAGTGTGGCTTGGGCTCCGCGCAGCCCGTCGACTCAGGCTTGCCGACGTGCGGCACGATGCTGATGTGGACTCGCTGGTCCGCGCCGCCGCCCGCCACCTCGGGCGCCGTGAGGCCCTGGATCTGCTGCTCGCGAATGTTGTAGACCAGCAAGGGACCGGAGATCTGGTTCTGGCCGTCGCACAGCCAGGCGTTGTTGGTGAGCCGCACCGCGCCCTCGTTCACGTCGTAGAGGATCTCGTCGGCGTGGCCGCGCGCCAGCTGGTCGTTGGCGCGCTTCTGCTCGAACTCGGCCGGTTTGCCGGTGATGGTGGCACGCGCGATATGGTTGTCCTTGAATTCCACCACCGCCTGGTCGGAGCGCAGGCTGCCGCGCTGCTCGGCGTCGATGTGCACGTTGCCTTCGAAGTTCCAGCGGCTGTTGGCGAAGTTCAGTCCCGTGGCGCGCGCGCGCTCGGCCGAGATGCGCATGGTGCCCTGCGAGATCACGACCTTCTTCAGTATCAGCTCCCGGGTCTGCAGATCCATCTCCGAGCCGCCGGCGGCTTCCAGCTGCACCGGCAGGCCGCTGAAGTCCGGCAGCGCGCCGGTGTTGGCCGCCGGCGCCGCCACCGCGAGCGCCGCCAGCGCGCAGGCGCCGAGGAGCGCACCGAGCTTAGGGCAGATAGGAGCCATGGACGGCCGATTCTAGCTGCACGTGACCTTCCTTCAAGCGCGCGGTGAGGCCGGTGGCGTGCAGCTCGCGGCCCGAAACGCTCAAGGTCACCGGGTCGGTCGTGCTGGCGATCTGCGTGCGGGTGTCGAAGGCCAGGTGCTCGGTGGCGATCTCGGCCGGGTCCTGGGTGCCGGGGAGGAGCCCCGCGACATGCACGCTACCGTCGAGCTCGACGATGCCGGTGTCCTGGCCGAGCGCGCCGTGCGCGGCGCGGGCGGTCCACTGCTCGCCACCCGTCGCCCGGAAACCCATCTGTACGTCGGTGAGCTCAACGGTGGTCTGATCGGGCTGCTGGCTGATCTCGGCGGCGTCGAGCGTGTAGAGCGGCTGGCCGTCGGGTCCGGTCTGCACCAGCCGCGCGGTGCGCGCCGCATAGCCCGGATCGCGGACCGGGGCGCCGGCGGCGCTCGGCGCGACCATCTCACGCGGCGACCCGGAGAGGAACACGACGCCACCGATGAGTGCCAGCACCGCGAGCACCACCACCAGGCGATAGATCACCGCGCCCGCCCCGCCCGTGCGCGCGCGGTGAGCAGCAGGTCGCACACCTCGCGCACCGCGCCGCGCCCGCCGCCGCGGCGGGTCACCCGATGGGCGGCGCGCCGCGCCGCGCCGTGCGCATCCGCGACCGCGAAGCTGAGCCCCACGGCTTTCATGAGTGGCACGTCGGGCAGATCATCCCCGACGCAGGCACAGGCGCCGCGCGTGAGCCGAAGCCGCGCCCGCAGCCGCTCGAGCACGGCGAGCTTGTCGGCGACGCCCTGATAGACGTAGCGGATGCCGAGCTCGCGGCAGCGCGTCTGCACCGCGCCCGAGCGGCGCCCGGAGATCACCGCGACCGTGATCCCGGCGCGCTGCACCGCGACGAGTCCGTAGCCGTCGCGCACGTCGAATACCTTGAGTGCCTCGCCGCGCGCGCCGAAATACAGCCGGCCGTCCGTCAGCACGCCGTCCACGTCGAGAACCAGGAGACCGATCGCATGCCGCGTGCGCACCGGACCGGCCGCCTCACATCACCCGGGCGCGGAACAGGTCGTGCACATTGAGCGCGCCGACCAGCCTTCCGGCCGCATCCGCAACCGGCAGCGCCGTGATGCGATGCAGCTCCATGAGGTGCACGGCCTCGGCGGCGAGCTCCCGCGGACCGATGGTCTTCGGGTTCGCGGTCATCACCGTGCCCATGGTGGTGCCGTGCAGGTCCGCGCGCGCCTCGAGCACACGGCGCAGATCGCCGTCGGTGAACACGCCGAGGATGCGCTCGTTCTCATCGACCACCACGGCGAGCCCTAAGCCCTTGGCCGACATCTCGAGCAGCCCCGCGCTGAGCGGCGCGCCCGGCAGTACCCGCGGCAGCGCCGCGCCGGTGCGCATCAGGTCGTCGACGTGCAGCAGGAGCTGCCGGCCGAGACTGCCGCCCGGGTGCGAGCGCGCGAAGTCCTGCGCGGTGAAGCCACGCGCCTCGAGCACCGCGACCGCGAGCGCGTCTCCCATCGCGAGCGTCGCGGTGGTGCTCGCGGTCGGCGCGAGGTTGAGCGGGCAGGCTTCCTCGGCGACCGCGACGTCGAGCGCCACGTTCGCCGCGCGCGCGAGCGTCGAGTCGTTCCTGCCGGTCATGACGATGAGCGGCACGCCGAGGCGCTTGAGCGCGGGCAGCAGTGCCACCACCTCCGGAGTCTCGCCGGAATTCGACAGCGCGAGCACCACGTCGGTGCGGGTGATCATGCCGAGGTCGCCGTGACCCGCTTCGGCGGGGTGCATGAAAAAGGCCGGGGTTCCGGTGCTGGCGAGGGTCGCGGCGATCTTGCCGGCGATGTGCCCGGATTTGCCCATGCCGCTGACCACCACGCGGCCGTGGCATTCGAGGCACAGACGGCACGCGCGCGCGAACGCGACGCCGATCCGGGGGGCGAGGGCGCCGAGCGCCCGCTCCTCGATGGCCAGGGCACGGCGAGCGGAAGCGATCAGCGAGTCATCGTCGGGGCTGGCGGCGGCCGCTATACCGGCAGGATGCACTTTCATGCGAGGCATTATAGGCGCCCGCACGCTGCGCCCATGTAATATCCCCCCAATGAGCCCCGAAGAAGTCGCACGGCTGATCCGCGCGGGACTCCCCGGCGCCGAGGTCGAGGTGCAATCGGACGACCAGACCCACTTCGCCGCGCGCATTGTCGCCAGCGAGTTCGCCAGCCTGCGTCCCCTGGCGCGCCACCAGCTCGTGTATCGCACGCTCGGTGCGCTCATGGGGCGCGAGATCCACGCGCTCTCCATCGAGGCGCTCACACCCGAAGAATCACGACGGACCCGACAATGAAGATCCTGAACCGGCAGGTTGTGCGCGGGCAAAAACGACGCTTTTTGCCCGCGTGCGCCCAACCAACAGCGGGGTGGCTGCCGAAATCGCCGTAAGGCGATTTCGGCCAATAGACTATGGATAAGCTGCAGATACAGGGCGGCACCGCCCTCGAAGGCGAGGTGCGCATCTCCGGTGCCAAGAACGCGACGCTGCCGATCCTCGCGGCCGCGCTGCTCGCCGATGATCCGGTGGTGGTCGCGAACGTTCCGCACCTGAAGGACGTCACCACCACGGTTGAGCTGCTGGGGCGCATGGGCGCTACCGTCACGATCGATGAGCGCATGCGCATCGAGGTCGACGGCTCGACGGTGCGCGAGTGCTTCGCGCCCTACGATCTGGTGAAGACCATGCGCGCTTCGATCCTGGTGCTGGGCCCGCTGGTGGCGCGCCACGGGCGCGCCGACGTCTCGCTTCCCGGTGGCTGCGCGATCGGCGCGCGCCCGGTGAACATCCACGTCGCGGGGCTGCAGGCGATGGGCGCCGACATCACCATCGAGGGCGGCTACATCCGCGCGCGCGCCTCGCGCCTGAAGGGCGCGCGGCTGATGCTCGACACGGTGACCGTGACCGGTACCGAGAACCTGATGATGGCGGCGACACTCGCCGACGGCGAGACGGTGATCGAGAACGCGGCGCGCGAGCCCGAGGTGGTGGACCTGGCGAACTTCCTCATCGCGATGGGCGCCAGCATCCACGGCGCCGGCACCGACAAGATCGTGGTGCAGGGCGTCGAGCGGCTGCGCGGCACGACCTACGAAGTGCTCCCCGACCGCATCGAGAGCGGCACCTACCTGGTCGCGGGCGCCATCACGGGAGGCCGCGTGCGCATCAAGAACACGCGGCCCGACCATCTGGATGCGGTGATCGCCAAGCTCCGCGAGGCGGGCGCCAAGGTTGGTGTCGGCGACAACTGGATCGAGGTCGACATGCGCGGCCGCAGGCTCAAGGCGGTGGACGTGCGCACCGCCCCGTACCCGGCGTTTCCGACCGACATGCAGGCGCAGTTCGCCGCGCTCAACACGGTGGCCGAGGGCGTCGGCACCATCACCGAGACGATCTTCGAGAACCGCTTCATGCACATGCTGGAGATGCGCCGCATGGGGGCGGAAATCCGCCTCGAGGGCAACACCGCGATCATCCACGGCGTGGAGAAGCTGACCGCCGCGCCGGTGATGGCGACCGACCTGCGCGCCTCGGCGAGCCTGGTGCTCGCGGGGCTGGTGGCCGAGGGGCGCACCGACGTCGAGCGCATCTATCACATCGACCGCGGCTACGAGGCGATCGAGGAGAAGCTGGCGCAGCTCGGCGCGCAGATCAAGCGCGTACCGAACTGATTTAATTGGGACGAAATCGCGAGGAAGCGATTTCGTCAGACATCACCTTGGTTGCCGCCGGCGAAAGGCGGGGCTCGATGCTCATCGGCGGCGATCACCTCAGCAGCCGAGCACTCCGTGGCAAGCTTGGCCGCACGGGCTATCGCCGGCTGCGCTGCGCGCCACAAGGCGTATAGCGCAGCAGCAAACAGCACGTTGGCGGCCAGTCCCAGGATTCCAACCTCCGGTCCGAAGATCGCCGTGTTGGCAATGCCGAGCGCGCCGACCTTGGTACCAAAGCCGAACAGAACGTAAGTGAGGCCGTTCCACAGGCCATGACTGACGCTGGCGATGAGCACGGATCCGGACATCCAGCGCATCAATCCCCAGATGCTTCCGATGACAGCGGCATTGGCGATGAAGACCGGAATCTGCGCCAGCGGCAGCTTGTCCACCGTGAGCGTCACCCAGGAGAGGTGCCAGAGGGCAAATGCGCCGCTGCTCCAGAGCAAAATGGGTAGCTGCCTCCTTCCAGCGCGCTGCAGCGAGGCCCACAGCCAGCCACGGAAGAAACCCTCCTCGGTAAGGGTCGCGACCAGAGCGGTCGAGATCGTGACCAGTGCAATGTTGAGCAGCGTCTTGCGCCAGCTCGCGCTCGAGATGCTGACGGCGCCCGCTGCCAGGCAGATCAGGGCCACCGTGCCGAGCACCAGCAGCGGGTACAACACCGCGATGCCAAAGTAGCGCCAGCGCCCCCACGTGAACCCGATGGCCGTCGGCGAGAGATGCTGCAGGTAACAGAAGGCGACTATCAGAGGAAAGAGCGGCAACGCGCTGAACGCCGTGAGACCCGTGGCGTCCATACTGGTAGTAACTGCAATCGCTGCGAGCACCCCGAGAAGCGGCGGTTTCCAGGCTGGATTCATTGGCATCTCCGACGGCGCAGGGGCGAGCGCTGGATGCTACCGCCGGCCGCGCTCCTCAGATGGCGACCCGCGCCGGGCCGTGAGCCTGATGCGATGGGGCTCGCAGCGAATCGCCTGCCTCAGGTTTCACGTGGACATCCAGACGAACACATCGTACGTTGCTCAGTGTGCCGGGTACGAGGAGGCGGGCGATGCAGATCGGGATGATCGGGCTCGGGCGCATGGGCGCCAACATGGTGCGGCGGCTCACGCAGGGCGGACACCAGTGCGTGGTCTACGACCGCTCGGCGGCGGCGGTCGCGGCGGCCGTCGAGGGTGGCGCCAGTGGAGCGGGCACGCCCGCGGAGTTGCTGCGCGCACTCAAGGCGCCGCGCGCCGTGTGGATCATGGTGCCGGCGGCGGTCGTCGACACGGTGATCGCGGAGCTGCGCCCGCTCCTTGAGCGCGGCGACGTGCTGATCGACGGCGGCAACTCCAACTACCAGGACGACATCCGCCGCGCGGCCGAGCTCGGCGCGAGCGGCATCCATTACCTCGACGTCGGAACCAGCGGCGGCGTGCTGGGCCTCACTGAAGGCTACTGCCTGATGGTGGGCGGCGAGCCGGAGGCGGTGGCGCTCGTCGAGCCGGTGCTGGCGACGCTCTCGCCCGGCGGGCGGCTGCCCGCGGGGACGGCGGCCGGCCGCGCCGCCGGCGCGTCCGCGGCGGCGCTCGGGTACCTGCACTGCGGGCCGCACGGTGCCGGGCATTTCGTCAAGATGGTCCACAACGGCATCGAGTACGGCCTCATGGCCGCCTATGCCGAGGGCCTGAATCTCCTCGCGCACGCCGACGCGGGACTTGAGAGCGGCGCGGCCGATGCCGAGACGGCGCCGCTCGCCAACCCGCACTTCTACCAGTACCAGCTCAACGTCGCGGCGATCGCCGAGCTTTGGCGCCACGGCAGCATCATCACCTCGCGGCTGCTCGATCTCACGGCGGGCGCGCTGGCGCGCGATGGACGGCTGGCGGGCTTCGCCGGGCGCGTCGCGGATTCGGGCGAGGGCCGCTGGACGGTGCAGGCGGCCATCGACGTCGGCGTACCGGCTTACGTGCTGTCGGCGGCGCTCTACTCGCGCTTCGAGTCGCGCGATCGCGCGGATTTCGCCAACAAGGTGCTGTCGGCGATGCGCTTGGGGTTCGGCGGCCACGTCGAGAAGAGCGGCTGACGGGGGCGCACATGGAACGTCGTGACTGCGATGCCGTGGTCCTGTTCGGGGCGACCGGGGACCTGTGCTATCGCAAGATCTACCCGGCGCTCTACACCCTCGTGCGGCGGGGCATTCTCACGATGCCGGTGATCGGCGTGGCGCGCCAGGGATGGAAGGTCGAGCAGTACGTGGCGCGGGTGCGCGAGAGTCTCGCGGCTTTCGTGCCCGGGGCGGATGAGGCCGTGGTGGCGCGGCTCATCGGCCTGCTGCGCTACGTCGACGGCGACTACAACGCGCGCGCGACCTTCGCGGCGTTGCGCGCCGCGCTCGGCCCGCTGACGCGGCCGCTGTGCTATCTCGCGATTCCGCCGAGCATGTTCGCCGTCGTGGCTGACAACCTGAGCGAAGCGCTCGGCACGATGGATGCGCGCATCGTGGTGGAGAAGCCCTTCGGCCGCGACCTCGCGTCCGCGCGCGAGTTGAACCGCACCCTGCACGCGCACTTCCCCGAGAGCAGCATCTTTCGCATCGACCACTACCTCGGCAAGGAGGCGGTGCAGAACATCCTCTATTTCCGCTTTGCCAACTCGTTCCTCGAGCCGGTGCTCAACCGCAACTTCGTCGCGAGCGTGCAGATCACCATGGCCGAGACGCTCGGCGTCGCCGGGCGCGGGCGCTTCTACGAGGAGGCCGGCGCGATCCGCGACGTGATGCAGAATCACCTGATGCAGATCGTCGCGCTGCTCGCCATGGAGCCGCCGGTCAACACCGAGGGCGAATCGCTGCGCGACGAGAAGGTCAAGGTGCTGAAGGCGATACGGCCGGCAGCCTCCGCGGAGCTGGTGCGCGGCCAGTTCATCGGCTACCGCAGCGAGCCCGGCGTCGCGCCCGACTCGCGCGTCGAAACCTATGCCGCCCTCACCCTGCACATCGATTCGTGGCGCTGGAGCGGCGTGCCGTTCTACATGCGCGCCGGCAAGCGCCTGCCGGTGACCGCGACCGAGGTCGTGGTGGACCTGCGTGCACCCCCGGCACGCGTGTTCGGGAACTTAGGTCCCGAGCAGCCGAACCACCTGCGCTTTCGTGTGGGACCCGATGTGGCGATCGCCATCGGGGCGCATACCAAGCGCCCCGGCCCGGTGATGACCGGGCGCGACGTGGAACTGTTTGCCGCCGAGCAGCCCGGCGAGGACATGGATGCCTACGCGGTCCTCATCAGCGCGGCACTCATCGGTGATACCGCGCACTTCGCGCGCGAGGACGAGGTGGAGGCCGCCTGGGCCATCGTCGACCCGGTGCTCAATGCCGCGACGGCGCCGATCGAGTACGCGCCGGCGAGCTGGGGACCGCCGCAGGCGGAGCAGCTGCTCAGCGGACCGTGCGGCTGGCACAACCCGGGCGCGACCGCCCAGGGCTGGCAGCGCTCGTGCGGCCAGATAGCCCAAGCTTCCGGCTCAGGCCCCGGGCGCCTATAGTCGTGCCGTGCCGCACTCGCGGCGCACAGCTGTGGCTGCGCGGAGGAAACTCAGATGACAGGAATCAGGATCGCTGCTGTGCTGTTGCTGGCCTGCGGGGCGGTGGCGGCCTCCGCTCCGACCACGCCCCCGGCGTTCACCCACTCGCGTGCGGAGGATTGGATCAACTCGCCGCCGCTCACATTGGCCGACCTCAAAGGCAAGGTCGTGGTGGTCGAGTTCTGGGCGTTCGAGTGCGACAACTGCCTCAAGTCACGGGCCTGGATCGACTCGCTCGAGCACGATGAGGGGCCCAAAGGGGTGGTCGTGGTCGGCGTGCACACGCCGGAGCTGGATGCTGAGAGATCCGGGAATGCCGTTCGTAAGGCGGTCGAGCGGCTCGGCATACACCACCCGGTGATGATCGACACCGACCTCTCGTACTGGCACGCACTGCACGTGCAGTACTGGCCGACGTTCTGCCTCATCGGGCGCGACGGGCTCCTGTACGCGTGCGTGCCCGGCGAGATGGACAACGGCGATCAGCGCGCCGCCAAGCTGCGCGACGCCATCGAGATGCTCGTCAAGGCGCCGGCGGGCTGACGCGACGGTGCCGTGAGTTTGACCGGGTGATCGAAGCGGAGGAGCTGACTCGCTCGCCCGCGTGGCTGCCGCTCGGGCTGGAGCATGCCGGGCGAGTGACGCTGGTGCGGCTCGATGAAGCCGCCTATCGTGCCGCCAGTTTCCTCGATCACCGACTGCTCGATAGCGATTTTGAGCGGCTAACCTGTGACCCCGCGACGCTCGCGGCGGCTTCAGCACAGCTGACACCGGCGGCTCACTACGTATTTCATCTGGGCCACGTCGGCTCAACGCTGATCTCGCGGCTGATCGGGGCCCATCCCGGCTGTTTCGCGCTGCGTGAGCCGGCGCTGCTGCGCGCGCTTGCGCTGCGCGGCGAGCCGCGAGCTGCCCTATCGCTGCGTGGCGCACAGGCGCTCTTGTCGCGCAGGTGGCACCCGGGTCAGCGGGTGGTCATCAAGGCTTCGAGCTTCGTGAGCGAGCTCGCCGCGGAGGTGCTCGCGGGTCCCGAGCGGCCGATGGCGATATGCGTCTACGCGCATCCGCTCGCGTACCTGCGCGGGATCCTTGCCGGTTCCAATTCGCGTCTGGAATGCCGTCAGCTGGCGTCGGCGCGCCTCGAGCGGCTCGCCAGGCGGTTCGCGGGGAGCGGCTGGCGGCCCGAGCCGCGCTCGGAGGGCGAAACCGTCGCCATGAGCTGGTTGTGCGAGATGAGCTCCCTGCAACAGGCGGCACGAAGCTTCCCGTCTCAGGTGCTATGGGTTGACTTCGACGCGTTTCTGGAGCGGCCGGCTGCCGGGCTCGGCGCCATCCTCCGCGCGCTCGGCCAGGCTCCGGCTGCGGCCAACATCGACGCGATCGTAGCCGGTCCCCTGATGCGGCAATACTCCAAGGCGCCCGAGCACGCCTATGACGCCGCCCTGCGCCGCGAGGTCCTGGAGTCAGCCGACCAGCATCACGCGGCGGAGATCCGGCGCGGCATGGAATGGCTGCGAACCGCGAGCGCCCGGGACGGCTCGATCGCGGCGGCCTGCAAGCTTCCCGGATCCTAGCCGGTGGCGAGCTCGCCGAGCGCGTCCTTGAGAGTGGGGAGCGCCGCACATCGATGATGCGCGCGTTCGGCAGCATCAGTGGTCCGCACGGCATCCGCTCGCGCGGCGCGCCTTTGAAATGTCGGCCGCCGGACGCCTATAGTGGCTGAGTTGCAATCAACGGGGAGGCGAGGCCGCGCTCTGCGGCCGGTGACGCTCGTGAAGGCATTCGGACTCATACCGCTGTTCGTGTCGGCCGCCGGTTCGCTGAAGGCTCCCGCACCCGCCTCATGAGCGGTCGCAACGACGCCTGCCCCTGCGGTAGCGGTAAGAAGTACAAGCACTGTTGCGGTGCGCTGCCGGGCGCAGGAGCGCCGGGGGCGCGCGCGGCGAACGGGCCCACGCTCGCGCCGGGGAGCGACGCGCTCGCCAACCTGATCAATCAACGGCGGTTTCGTGAGGCCGAGGAGCATTGCCGGGCGCGGCTGGAGCACGAACCGGACTCCGGAGTCCTGTGGAACATCCTCGGCGTGGTGCTCGCACAGCAGGGAAAGGACGCGCTGCCGGCGCTGCGCCGCGCGGCGCAGCTGTCGCCCGACGATCCCGAAGTGCAGCGCAATCTCGCAGCCGTTCTCGGGGATCGCGGGCAGCGGGACGAGGCGCTCTTGAGCCTGTCGCGCCTGATCGAGATCGAGCCGCGCAATGTCGCCGCGCTCATCGTTGCGGCCGATACCCTCTGCGCACTCGGTCGGCACCGCGAATCGCTGCCGCTGTACCACCGGGCCCTCGACATCGAGCCGCGCCGGCTCGAGGCCTGCAACAACCTGGGAAATGCCCTGCAGGAGCTCGGGGAATACGACCTGGCCGCCGCGCGCTACAGCCAGGCGCTCGAGATCGAGCCCGCGGACCCGGAGATCCTCTGCAATCTCGGCAATAGCCTGCGGCGAGTCGGGCGAGCGGAGGAGGCGGTCGCATGCGCCGAGCGCGCGATCGCGCTCGCTCCCGGCATGAACTTGGCCCACAACAACCTGGGGTTGGCGCTGGCGGCGCTCGGACGCTTCGCGCAAGCTGCGGCGAGCTTTCGCCGCGCGTTGCAGCTCGATCCACGCTTCATCGAGGCGCTGCAAAATCTCGGCAACGTGTCCCGCGACCTTGGTGAGCCGCGGGAGGCCCTGGCGGCCTATCGCGAGGCCGTGGCACTCGATCCGCAGCGCGCCGAATCCCACTGCTACCTCGGCGATGAGCTCTACGAAACGGGCCGGCTGGACGAATCCGTGGCATGTTTCCGGCGCGCACTGGAGCTGCGGCCGCAGTATCCGCTGGCTCTGCTCGGTCTGGCCGCCGCCCTGCGCCGGCAGGGTGGCGCGACCGAGGCGGAGGCCAGCGTTCGCGCCGCGCTCGCTCTCGAGCCTGAATCGGCGGCTGCGCTCACCCTGCTCGGCGACCTGCATAGCGACCGCGGCGAGTTCGGCAAGGCGCAGGAACTCTACGAGCGCGCACTGGCGCAAAACGCCGACTTTGCGCCGGCCTTCTGCGGCATCGCCGCGCAGCGGCGGCTGACGAGTGCCGACGGCGCCTGGCTGCGCGGTGCGAAGGGTCTGCTGGCCAGGCGTCTGCCATTGGCGCACACCATCGATCTGCAATATGCCCTCGGCAAGTACTACAACGACCTCGGGCAATACGACGAGGCGTTCGGCCATTATCGCGAGGCGAACGAGCTCGGCAAGCGCTGCGCGCCGGCCTACGAAGCGCCGAAACTCGAGCAGCA
>Ga0210394_10000720_pt1 | contig 63431 bp, 61 predicted proteins | sample IncBWC12MmetaG_FD_160121 | JGI IMG/M metagenome (GOLD analysis project Ga0210394, IMG submission 160121) | Forest soil microbial communities from Barre Woods Harvard Forest LTER site, Petersham, Massachusetts, United States - Inc-BW-C-12-M | ecosystem: Environmental > Terrestrial > Soil >...
CCGCAGCCTCTTCCGAGAACGACCACGGCAGCATGAATTTGGCCTCGAACACCGCGCCGCTCGATTCGACCCGGCCGTCCAGTGTCGCCGCCATCCACCGGAGGCCCGGATGTCGGACGTGCTTTTGAACGTCGGTGATAACCTGCCCGGAATTGGCCTCGTACCAGCGCCGGTTCAGCTCCTCGGTTACGACCCCGAGCTGGACAATGAGGTTGCCCGAGAGGTCCTCCGGCTCAGCCTCGCCACGCTTCTCCTTCCAAAGCCGCAGTAGGGCCCCCTCATCGCTCGCCATGATGATCCGGGCATCGGAACCGCCGATGAAGGAATGGCGATCTTGCCGAATCTTTTGCAACAACTCACTCTTCATTCGCTTCCTCCTTCGAGCAGGCGACGTCGGATGCGTCGTGGCCTGTTAAGTTACATATGGTATGTTTTATATCATAGGGAATAAAAACGTCAATATGGTACTAAAGCAGCTTACGAGTGCTCAGATCCGGGCGGCCCGAGCGCTCATTCGTTGGAGCGCCGTGGATCTCGCAAAAGAGACCACGCTTAGCGTCACAACAATTCGAAGGGCCGAACTCACCGAGACGGAGACTTCGCTAACGAGCGCGAATAACCGCGCCATTCGCCAGGCGCTCGAATCTGCAGGCGTCGAATTCATTGACGAGAACGGCGGCGGACCAGGCGTCCGCCTCCGCGCGGGGCCACGGAAATAAGCCAAAATCATGCTACGACCCAGATCGTCGCCTTTTGTTCGTTACCTGATTCAGTACGCTGCTGCGGCGACGGAAAGCCAAGCGCTCGTCGGCGATCCCCGTCCGGCAAAACTCGCAACTTCAACCACTGCGCGATTAAATCCTTCTTTAGCGATTGATGCGATTGTCTCCGGCGAGATGCGCGGTGCCTGACTGGCCTGTGACACCTGGTCCAAGCCTTCTAGTCAAACAGCACGAGCGTCGTAGCCTCCCGGAGCACGAAATGTGTGGGCGGTTCACTTGTCGACTGACTTGGGAGCAATTGGTTCGGCTCTACCGGCTGTCGCCGGACACTCCGACACGCAATCCTCAGCCGCGATACAACATCCATCCGAGCGCGACAATCGACGTAGTGGTCGAGCAGGAGGGCAAGCGCGAGCTGGTGTCGATGCGCTGGGGGCTAGTGCCGGGTTGGTGGAAGAAACCGCTCAACGAACTTAAGTTGGCGACATTCAACGTGCGAACCGAAGCTTTGGTCGAAAAATCATTCTTCCGCGATGCTTTCATGCGGACACGATGCATCATTCCGGCCTCCGGCTACTACGAGTGGCACGACACGCCCTCGGGCAAACAGCCATACTATTTTAGTGCGACGGATGGCGCTCTGCTTTCGATCGCGGGGTTATGGGATGAGTGGTACGACAAGGACGCGCGCAGGATGCTGAAATCTTGCGCGATGATTGTCACCTCGGCGAATGATTTCGTTGGACAAGTCCACGGCCGAATGCCGGCGCTGTTAAGGCCATTCCAGTTTGACGCGTGGTTGACAACGCAAGTGGGGTTCGAAGCACTAAAGCCGGTGCCAAGCGAGGTGCTGCAGCGATGGCCGGTGTCAAAGCGGGTCAATAGCGCGGACACACCAGACGATGATCCCAGTCTGATCGTGGTCGACACCAACGTCGCGATATCGACCGAAATTTTGGCGGCGACAAGGGCGCTGACACGAGAATTGCCGTTCGATCGCGCGCCTTAAGTGCGACAATGAGCGTGCCTAACGCCGCGCGCTTGACCGGCCTCGCACCAAAGTTACGACGGCGTTCGGTCAGTGCCCGAAGAAAGACCTGCTAATCGCGTCGAGCCGGTGAATGGTCCCCATCGGCAACGGTCGGCCATGCTCGTCGAGAATCACGTTGTTGTCGCATGGTTTCAAGTCTTCGATGACGCGGCCACTGTCATTATCAAATTTCATTAGCTCGCATTGATCCGGATTGGTTTGTAGAACGATCTTGCCGGTGCGGGATTCATTCAAATCGAGTGATTGCGCTGATGGTTCCGCTGCCCGTCGCGGCTGTTCCGGCATCAGCTGGGACTGGAATGGCCAGAGATGCGCGCTCGCGCCTAGATACACAATTACGATGCAAACCGCGGCCACCATGGTCAGGGCGTACCAACGCTTCGAACGCTTGGGCCGGCGCGGTTGCACCTTCTTTGCCGTTGGGCCCGTCGGTTTAGCATGCGTTTGCAGAGTACTCATCATCACGCGTCCTACCTCATCGAGGTGGGTACACTGACTTGAATGGGAATTGTGCAAACGGGCTGGTTTGCCTTGCGACAAACGCGGCGCCATATGCCCATCACGTCGGTTTGGCGGCGCTTTGCAAGATGATAAATGGAAGACGATTTCTGCCCGAGCAGCTCGCTGGTGAGTTTGGCCAGGATTAAGGCTTGCGTGTTCGCAGGCAAATCCTCAAATTTGGTCATGACTGACTTTCTGCCAATGAGCGGTTACGACGGGGTTATATAGTTGTGAAGCTCGATGATGATTTTGCCGCAGATCGGTTTGTTTTCGGTAAAATTTGGCGATTTGCGCGCATGGTAAGAGTCCCCGGTAAGCAGAATATTCACTATGTTTTGGCGGCAGCTTTGCTGCCGCCGCCAAATAGCCCCTGGCAGTGCACGTAAGACGATCGAATAAAAATTTCTGAAATTCGTTCAGCGAAGCGCTAAGGAAGCAGGTTATTATTGCCGCATCAAACAGGGACCGTTCAAATGCAAATTGCGATCCAGGTCGATGATGGCGACGAGGTATCAATCAGCGCGGACGTGATCTCTACTGAACAGGCGCTCGTCACGCTACAGATCGAGAACGCACTTTACGATTCGGCAGCGGAACCTGAGGCGATCACGCTTACGGTTGATAAAGCCCGGGACTTAGCGTGGGCGCTTCTGTCTATGGCCGACGCCATTGAATTTGTCAGCGCGCCCGTGACTGAAGTCCTTTCGGCGATAAATTCGCTCCGCAGTCAGAGGATGAACTAGCCGAAGCTGGGCGGTGCGCGGCCATCGCCGAGCTCTCTCTTACGGGGACGCTGAGCGCAAGTTTTTTTGCCTCACCGGCAACATCGGCCCGGAAATCCGGGAAACTCCGGATTTTGATTTCGCGAAATTCGAACTGAGACGTTGAGCCACTCCGCGCATTTCAAATATTCATTATAACTAGCGGAAAATTTTTCATTTTGAGCGAGCGATGCTAGCAAATCTTGTGATCGATCCCAAGAGGGGGCCTTCGTAGAGCGCAGTCTCCCAGGCGTTGAGCAAAAAGAACTGATGCCTTATCGACTTTTGGATAACCCTATTGACCACCGACGGCTGTTCGACGCCGACCGCCTCCAAGATCCTCGGCGCGATGTCGATGCGTGTCGCACCGCACTAATCGACGCGAACGGGCCATAGAGAACATGAGTCCTCGATGAGTCGGCGCTGAAGGCGAGTCTTACTGATCTTCGCAATCAACGCCGTCGCCTGCTCAGCAAGTCGCGCAGTTGGGAGCACCGAGATCTATCGCGCGCCTCGTCGGTCTCTCCGCCCACCGTCGAACGGATCGAATCGAAGTCCGGCGCTATGGCAGCGCATGGGTTCTACGGTGACAGCGCTCCGGAAAGCTCTCGAAGCCGCGGGCATCGAATTCATCGATGAGAACGGTGGTGGCCCAGGCGTCCGCTTGCGAAACCGGCAACGAAAAGGCTCAAGGAGCGGCCTACGAGGCTGCAATATTTATAGTTTGGGCCGCCTGTTCGTAGCATCACGTTGCCTGGCTAGGCTCCTGCCTTGCCTCCGACGTGGAAGCTTTGCTCGCCTGAGAGATGGGGAGATCTGGAGACGTGGGTGGGCTTGGCTCGTCCTCAGAGATCGGGAGATCATGAAACGGATGCTCCGCGCGGGTAAGGGCGTCAGGACCGCTGGGCGGTGGAGGTGGAGGGGGATAAAGAAGCTCCAAACATCGTAACGTGGCTTTTTCTGCAAGAGTTAAAACAGCACGGCGTTCGCGAAGGTCTGCCAGCCGCCGCCGCGCGGAACTTTCTGGTCCGTGCAAATAGCTGTCATACCGCGCCATCCGGCGAGCCTCTTCTAGATCCTCATCGAGAGTTAGTATCCTCTGCGAGCGGCGCTTGAGACTAAAACTCTCGAGTCGGACGCGGTCTCGTTCGACGTCATTTCGACCGTATTTAGAAGGGCAGGGACATTGAAGCGATTGCTGGATCGCTCTGATACGCGTCTGAATTTTGCTCGCCCTTTGCGCGACGGTGTAGGGAGTAATCTTTTTCGCAAGCGGCAGGCTTGCCAATCGCAATTTGCTATCCCGCAATTCTCTCGCCAAATCCGGATCGACAACAAACCCGCACTCATCAGGAGGAAATTTCCGGCGACGCAATTTTCTTCCGTCGGAATATTCCGGCAGAAAATATCCGCTCACCTCAGAAGCGGCCTTGCGACGTTGTGCAGGTAGCGCGGTAGTGTCCTGAACAATGCTCAACAGCAGTCCCAAGGCCGGAAAGGCTTTTGGCCCCATTTTTGCGCCCAACCGGCCACGATCAAGCTTGGCATTCGAAGCGTCTTCGACCGATTGGGGGATCGGAACGAGGGAGGCAAACGCTTTCTGCGTGCCACTCTCCACGGATCTTGAAGTGACCGCGGGGAATGATTTTCGTGCAATCACTATCCGTATATCGGCTGGTACCGCTTGGTCCTTTGCGAGAATTAGCAGGAGCTCATGACGGGTCGCGGTCGGATTGCACGATGCAGCGGCTAGGATTCTGTCTGTTAAGACTGTTCTCTTGTTGGGTGTTGCGCGCCGGCGGCCGCCGCGCCTTTCGCCGGGTTTCGAGCCTCTAGGCATTGCTATTTTGGTTCTCGTTGCGGAGCGAAGCCCGTTCCTCGGCTGATTGCGAGTCTGAATGCTCTTTCTCGAGCGCCGAATATCTCGCGAAATTATTGCTAATTAGTTGCTACGTGACAGCTTGTCGATCGCCATTCGATTGCTAAGCGATTGCTACTTGAGAATCCGCGCTCTATATACTGCAGCTCGCGTCTCACTAAGTCTGCAACTAAAAAGTGCCCTTGGCAAAACGGATTGGGATAAAGGTCTATATCATGCGTCCCGTAGTGGGGATCATAACCCCACATAATGAGTGCTTATCTGCAAAATTTGGAGGGGGTCTGCTCTCATAAATTCAAAGAGCCAGGGACCCTCGTCAATTCAAGAAGAAAAGCCCGATTCGAGATCGGCACCATTGGAGGTCTGCTGGTAGGTGGCGATCGCTTTTTTGCACAGGCCATACGGCGCACAAGTTCGCCCTCACGCGGGCAGCGTTTTGTGAAACTTCAACCCTGCAACGCGACAAATTGAGGGAAGCCCGGTTGGCGACCGGAGTTTTCAAACGTTTGCGCGTTGACAGCGAAAGTGTGTTCGAAATCACTGTAGAGATCGCCCCACTCGATGATGATCCGTGTAGGGCGGTAGGCCCCCCACACACAATGAAGCGAGCCGCCTTTACGGCAGAGCGCGCCGGGGCAGAAAACAGGGATCCGCGTTGTACACGCACTTTCAACGTGTTGCGCCAATTGCGGGGTTAGCAGTTGCATTGTTCGCCACCGTCGCCTGGATTGGCCTTGTAGGATACGCGCTCATGAAGTTGTTTTATTGCGGAGGGCCGCGAGCACACGTAACGGATTTTGGAAGGTGTGGCGACGTGCGGTAGCTTGATTGAGCCACCACGCCCGTGTCAGTCGCGGCACCAGCGGGAAGGTGATTGCCGGACCGGGCTGCATCACGCCGACCCTTCCGGCCAATCAAGCCGCCGCAACAAATGTCCACAGAGGATGGTGTAAAATGCCTAATATTTGTAGGCTGATGGCCCGGGTTTGGGACCCTCGGCTGGAGACGTTCGATGACGGTCGCCCAATCCGCATTCGACCGCTTGGAGGCGATTGAATGCGCCTCGACTCCGAGCGCTGTGCTCCTCGAGATCCAGCGTGCCGCGGCCGATTTCGGCCTCAGCTCCTTCATGGCGGCGGGCATCCCTGGGCCGAACAAGCGGTTTGAGCCCTACGTGCTGCTGCACAATTGGCCGAAGGGCTGGTTCAACCGGTACATGGACAACCGCTATCTCGATACCGACCCGGTGATCCGAAGACTGCGGAGCACGGTCGACCCGTTCACCTGGAATGAAGCGCCCTACGATCGTCACAAGGACGCCCTGGCGCACAAGGTGATCTGCGAGGCCACTGAATTCCGGCTGAAGGTCGGGTTCACCGTGCCGATCTATACGGCCTCGGGCGATCAAGCTGGAATGACATTTGGCGGCGAACATTTTGAGGGAACGCGCGAGGCGAGGCGGGCGCTGCAACTCATCGCCATATTCGGCCACGCCAAAGCGCGGGCGATCGCTCTCGGGCGCCAACGCGAGGAGACGCCGACGCCGAAGTTGAGCGCACGGGAGGTGGAGGTCCTGAAGTGGGCCGCCGCCGGGAAATCCAATTCGGCGATTGCCGACATTCTCAAGGTTTCCGAAACCACCATTGAGACCTTCTTCGCCCGCGCGTGTCGGAAATTGGATTCCGTCAATCGCACGCAAGCGGTAGCCGAGGCGATGCGGGCGGGACTGATCTTCTAGCGAGTTCTTTCAGGGATTTTAGGGCTGTCCTGGAAATCCAGGATATCGCTCCCGTCACACCCTGCCAAACCTTTCGCCCCAACGTGACCATCACGAGCGGGGCGGGACGTGATCGAAGTGATTTCCGGGATGCTCCCCGGCGAAAGCCCGTTGCTGGACGAAGCATTTCGCCTGCGGCATGCCGTCTTTGTCGAGGAGCGCGGCTGGGAGACATTACGCCGGGCGGACGGACGCGAAATCGACGAGTTCGACGACGTCGATACTGTGCACCATCTCGCGGTGCATAACGCCGCCGTCGTCGGTTACCATCGCATGCGGCCAACGACCAAGCCGCATCTACTGGCCGACGTGCATTCGCATCTTTGCGAGCGGAGCTATCGGCGTTCGCCTTCGCTCTGGGAATGGACCCGCTATTGCGTGCGCCAGGACCGGCGCGGCGAGTCGGCCTTCGGCGGCGTCGGATCGGAAATCCTCGTGGCCGCCGTGGAATGGTGCCTCAACCGGGGGATCGAGGACGTCGTTCTGGAATACCACCCGGTGTGGATCGCGCGGTTCATCGGGCTCGGGTTCAAGGTGCGCCCGCTAGGCCTGCCGACCGAGATCGATGGTGACCCGGTTGTCGCCGTGGAAATGCACTTCGACGAACGCGCCCTCGATCTTTCGCGCGAGATATGCGGCGTTCACCGGCGCGTTTTGGCCGACAGATTCCAGCACGCGCCGGTGGCGTACGCGAAGCGGGGAAGATGAGGGGAGGGACCAGGCTATGATTGAAGACGATGCTCCGGGCGACGAGAAGCAAGCCAATCTGGGAGAGGTGGTGCGAACGCTTATCGCGCAAACCGGCGATCCGTCGCGGGTGCTGGAATGCTACTATTGGGCTCAGGAACCGGGCGTGTTGGAATGCATTCGCGTGCTTGTCGCGGTGCCGGACCAAGCGCGCGGCGCGCTGCTGGCGTATCTGGCCGCCGCGGGCAATCCGCGGTCGGTTTCGGCGGTGGTGGACGGTTCCGGAGGTCTCACCCTGTTCTCGCCGGATGCCGCGAAAATCATGACCAGTTTCCTCGGCGAGGGGCAGGCGCGCCCCGTTGGGTCGCGGTTCCATAGCTAAAAGACGGATTACAGGCGGACTAAAAGCGGATAGTTTAGCGGCGCTGGACAGGGCGCAATATGACTCGCAGAGCCGCAAATTCCGTGGACGTTCTCGTGGGCTCGCGGATTCGCATCGTGCGGATGCGACGGAAGATGACCCAGGCGGCGCTAGGCGAATTCCTGGACGTGACATTCCAGCAAGTCCAGAAATACGAGAAGGGCGCCAATCGCGTCGGAGCGAGCCGGCTCCACCAGATCGCGAATGCTCTCGGGGTGCCGATTTCGGAGTTTTTCGCCGGCGCTACCGAGGCCGCACGCAAATCCGTTCCGTTATCGACGTTCGCGTTCGACCCGCAGGCGTTCCGGATCGCCGAGGCATTTGTGAAAATTTCGGACAAAGATCTGCGTGTTTCGCTCGTTCGTCTCGTCGAAATGATGGCCGAGAAATCGGGCGATTCCGCCTGAGCCTTCCAAGGCACATCGGCGTCCGCGCGCGGAGGCGGCCGGCTGGCGCTTTCCTAGCGCCCGTCGGCGCCCAGGCCGCGCATGCCGTCAAGCAGCGCCTTATGAAAAACCTCAGGTGCCTGGATCTGGGGCGAGTGGCCCAGATCGGGAAATTCGATCAAACGGCCGCGGGGAAAGCGGCTCACCGCCGCTTTGGCCAGGACCGGATAGTTGCCCAAAGTAGCGCTGACCGACGGCGGCGCCAGATTCTTGCCGAGCGCCGTGGTGTCCTTGTCGCCGACCATGAGCAGCACCGGCACCTTGATCTGTTCGAACTCGTAGAACACCGGCTGCGTGTAAATCATGTCGTAGAGCAGCGCCGAATTCCAGGCGACGATGTTCCGGCCCGGACCGCGATAGAGTCCGGCAAACATCTGCACCCAGCGCTCATACCGCGGGTCCCAGGTGCCGGTGTAATAGGTTGCGCGCTCGTAGTTGCGAACGCTGTCGGCGGTTGTCTTCAGGTCTTGCTGGTACCACGCATCGACGCTTTGCCAGGGCACGCCCTTCGCCTTCCAGTCCTCGAGCCCGATCGGATTGACCAGCACCAGCTGCTCCGTGTCGTTCGGATACATCAGGGCGTAGCGCATGCCGAGCATGCCGCCGGTCGAATGCCCGATGATCGTAGCGCGGCTGATGCCGAGCGAAGCCAACAGCGCGTGCGTGTTTCCGGCGAGCTGCTGAAAGCTGTATTGGTAATGTGCGGGCTTGGTCGATTTGCAAAACCCGATTTGGTCGGGAGCAATCACCCGGTAACCGGCTTCGCTCAGAACGGCGATGGTATCCTGCCAGGTTGCCGCGCAGAAATTCTTGCCGTGCAACAATACCGCGATGCTGCCGTTCGGCGCCGCCGGCTTCACGTCCAGATACGCCATGTCGAGAGCCTCGCCCTGCGAGGTGAAGGAGAGATGCGACGGCGGCCAAGGATACTCAAAGCCCTCGAGCTGCGGGCCGTAGGCGGGCTCGTCATCGGCCGCGCCGGTCGGGGACGGTGCACCGAGCGTGACGGCGGCACCGAAGCACAATGCAAAGGGCAATGCAGAGAAGCGCATGGTCTAATCTTTCGTAGGTGGAGTTTGGGTCGGATGCCGGCATCTTATGTCGAGCGGCGCTGCCGGCCCTAGAGCCTTCCGGAGTGCCTTTCGCGAATCGAGTTCCGCCAAGCTCAAACCCGGAGCCCGTGTTTGCGAGCAGATTGCCTATGAAATAATCGGGATGATCATTTGGTGAGGGTTGCGACCGTAAGCCTTGGAAGCAAAACGTGTTCAGGTTCTGTGCGCGGTCGGGTCGCCAGTCGGCCCGGAGCGTGCTAGGGGGAGGATGGTTCGGGCGCAGCGGCAAGGGGAGCCCAATGGATCATGGGTGAGGCTGTCGGGGTTGGTGCGGACGGTCTGTTGCGAGTCGGGGTGGTGGGCGTTGGCGTCATGGGGAGCAACCATGCGCGCGTCCTATCGGAAATGTCGGGCGTGCAGCTCGTCGGCATAGTCGACCCGGAGCGCAAGCAAAGGGATTTGGTCACCCGCGCCGTCGGATGTCCCGCCTTCAGCGACATGGACGCCCTGCTGCGCGGCGGCATCGATGCCGTCACCATCGCCGCGCCGACGCATCTGCATCATGACCTCGCGCTTGAATGCATCAGCCGCGGCGTCAATCTCATGGTCGAGAAACCGATCGCCTCGAATGTCGCCGAAGGACGCGCGATCGTCGCCGCCGCCCGGCGCGCCGGCGTCACGCTGATGATCGGCCATGTCGAACGCTTCAATCCGGCGGTCGAGTCGATCAAGCGCTGGATCAAGGACCAGGACATCCTCTCGATCGCCATTACCCGCGTCGGCCCGTTCCCGCCGCGGATGTCGAATGTGGGAGTGGTCATCGACCTCGCGGTGCACGACATCGACCTCATCCGCTGGTTCACTGAGTCGGAGATCGTGGAAATCCAGCCGCAATTGTCGAGCGCGGTCGCCGAGCGCGAGGACATCGCGCTGTTGCAGTTCCGCACCGCGTCCGGCGTGCTCGCCCACATCAACACCAACTGGCTCACACCATTCAAGGCGCGCAACATTCACATCGCCACCCGCGACAAATATCTGATCGCCGACCTGTTGACGCTGCAGGTCACCGAATGTTTCGGCTTCCAGACCGACGGCAGCTATTCGATGCGGCACCTCTCGGTCGGCTATGCGGAGCCGCTGCGCGCGGAGCTCGTCGCCTTCGTCAATGCCGTCCGCCGCGGCGAGACGCCGCCAGTGACCGGCGAGGAGGGTGTCGCGAGCCTTGAGATCGCCATGCGCTGCCTTGCCGCGCCGGCGGCGGAAGCGACGGCGCAACGCAAGGGGCCCCGGCGCGTCGCCGGCTGAGGCCTCCTCGCGTCTGGATCGAGCAGAATTTGGATCGAGCAGAATCATGAATCAACACGCCCGCCTTGAAGACCGGGCGATCCCGTTCATCGACGTCGCCGCCCAGCGCCGTCGTCTCGGCGGTGCGATCGACGCGGCGATATCGCGTGTGCTCGCGCATTGCCAGTTCATCCAGGGACCGGAGGTGCGCGCGCTCGAGGCCGAGCTTGCGGCGTTCTGCGGCGCCCGCCACGCGATCGCCTGCTCGAGCGGAACCGACGCGCTGCGCCTAGTGCTTATGGCGTGGGGAGTAGGACCGGGCGACGCAGTGATATGCCCGGCCTTTACCTTCTGCGCGACCGCCGAGGTCGTCGCGCTCTGTGGTGCGACGCCGGTCATGGCCGATGTGCGCGCCGAGACGTTCAATCTCGATCCGGCAAGCTGCGCGCGTGCGGTAACGACTGCGAAGGCGCTTGGACTCAAGCCGCGCGCCATCATTCCGGTCGATCTGTTCGGCTTGCCGGTCGAACACGACGACATTGCCGCCGTCGCCGCCGCGCACGGCCTGCTCGTGCTCGACGATGCCGCGCAGGCCTTCGGTGCGGTCTACAAGGGTCGCAAGCTCGGCACGCTCGCGCCGGCAACCGCGACCAGCTTCTTTCCGGCAAAACCGCTCGGCTGCTACGGCGACGGCGGCGCCGTCTTCACCGACGACGATGCCTTGGCTGCGCGGCTCCGCAGTCTGCGCGTGCACGGCGAGGGAGCCGACAAATATGATGCCGCCGCGATCGGCCTCACCGGGCGCCTGGACACCATTCAGGCGGCGATTCTGCTGGAGAAGCTGAAAATCTTCCCGGATGAAATCCTCGCGCGCGGCCGCGTCGCCGCCCGCTATGCGGCCGGTCTCGCCGATGTTGCGACGGTACCGCGGGTCGGCAACGAGTCGAATTCGGTTTGGGCGCAGTACACCATCCGGCTCGCGTCCGGGCGGCGCGATGCACTCGCCGCCGCGCTCAAGGCGCAAGGCATCCCGACGGGGATCTACTATGCCAAGCCGTTGCACCGCCAAGCCGCCTATCGGCATTTTCCCGTAGCCGCAGGCGGCCTGCCGGCGAGCGAGCGGCTTGCCGAGGAGGTGATTAGCCTGCCGATGCACGCCTATCTCGAGCAGCCGGTCCAGGATCGGATCATCCCGGCGGTTCGGCGCGCGCTTGCGGGCTAACGTCTGTCCGCTTCGTCCCGCGCCGGCGGGAATGCAGAGTAAGATTGCGTCTGATTCCTCGGGTCCCGCTTTCGCCGGGACGAGCGGGCGGTGGTATCTAGGCGCCAATGATCGAGCGGATTCTCACCGTTGGCGGCTTTACGCTGCTCTCCCGCCTCACCGGCTTCACCCGCGACATCATGCTCGCGGCGTTCCTCGGCGCCGGGCCGGTGGCCGACGCATTCTTTGTCGCTTTTCGGCTGCCCAACCATTTCCGCGCCATCTTTGCCGAAGGTGCGTTCAATGCCGCATTCATTCCCGCCTATGCGCGCATTCGCACCCAGGGCGGCGCCGATGCGGCAAAGCTTTTCGGCGACCGCATCTTTACGCTCTTGCTCGCGACCCAAATCGTGTTGCTGGCGCTGGCCTTCGTCTTCACGCCGCAGGCGATCGAGCTGCTGGCGCCCGGCTTTTCCCGTGACCCGCAACAGTTCGCGCTTGCCGTAAACCTGACGCGGATCACGTTTCCCTATCTCCTCCTCATCACCTTGGTCACGCTGTGGGGCGGCATCCTCAACGCGCTGCATCGTTTCGCCGCCGCGGCGGCAGCGCCGATCCTGCTCAATCTCTTGATGATGGCGACGCTCGCCTTTGCGGGGTTCTTCGGCGGCGCCGCCTACGCCGCGGCCTGGGGCGTGCTCATTTCCGGCCTGCTGCAGGCCGCGCTGGTCGGCGGCGATACGCTGCGCGCCGGCTTCATGACCTCCTTTCATGCGCTGCGCTGGGACGACGACGTGCAGCGCTTCTTCAAGGCGCTGGTGCCCGCGACCATCGGCTCCGCCGGCACGCAGCTTGCCCTGTTCGCCGACACCATTATCGCGAGCTTCCTTTCGGCGGGCGCGTTGTCCGCGCTCTACTATGCCGACCGGATTGATCAGCTTCCGATCGGCGTGATCGGCATTGCCGTCGGCACCGTGCTGGTGCCGGAGATGACGCAACGGATTGCGGCCGGCGACGAAAGCGGCGCCCGCTCGGCGCAGAACCGGGCGATCGAATTCGCACTGCTTCTGGCCATCCCCTGCGTCATCGCCTTCCTGATAGTGCCGGACGTGATCATGCGCGGACTGTTCGAGCGCGGCCGTTTCACCGCCGGCGATGCGCATGCGGCGGCGTTGACGCTCATGGCCTACACGGTCGGTCTCGTTCCCTTCATCCTCATTCGCAGCGTCGTTGCTCCGTTCCTTGCCCGCGGTGACACGCTGACGCCGATGAAGGCGGCGCTCGCCGGCACGGCAGTCAATATTCTTTGCAAGGTCGCGCTCATGGGCTCGCTAGCGCAGGTCGGGCTCGCGTTGGCGACTTCGATCGGCGCCTGGGTCAACTTCGTCCTGGTGCTCGCCTTCGCGGCGCGCGCCGGCCTTATCGCGTCCGACGCAACGCTCAGATCTTCGCTCGCCAAGCTCGCGGCGGCGGCCTTCGCGTTCGCGCTGTTGCTCTATCTCGCAGCCCCGGTCGTCGCCGCACTGTTATCCTCATTGTCCAGGTTCCGCGCGGAAGCGGAATTGATCGCGCTGGCGCTGCTCGGGAGCCTGTTTTACGGGGCGCTTGTTCTCGCGCTGTTCGGACGCCGCGGGCTGTCGCTGTTGCGCCGACGGGGGCAAGCGACGCCTGCCGTCCCGATCGACGCGTTCGAAGAGGAGTCTTGAGCGGGACTTGCCGGCGAACGCGCACTCATTGCCGGCTACGCCTGCAGCGCCGCAATCGCCGCCGGCGCAACCTCGTCGCCCCATTCCTGCACGAAATGTCCGGCGGCGGCGAATTCGAGCGGCGGCGGACAGCCGCGGATGTTTCCATGCAGCAGGCGCATCGCCGGCGCCCCGAGCACGGGATCGGCCATGCCGATCGCCATGACGCTTCGCCCTCGCCAGTCGTTGCGCCAGAACTCGCGGGCGGCGCGACCGATGGCGGCGCCCGGGCTGTCGACGAATTCCGGCACCAGATTGGGGAAACGGCGCACGCCGCCCTTGTAGCGCGCATCCGGATAAGGCGCGTCGTAGGCGGCGGCTTCCGCCGCCGAGAGCTGCGGGCATGCACGCGCCAGCAACTTGCCGATGGCCATGTCCGGCTGGCTGTTGGCATAGGCGCGCCAATCCAAAAATCCCTTGCCGAGAGGCAGATCGCCGGTCGGCAGCGCCGTATTCATCACGATCAACCGGGCAAATCGTTCGGGCATCTCCATCGGCAGCGTCAGACCGAGGAGCCCGCCCCAGTCCTGCACCACCAAGGTGATGTCGGTGAGATCGAGCGCGCGAACGAAGGCGAGGAGACTGTTGCGATGGAAGTCGAAGGTGTAGGTCGCGTCATCGGCCGGCTTGTCCGAACGTCCGAAACCGAAAAAATCCGGCGCGACAATGCGATTTCCGGCGGCGAGAAAATGCGGGATCATCCGCCGGTAGAGATAGCTCCAGGTCGGCTGCCCGTGCAGACAGAGCACCACCGGCGCCGTTCTCGGCCCTTCGTCGACATAGGCCATGCTCAAACCGGCAAAGCCCGGCAAGTCGTCGCGATGATGCGCCTCCCAGGGAAAGTCGGGCAGGTTGGCGAAGCGCTCCGGCGGCGTTTTCAGAATCTCGTTCATTTTCATCTCGAATTGACCGGCCCCTCGCTAGGACGGCGAGTGTAGCAAGTGGCGCCCCGATGCGCGCCAGCGAAATCCGCTCAACCCGAGTATCGCGGGGTTCATGCGGCTTGCTGGTCGCTTGCTGCGCGACTGGGCGTTCGGTCTGTCGTAGGGTTTGCCAATTGGCCGCTACATAAGGGACCAGCCATGCCGACACGGGAGCGCGTGCAAGCTTTGATCGGCTTGGTCGAACGCGGCCAGTTCATCGAGGCATTGCAATCGTTTTATCACCCGGACGCCTCGATGCAGGAGAACCTCGATCCGCCGCGCCGCGGCCTCGACACCCTGATCAGGGGAGAACGGCGCGTCATGGCCGCGCACCGCGAGATCCGAACGCGGCCGGTGCAGACCTTCCTGGTCGAGGGCGACCGCGTGGTGATCAACTGGATCTTCGACTTCCTCGACCATGAGGGCCGCGCCTTTACCTTGGACGAGCTTGCGGTCCAACTCTGGCGCGACGAGCGGATCATCGAGGAGCGTTTCTACTATGATCCAGCGCAGCGGGGGCGCAGGACCGAGCCGGGATGAGCCGCGGCGCGTCGTTTGACCGGGCGCGCGCCCGGCGGCTCGCGCGGATTGCCTGCAATTATGGCTAGATTCTGGGCACGGAAGCCTTCACGGCTTTCTTGGTAAATACCGGGAGTTCTTGACGAACAGCACGCGGCCGGGAACAATGCGCCAACAGCGCCGGTCGCGCCAGGATTCAGATAAATCGGGAGGACCATCCATGACTTCGCACGTCAGAACCATGCTCTTTGCCGCAGCCGCGATGGCCGTCATCGCCATTCCTGCGGCGGCCGAAGACACGGTCAAGCTCGCCTATATCGACCCGTTGTCGGGCGGCGGCGCGAGCATCGGCGAGATGGGCCTCAAGGAGTTCAACTTCCTCGCCGAGGTCACCAATGCGAATGGCGGGATCTTGGGCCATAAGCTCGAGATCGTCCCTTACGACAACAAGCTCAACGCCCAGGAGACGCTGGTTCAGGTGCAGAAGGCGATCGATTCCGGCATCCGCTTCATCACCCAGGGCAATGGCTCGGCGTTCGCCGCGGCGATCGAGGATTTCGTGCAGAAGTACAACGAGCGCAATCCGGGCAAGGAAGTGCTGTACTTCAACTACGCGGCGGTCGATCCGGTGCTCACCAACGACAAATGCAGCTACTGGCATTTCCGCTGGGACGCGAATTCCGACATCAAGATGAGCGCGCTCACCAACTACATGAAGACGCGAACGAACATCAAGAAGGTCTATTTGATCAATCAGGACTATTCGTTCGGTCAGGCCGTGCGCAAAGAGGCACGCGCGATGCTCAATGCCAAGCGGCCTGACATCCAGATCGTCGGCGACGAGGTGCATCCGCTGCTCAAGGTCACCGACTTTTCGCCGTACATCGCCAAGATCAACGCCTCAGGCGCCGACAGCGTCATCACCGGCAACTGGGGTCAGGATTTTGCCTTGCTGCTCAAGGCGGCGGCCGACGCGGGACTGCAGGTCGACTGGTACACCTACTATGCCGGCGGCGCCGGCGGCCCGACGGCGGTCAAGCAGGCGAACTTGCCGGATCGCGTGTTCGCAATCGCCGAAGGCGTGGCCAACGAGCCTTACACCCCGGCCCAGGATTTCGAGAAGGCGTTCCGCGCCAAGGCCGGCGTGACATTGTTCTATCCGCGGGCGGTCAACGAGATCCGCATGCTGGTCAAGGCGGCGCAGGAAGCGAATTCGCTCGAGCCGGTCAAGATCGCGGCCAAGCTCGACGGCATGCAGGTCAACGTCTACGACGGCGGCGACGGTTTCATGCGCTCCGACGATCACCAGTTCTTCCAGCCGATGTATCTCGCCAATCTCGGCCCCTTGGGAAAAGGCCAGCCGTTTGACGAGGAGAATACCGGCTGGGGCTGGAAGATGATGGGCAAGATCGAAACCAAAGACACCATCCTTCCGACCAGCTGCAAGATGAACCGCCCGAGCTGACCGCGCCAAGCCCGGCCGGGAGTGCTCGAGCTCGTCACCATATCGACGTTAAACGGCGTGCTCTACGGCATGCTGCTGTTCCTGATGGCGAGCGGCCTGACGCTGATCTTCAGCATGATGGGGGTGCTCAACTTCGCGCACGCCAGCTTCTACATGCTGGGAGCGTTCTTCGGCTTTCAGATCAGCCAGATGCTCGGGTTCTGGCCGGCCTTCGTCATCGCGCCGGTGCTGGTCGGCGGCATTGGCGCGCTGATCGAGCGGTACGGGCTGCGCTACGTGCACCGCCACGGTCCGGTGGCCGAACTCCTGTTCACGTTCGGGCTCGCTTTCGTCATCGTGGAAATCGTGCAGATGATCTGGGGCAAGGGCCCGGTCGATTATCGCGTGCCCGCGTCGCTTGATTTCAGCGCCTTCACCGTGTTCTCGACCAACTATCCCGCCTACAAGATGTTCGAGCTCCTCACCGCGATCGCGATTTTCGCGGTGCTGTTCGCCGTGCTCACGCGCACCCGCGTCGGATTGATCATCCAGGCCGCGTTGACCCATCCGCACATGGTGGCCATGCTCGGCCACAACGTGCCGCGGGTGTTCATGCTGGTGTTCGGTGTCGGCACCGGATTGGCCGCGGTCGCCGGGGTGATCGCCGGCCCGGCGCTGGTCACCCAATCGAACATGGCGGCGGCGCTCGGCCCGATCCTCTTCGTCGTCGTCGTGGTCGGCGGGCTCGGCTCGCTCGCCGGCGCCTTTGTCGCTTCCTTGCTGATCGGGCTGGTGCAGACCTTTGCCGTCTCGATCAATCTTTCCGTCGCCGACGTGCTCGGCGGCATCGGCGTTGCCGCACCCGCGAGCGGCGTTCTGTCCGACGTGTGGACCGTGACGGTAGCGCAGCTCGCCCCGATCATTCCCTACCTGCTGCTGGTGCTGATCCTGATCTTCCGGCCGGTCGGCCTCATGGGGACGCGCGAACATTGAGTGACGCAGCAAGCGAGGCCGCAAAACTGCCGGCGCGCGGCGCACTTTATCCGGCGGGCGTTCCGGCGCTGTTGCGCCTCGCCGCGCCGTGGATCGCGCTCGCCGCTCTGTTTGCGATCCTGCCGGCGATCTTTGCTTCCGGCACTGCGCTCACGATGATGAGCCTGATGGGCATCATGATCGTGTTCGCGCTTTCCTACAACATGCTGCTCGGCGAGACCGGCCTGCTCTCATTCGGTCACGCCGTCTATTACGGGCGCGGCGGATTTCTGGCGGTTCACGCCATGAACGTGGTGATCCATGATCGGCTGCCGGTGCCGTTGCCGCTCATTCCGCTGGTCGGCGCCTTCGGCGGTCTCCTCTTCGGCATCATCTTCGGATCGGTTTCGACGCGCCGCGCCGGCACCGCTTTTGCGATGATCTCGCTCGGCCTCGGCGAGCTAGTCGCTTCGAGCTCGCTCATCCTGCGCGGCTTCTTCGGCGGCGAGGAAGGGGTGAGCACCAACCGCACCAAGCTGCTGCCGGTCTTCGGCCTGCATTTCGGCCCGCAGATCCAGGTCTATTACCTGATCGCGGCATGGTGCCTCGTCTGCATGGTGCTGATGTACGCGCTCAGGCGGACGCCGTTCGGCCGCATGTGCAACGCGGTGCGCGAGAATCCGGAGCGCGCGCAATTCGTCGGATATAATCCGGGCACGGTGCGGTTCATCGCCTTCGCGCTGGCGGGGTTGTTCGCCGGGGTCGCCGGTGCGCTGGCGGCGATTAATTTCGAGCTGGTCAACTCCGCCGCTGTCGGCGCCGAGCAGTCGGGCCTGGTGCTGCTCGCCGCCTTTATCGGCGGCACCGGCAATTTCATCGGCCCGGTCGTCGGCGCCGTGCTCGTCACCTGGCTCGAGCTCATGCTCAGCGACGTGACCGAGGTTTGGCAACTCTATTTCGGCCTCCTGTTCATCGGCATGGTGATGTTCGCGCCGCGCGGCATTGCCGGGTTGGTGATGATGCACGAGCCGCTGTGGCAGGCCCGCGCCTATGGATCGATGCTGCGGCTGGCGCTCACCTATCTGATCGCCCTGGTCCCCGCGCTGGCGCTCATTGCCGGCCTGATCCTCGTCATCGAGATGGCCTACCACGTCAGCGTCAAGGCATCCGAAGGGCCGACGATCTCCTTGATGCACGTAACGCTGAGCACCACGAGCGCGACGCCCTGGGTCGCCGCAGCGATACTCGTGGCCGGCGGGTTCTTCCTCTTCCGCCTGACCTGGCCGCTCGTCGGCGCCGCCTGGCACGACGCCTTCATGCAGGCGCACGGCTCGCCGAGGGCGAAATGACCGCGCCGGCGATCGAACTCATCGACGTGCACAAGAGTTTCGGCGCCACGCAGATCATTCGCGGCGTCAGCCTTACCGTGCCGGTCGGCCAGCGCCACGCGATCATCGGGCCGAACGGCGCCGGAAAATCGACGCTGTTCAACCTGATGAGCGGCCGCCTCACGCCAAGCGCCGGCGCGGTGCGGCTCAATGGCGGCGACATCACCGGCCTGCCGCCGCATGAGATCAACCGGCGCGGCCTCTGCCGCAGCTTTCAGGTCACCAATATCTTTCCCCGCCTGTCGGTGTGGGAGAATGTGCGTTGCGCGGTGCTGTGGTCGCTGGGATACAAATACGCGTTCTGGCGCGGCGTCGACGGCCTCGCCGATGTGCGCGAGCGCACCGAGGCGACCCTCAAGGCGATCGGCCTGATCGACCGCCGCCGCGTTCAGGCCGGCGTCCTCGCTTACGCCGACCAGCGCGCGCTCGAGATCGGCATCACCATCGCCGGCGGCGCCGAGATCATCCTGCTCGACGAACCGAGCGCTGGAATGAGCGCGGCCGAGGCGGCGCGCGCGGTCGCGCTCATTCGCCGGGTCAGCGAAGGCCGCACGTTGATCATGATCGAGCATGACATGGATGTCGTGTTCGATCTCGCCGACCGCATTTCCGTGCTGGTGTACGGAGAGATCATCGCCAGCGACGTTCCCACCCTGATCAAGCAGGATCGCGCCGTGCAGACGGCCTATCTGGGTACGGCGGCATGATGCTCGAGGTCCGCGATCTGCACGCCTATTACGGCAAGAGCCACATTTTGCAGGGCGTCTCGCTTCGCGTCGGCCCCGGCGAGATCGTCAGCATCCTCGGCCGCAACGGCGTCGGCCGCTCGACCACACTGAAGGCGATCATGGGCGATGTGCCGCCGCAGGGCTCGATCACCTTCAGGGACGAAGCGATTGCCGGCCTCAAACCCTACGAGATCGCGCATCGGGGCGTCGGCTATGTGCCCGAGGATCGCGCTATCTTTCCGACACTGACCGTCGAGCAGAATCTGATTCTCGGGATCAAGGCCGGGAAGAAAACGCCGCGATGGAATTTCGCCGATACCTATCGGCTATTCCCCAGGCTTGAAGAGCGCGCGAAAACTCCGGCCGGCGCGATCTCCGGCGGCGAGCAGCAGATGCTGACCATCTGCCGGACGCTGATGGGCGATCCCGACCTCATCATGATCGATGAGCCGACCGAGGGGCTGGCGCCGCAAATGGTCGAACGCATCGCCGAAGTGCTGCAGAGCATCGCCGCGCGGCACATCTCCATCCTGCTCGTCGAGCAGAAACTGACCATCGCCATGCGCATCTCGCATCGGGTCTATGTGATGGGCCACGGCCGCATGGTGTTCGAAGGCACGCCGCCGGAGCTCGCCGCCGACGCCGCGGTGCGGCAGGCGTGGCTCGAGGTGTGAGGATCACTGACTCTGGCGTCGCCGCGCGAGGCGGAGCGCGAACGCGTTGCGCCGGCCCAATTTCGGAAACAAATTTAGGACCGCCTTGATTTCACCGCGATCGCGCTTCCGCTTCGCCGCAGAACGGCGAGTTGACTATTGGTGTTGCGTGGGCCATGACCCCGCACGATGCAACCCAAGCCTCATCTCCAACCCGCGCCCAGCCGACAGCTTCACTTCCCGCACAGCGCGCCGCCTGCGCCTACGCGAACGGTCGAGATCGCGCCTGGTATCCTGTGGGCGCGGCTGGCGCTGCCGTTCCTCCTCGACCATGTGAACATCTACTTCATCGACGACGGCAACGGCTGGACGCTGATCGACACCGGTCTCGGCAACAAGGCCACCCTGGAAGTCTGGCAGGTGATGTTCGATGGGCTGTTGAGCGAGCGCCCGCTCACGCGCATCATCGCCACGCATTTTCATCCCGACCATGTCGGCTCCGCCGGCTTCCTGCTTCGGCGCTTCGACGTGCCGCTCTACATGTCGGCGACGGAATATCTACAGAGCCTGAGCATCAACCTCGATCCCGGCGCACTCGAAGCCGAGCACTACCGCCGCTTCTATCTCGATCATGGTCTCGACGAGGATACGACCGCGCGCGTGGTGACGAGCGGTCACTCCTATCTCAGACGGACGACCGGGCTGCCGCCGACCTATCACCGCGTGCTCGCCGGCGATGTGCTGCGCATCGGCGGCCGCGAGTTCGAGGCGCTCACCGGCGGCGGACATTCGCCGGAAGAGATCATGCTGCTGTGCCGGGCCGAGAAGCTGTTCATCTCGGCCGATCAGGTGCTGGCCAAGATTTCGCCGAATGTCAGCGTGGTGGCGGTCGATCCGGAAGGCAATCCGCTCGGCCACTACCTGCGCTCTCTCGACGCGCTGCGCAAGGACGTGGCCGAGGACGTCCTGGTGCTGCCGGGACACAACGTGCCGTTCTTCGGCTTGCACACGCGCATCGGCGAGCTGATCAGCCACCATCACGCCCGTTGCGACCTGATCCTGCGCGCGTGCCGCGCGGCGCCAAGGTCGGCGGCCGAGCTGGTGCCGTTCGTGTTCGCGCGCTTGCTCGATCCGCACCAGATGGGGTTTGCCTTCAGCGAGGTGTTGGCGCATGTCAATTACATGCTGCGGCAGGGCCTGTTGAAGCCGATCGACAGCACCGATGGTATCCGGCGGGTCGGGGCGGCGTGACCGCGGCTGTGCTGGCGCGATACCGCCGGCCGGTGTTTGATCCGACCACTATGTGAGCAGTGAGCAGGAGGAGGCCATGAATAAGTTTGTGGGAGCTGTGCTTTTGGTTGTTGCCGGCGCGGCGCCGGTGTTTGCGGCCGAGCTTCCGCCGCGCAAGGCCGGACTGTGGGAGATGAAGACCACGGTCTCCAGCGGGCGCACCATTTCGATGCAGCAATGCGTCGACGCCAAGACCGACGAGGCGATGCAGGCGGCCTCCGCCGCCAACTCGCAGCGCGACTGCGCGAAACGCGACGTGCAGAAATCGGGCAATACGATCACGATCGATTCGGTGTGCACCGTGGTCGGCAAGCCGAAGACCGCCCATACGGTGATCACCGGCAACTTCGACAGCGGCTATACGATGGCGATCACCAGCCAGACCGACGGCGGGCCGCGAACCATAAACATCGAGGCCAAATTGCTCGGCCCCTGCGCGGCGGACCAGAAGCCGGGAGACACGATCATGCCGAACGGCGTGAAGATGAACGTCCTCGACATGAAGAAGGGCACGCCGCCGCCGGCAACCCCGGGCGCTCCGCCGCCGCAGCAATAATCAACCGGTCCGCTTGCGTTCTTGCGGCACCAGCGAAACGGTCAGCCGCTCGGTGCCGCGCAGCACGTCGAGCGCGACCTCGCGGCCGATCTTCTCGCCGGTAAGCGCGCGGATGAGATCATCGGCGCCGGTCATCGCCGCGCCGTCGAGGCCGATGAGAATGTCGTCCGGTTTGATGCCGGCCTTGTCGGCCGGGCTTGCAGGCTCGACAGCGCCGACCATCACCGCGCTCTCCCGATCGAGTCCGGCGCGCCGCAGCCGGCGCGGAATGGCCAATTGCTGCGCGGATATGCCGATGAAGGCGCGGCGCACCCGGCCGTGCCGCACCAATTCGCCGAGCACGAAGCTTGCGGTATTGGCGGCGACGGCAAAGCAGATGCCCTGCGCGCCCATGATCACCGCGGTGTTCACGCCGACGACCTCGCCATGCGAGGACACCAGCGGGCCGCCGGAATTGCCCGGGTTGAGCGCGGCGTCGGTCTGGATCACGTCGTCGATGAGCCGGCCGGTGCGCGCGCGCAGCGAGCGGCCGAGCGCCGAGACGACGCCGGTGGTCACCGTCGACTCGAAGCCGAGCGGATTGCCGATGGCGATCACCAGCTGTCCGCGCCGCAGCCGCTTGGAGTCGCCGAGCGGCGCGGCGGTGAGCGTCACCGCCTCATCGACCCGCAGCAAAGCGAGATCGGTGTCCGGATCGTCGCCGACCAGGCGCGCCTTGAGGCTGAGGCCGTCGGCGGTCGTCACCGCGATTCGCGAAGCGGTGCCGGCGACGTGACTGTTGGTGAGGATGAGGCCGTCCGGCGCCACCACGACGCCCGAACCGGCCCCGCCGCGGGTGCGGCCATTCGCCTGTCCGACTTGCACGGAGAGACCAACGACCGCCGGGCCGACGCGGTCGACAACGTCAATGACCGCGCGCGAATAGGCGTCAAGCAGCGCCTGATCCTCGGAAGCGGCCCGGACATGATCGGCTGCGGCAGGCTGGAACCCGCCCAAGCCGGTATTCGCGGGTATAATCTTCACGGAAATTCGCCATGTTTGTCCGGCAGTGAGCCGGTGGCTCGCGTCGTGCGAACCGGTCCCCTATATGGGGAGCCCGCCCCGGGGCGACAAAGGGCGTCAACCGATCCGGCAACGCGCTGTTGACAGCCGCGACCGCTTATGGTGCGGACGCCGGGCGAAGGAGAGCTCATGGTCATCGCTCAAGTGGCGCGCGGGGGCGCCGCCTTGCTGATCGCGGCGGCGCTTTTATCCATTGCCGGCTGCGGTGAGGGTCAAAAGCAGAGCGCGGCGCCGCCGCCGCCGGCCGTGACCGTGGCGAACCCGGTGCAGCGCACCGTCGTCGATCAGGACGAATATGTCGGCCGCTTCATCGCCGTCGATTCGGTCGATGTGCGCGCGCGCGTGTCCGGATATCTTTCGGAAATCCACTTCACCGACGGCCAGATGGTGAAGAAGGGCGACCTTCTCTTCGTCATCGACCACCGGCCGTTCCAGATCGTGCTCGACCAGATGCGTGCCAATCTCGCACAGGCGCGCGCCAATCTCGCCTTCACCGAGGCCGATCTCTCGCGCGGCCAGGAATTGCTGCACAACAAGACCATCACCGAGCAGAGCTACGACCAGCGCACGCAGGCGAAACGCGTGGCGGAAGCCTCGGTCGCGGCGCAGGAGGCGATGGTCCATTCGGCCGAGCTCGACCTCAACGATTATTCCGAGCTGCGGGCTCCGATGGACGGCCGCATCGGCGACCGCCGCGTCTCGGTCGGAAATCTGGTGACCGGCGGCAACAACAGCAACACGACGATGCTGGCGACCATAGTCACGGTCGATCCGATCCGTTTCGAGTTCACCTTCGACGAGGCCTCCTATCTGCGCTACCAGCGCTTTGCCGGCGCGAGCGGACAAATGGGCAGCCGTGACTCCGGCGTGCCGGTTGCGCTCAAGCTCATCGACGAGCCGGATTTCCAGCACGCCGGCAAGATGGATTTCGTAGACAACGTCATCGACCGGTCATCGGGCACCATCCGCGGCCGCGCGGTGTTCGACAATCCCGGCGGCGTCTTCACGCCCGGCATGTTCGGCCGCGTCCGTGTCCCCGGCTCGCCGCCGCACACTGCGCTCCTCATTCCCGACGCGGCGATCGGCACCGAGCAGTCGCGCAAATATGTGCTGGTCGTCGACGATGGCGGTGTCGCCCGGCAACGCTACGTCATCCCGGCGCAGCTCGAGGACGGCCTGCGGGTGATCAGGGACGGTCTCGCCGCCTCCGACCGCGTGATCGTCAACGGGCTGATGCGCGCGCGCCCGGGAATGAAGGTCGCGGCGGAAGAGAAGAAGAGCCCGGCGGCGTCGTCGGCCGACAAGCCGGCCGATCAGGCGAAGGCCGACTGAGGCCATGCGCCTTTCGCACTTCTTCATCGATCGCCCGATCTTCGCCGCCGTCGTCTCGATCGTCTTCGTGATTCTCGGCGGCGTGTCGTTCTCGCGACTGGCGGTCGAGCAATACCCGGAAATCGCGCCACCGACGATCAGCGTCACCGGCCAATATCCCGGCGCCAGCGCCGAGGTCGTCGCTTCGACCGTGGTCACGCCGATGGAGCAGCAGATCAACGGCGTCGAGAACATGCTGTACATGTACTCGCAATCGACCGCCGATGGGCGCTTCTCGATCCAGGTCAGCTTCGAGCTCGGCACCAATCTCGACATCGCCCAGGTGCAGGTGCAGAACCGCGTCGCCATCGCGCAGCCGCGGCTTCCGGCCGACGTGCGCAATATCGGCGTGACGGTGGCGAAGGCCTCGCCCGACCTGATGATGGTCGTGCACCTTTATTCGCCGGACAAGTCGCGCGACACGCTGTTCATCTCCAACTACGCGACGCTGGCGGTGACCGACGCGGTCACCCGCGTCGACGGCGTCGGCTCGATCACCGTGTTCGGCAGCCGCGACTATTCCATGCGGGTCTGGCTCGATCCCGATCGCCTGCAATCGCTCGGATTGACCGCAACCGACGTCACCGGCGCGCTGCAGGCGCAGAACATCCAGGTCGCTTCCGGCATGCTCGATCAGCCGCCGACGGCCCGCCCTGGCGCCTTCCAGGTCGCGGTGCAGACGCTCGGCCGGCTCGCCGACCCGAGCGAGTTCGGCTCGATCGTGGTGAAGGAAACTCCCGGCGCCGTGGTGCGCCTCGGCGATGTTGCCAAGATCGAGCTGGACGCGCTCGATTATTCGACGAACTCCTACCTCGATCACGATCCGGCGGTCGCGCTCGCCATCTTCCAGCGCCCCGGCTCGAATGCGCTCAACACCGCCCGCGGCGTTTCCAACCTGATGGCCGAGCTGGCGAAGCGCTTCCCGCCCGGCATCAAATACGCGATCGTCTACAATCCGACCGAATTCATCCAGCAGTCCGTCGACGCCGTGATCGAGACGATCGGCGAAGCGATCGTGCTCGTGGTGCTGGTGGTCATCGCCTTCCTGCAGACCTGGCGGGCGGCGATCATCCCGCTCGTCGCCATCCCGGTGTCGCTCATCGGCACGTTCTTCTTCATGGCGGCGTTCGGTTTCTCGCTCAACAATCTCTCATTGTTCGGGTTGGTGCTGGCGATCGGCATCGTGGTCGACGACGCGATCGTCGTGGTCGAGAACGTCGAGCGCAACATCGAGAGCGGCCTTGGTCCGCGCGAGGCGGCGATCAAGAGCATGAACGAGGTCGGCTCGGCGCTCATCGCCATCGCGCTGGTGCTCTGCGCCGTATTCGTACCCTCGATGTTCATCACCGGCATATCCGGGCAGTTCTACCGCCAGTTCGCGCTCACCATCACCGGCGCAACCGTCATCTCGCTGATTGTCTCGCTGACGCTGTCGCCGGCGATGTGCGCGCTCCTCCTCAAGCGGCACGACGCGGCCGAGCGCGTGCGCTGGTGGGAGCGGCCGATCAACGGCTTTTTCGGCGTGTTCAATTGGGCGTTCAACCGCATCGCCAACGGCATCTCCTGGCTTGCCGCCCGCCTGGTGCGGCGCGCCGCGATCATGTTCGTGATCTATCTCATCGTCCTCGGCTTCGGTCTCGATCAGTTCCGGAAGACGCCGACCGGCTTCATCCCCCAGGTCGACCGCGCTTACATCATCCTGGTCATTCAGCTTCCACCGGGCGCCTCGTTGGCGCGGACCGACGAGGTGCAGCAACGCGTGCTCGATATCGCGCTGCGCGTCCCCGGCGTCGTGCACGGCGTCAACTTCGTCGGCTTCTCGGGCGCGACCTTCACCAACGCGCCTAATTCCGGCGCGATCTTCCTCGTGCTTGATTCCTTCGCCAAGCGTGGGCTCGATCCGCACCAATCGGCGCCGGCGATCCAGGCCGAGCTCAATCGCCGGCTCTCGAAGATCCAAGAGGCCCTGGTCATCGCCGTGCTGCCGCCGCCGGTCCGCGGCATCGGCAACGCTGCCGGCTTCCGCATGATGGTCGAGGACCGCGTCGGCCATACTACGACGGAACTGCGCGAAGCGGCGGCGGCGCTGATGGCCCGCGCCGGCAAAACGCCGGGCCTGGCCCAGGTGTTCACCTTGTTCGAGACCTCGACGCCGCAGGTCTATCTCGAGATCGACCGCACCAAGGCGCAGCTCCTCGGCGTCAACGTGCAGGACGTGTTCAGCGCGCTGCAGGTCTTTATCGGCTCCGCCTACGTCAACGACTTCAACCTGTTCGGGCGGACCTTTCGCGTGATGGCGCAGGCGCGCGACGAGGACCGGCGCGACATCGCCGACGTGCTCAAGATCCGCGTGCGCAACAGCAATGGCGACACCGTCCCGCTCGGCTCCTTCACCACCGTGCGCGACATCTCCGGACCCTATCGCGTGCCGCGCTACAACCTCTATCCCGCGGCGGAAGTCGATGGCACCGCCGCGCCCGGCTATTCGCAGGGCCAGGCGATCGAGCTCATGGCGAAGCTCGCGGCCGAGACCTTGCCGGAAGGCTTCGATACCGAGTGGACGACGCTCGCCTTCCAGCAGATCAGGGCCGGCAATACGGCGATGTTCGCCTTCGTGCTGGCGGTGGTGTTCGTATTTTTGGTCTTGGCCGCGCAGTATGAAAGCCTCACGCTGCCGCTGGCGGTGATCCTGATCGTGCCGATGTGCCTCGTCGCCGCCATCACCGGAGTCATCCTGCGCGGCCAGGACAACAACATCCTCACCCAGGTCGGTTTCGTGGTCCTGATCGGCCTGGCCGCGAAGAACGCGATCCTGATCGTCGAGTTCGCCCGGCAGCTCGAGGAGCAGGGCCGCACCCGATGGGAGGCCGCCGCCGAAGCGACGCGGCTGCGGTTGCGGCCGATCCTGATGACCTCGTTCGCCTTCATCCTCGGCGTGACGCCGCTCGTTTGGGCGATCGGCGCCGGCGCGGAACTGCGCCAGACGCTCGGCACCGCCGTGTTCGCCGGCATGATCGGCGTGACGGCGTTCGGTCTCATCTTCACGCCGGTGTTCTACGTCATCGCCCGCTGGATCGCCCAGCTCGGACCGCGACGCGGCAAGAGCCGCCATGCGCGGGTGCAGCCGGCGGAGTAGGGTCGATGACGTCGGTGAACAGTACTGCGCGTAGCATTATAGTTGGCGCCACGATTACGGGAGCACCGTCTTGCAAGCATTGAAGTTCGGGGTCGGACAATCGGTCACGCGCAAGGAGGACGATCCGCTGCTGCGCGGGCGCGGCCGTTATGTCGCCGATCTCGCGCCGCAAGGGACGCTGCATGCGGTGGTGGCGCGCTCGCCGCACGCTCACGCGCGCTTTCGCATTGATGCCGCCAAGGCGCGGACGATGCCTGGCGTGCGCCTCGTGCTTACCGGCGCCGAGACGGCGGAGTTCGGCCTGCTGCCGTGCCCGGTCGGGTTGCCGGATACCAAGTTCGACGTGCCGCCCTATCCGATCCTTGCGCGCGATGAGGTGCGCCACGTCGGCGATGCGGTTGCGTTCGTGGTCGCCGATACGCTCGAGCGGGCCAAGGATGCCGCCGAGGCAATCGCAATCGCATGGGAGCCGCTGCCGCACATCGTCGGCGTCGGCGAAGCGCTCAAACCGGGTGCGCCGCTCGTCTGGCCCGGGCAAACGGACAACACCGTCTTCGAGGTGCCGATCGGCGACAAGGCGGCGACCGAGCGCGCCTTCGCCGCGGCGGCGAAAATCGTTTCGCTGACGCTCGTCAATCAGCGCCTGGTGACCAATTATCTCGACACCCGCGGCGTCATCGCCGAGTGCCACGCCGCGGATGACCGCCTCACTCTGACCCTGTCGAGCCAAGGGCCGCACGTGATCCGCGACGTGCTCGCCGCCATTCTCCGCGTGCCGGCGGAGAAGCTTCAGGTCATCACGCCGGATGTCGGCGGCGGCTTCGGCACCAAGCTCTTTCCCTACCGCGAATACGCGCTGGCGGCCGTCGCCGCGCAGCGCCTGCGCGCGCCGGTGACCTGGATCGCCGACCGCTCGGAGCATTTCCTCGGCGACGCGCAGGGCCGCGACAATCTCACCACGGCGCGCCTCGCGCTCGACAGGCGCCATCGCTTCCTCGCGCTTGACGTCGATCTGGTCGCCGACATGGGCGCTTACCTGTCCATGTACGCGCCCTTTATTCCCTATATCGGCGCCGGCATGTCGCCGGGCATCTACGACATTCCCGCCTGTTACGTGCGCGTGCGCGGCGTCTACACCAATACCGTTCCGGTCGACGCCTATCGCGGCGCCGGCCGGCCGGAGGCGGCTTATGTCATCGAGCGGCTGGTCGATGCCGCCGCGCGCGAGATCGGGATTGCGCCCGATGAGCTGCGGCGGCGCAACTTCATCAAGCCCGGGGCGATGCCGTACCAGACCGCGACCGGCAAGAGTTACGATTCCGGCGATTTCGCCGGGCATATGCAGCGCGCACAGGACATCGCCGATTGGCCGGGCTTTCGCGCCCGGCTCGCGCAATCGAAGAAGGCGGGCCGGCTGCGCGGTATCGGGCTTGCCACCTACATCGAGGCCTGCGGCAATAACGGGCCGGAGACGGCGATCATCGAGCTCAAGCGCGACGGCTCGGTCACGGTGCTGATCGGCTCGCAATCGACCGGGCAAGGGCACGCCACCGCCTACGCGCAACTCGTCGCCGACCACCTCGGCATACCGCCCGAGCGCGTCACCATGGTGCAGGGCGACACCGACCGTATCGCCACCGGCGTTGGCACCGGCGGCTCGAGCTCGATTTCCTGCGGCGGCGCTTCGCTCGACAGCGCGGCAAGGAAGCTTGCGGAGAATTTGAAGGCGCTGGCCGGCGAGGCGCTCGAAGCCGGCGCCGACGATCTCGAAATTGCCGGCGAGGCGGTGCGCATTGCCGGAACCGATCGGGCGATCTCTTTCGCCGCGCTGGCGCAGCGGCCGGACGCGCGCGAGCGGCTCAGCGCCGCTGATGCGTTCGCGCCGCCGCAGGCCACCTTCCCCAACGGCACCCACGTGGCCGAGGTCGAGATCGACCCGGCGACGGGCGAGACGCGAATCGCGAACTACGTGGTGGTGGACGATTTCGGCGCGACGCTCAATCCGCTGCTCTTGGCCGGGCAGGTCCATGGCGGCACCGCGCAGGGGATCGGCCAGGCGCTCATGGAGCGCACCGTCTACGATCCGGACTCCGGCCAGCTCACCACCGCAAGCCTCATGGACTACGCCCTGCCACGCGCCGAAGAGGTGCCCGCGATCGCCTTCGAGACCCGCAATGTCCGCTGCCTGCACAATCCGCTCGGCGTGAAAGGAGCAGGGGAGGCGGGTGCCATCGGCTCCTGCCCCGCGGTGATGAACGCGATCATCGATGCGCTCTGGCGCGGGTTGCGCATTGCCCATCTCGACATGCCGGCGACGCCCGAGCGCGTGTGGGCGGCGATCGAAGAGGCACGGCGGCGGCCCGCGCTCTAGCCGGGCGGCAACACGGGTTCGTTATTGTCCCCCGCTTTGCCTTGCCTGTTATCCTGTAATAATGCCGCCGTTTGCCGTCCGTGCGGGGCGGTCATTGCAGGGAGATCGCCAGATGATCCGTATCGTGTTCGCCGTCGCGGCCGTTGCGCTTGCCGCGAGTATCGCGGTTGCCGACCAGGACCCGATCGCCGCGCGCCGGGCGCTGATGAAGGCGAACGGCGATGACGCCAAGGCCGGGGTCGCCATGATCAAGGGCGAAGCGCCATTCGATCTCGCCAAGGCGCACAAGATATTCGAGACGTTCGAGAGCGCCGCGCAGAAAATGCCGGCGCTGTTCCCGGAAACATCGAAGACCGGCGGTGAGACGGCGGCCCGTCCGGAAATCTGGCAGAACATGGACGACTTCAAAGCGCGGTTCGACAAGCTCGCGGCCGACGCCAAGGCCGCAAACGCCGACGTGAAGGATCTCGATTCCTTCAAGGCCGCCTTCGGCGCCATCGGCAAGAATGATTGCGGCGGCTGCCACGAAAAATACCGCGTCAAGAAGAGCTAGAGCCCGGCACGGCGGCGGCCGTCGGCGCGAGCGGGCATGAAAAATCGACTGAGCCAGCTCGCAGTCGTTGCGGCGGCCGTTGCCATCGTCGGCCTCGCCGGGTTTTGGTTCGTGACGCTGCCGGCGATCGTGACCGCCTCGGCGCTCCCGCCGCACACCGCCAACCTCGCCAACGGGCAGACCATGTTCAATATCGGCGGCTGTGCGTCCTGCCACGCCACGCCGAACAAGGAGCCCGACAAGATCGACCGCACGCGGCTCGGTGGCGGGCTTGCTCTGCCCTCGCCCTTCGGCACCTTTTACGTGCCCAACATCTCGCCAGACCCGAAGGACGGCATCGGCAAATGGAGCGAGGCGAATTTCGTCACCGCGCTGTGGAAGGGAACCTCGCCGCGCGGGAATCATTTGTTCCCCGCCTTTCCCTACAGCTCCTATCGGCACATGCAGCTTGACGATTTGCGCGATCTCTTCGCTTACATCGAAACCCTGCCGCCGGTGGAAGGCCGCGTGCGCCGGCACGATCTGTCGTTTCCGTTCAACGTCCGCCGTCTGGTCGGCGGGTGGAAATTGCTGTTCCTCCGTGGCGGGCCGTTCGTGGACGACCCGTCGAAGTCGGAGCAGTGGAATCGCGGCGCCTATCTGGTCAACGGCCCGGGCCACTGCGCGGAATGCCACAGCCCGCGCGACTTCCTCGGCGGCATCATTGAAGCCAAGCGTTTCACCGGCGGTCCGACGCCGGACGGTCAAGGCTGGGTGCCGAACATCACGCCGGCCGGGCTGCAGCATTGGTCGAAGGACGACATCGCCTGGTCGGAGAAGGATATTGCGAGCTTCCTCGACGACGGCTTCAATCCGGCCGGTGACTTCGCCGGCGGCGCGATGGTCGAAGTCATCCGCAACACCACCTTGCTCAGCGCCGCCGACCGCGCGGCAATCGCGGCCTATATCGCCTCGCTGCCGCCGCGGGAGGGTTTAAAGCCGCCGCCGAAGAAGTGAAAGCGCGCTGCTATGATGCGCCGAACGCCTTGAAGGTGATGATGGTGCGCGTGTCCTGCACGCCGGGCACGGTCTGCACTTTCTCGGCGATGAAATGACCGATGTCGGTCGCCTGCTCGACGTAGAATTTCACCAAAAGGTCGAAGTCGCCGGCGGTCGAATAGATTTCCGAGGCGATCTCGGCGTCGGCCAGCCGGTTGGCCACTTCGTAGGACTTGCCGAGCTGACACTTGATCTGCACGAAGAAGGGCACCATGGGCGTCTCCGAGCGTCCGGAAATGAGATCCTACACTACGGATCGCGGTGCGGGCTGCAAGGGCCGGACGGGACGTAGTATCTTTGCGCGAGCCGGAAGGCCAATCCCAATGCGTGCACCGCCCGACCTTCGCCTCTACGCCATTGTCGATCCGGAGCGCGCCGGCGGGCGCGATCTCGCCGATCTCGCGCGCAGCGTCGCCGCGAACGGAGCGACGCTGGTGCAGTTGCGCGATAAACGCAGCGAGACGCGGGAGATGATCGAGACGGCGCGGGCGGTCAAGCGCGCGCTGGCGCCGCTTGCCGTGCCGTTCCTGGTCAATGATCGCGTCGACGTGGCGCTTGCCGCCGGCGCCGACGGCGTGCATCTCGGCCCCGACGATATGCCTGTCGCGGATGCCAGGGCCTTGCTCGGGCCGGACGCGATCGTCGGCCTTTCAGTCAAGACCGTCGACGCGGCCGAGACGGCGCGCATCGACCTCATCGACTATGCCGGCGTCGGCGGGGTCTATGCGACGCTCTCGAAAGAGCAGAAGAGCGCGCCGATCGGCACGGAAGGCTTCGCGCGCGTCGCCGCCGCGCTGCGCCGCCGCGCGCCGAATTTGCCGGTCTGCGGCATTGCCGGCATCGACGCCGCCAATGCCGGCGCTGTCATCGGCGCCGGCGCCGACGGCATCGCCGTCATTTCCGCGCTGTCGCTGGCGCCTGATCCCGCCGCCGCTGCGCGCGGCTTGCGCGAGGTCGTCGATGCGATGCTGGCGAAGCGCGGCTCGTGATCACTTCACCAGGACGTTGCTGAACTGCCAGGGATCGTCGCGATCGAGCTCCTCCGGGAACAGCTCGCCGCGGCGATCGACCGGCGTCCAGTTGGTATAGCGGCCGATCACCGGCCCGAGATAAGGCCGCTGGATCTCCAAGCAGCGCCGGAAATCCATGTCGTCGGCTTCGACAATGCCGCGGTCGGGGTTCTCGAGCATCCAGACGATGCCGGCAAGCACGGCCGAGGTCACCTGCAGCCCGGTGGCATTCTGATAAGGCGCAAGCTCCCGCGTCTCCTCGATGGAGAGCTGCGAGCCGTACCAATAGGCGTTCTTGGCATGGCCATAGAGTAGCACGCCGAGCTCATCGATGCCGTCGACGATCTCGCCCTCGTCTAGGATCGTCCACTCCGGCTGCGCTTGCCACGCGTTTCCGGCCATTTCATGCAAGGACAATACGGCGTCGTCGCACGGGTGATAGGCGTAGTGGCAGGTCGGCCGATAGGCGACCTTGCCGTTCTCGCGCAGCGTGAAGTAGTCGGCGATCGAGATCGACTCGTTGTGGGTGATCATGAAGGCGTGCTGCGACTGTGCGGTCGGGGTCCAGGAGCGCACGCGCGTCGCGGCACCCGGCTGGGTCAGATAGATCGCCGCATCGCAGCCGAATTCGTGCCGGCGTGCGTTTGCCGGCATCGTCTTCTCATGCGTGCCCCAGCCGAGCTCGGAGGGCTGCATGCCCTCGGCGCAGAAACCTTCGACCGACCAGGTATTGACGAACACGCCGCGCGGCTTGGGATCGCGCGCGCGCTGCGTATCGCGCTCGGCGATGTGGATGCCGGTGACCCCGGCGCGCTGCATCAGCCGCGCCCAATCCTCACGCGTCTTCGGCTCCTCGGCCTTCAGCCCGACGTCGGCGGCGACGTCGAGCAGAGCTTGCTTGACGAACCAGGAAACCATGCCCGGATTGGCTCCGCAGCAGCTCACGGCGGTGATGCCGCCGGGCCGGCGTCGGCGTAATTCCAGCACGCCTTCGCGCAGCGCGTAGTTCGAGCGCGCCGAGATCGAAAGATTGCGATCGGTGTAAAGCCCGGGCCATGGCTCGACCACGGTGTCGATGTAGAAGCAGTCGAGATCCTTGGCGAACTCGATCAGCGCGACCGAACTGGTATCGACCGAAAGGTTGACGATCATGCCGCGGCCCGGCCCGGCGGTAAGGAGCGGGGTCAGCACGTCGCGGTAGTTCTCCTTGGTGACGGCGGCGTGGATGAAACGGAGCTGGCGGTCGTCGAGCAGCCGACGATCCTCGTCCTCCGGCGCGATCACCACGAATTTCTTGCGATCGAATGCGATGTGACGCTCGAGGAGCGGCAGCGTTCCTTTGCCGATCGAGCCGAACCCGATCATCACGATCGGGCCGTCGAAGCGTGCGTGCTGGGGCCAGGCGCGGGTCACTTGGGCCATAACATTCATGCTAATCGCTCCTAATGCAATTCGCCTGTCGCGTCAGGCGGCGTGGCGCGCGGCCGGACCGGTGCGGACGCGGCGCGCAACCAGGAGGTCGAGGCTCGGCGCCGGACGCCCGGTCGCGGCGATGAGCCCGCGCGCGCCCTCAAGCGCGCCCGGCACGAGTTCGCAGCCGAGCAGGCGATGCCGGGCGAACGGGCCGGGCAGCCACAGGGCGCCGGTCTTCTCCGCCGAGAAGCCGAAGCGTCCGTAGTACGGCGCGTCGCCGACCAGCAGCACGGCCTGATGCCCGAGCCGCCGCGCCGCCGCGATCGCCCGCTGCATCAGGGCGGTCCCGGTTCCGAGGCCGCGGCGCGCTTCCTCGACTGCGAGCGGCCCGAGCAGCAAAGCCGGCCGGGCCGGCCCGGCGCCGACGCGCCAGAGTCGGACCGTGCCGATAAGGCAGCCGTTCTCCTCGGCGATGAAGGAAAGCCCTTCGGCGGGCTTGCGCCCTTCGCGCAGCCGCTCGGCGGTCTTCTGCCAACGCGCCGGCCCCCAGACACGGTCGAGCAACGCCTCGCGCGCGTCGATGTCGCGGGCAAACTCGTTGCGGATCTTCACCATGGCCCCACTCCCTTCGCGCGATCAGATGTGGAAGGTCTTGAGCGGCGCGAAGCCGTTGAAGGCCACGGCCGAGTAGGTCGCGGTGTAGGCACCGGTCCCTTCGATCAGCACCTTGTCGCCGATCTCGAGCGTCACCGGCAGCAGATAGGGCTGACGCTCATACATCACGTCGGCCGAATCGCAGGTCGGGCCGGCCAGTACGCAGGGCCCGACCTCGCCGTCGCGAGTGTCGCGCGGCGTGCGGATCGGATAACGGATCGACTCGTCCATGGTCTCGGCGAGGCCGCCGAATTTGCCGATGTCGAGGTAGACCCAGCGCACGTCGTCGCTCTCGCTCTTCTTGGAGACGAGGACGACTTCCGTCTCGATCACGCCGGCATTGCCGACCATGCCGCGGCCGGGCTCGACGATGGTCTCCGGGATGCGGTTGCCGAAATGGCGCCGCAGCGCGCGGAAGATCGCCGCGCCGTAGGTCTTCACCGTCGGCACGTTCTTCAGGTACCTGGTCGGGAAGCCGCCGCCGAGATTGACCATCGACAGCGTCAAGCCGCGCTCCCCGCACTCGCGGAACACCGCAGCGGCGGAGGCGAGCGCGCGGTCCCAGGCGTGCGGATTGCGCTGCTGCGATCCGACATGGAACGAGATGCCGTAGGGCTCGAGGCCGAGCCGGTGCGCCGCCTCCAGCACCTCGACCGCCATCGCCGGCTCGCAGCCAAACTTGCGCGACAGCGGCCACTCCGCCCCAACGCAGTCAGAGAGGATGCGGCAGAACACCCGGCTTCCCGGCGCCGCGCGCGCGACCTTCTCGACCTCCGCCTGGCAGTCGACCGCGTAGAGGCGCACGCCAAGCGCATAGGCGCGCGCGATGTCGCGCTCCTTCTTGATGGTGTTGCCATAGGAGATCCGGTCCGCGGCGGCGCCGGCGGCGAGCACCATCTCGATCTCGGGGACCGAAGCGGTGTCGAACGAGGAGCCGAGGCCGGCGAGCAGCGCCAGCACCTCGGGCGCGGGATTGGCCTTCACCGCGTAGTACACGCGCGTGTCCGGCAGCGCCTTGGCGAAGCCGAGGTAATTCTCGCGGACGATATCGAGATCGACGACGAGGCAGGGCCCGTCGTCTTGGCGATTGCGCAGGAAGTCGCGGATGCGCGCGGTCATGGGCGCTCTCCTCACCAGGTTCAATGAGCCTTGCGGCTCGGATTGAAATTCGGGCGGAAAGAACCGCCCGGCGTCAGCGGGTGAGGGTCGGCGCCTCGCCGTGCGTTGGAGACACGAGCGAAGGCGACGGGCTCTGCACCCGAGATGCTGCCTTGGTTTGGAGCGGGAAGACCCGTTCCGCACGGCCGGCAAGGATGGACAAGCCTCTGAGGTGCCGACCTTTGGAGGGCCGGCGAGACCAGAGAAGCCCGCTCCGTCGTTGCTTTAAGCCGCGTCCCCCGTTGAGCGCGGGGTGCGCCGGTTTCGCCTCCGGCTGCCGGTTAAGTGGTTCGGAGCTCAGGCGGCCAAATCTCTCGCCGTCGGGTTTGGAGTCCCTTGGCTTCGAGTCTCGACCTCACTCCGGGCGGCTGTCCGGCCTCTTGTCCGGATGCCCACCAACCGGCACGCGGCCACAGGCACGTGCGAAATTGGGCGAGCGCGACATAAGCGCGATGGCGCAGCGATGCAAGCATTTTTTTCCGCGGCGCCGATTTTTTCCGTTCGACGCGCGGAAGTGGTTAGCGTGACGTTGCCGCGCGGCGCGTGTCCGCGCTCGTTTCGCCAGCGCGCAGGCTTGAGCGAGGCGGCCACGATCAGTGTCCGCGTCGCCAAGCTGCGCCATCCGCTCGAATGGATTTCCTATTGGCCGCCGCTCTCTTGGCCGCTCCGCGAGGACACATCTCGCGGCGGGCCCATGGTGTTGAACTTCGCCTTCTGCTCGTCGCTGAGCGATGCATAGAAGCTCTCGAGCTTCGGGCGAACGGTCTTCATCGCATCGATCATGGCGGTGAGCCGCTTTGCGACCGTGTCGAGCCGCGTCACCGGAGCTTGCGGCACCTCCTTGGGGCAGGACGCCTGCAGTTCGTCGGCCGCGCTCTTCGCCGCCTGCTTCAGGTCGTCGAATGCGCCCTGCTGTTGCGCGGTCGGCGCCACCACCTGCTCGATGCGCTGCACCGGCAGATTGGTCGCGCCATCCTGCTGGCCGCAGAGCGATGCGAGATCGCCGCCGCCGGCGCTCGAACCGGCTCGCGACGCGCCGGCCTTGCCCATGGCGTCGAAGCGCTGTCGCTCATCGTCGCTGAGCGCGCCATAGAACTTCGCCAGCGGGTCGCGCATGGTGTCGACCGCCTGCAACATGGCTTCGAGCCGCTTTTCGGCAGCGTCGAGTCGCGCCACCGGAGTCAGCGGAACCTCGCTCGGGCACGATGCCTGGACGACGTCGCTCCCCTTGAACGCCGCCGCGCTCAAAGCGTCGAGGGCGGCCGCCGCCGCTCCGGTCGGATGAATCTTCCTACGGATCTGCTCGATCGGCAGATCGGTCACGCCCGGTGCAAGCCCGCTGCAGCTCTGCGCCGCAGCCTCGGCTCGCGCGCGCTCACCGCGGCTCGTTCGTGCTGCGCGGCGGCCGAAGTAAATGTCGGGAGACCCGGCATAGCCGTAAAGGCCGGCGCCATTTCCGTAGTCGTAGCCATAATACGGGCCTGGCGCGAAGATGCTGGCGAGGAGGAAGTCCGGACCCAGCGCCCAGAACGGATCATAGTAGCCGTAAGGCCAGAACGCGAAGCTGAAGACGTCGCCGTAGAGGAACGTCCAGAACACCGGACCGGCCCAGCCGCCCCATCCCCAACCCCAATTGTTCCATCCGGCTCCCCAGAATTGGCCGCCCCAGCGGTTCCAATTGCGTCCGTTGCCGAATGCATTACGGTTGAAGCCGGCGCGATTGAACTGATGCAGGCCGTGAAAATGCGCGGCGGCGAGTTGGTTGTGGGCGAACTGACCCCGAGCGCCAAAGCGGCCGGCGTTCGCGCCGCCGAGTCCGTCGTGAGCTGCAAGCCCATGCGCTGTGAGGTTATGCGTTGCGAGGCCGTGCGCGGCGAGCCCATGAGCAGCACTGAGCCCTCCATGGCGGCCAAAGCCGTGACCAGCAAAGGAGCGACTGCCAGGGCCATGCCCGCCGAGATGGCCAAGGCCGTGTCCGCCAAAGCCATGCGCCGCCAGGCCGTGGAAGCCGCCGCCGCCATGAAAGCCACCACCGTGAAAGCCACCACCGTGAAAGCCACCGCCGCCTCGTCCGCCGCCGCCGCGGCCAACAGCCGACGCGTCGGACGCAACCAGCAGCGCGCACAGCGCGACGCTCGTTGCGAGAACTCCGATTGTCCGCTTTTGCATGACTCTCCTCCACTGCAGCGACATTGCGTTGCGATGCATGCCGCGATGGCTATCGGCCTTTTCGCCCGCGCGAACGCGCGTCGAAATCGAGCTGTCGGCTCCACGTCCGTACTACAAACTTTTGAGGCCGGTCGCGGTTGCTCGCTGGGGGTTAAATTTCGGCAATGAATGCATCGCAGCGAAGCCCGCAGAAAACCGCGACGCCGATCGCCCTGACGATCGCCGGCTCGGATTCGAGCGGCGGTGCCGGCATCGAGGCCGATCTCAAGACCTTTGCCGCGCTCGGGGTCTATGGCGCGTGCGTCGTCACCGCGTTGACGGCGCAGAACACCAAGGGGGTCTTCGCCGTTCATGAAGTGCCCGGCGACTTCATCGCAGCGCAAATCAACGCGGTGTTCTCCGATCTCGATGTCAGCGCGGTGAAGCTCGGCATGCTGGCTCATGCGGCAGCAATCGACGTGGTCGCCGCCGCGCTCGACCGCTACCGCCCGCCTAATGTGGTGCTCGATCCGGTGATGATCGCCAGTTCCGGCGAGCGATTGCTGCATAAAGGCGCGATCGGCCGGCTGCGGGAGCTGGTCCGGCGCGCGCGCGTGCTCACGCCCAACCTTGCTGAGGCCGCCGCACTCCTCGAAGCGCCGCCTGCGCGCGACGAGGGGCAGATGCGCGCGCAGGCGGAAAAGCTGCTCGCGCTCGGCGCCGGCGCGGTGCTGATCAAGGGCGGCCACGGCAGTGGGCCGGAAAGCGTCGATCTCCTGGTGACCGCGGACGGGGCTTTGCGGTTCGCGGCGCCGCGGGCGGCGACGCGGAACACCCACGGCACCGGCTGCACGCTCGCTTCGGCGGTCGCCGCCGCGCTTGCCAAAGGGCTGACGCTCGGCGAGGCGGTGAAACTGGCCAAGGACTACGTGACCGCGGCGATCGAAGCGGCGGACCGGCTCGCTGTCGGCTCCGGCCGTGGTCCGCTGCATCATTTCTACGCATGGTGGTAGCTTCGCGTTTTCGGATGGCCGCTCGGGACGGTGACGATGTCGCTCGGATTGAACGCTCTCGCGGCTCTGGCGGCGACGCTGGCCGTCGGTCAGGCATCGGCCATGGGTGAGGCGTTCGCGGCTCCCACGCAACCCCGCTGTTCGCCGGACCCGGTCTTCCGAGCAATCCGGAAACTTGCTACCGCTTAGCGCGGCCGGGCTCATTCATGCATCCTAGCGGAGGCCACGACATGCGCTTCACACTCGGCTTGTTGGCGGCGCTGGCAATGCTGCTCTCGATCGGTCCCGCGTCTGCGGCGATGGTGTACGAATTCACGACCCAGACCGGCATCGTCTATGCCGAGCATGACGGGACGAAGCTTGCCGCCGACCTCTATCATCCCAAGGGCCTTGCCAAGGCGCCGGTCCTAGTGGCGATTCATGGTGGCGGGTTTCAGTTCGGCAGCCGTGCGGGCTACACCTATTGGGGCGCCTTCCTGGCCCGGAGCGGCTACGCGGTATTTTCCATTGATTACCGGCTGGGCAAGCCCGGCATGTATCCGGCCGCAATCTATGACGCCAAGGCGGCCGTCCAGTTCCTGCGGGCGAAGGCCGCAGAGTTCGACATCGATCCGGACCGCATCGGGCTGATGGGCGATTCCGCCGGAGCCTACCTTGCGGCGATGCTGGCCCTCGCGGGCGACGAGTTCACCTCGGCCTATCGCGACGATGCCAATGTCGCGACACCGGCGAACGTGAAGGCCGTGGTCGGCTTCTACGGCGCTTACGACCTTGTGGCGCAGTGGCACCACGATTTGCTGGCATCCCCCCGCAACAACTACGTGGAGAAATTCCTCGGCGCGGCGCCGATGGAGAACCGGCGCGTCTATTTCGACGCGTCGCCGATCAGCTACGCCACGGTGGATCGCAACAAGGTGCGCTTCCTGCTGATCCACGGCACCAATGACGATGTGGTCGATCCCGAAAGCCAATCGGGCGCTTTCCTCACCGCGCTCACGCAGGCGGGATTCTTCGCGCGGCGGATCATCATCCCCGGGGCCGGACATTTCTGGGCGTCCGACCCGTTCGAAAGCGAGCCGCACAGCTATAGCGCGACCGCAGTGCCGCGGCTGATGCGTTTTCTCGACAGCTCGCTTTGATCCGCTCGCGCTCGCGTCAGCGCGAACCGGGCTTCCGGGCGGTCGCGGGAATAGCTACCATTTCAAGCCAATCAGAAAGTTCGATGACAGGGAGGAAAGTCGCCATGTCGAAATCGCTCCTGCTGGCCGCCGCGCTTGCGGTTGCGGCGTGGGTGTTGCTGCCGCTGCGCCACGATGCAGCGCTGGCACAATCCGCGCCGCTGCATATTCACGCGGTCGAATACGATGTCGTGCCGGGCCAGGTCGACAACTTCCTTGCAGCGCTCAAGGAGAACGGCGCGGCGTCGGTGAAGGAGCCGGGCTGCCGTGAGTTCGACATCGCTGTCTCACAAAAGGACCCGAACCACGTGTTTATCTTCGAGGTCTACGACAGCGCCGCGGCCGCCGAAGCGCACACGGCGACCGAACATTTCAAGAAATACAAGGCGGCGACCAAGGACATGGTGGTCAAGCGCGAGGTCAAGCCGCTTTCCTCGGTGGCGATGAACCTGAAGGGCATGTGAGAGCGCGGCTCGCCGACGGGAGCTAAGCCGCCACGCTTTGCATCCGCGCGGGCGTGGTGCGCCGCTCATTCAGCCTCGCGGCCGATCTTGGATCGTGCGTCGGCAGATAGATGGTCGGACGCTCTCCGCACAATGTGCGGATGGCCGCAAGCGTCGCGGTCGCCTCCGTTTCGTTCGGGCTCACGCCATCGACCCTGCCGTTCAACATGGTCGAGTCCAGATACGACGCGTCGCCGGCGAACATGATCTGCGCGTCTGCGTCGCGCAGGATGACCGACAAATGGCTCGGCGTGTGACCGGGAGTCGGTACGGCGACCACATCGCCCGCCGCGGTCAGAGGCGCGCTGGGCATGAAGGGTCCGTAGGGCATCGGCTGCCACGCCAGCGGCTGCGGGTCGAACCATTTTGGCCAGCGGTTCGGCAGATAGCCGAGGATTGCGCCGCGGATGCCCGACGTGCGCGCGAGCTCGTCGCCGCTGACGACAATCCGGCTATGCGGGAAGTGGGCGAGGCCGCCATCATGGTCGATGTGCATGTGGGTCAGCACCACGGTCTTGACGTCGCGAGCGCCGATGCCGCGGCTGCGCAATTGCGGACCGGCCTCCTGCTCTGGCTCGATGTCGAAGCGAACGCTCAATTGAAAATACGGATGCCAGCGCGGCAGCGATTTCAGATGCGCGGCGGCTCCGGTATCGACGACAATCACGCCTTCGGGATGTTCGATCGCCCAGGCAAAGGTCGGCGACCATTCCGCCCATTCTTGCGACAGGATCGGCTGGAGCTGGCGCCAGGTCCCGTGGCCGCGGCCCTCGATCTGCGCCTGCTTGATGCGGACGCGACCGGTCTGGATGGCATGAATACGCATGGCGTCTCTCCGTGAGTGGTGACGGTTCAGCGCCGGCCGAGATGGCCGAGATGGGTGTCGCCGAACCCGGTCGAATGTTTGAGCCCGTAGCCGAGCATCCGGTCGAAGCCGATATGGGCGATCCAGATCAGGCCGCCTGCCGCCGCGGCGGAAACGCCGCCGGCAAAGCCTGCGAGCGTGAGCACAAGGGGCAACGCATAAGTATGCGCAAGGTTGTAGCCGATCGCGCCGGCCCGTGGCCCGCCGAGATAAGCGAGCATCGACAGGTCGGGGGCAAGGAACAGGAGCGCGAACACCGGCCAGGAGAAGCCGGCATGCACGTACACGCCGACTGCAGCGGCAAACGCGACCAAGCCTTCGAGCCGGAGAAGCCCGCGGACGCTGGCAGCGACCGATCCCGCCTCGCTGCGCGAAGGAGCCGGACGTGTGCGGAACTCGATCGGCGAAATGGACGCGTCCACGGGAACCTCCTCGGCGAAACGGCTCGCCCTGGCAGGCGACGTTCAATAGCTAGCGCGCGACCGTGATAGACGGAATTGCATATTATCGTTAGTCTGCTATACATTTTCGTATGACGGCCCGTGCCCCGAGCTGGGATGAATTGCGCACTTTCGTCGAGGTCGCGCACGACGGGAGCCTTTCCGGCGCGGCGCGCCGGCTCGGCCTCAGCCAGCCGACGGTAGGACGCCATATCGATTCGCTGGAGGCGGCGCTGGCATCGACGCTGTTCACGCGCTCGCCGCGCGGATTGACCCCGACGCCGGCGGCGCTGGCGCTGACACCGCACGTCGAAGCGATGGCGGCAGCCGCAGCCGCCTTGGCGCGCACCGCTTCCGGGGAAGCGGCGGCCGACCGCGGCGTCGTACGGGTGACGGCGAGCGATGTCGTCGGCAGCGAGGTGCTGCCGCCGATCCTGTCCGCGTTCCACGCCGAGCATCCGGGCATCGCCATCGAGCTTGCCCTCACCAACCGCAATGAGGATCTGTCGCGCCGCGACGCCGACATTGCCGTACGCATGGTGCGGCCGACCCAGCGCGGGCTCCTCGCGCGCCGCATCGGCGTCTCGCGCGTCGGCCTTTACGCCCATCGGAACTATCTCGCGCGGTTCGGCGCGCCGCGCTCGATTGCCGATCTCGCCGACCACTGCGTGATCGGCTTTGATCGCGACAACCGGTCGTTCCGCGGTGCCGGAGAGTTCGCCCGCGGGCTCACACGCGAGGATTTCAGCTTCCGCTGCGACAACGACCTCGCGCAGCTAGCCGCGCTACGCGCCGGCGTCGGCGTTGGCGGCTGCCAGGAGAACATTGCGCGGCGCATGGCTGAACTCGTCACCGTGTTGCCGGACGCCATCGAATACGTCTTGGAAGTCTGGCTGGTCATGCACGAGGACTTGAAGGCGACGCGGCGCGTGCGGCTTCTGTTCGAGAGCCTCGCCGCCGGATTGACGGATTTCGTCAAGGGAGACCGCCGCGCGGGCGGCGACCATCGTGGGCCGGCGGTAGTTTCGCCCGCGCAAAGATAAAATTTGCCACGAATCCCTGGCGTATTGCCTGCCGCGGGCGAAGCCACTATCCCTGCCGGCGGACTACGAAAGCGGACAAAAATGATACGGCGTCGCATCGCGGAACAGCCGCCGTCACGGCTTGCCATCTGGGCGCGGCGCTTTGCGTTGTTTTCCCTTGCCGCGACGTTGATCGCCGTCGTCATCGTGCGCTCGGGGGCGCTTGACCTTGTGCCGGCGCTTTCGACGCTCGCCGGCGCGCTGGTCCTCGCCATGGTCGCGATCCTGCTGGCGATCGCCGCCGGGATCGTCATCTGGAGAGAGGGCGTCGGCGGCCTGCAGCAAGCCGCTACCGCGTTCCTCATCGGCGTCGCGCTCATCGCCTATCCGCTTTATCTCGGCATCAAGGCGTACCGGCTGCCGGCGATCTACGATGTCACCACCGATCCGATCGACCCGCCGCGCTTCGAGGCGATCGCGCGGCTGCGGCCGCGCGACGCCAATCCGGTCACCTATGCCGGTCTCTATACGGCGGAGCAGCAGCGCGCCGCCTATTCGGATATCGAGCCCGATCTCACCGACTCCTCCCCGCAGGAGGCCTACAACGCCGCGCTCAAAGTGATCACCAAGCGCAAATGGCACATCGTCGATGCGCGTCCGCCCCAGGGTGCGACGCCGCGCGAAGGCCGCATCGAGGCGATCGCGCTCACGCCGATCCTGGGCTTCCGCGACGACGTCGCGGTGCGGGTGCGGGCGACGCAGGAAGGCGCCCGCATCGACATCCGCTCGGCCTCGCGCTACGGCCGGCACGATCTCGGCGCCAACGCTGCGCGGGTGCGCGCGCTCATCGAGGATATCGACGAGGTTCTCGCCGTGCCGGGGACGGACAAGGAAAAGAAGGTGCCGGCGACGAAGCCCGCTCAGCCCGTCGGCAAGGGCAGTTCCGCCAAGCGATAGGTGCCGCTGATCGAGGGCGTGCCTTCGGTCGCGACAACGCCGCGTGCGACCAGATCCTCGAGATGGGCCAGTACGGAAAGCCCGGCCGCGCCGACGAGGCGCGGATCGAGCCCGATATAGATCGCCCGCACCAGCGTCGGGATATCGGCGGCTCCGGCGCGCAGCCGCCGCAGGATCGACGCCTCGCGCTTTTCCCGATGCCGGATCAGTTGGCGGAGGAATTCAGCCGCATCGCGTACCGGGCCGCCATGGCCCGGCAGATAGATCGGCTCGCTTCTCCGCGCCAGCTTTTGCAGGGAAGCCATGTAGTCGCTCATGGCGCCGTCGGGCGGACCCACGATGGTCGTCGACCACGCCATCACGTGATCGCCCGAGAACAGCAGATCGGCTTCCTTGAACGCAAAAGCCATGTGGTTTGCGGTGTGCCCCGGCGTCGTCACCGCCTCGATGCTCCAGCCGCTGCCGGCGACCATTTCGCCATCGACCAGCGCGACGTCCGGCCGGAAATCCATATCGGCGCTGGCGTCGAGCCGGCCGGCTTCGCCGATATGGAGCGGCCGCGCCGGGCGATGCGGGCCCTCGGCGTAAACCGTCGCGCCGGTCGCCGCTTTGATCTTAGGCACGGCGGGTGAATGATCGCGGTGCGTATGGGTGACGAAAATATGCGTGACCGTTTCGCCGCGCACCGCATCGAGGATCGCGGCGACGTGCGCGGCGTCGTCCGGGCCGGGATCGAGGATCGCGACCTTGCCGCGGCCGATGATATAGCTGACCGTGCCTTTGAAGGTGAACGGGCCGGGATTGTTGGCGACGATCGCGCGCACGCCGGGCGCAACCTCCTCCGCCCGGCCGGGCACGAGGTCAAAGACTTTGTTGTATTGGATGTTCTCGCTCATGCGCACGGCGGGTGGGCAATACGGATATCGCCTTGCCTGAATTGCGACGGCGACACAAGCGCGGCCATGCGCTCATGGTGTTGAAGCTCAGTTCGGGGGAACTCTGGCCGCGACGCGCTCTATTTCGCTCCGCCTCCAAGTGCGAAGGCGACGGGGAAGCGGAGGCGAGTTTGCAGGGCCCAAAAAATGATGAAGCCCCGGTGCCGGGATCGCCGGGGCTTCAGCAATCTCATGCAACACGCGTTGTGAGGTCGAGATCGCCGGGCTCTTCTATGCAAACCGCGGGCCAAGTCCAAAGGGCGTCAAAACCGCGCCGTCCGCCCGGATAAGCCGCGCCTGCCGGCCCGATGGTCGCGGATCGGGCGTTCGCTGGCTAATTTGCGGGCAGATGCCCCCGGCGGGCTTAAAATGGCGTCCGGCTGCGGATCGCCGCCGCCAGCGTTCCCTCGTCGAGATAGTCGAGTTCGCCGCCGACCGGCACGCCATGGGCCAGCCGCGTTACCTTGACGTTGGCGTCATGCAGCAGGTCGGTGATGTAGTGGGCGGTGCTCTGGCCGTCGACCGTCGCGTTGAGCGCGAGGATGACTTCGTTGACCGCCGGATCGTGCGCGCGCTTGACCAGGGCGTCGATGGTCAGGTCGTCGGGTCCGACGCCGTCGAGCGGCGAGAGCGTGCCGCCGAGCACATGATAGCGCGCATTGATGGCGTGGGCGCGCTCAAGCGCCCACAGGTCGGCGACGTCAGCGACGACGACGAGGGCCGACGGATCGCGCCGCGGATCGATGCATAGCGTGCAGGGATTTTGCGTGTCGATGTTGCCGCAGACGCGGCATATCTCGATCTTCTCGATCGCTGTCTGCAGCGCGGCGGCGAGCGGCGCCATCAGGGCCTCGCGCTTCTTGATGAGAAAGAGCGCCGCGCGCCGCGCCGAGCGCGGGCCGAGGCCGGGCAGGCGGGCGAGCAACTGAATCAGGCGCTCGATCTCGGGGCCGGCGGCGATAGCGGGCATCGATCAGAACAATTTGAGGCCGGGCGGCAGCGGCAGCCCGCCGGTCAGCGCCTGCATCTTGTCCTGCAGCACGGCTTCGAGCTTGCGGCGCGCGTCGGCGTGGGCGGCGACGATGAGGTCTTCGATGATCTCGCGCTGGTCGGGCTTGAGCAGCGTTTCGTCGATATGCGCGGCTCTGACCTCGCCTTTTCCGGAAAGCTTCACGGTGACGAGACCGCCGCCGGCGGTACCCTCGACCTCGACACGGTCGAGCTCGGCCTGCATCGCTTCCATCTTCGATTTGAGTTCGGCCGCCTGTTTCATCAGGCCGAGAAAATCAGGCATTGCAGGTCCTGCTTATGGTTCGTCGTCGGCGCGGCCGGTCTCGGCGGGCGGCTCGAGCGCGACGTCGTCGAGCGCAGCCGGTGCGCCCGCGGGCGGGCGCACATCCACGATCTCCGCGCCGGGGAACCGCGTGAGCACCGCCTGGACCAGCGGATCTCCGCGCACGCCGTCCTTGAGCTCGGCTCTGCGGGTCTCCGCTTGCGCCTTGAGGCTGGGCATGCCCGGCTCGGCGGAGACGATGACCATCCAGCGCCGGCCGGTCCAATCGCCGAGCTTGCGCGACAGCTCGCCGGTCAGCGTTTTCGGCGCGCTCGCTTCGAGCGCGATCTCCAGCCGGCCGTCTTCGCAGCGCACCAGCCGTACATCGCGTTCGAGCGCGCTCTTGATGCCGAGGTCGCGTTTCTCCGCGGCGAGCGCGACCACGTCTTCGAAGCTCGCAACCGCACGGGCCGGCGCGTTGATCGCGGTGCCGGGAGCGACGGTCTCGGTCGCCGGCAATTCGGCCGGTGCGGCGGCGGCGAGCGGCCCGCGCGAGGAACCGCGCGGCGTCAAGTCCGCGCGCGGCTGCGCCTCGGAGCGCGCCGGCATTTCCGCACGCGACGACGCCTGTCCAGCCGGCGCGCGCGTCGCGCCGTTGCCGCGGCCGCTTTCGCCGAGCGAGCGGATCGCCTCGTCCGGCGTCGGCAGGTCGGCGGCATAGGCGATGCGCACGAGGATCATTTCCGCTGCCGCGAGCGGGCGCCCCGAAGCCGCGACCTCCTCGAGCCCCTTGAGCAGCATCTGCCAGGTCCGCGCCAGGACGCGCATCGAAAGCTTGGCGGCAAAGGCGCGGCCGCGCGTCCTTTCGGCCTCGGTGAGCGAAACATCGTCGGCGAGCGCGGGCACGACTTTGACGCGGGTGATGAAATGGGTGAACTCGGCGAGATCGCCGAGCACCATCGCCGGATCGGCGCCGGTGTCGTATTGGTCGCGCAGCTCCTGCAACGCACGGGAAAGATCGGCGCGCATCAGCGCCTCGAAAAGATCGATGATGCGGCTGCGGTCGGCGAGACCGAGCATCTGCCGCACGTCCTCGGCGCGCACCGGCCCGGCGGCGTGAGCGATCGCCTGATCGAACAGCGAGAGCGCATCGCGCACCGAGCCGTCGGCGGCGCGGGCGATCAGCGCCAGCGCTTCCGGGTCGGCGGTGATCTCCTCCTTGGCGGCGATCCCTTGCAGGTGCTGGACCAAGAGCGCGGCATCGACCCGGCGCAGATCGAAGCGCTGGCAGCGCGACAACACGGTGATCGGGACTTTGCGGATCTCCGTGGTCGCGAACACGAACTTGGCGTGCGCCGGCGGCTCTTCCAGCGTCTTGAGCAGGGCATTGAAGGCGGCGGACGAAAGCATGTGAACTTCGTCGAGGATGTACACCTTGTAGCGGGCACTCACCGGCGCGTAGCGGATCGCGTCATTGATCTGACGCACGTCATCGACGCCATTATGCGATGCCGCGTCCATCTCGATCACGTCGAGGTGCCGGCTTTCCATGATCGCCTGGCAGTGGATGCCGAGGCCGGGCATGGTGATCGTCGGTCCGGTGACCGAGCCGTCGGGCAGCTCGTAGTTGAGCGCACGGGCGAGAATGCGAGCCGTTGTGGTCTTGCCGACGCCGCGCACGCCGGTCAGTACCCAGGCCTGCGGAATCCGGCCGGCCTCGAATGCGTTCGAGACCGTGCGCACCATCGCCTCCTGGCCGATCAGATCGGCGAAGGTTGATGGCCGGTACTTGCGCGCCAGCACGCGATAGGCGGACGGTGTCGCGGCGTCATTCATTTCGCAAGAATGTAGCCTGGGTTGACCGAAGCGAAAACCGGGAGCGGCGCGGGGCCTCTCGATCGTTCCCGGATTTCGCTTCGCTCGATCCGGGCGACTTGCATATCGGCGGGTGGGAGGCTGACGAGCGACCCGAACCGCGCTCGTTAGGGCTGCTTCCTTCCGGACCTGACCCGGTTGGCGAGTGGCTCGTCCACCGCCAACCTCCCGCTCCTATATCGGCCGCGCGGCCGGATAAAGCAATATGCGCGGTTCCGCGTTTCCCGCGCCGATCCTTGATCCAGGTTGCCCTCGAACTCGGTGCGCGGCAGCGTGCCCGGCGCCAAGACCTCGACGCGGCGGCCAGCCGCTTGACCTTCATTGCCCTCGCCTTCAATGTCGCCGCGGCCTGAATCCGCTCTTTGGTGGTCGTGTCCTCGCACCCCGATCTCAGCTCGCCGCGTTTCGCCTATGCCGGCAGCGCTATCGAGCGCGCCGCCACCCGTCGCGGCGATGAAGCCGAACTGGCGGCGCTCGCGGCGCTGGAAAGCGCCCGTTGCTACGTGATCGTTTCCGATCTGGTGGTGATGAGAAGCCGGGGCGAGGAACTCGATCCGCTGTTTTCATTCGCCGAGGCGCGCGCACTCGGCACCGCGCAGGAGACGGTGTTCCTCGGGCTCTTAGAGCAGGCGCCGCGCTTTGGCGTCGCGCTCGACGCGGCCTCGCTCGAGCCGCTGACGGCGCGCAACGATCTGAAACTCATCGATCTGCGCACCATCGCGATGCAGGGAATCCTTCCGCCCGAGCATTTGCCGCCGCTTGCCGAAGCCAAGGCAGTGCTCGGCTGGCACGCGCATCACCGCTTCTGTCCCAATTGCGGCGTGCCGACGCGGCCGGTGCAGGGCGGCTGGCGGCGCGACTGCCCGGCCTGCAAGACCGAGCATTTCCCGCGTACCGATCCGGTGGTCATCATGCTGGCGATCGCCGGCGAGCGCTGCGTGCTCGGCCGCTCGCCGCGCTTCCCGAAAACCATGTGGTCGTGCCTCGCCGGTTTCGCCGAGCCGGGCGAATCGATCGAGGAAGCGGTGCGGCGCGAGGTGCACGAGGAAGTCGGCCTCGTCTGCGCGCGCGTGCGCTATTTCGGCTCGCAGCCTTGGCCGTTCCCCACGTCGCTGATGATCGGATGCCATGCCGAAGCGCTGTCGGAGGCGATCGTCATCGATCGCAGCGAGATCGAGGAAGCGCGCTGGTTCGATCGCGCGGAGCTCAAGCTGATGCTCGCGCGCAAGCATCCGGAGGGCCTGACCACGCCGCCGCCGCTCGCCATCGCGCACCACATCGTTCGCGACTTCGTCGACAGCGACCGGAATCTCTTCTGATGCGCCGGCAATGCCGGCGGCGGAATTATTTGCTTACGAGCGGCCAGAGCCAGGCGGCGCCGCGCACGCCGCTTGAGTCGCCGTGCACCGCGCGGACGATCGGCGTGTCGATATAATCCGAGAAGGTATATTGCGAGATCAGCGGCGGTAACGCCGCGTACAGCTCGGTGACGTTGGAGAGGCCGCCGCCGAGAACGATGACATCCGGATCGAACAGGTTGATGACCGTGGCCAGGCTGCGCGCCAAGCGGTGTTGGTAACGGCGCATACATTCCACCGCCGCCGCCTCGCCGGCGGCGGCTCGGGCCACGACGTCCTGTGCGGAAACCGCGTTGTTCGTCGCCGAACGGTAGCTGCGCGCCAAGCCGGGACCCGACACGAAATATTCGATGCAGCCGATCTTGCCACAGGCGCAGCGCGCATCCTCGGCCCGTTCGCCGGCATCGGCCCATGGCAGCGGATTGTGGCCCCACTCCCCGGCGATCCGATTCCAGCCGACCAGCACCTGCTTGTTGATCACTATTCCGCCGCCGACGCCGGTGCCCAGGATCGCCCCGAACACGACATTGGCATCCCTGGCGGCGCCATCGACGGCCTCGGAAAGCGCAAAGCAGTTCGCGTCATTCTCGATCCGGACTTCTCTCTTCAGCCGCCGCGCGATATCGCGCTTCAGCGGCATTCCGTTGAGAGCCCCGCTGTTCGAGTTTTTGATCAGGCCGGTTCTCTTCGATTCTGCGCCGGGCGATGCGATGCCGACGGTTCCGGATTTCCCGGTTTCTTTCTCGGCAAATTCGACCAGCTCGGCAATCGCGTTCAAGGCCGCTGAGTATTCTCCGACCGGCGTCGGCAGGCGGCGGCGCACCAGAGTGGCGCCGCTATCGTCCAGGGCGATGACTTCGATTTTCGTGCCGCCCAAGTCGATGCCAATTCTCATTCCTTCACCCGAACGCGAGGCCGAGACGCGCTATACTTATAACGGGCACCGGTCCGATTGCACAATAATCATGCAGCTTGCCACGGCTATCAGAACAGTTGCGCCAGGCGGTTGTTCCGCGATTTTGACGCCGGCCTCGGCATGGTCGCAGGACGGAGCGACGCGATGAAATACAAGTGCCTGGTCTTCGATTTCTTTGGTGTTATTTCCTCGGAGGTGGCGCCCTTTTGGCTCGCAAAACACGTTTCAGCTTCGCAGGCCGCGGCCGTCAAGGCGACGATCATTCAAGCGGCCGATCGCGGGACATTGTCTCAGGACCAATTGTTTTCCTCGCTCGCCGAGCTCGCTGCGGTACCCCCGGCTCAAGTCGAGCGCGAATGGCAGTCTTCGGTCCACATCGATGCGAGGATGGTCGATCTCCTGCGGGCGCTTGCGTCGCAATGCAAGCGTGGCCTGATCACCAACGCGCCATCGCCCTTTGTCCGGGCCGTGCTCGATCGATACGCGCTGGCCGGGCTGTTCGATGCGATCATCGTCTCCAGCGAGGTCGGCTTGGCGAAGCCGGATCGCGAAATCTACGAGCGATTATTGGCGCTCCTTTCCGTCAAGCCCGCGGACGCGCTCATGATCGACGACAACGCCGACAACGTTGCCGGAGCGATTGCCGCCGGAATGGACGGCCTGCTGTTTCGCTCTTACGAGCAACTGCGTGCCGCCTTGACGAGCCCGTAGGCGCTCGGACGAAGCCCGACCTGCAAAAGACTGATTGATTTGGAATATTATTCTCTGTATATCCGTAGGCAGCGGCCAGATTGAAAGATTGTTTCCCAACCTGCGCCAACGGTGGGACATCCGCCAAGGTTCGTCACATGGACGCCATCGACCGGAAAATCCTCGCAGTTCTGCAGGACAACGCTTCCCTCTCTGTTGCCGAGATCGGCAGCCGGGTTGGTTTGTCCTCGACGCCGTGTTGGAAACGCATTCAGCGCTTGGAAGCGGACGGTGTCATTCTCAAGCGGGTCGCGCTGGTCGAGCAAAGCCGTATCGGGCTCGGCGTCACCGTCTTCGTCTCCATCGAGACCGGCGACCATTCGCACGACTGGCTCGAGCGCTTCGCCAAGGTGGTCGGCGCCATGCCGGAGGTGATGGAGTTTTATCGCATGGCCGGCGACGTCGATTACATGCTGCGCGTCGTGGTGCCCGATATTGCCGGCTATGACGCCTTCTACAAGCGGCTGATCGCCACGGTGCCGCTGGCGAACGTGACTTCGCGCTTCGCCATGGAGAAGATCAAGTCGACGACGGCCCTGCCGATTCCCTGAGCGTGCCGCATCACGATTCGTTGCGGGCAACCGACGTCGACTGCCGCGGCATCAAAAAGATCTGATCGCTCAGCGTCAGCGCGTTGGTCAGAACATATCCATAGGTCGGACTATAGCTGTACTGGGCTTGGCCCAGGATCAGGAACGTGTTCGGCACCGCCAGCGCCGATGGCACGTTCACCGACTGACCGATCGGAAGCGCCGTGCCGTTGAGCGAATCGCTCCACACCACCGTCGCCTGGCCCTGAGCGTTGATCGAGATTTCCGACACCGTCGCCTGCAGATTGCTCGAAGTGTAGGGAGCGACGATGGCGGACGCCGCGTTGAGGATGTTCGACATTTGCCCGTTGTTGATGGCGGTGTATTGGCTCGACAGATCGGCGACGGCGTGCGCGGTCAGCGTGACCTTGCGCTTGATGGCGATGCCCTGCGCCACCTCGGCGCTGCCGAGATAAAGTCCCACCAGCAGCGGCAGCAGGATGGCGAATTCGAGCGACGTCACCGCGCGGCGGTCGCGGGCGAAGCGCGCGGCGCGGCGGATCAGCGGAACGGTGCGAGCGGTCATGGCCTCTCCCCGATCACGATGACGCATAGGGTTCGTTCTGGAACACGGCAGTCGCCGCCAGCAAATTCAGGCCGCCGTTCAAATTGTTGAGGCCGATCACGTTGAAATAGACCGGATACTGATAGTAGAGGCGCACGACGACCACCTCGCCCGGTGTGCCCGGGTTGTAGCCCATATTGGCGGTGTTGAGCGTGCCGTTGCTGACCGGCAGGGCGAGATTGACCGACGCGAACGACGAATAGGTCTCGACGTCGATATAGAGGCCGCTGCTGCAATTGAACATTCCCTGCACTTGGTTGCAGACCTGCTGCTTGAACTGGGCGGCGCTCCAGCCTTGCGTTTGCGCCTGGCCGGTCATGATCAGACGCCCGGCGCTGGCCGCCGCCGTCTCCAGCGTCTGGCCGGCGAAGAAGACGATGGCCGTCTGGATGATTCCGAGAGTGAGCGCGAGAAACGGCGTCGCCAGGAGCGCAAATTCGACGCTGGTGGTGGCTCGGTTTTGGCGAACGAAGCGTCGCAGCATAGGTGCGGCAACCGACCCCACGGCGCGTGCCGCAGGTGTCGACTTTTGTCGACCGGACATGAGCAGACCCTCAATCCGATGTCGCACGTTGAGCGCGCGGCATCGCGGTAGCAGACCCTCATCGAATGTCGCGCGTCGAGGCGCGGCATCGCGGTCCGACGAGTAGCAAACAGGAGTTGGCGATTTGTTGCACCGATCGGCGCGAACAGCGGAGCCGCGATTAAGCGGTCGTCAACCTTGCGGCCCGCCGCCAGGCCTCACGTCGTCAATGCGATGCTGAGAGCGCGGCGGCGGCAGCAGCCTGGGCGTCGCGCGTGGTGGTCTGGCCCAGGGTCTTGTCGAAATAATCCGGGAAATCGCCCAAGGTGATGCGGCGTGAGCACTCCGGCGTGCAGCTATAGGTCTCACGATTGATGCCACGGTAGACGACGACGATGCTGTCGCTCGGCCCCGTCACCTCGATGGTCTTCTCCATCAGCACGGTACCGGTGCGGTCCATGGCGATGATGTTGGTCGCGCCATAGCCCTTGCCGGTGATGACGGCAATGCCGCTGTGTTGAAGAGAAATGTCGGCGATCAGCGGATTGCCGATCACGACCGTGGCGGCGCGATCCGGAAGCTTCATGATCCGTGCCTGATCGAGCTCGACGACGATCGGTTCGGCAGCCGGCGCCGCTGCCGGCGAGGCGATGGCAAGAAGGACTATCGCGCCCAACAGCCAAAGCAGCGGGCTTGCCGCCCGACCTCGCACGCACAACGCGGTCATCGAGACTCTCCGAAACGCTACGCGGACAGACAACCGAACGCGACCTTACTTCACGGGGGTCCAATTGACGGCAAAATAGTGAATGAAGTGCAAATCGCTGCAGCCGGCCGTTACTGCCTGAACGGACGCAGCAGCTGCGCGCCGAAGCTTTCCGGGAAATCCCGATCGGCGATGCCGTAATGGTCCGGCAGTTCGCCGGCGGGCATGTAGAAGGTGCCGAAGATGATGTCGAGCACCGGAAATGTCGCGGCGAAATTCTTCTCGCCGCCGCGGTTCGCCGCAGTGTGATGCCAGCGGTGAAAGACCGGAGTGGAAATCACGTATTTGAGCGGGCCGAGCGTCCAGTCGAGATTGGCGTGCACGAACGCGGAATGCGCGATAGTGACCGGCCCAAGCACGACAAAGACATTGGGCGAGATGCCGGCAATCAGCAGGACGACGTCGGCGATCACCGCGCCGAAGAACAGATTGACCGGGTGAAAACGCGCGGCCGAAATCCATTCCAGATCTTCCGAGGAGTGGTGCACGGCGTGGTATTTCCACAGCCGCGCACCATGGAACCGGCGATGGGTCCAGTACAGGATCAAGTCCTCGCCGAGCGCGAACACCAGCATTTGCCCGGCCAGCGGCAGCTGCGCCAGCGGCCCGTGTCCGTTCCCGTAGAAGGCGATCAGGCCGTCGGCGGTGGTGATGCCGAACAGCACCGCGGCGCCGGCGATGAGCAGGCCGATGCGCAGATAGCGCGTGATGACCGGGATGAAGAACCAGTAGCAGATATCGGTGATCAGGTCCGGCTTGTGCCACCACGGCCGCCCCGGATTGCAGGCCCAGAACGCGGTCAGCACGGTGAAGACCGCCCCCAGTGCGAGCGAGATCGGGAGGTTCTTCATGAACGTTTCGCCGATATTGACGACGAAGAAGACTATGTCCTGGCTCATCTGAAGGATCGCGCCTCTTAGGGGTGCGCGTGTTTCCATTCGCGCCGATCGGAAGGCTCCGATGATATCGGCGAAGCTCATTAATGCGCGATGAATCCCCCGCTTGCGGGCGCGCGGCGGCCCGTCGCTGCTGGCCGCATCGCCGCGCGGAACAACAACAACGATACACGCGCGCAAATGAGGCAATGCCCTGTTAACTACAATGTGGATCGTCGCATTTGCCGCGCCTTTCAGCGGTCGATTTAACCCGCCTGCAAGTTCTCCTCGCTAGGTTCCGGCGTGATCCAAATGGTCCGGAAAACGGGCATTGGGTCAGCTCAGACAGCCACGTGTGGACCTTAAGGAGCCAACTGATGAAAACCCTCTTTTCGCGCTTTGCGAAGGACGAGTCGGGTGCGACCGCCATTGAATATGGTCTGATCGCCGCCGGCATTTCCGTTGCGATCATCGCCGTGGTCAACGGCCTCGGCACCAAGCTGAATTCGACCTTCAGCAGCATTTCCAGCCAGCTCAAGTAATCTGCCTCTTGTGCTCGGGTACGAGAGGGCTCCGGTCATGGCCGGAGCCTTTTCGTTTTCGCGGGGCGCCGCCGCGGTTGCCGCTAACCCGCCTTCAACTCGCAGCGGGGTAGCAACGAGGGAGGGACGAAGTGAGCGTCCGGCCCGGCCATGGTCATGCTGACTGAAGTGATCAGATTGACGCTGTTTCCGGCGATGATGGCGTTTGCCGCCTCCAGCGATCTTTTCACCATGACGATCGCCAATCGCGTTTCGCTGATCCTCGTCGCCGGCTTCGCCGCTCTCGCCTTCATGACCGGCATGAGCGGCGCCGACATGCTCTCGCATGCCGGAGCGGCCGCCGGGGTCCTCGCGGTCGTTTTCGTGTTCTTCGCCTGCGGCTGGATCGGCGGGGGCGATGCCAAGCTCGCGGCGGCGACGGTCCTCTGGCTGGGTTTAGCTCACCTCGCCGACTACCTCGTCTATGCGTCGCTCCTCGGCGGCGCGCTCACCGTGCTGATCATCCAGTTTCGCACCGTACCGCTGCCGCGGCTGCTGGTCGGGCGGGAATGGGCGGAACGGCTGCACCGGGGAGACGCCGGCGTTCCCTACGGCATCGCGCTCGCGGCGGCGGCGCTTCTGGTCTACCCGCACACCGAGTGGATGACGGCCGTCAGCCGCTGAGGCAGGCCGAATAAGGCACCTCCGACGGGAATTACGGGCGGAATCGCAACGCGCGATTAACTCGATTTGGATACGCCTTATTAACCATGCCTTGACGTTTAGCTGGTGAAATCCGCTGACGACGACCGCCGCCGCCGCAGTTGTCATTCGGGAAGTGAAGCGTAATGAAAGCCGCGCGTCTCATCGTACTCGGTGTCGCTCTCGCCGCCGGCGGCGTCGCTGCCTGGCTGGCGAGCGGAACTCGATCGCCGGAGCCGCCCAAGGAGGCGGCCCCGCCGCCGCTGGCGACCGTCGATGTCCTGATCGCCAAATACGATCTCGTCACCGGCCAGGTGATCGGCGCCTCCGATCTCGGCTGGCAGACCTGGCCCGCCGCCACGTCCGGCGGCTTCATCAAAAAGACCGACCGGCCGGACGCGATCGCGCAATTCGTCGGCGCGGTCGTGCGCACGCCGCTCGCCACCGGCGAGCCAATTCGTGACACCAAAGTCGTCATGGCCAAGAGCAACGGCTTTATGGCCGCCATCCTGCCGCACGGGATGCGGGCGGTCTCCTTGGATGTGTCGCCGGATACCGGCGCCGGCGGCTTCATCCTGCCCAACGATCACGTCGATGTTCTGCTCACGCGGCGGGACAAGGTCGCGGAAAAAGCCAGCGGGATCGAAAGATACGTCACCGAGACGATTTTGAAGAATGTGCGCGTGCTGGCGATCGACCAGGTTCTCGGCGAGAAGGACGGGCAGAAGGTGGTGATCGGCAAGACCGCGACCATCGAGCTCAATCCGCGCCAGACCGAGACGCTCGCATTGTCGCACCAGCTCGGCAGCATTTCGCTGGCGTTGCGCAGCCTCGTCGATTCGCCGTCGACCAGCCCGGAGGGCGGCGAGGGCGAAGAGGACGACAAAGGCCACGCCGTCAACACCGTACGCTTTGGCGTGACCACGCAGTAATGCCGCACTGACCGGCACGGAGGGACTTCGCCATGGCAACAGGGACATCGATCCGGGCGGCAGCTCTCGCTGTCCTCGTCGTCGGATCATCGACCCTCGCGCAAGACGCCGCGGGCGCCGGCGCGGCGGCGACCGGCGATGCGCCGACGCAGACGATTACCGTTGCGGCGAGCGATTTTGCCTCGCGTCCGGTCGCGCTCGGCGCCGGCAAATCGGTGGTGATCGATCTTCCGCGCGACATCAAGGACGTGCTCGTCGCCGATCCCAATATCGCCAATGCCGTCGTGCGGTCGTCGCGGCGCGCCTACATCATCGGCATCAAGGTCGGCCAGACCAACGTGTTCTTCTTCGACGGCGACGGCCGGCAGATGGCCGGCTTCGACATCGCGGTCACCCGCGATCTCAACGGCATTCGTTCGGCGATCCGCCAGGTGCTGCCGGATGCGGACATCCGGGTCGAAGGCATCGGCGAGGGTGTCATTCTGAGCGGCAGCGTGCAGAGCCAAGCCGAGGCGCAGCAAGCCTACGACATCGCCGTGCGGCTGCTCAATGCCGGATCCCTCGACACCGTCGCAACGGGCAACAAGGTCGTCAACGCCATCGTGGTCCGTGCCCGCGACCAGATCATGCTCAGGGTGACCGTGGCCGAGGTCGAGCGCGACGTCATCAAGCAGCTCGGCATCAACCTGTCCGGCAGTCTTGGTTTCGGCACCGCCGTAGTCAATTTCAACAACACCAATCCGTTCTCGGCGACCGGCCAATCGCTTAGCGGCTCCAGTATCTCGCTCGGAAGCAACTCGGTCACCGCCACCTTGCAGGCCATGGAACAGGCCGGCGTCATTCACACCTTGGCCGAGCCGAGCCTCACCGCCATTTCCGGTGAAACCGCGACATTCGTAGCCGGCGGCGAATTTCCCGTGCTGAGCGGCTTCTCCTGCTCCACCAACTCGACAACGCCCGGCGCGCCTTCGACCTGCCAGCCGTCGATCGAATTCAAAAAATTCGGCGTCGGCCTCAACTTCACGCCGGTCGTGCTCAGCGAGGGCCGTATCAGCCTCAAGGTGATGACCGAGGTGTCCGACCTGTCGAGCAACAATTCGCTGCAGATCTCGGTCCCGGGCACCACCGAGTCGGTGACCGTGCCGTCGATCCGCACCCGTCGTGCCGACACCACGGTGGAAATTCCCTCCGGCGGTGCGCTGGCGATGGCCGGGATGATCCAGGACTCGACCAAGCATCAGATCAACGGGCTTCCCGGCCTGATGGAGCTCCCGGTGCTGGGGCCGTTGTTCAAGAGCAACGACTACATCAATCAGCAGACCGAGCTGATGGTCTTGGTGAAGCCGTACATCGTGCGCGCGGTCGCGCAGAAGGATCTGTCGAAGCCGGACGACGGTTTCGCCAATCCCAGCGATCCGGCGATGGTGCTGCTCGGGCGGCTCAACCGCCTCTACGGTGTCGGCGGGACCGTCGATCCGCCGGACAATTATCGCGGCAAATACGGGTTCATCCTCGATTGATTTGCCGCGCAAGGAGACGACGATGCAGAGCCTCCGCACAATGATCGCCGAACGCCGTCCCGGCGCCGGTCCGGCAATTCGGGCCGCCGTCGTCGCCGGCTTTGCGCTTGCGGCCTGCGGGTGCAACACCGATCAACGGGTCGCCGCCGTTCCGGAGACGCCGCCCGACTACCGGATGCGCCATCCGATCACGATCTCCGAGGCTGATCGGACCTTCGAGGTTTTCATCGGCTCCAATCGCGGAGAGCTCAATCCGTCGCAGCGCGCCGAGGTGCTGGCGTTCGCCCAGAGCTGGCGGCGCGAATCGACCGGCGGCGTGATCGTCGATGTGCCGGTCGGCACCAGCAACGAGCGCGCGGCCGGCGAGGCGATGCGCGAAATTCGTTCGATCCTGAACGCGAGCGGGGTTCCCGCGGGCGGCGTCGTGGTGCGCGGCTATCATCCGCCCGAGCTAAAGCTTGCCACCATCCGCATCACTTATCCGCGGATTGCCGCCCAGGCCGGCCCGTGCGGCCTGTGGCCCGACGATATCGGACCGAGCCTCAACAGCGGTTATTTCGAAAACCAGCAGTACTGGAATCTCGGCTGCTCCAGCCAACGCAATCTCGCCGCGATGGTGGATAACCCGGCCGATCTGGTACAGCCGCGCGCCGAGACGCCCGCCTATACGATGCGCCGTACCACGGTCATGGAGAAATACCGCGAGGGTGCCGCGACGGTGACGCAATACCCGAACAACAACGCCGCCAAGATCAGCGATTTTGCCCAGTGATTCCAGCCACAATGATGAAACACGTTAGCCAAGCCGTTGCGGAAGAGGGCATTGCCGCCGACGCGGTGGCCCGCGATGAGCACATCGCGCCGGCGCCGCGCGTCTCGGTGCAGGCCTTCTGCGACACCGTGGAATCCGCCGCCGCGATCCAGGGTGCCGGCGAGGATCGGCGCATGGCGAAGGCGCATATGCGCATCCAGATGGGCGGCCTGACCGCCGCCATCGAAGCCTATCGGAGCTCGCCGACGCCGAACGTGATCATCCTGGAGTCGGAGAGCCGCGGCGAGGATGTCCTCGCCGGTCTCGACGAGCTCGCGCATGTCTGCGACGCCGCCACGCGCGTGATCATCATCGGCCGCATGAACGATGTGACGCTTTATCGCGAACTGGTCCGCCGCGGCGTCAGCGACTACCTGATCACGCCGGTCGACACGCTGCAGATCGTGCGGGCCGTGTGCGGCCTGTTCTCGGCGCCGGACGCCAAGCCGGTCGGGCGCGTCATCGCCGTCACCGGCGCCAAGGGCGGCGTCGGTGCCTCGACTGTCGCCCACAACATCGCGTTCGCCATCGCCAGAGACCTCAAGCTCGACGCGGTGGTGACCGACCTCGATCTCGCCTTCGGCACCGCCGGGCTCGATTTCAACCAGGATCCGCCGCAGGGAATTGCCGAAGCGGTGTTCTCGCCCGACCGTATCGACAATGCCTTCATCGACCGGCTGCTGGCGAAGTGCACCGATCATCTGAGCCTCCTGGCGGCGCCGGCGACGCTGGAGCGCGTTTACGATTTCGGCGCCGACGCGTTCGACTCGATCTTCGATTCGCTGCGCGCCACGGTGCCGTGCGTGGTTCTCGACGTGCCGCATCAATGGACCGGCTGGACCAAGCAGACGCTGGTCAGCGCCGACGACATCTTGATCGTCGCCGCGCCCGATCTCGCCAATCTGCGCAACACCAAGAACATCTACGATTTTCTCAAATCGGCGCGGCCGAACGACCAGCGGCCGCTCTACTGTCTCAACCAGGTCGGCGTTCCCAAACGCCCCGAGATCAAGGCCGCCGATTTCGCCAAGGCCCTGGACGATCAACCCGTCGCCGTCATCCCTTTCGAGCCGCAGGTATTCGGCGCGGCGGCGAACAACGGGCAGATGATCGCCGAGGTTTCCGCGGGCCACCGTACCGCCGAGATGTTCCTACAGCTGGCGCAGCAATTGTCCGGGCGCTCTGAACCGAAGAAACCGCGCTCACGTTTCATTCCGCCGATGATCGAGAAGCTGCTGCGGCGGCAAGCATAACCTTTGGCGGAGTTGCGTTAGGTGTTTGGCAAGCGTCCGCTTCCGGGTAGTTCCGATACCGCCGTCGTGGAACGGCAGTCGCCGAGCCCGCGCCCGTCGGCGGCGCCGCCGGCGGCTGAAGGCAGCGAGGCAACCGCCGAAGCCGGCCGCACGCCGTTTCCCTCCGCCGGCCTCGGCGCGCCGATCATCGGAGCGCCGACGAAGTCGCAGGCGGCCGGACCGACTTCGCCGCCGCAGCAGGTCCCCTCCGCCGTCGATTCGCGCCGCTCGGAGTCCTACTACGAGGTCAAGGGCACGATCTTCGGCGCGCTGATCGAGGCGATTGATCTCGGCCAATTGGCCAAGCTCGACACCGACTCGGCGCGCGAGGAGATTCGCGACATCGTCAACGAGATCGTCGCGATCAAGAACATCGTGATGTCGATCTCCGAGCAGGAAGACCTGCTCGACGACATCTGCAACGACGTCCTCGGCTACGGGCCGCTCGAGCCGTTGCTCGCCCGCGACGACATCGCCGATATCATGGTGAACGGCTCGGGCACGGTTTACATCGAAGTCGCCGGCAAGATTCAGAAAACCGCGATCCGCTTCCGCGACAATCAGCAGCTCCTGAATATCTGCCAGCGCATCGTCAGCCAGATCGGCCGCCGGGTCGATGAATCCTCGCCGATCTGCGACGCCCGCCTGCCGGATGGCTCGCGCGTCAACGCTATCGTGCCGCCGCTGGCGATCGACGGTCCGGCACTCACCATCCGCAAATTCAGGAAGGACAAGCTCACCCTCGAACAGTTGGTCAAATACGGATCGGTCTCGCCCGAAGGCGCGGAAATCCTCAGGGTGATCGGTCGCTGCCGCATCAACACGCTGGTCTCCGGCTCGACCGGCTCCGGCAAGACGACGCTGCTCAACTGCCTGACCCGCTATATTGATTCCGACGAGCGCATCGTCACCTGCGAAGACGCCGCCGAACTGCAACTGCAGCAGCCGCACGTCGTGCGCCTGGAGACCCGGCCGCCCAACCTCGAGGGCGAAGGCCAGATCACGATGCGCGATCTGGTGCGCAACTGCCTGCGCATGCGGCCGGAACGGATCATCGTCGGTGAGGTACGCGGACCGGAGGCCTTCGACCTCCTGCAGGCGATGAACACCGGTCACGACGGCTCCATGGGCACGGTGCACGCCAACAGCCCGCGCGAGGCGCTCTCGCGCCTCGAATCAATGATCATGATGGGCGGCTATGCGCTGCCTTCGCGCACCATCCGGGAGATGATTTGCTCTTCCATCGACGTCATCGTCCATGGATCGCGCCTGCGCGACGGCTCCCGCCGCATCACCCACATCACCGAAATCGTCGGCATGGAAGGCGACGTCATCACCACCCAGGATCTGTTCGTCTACGACATCATCGGCGAAGACGCGAACGGCAATCTCATCGGCCAGCACAAATCGACCGGCATCGGTCACCCGAAATTCTGGGATCGCGCTCGCTATTACGGCGAGGACAAGCGTCTCGCCACCGCGCTCGACGCGGCGGAGGTCGCACGCGAACCGGGCAGAGGCTGAACGCGGAAGCGCCCATGCACACCTATTTCCTTTTTGCTCTGGTGGCCGTTGCGATCGGCGGGGTCGCCTGGGTATTCGTTTATCCGTTCCTGTCCGGCGAGCGGGCCGTGGAGCGGCGCAAGGCGAGCGTCGCGCGGCCGGAGCCTGTGGCCGCGCGGCAGACGCGTGGAGCACAGAAATCGCGCCGCGAGCAGGTCGAAGGCACGCTCAAGGATATCGAGGATCGGCAAAAGAAGGCCAAGCGGCCGCCGCTTGCGGCGCGCATCGGGCAGGCAGGGCTGTCATGGTCGAAACGCCGTTTCATTTTGACCGCGGCGGCGCTCGGCGTCGCCGCTTTTGTGCTGGCGCTGCCGACCGGAGCCGGGCTGCTGCCGGCAGTCGGCATCGGCTTTGCCGCGGGCTGCGGCCTGCCCCTGTGGATGCTGTCGCTACTGAAGAAGCGGCGGGAAGCACGCTTCCTCGACGGGTTTCCCGACGCCGTCGACGTCATCGTCCGCGGCATCAAGGCCGGCCTGCCGCTGCTCGACAATCTGAAGGTGATCGCCGCCGACGCCAACGAGCCGATCCGCAGCGAATTCCGCGCCATCATCGAGACCCAGGCAATCGGCATGCCGCTCGGCGAAGCCTGCCTCAAGCTGCACGACCGCATGCCGGTGCCGGAAACGAACTTTTTCGGCATCGTTATATTCATCCAGCAGCGCTCGGGCGGCAATCTTTCCGAGGCGCTGGGCAATCTTTCCCGTGTTCTGCGCGACCGCAAGCGGATGAAGGCGAAAATCCAGGCCATGTCGATGGAGGCGAAGGCTTCCGCGACGATCATCGGCTCGCTGCCGCTTGCGGTGATGACGCTCGTTTACATCACCAGCCCGAAATACATCGAGCTGTTGTGGACCGAACCTTTGGGCCGCGTGATGATGGCCTGCTGCGCGTGCTGGATGTTCATCGGCGTGATGGTCATGCGCAAGATGATCAATTTCAATTTCTGAGGCGCGCGTCGTGCACTACATGGTCGATCAACTGCTCGATCCGAAATTGCTCACCGTGGTCTTCGCGGCGATCGCCGCCGGCGCGACCGTTCTGACCCTGGCGATGCCCTACGTCGTCAGCGATACGCTGCCGAAGCGCATGAAGGCGGTGGCCTTCGAGCGCGAGAAAATCCGCCAGCGCGAGCGCGAGCGGTTGGCCAGCAGCGGCGGCAAAGTCACGCTGCGGCAGTCGCCGAAAGCGTACATGAAGACGATCGTCGAAAACTTCAACCTGAGCAGATGGGTGGGCCAGGAGGACGCACGCACCATGCTCCTGCAGGCTGGTCATCGCGGGCAGGCGCCCTACGTCACCTACCTGTTCTTCCGCATGGTGATGCCGGTGGTCGCGCTGGCCTTTGCCGTCTTCTACATCTACGTCGTGCTCAACCTCGACGAGCCGGCGATGGTCAAGATCGGCATTTCGATCGGCGCCGCCTATTTCGGCATGATCAGCCCCAACCTCTTTCTCAGGAACAAGATCCAGCGGCGTCAGCTGTCGATCAAGCGCGCGTTCCCGGATGCGCTCGATCTGCTGCTGATCTGCATCGAATCCGGGATGTCGATCGAGGCGGCGTTCCGCAAGGTCAGCGAAGAGATCGGATCGCAATCGGTGGCGCTCGCCGAGGAGCTCACCCTGACGACCGCGGAGTTGTCCTACTTGCAGGATCGCCGGCAGGCTTACGACAACCTCTCGCGCCGCACCGGGCTTGAGGGCGTCAAATCCGTCTGCCTCGCGCTGCAACAGGCCGAACGCTACGGGACGCCGCTCGGCACGGCGATGCGGGT